>Ga0210407_10000006_pt1 | contig 341485 bp, 282 predicted proteins | sample IncBWC27MmetaG_FD_150860 | JGI IMG/M metagenome (GOLD analysis project Ga0210407, IMG submission 150860) | Forest soil microbial communities from Barre Woods Harvard Forest LTER site, Petersham, Massachusetts, United States - Inc-BW-C-27-M | ecosystem: Environmental > Terrestrial > Soil >... | reverse complement strand
TCAACATGGACGACAAAATCGACAGCTTCTGCGATCTCGGCTTCGGTATCGGCGAACGTGCTTTGCGCGTGACTGCGCATCACGAGATTGGCGAAACGGTGAAGGGCTTTCTCCGCCGAGTTGGCGTGGATCGTAGCCATTGAACCCGCATGGCCCGTGTTGAAGGAATCGAGCAGCGTTCGTGCCTCGATGCCGCGGACTTCCCCGAGAATGATGCGGTCCGGTCGCCAGCGGAGAGCGGACTTTAGAAGGTCGTCGAAAGTTATCTTGGCCTTGAACGTATCAGTCTGGCATTCCGTCGGCAGAATGTTCGGCTTCTGGATCTGAAGTTCGGAGGTGTCCTCGATGACAACGAGGCGATCCTGTTCGGGAATAAAGTCGGCCAGTATCCGCAATAGCGTGGTCTTGCCGGTACCGGTTCCGCCACTGATAAGGAGCGTCTTACCGCTGCGAATCTGCGCGGCTAAGAAGTCCGCAAGCGCCCGCGTCAGCGTGCCGCGAGCGATCAGATCATCAACTGTGTAATGGCGGCTGGTGAACTTTCTGATGATGAGCGCTGGTGTACAGCGCACAACCGGCGGGATGACTGCCGCCAACCGACTCCCGTCCGGGAGTTGTGCGTGCAGGAGTGGGTTGTCCTCGTCGAGCTTCTTGCCGAGTTGATTGGCAATAACTTCGAGCCCGGTTTGTAGCTTGCCGGCGTCGAACGAAATGCTCTGCTCTTGGAACATGATGCCGTCGCGTTCGTACCACCATGAGGCATCGGGATTGCCCATGATCTCGCTGACGTTTTCGTCGAGCAGCAGCGCCTCGATGGGCCGAAGGAATGGAAGGATCAATTCGAAGCTCATAGTGGGAACCTCGCAGCGATGGAAGCCCAGCGGGTAGCCGGGCTTCCGAGAGTGAAGAGCAAGGGCTTATGCAGCCGTTTCCTCCTGCGGCACTTCATCGTGACCCTGATCTTCCGGGGCGGCCTTTTCGGCGCGGTCCAGCTTCAGGATCGAAGCGACCCGAATTTCCCAGACGCGCTGCTTCGTGTCGGTCTTCTTGCTCTCGTACTCCCGGCTGCGCAGTTCGCCTTCCACCTGGATATGTGCGCCCTTGGTGAGCGTCTTGGCGAACTCCGAGAGCTTGCCGAAGACTACGCAACGGTGCCATTCGGTGTGCGAGATGTACTTGTCGTCCTTCTTGTAGGAGGACTTGGTTGCCAGCGAGAGTGTCGTGAAGCTTCCGTTGTTGGCAGTGCGAACTTCTGGGTTGCTGCCGAGAAAGCCGATGAGAGTTACTTTGTTTTGGTACATGAGAGTGTCTCCGTTTCTTGAATTCGCCCGTTGTTGCTCGGGTCACACTGGGCGGAGCTTAGCGAGTGCGCCCGGCTCCCAAGTGCCGAAGGTCTGCTTTCTGGGAGGGGCCCGAAAGAAGTTTGAGAGGCGTTCTGTGCCGTGGTTCTCAAACTTGTTTTGGGAGGAACCGAGACCCCGAAGGGGCGCAGAATGCGAAGCAGAAGACCGAGTGCCGACGGGCGCCGGAAAGGCCCCGAAGCTGTGACCGAGCAAAAGACGGGATACATAACGGCAGACACGCTCCAGAGCAAAGTTCTCATTCGCACACCGGCTGCGGAAGTTCACCCCAATCGGAGCTCGATTCGAGCGGGCATATCCGCCGCAGGACGGGCGCAATTCGTTACCGTAGTTGCCCGTCGAAAAGTTCTTGTTCGCTTGCTTCATCACGCACCGGAACAGGTCGGAAAAGCCAGCCGGATTAGTAGCATGAAACGACATGAATAAGCCTCTGGGCAGGTCGATGAGTCCCTAGCTGAATGCCTGGTCGGCCCGGAAGCGCACGATGGTCAGACCGAGGGGGTTCACGGCAAGCTCATTGTTCTTCACATTCTCGCGAAAGACATAGGTGACGCTGGCTGTCCATCGTTCCCGCTTGAGTTCGGAATGATCCGCGGGGTTGGTGTACACCTTCTCGAACTCGATGCGCGCCGAATACGGCGACTGTCGCAGGTCGTCAAGGATGACGTTCTTGATCTCCACATCGACATACGGCAAGCTGCTGTCTCTGACGTAATTCTGAATGCTGTTGTCCTTGCGTTCCTGGTCGATCACGGCGCGTTGCACGTCGCCGTTGAGGAAGTAAAGCGACTGCGTTTGATCCCGTTCGATCGTGAACCGATTGCGGCTGAAATACAGTTCCGCCCAGCGGGTGAGGTAATACTTGTTCTCCGCTTCTTGCGGGCGATACTGAAAGTTCCGATAGTCGATTGCTTCCGCGTGGCCCACATCGTTAATGCGCACGATCATTGGGTGCATGTTGGCGAGCGCTTGCTGACTCTTGAATGTGAGCGCCGCCAGCGCGATGCAGACGGCGGCGAGTACAAGAATGGTCACCTTCAGGTACGTATTCATCACCAACGGGTCGCCGTACTGCTCCAGGTAACGCTCGGCGGCTCGGGTAATTTCTGGGGTCGCTTTCGTTTCTACGTTCATCGTTTCTGCGCTCATTGAGACCTCGCTTGTCCTAAGGGGATTACATCGCGGCCCGTATGGCCATCACGGCCACGCCCAGGCCCCCACCGTGTCCACCAGTACCTCCAGTGAATAAGCTGTGTGTCATGGTCGGAATCTTGAAGAGGATGTAGATGTTGACGAGGACGAGAAGGACGAGAAGCGGCAACGTCTGAACTATCGTTGAAGGGTCCGACACGCTCTGGCCAAGTTGGATGTAGTAATTCGTTAGAACATGAGAGAGAACATTCATCGTGGCTGCGGCGACGACCTTGTAAAAGCTGAACCCCAAGTACGCCTTGAGCCATCCCCAGAACAGCCAATCAAGTTTGTCGACGACAAGGAAGGGGATAAAGATCGGACCGAGCACTCCGATGATCGTGGCCGCAATCGCTCCATAAGCCACAATTGCGGACACAATCGCGGCCAGCATGGCTAATAGGAATTGGACTGCGAAGTACACGATTGCGTAGTAGGGATTCATCACGGTGTTCAGTATTGACGGGCCAGTCTTGGAGGATGCCTGGTGGATTTCGTTCAGCATGGTGTTTGAACCATCCGATCCAATTAGGTTCACGAGATTGATAGTTCCCCCGTCGATGAAGCCCTTGATGGAAAAGCCAAGTCCAGGAATTGAGGTGTCGTAGTAGTTCACCATCACGTATGCAAAGGTGAGCAGCATGAAGAGGTTGAGAAACCTCCCCATGCTGAACCCTGGGCCGCCGTGTGCCGATGCCAGAGCCTCTTGTACGCCGAACCAAACCATCATGATGGTCGCCAATGCCAAGACGATGTGAACCCCCATTGCTGTTATTGAGGGAGCCACCGTCGCGGCAAGCGTCTGGCACGCCTGAGCGATGTATTGAAAGAGACTCATATATCCTGCCCTTTAGCGTTTTTGTTGCCTCAGTACGCCTGCGTTAGGAGGTTGGCGGACCCACTGCTGGTCGTGGTGATATTGGCGTTGTAATAGCCCTCGTATCCAGAAGAGTCACGAAACGTCGATTTCATCGCGTCCTGCTGCTGCTTTTGGGCAATGATCTGTTGCAGGGCAAGATTGGCGTTGATTTGGTTTGCGTCCTGCAATGTGCGCAGTTGCAAGAGCAGGGCCTGGTTAATGCGTTGCAGTTCAGCCATGATGGTCTGCTGCGACGGGTCCTGGGTTTGGGTTGCGGCCTCCAGATTCGCAATGTCCGTCTGCCTGGCGGTCTGGTTGGCGCGGATCGTACCGAGAGACTGCAGGTTGTTGGTCATCACTGAGTCGCTGATGTCAACAGTGGCGCCCTGTGCTGCAATCTGGAGCTGTCCGGCCATACTCGCGGTGCCGTAGCCGGGAATCATATTATTGGTGTTCGGAACGCTAGCTTGTTGGTAAGCGGATGCGGCGCCCTTCCCGGTGTTTGCCGAATTGAGCCAACCCATCGAATTGCCATAGGTATTCGAGATTTGCTGCAGGAGTAGCAGGTCAGACGTTGGAGACAGAAACCGCGCATAAAGCATCCTGGGCGCGAGGATCATCTGGTGGGTGAGGTCGTATTGCTGCTTCGCGACGTTGTAGGCTTGCAAGGCCGTCGTTGCAATCTTGACGGTATTGGTGAAGATTTGTTGGCCTTGCTCAATCTGGCGAGCTTCGTTGGCGATGGACGCCTCTTCGTTCTTGATTTGCGTGACGGCGTGACCTGCCTGCGTAGGATCGAAGACGACGCCGGAACCGAATTGTGCGTTTGCGAACGGTTGCAACGCCGCTAACCCAACGGCGAGCACGGTAAGGGTAAGTTTCTTCATTTGTCTCGTCCCTTCGTCGCCGTTGGCCTCGTGATGCTTTACAGCGGTACGGCTTTACTGCTGTGCAGCGAGAATCTCCTTCTGGAGCTGCGCGAGACGGTCGGCCTGTGGCTTGCACCGTGCCTCGCGTTCTTTCTTCTTAGCTTCTAGAGCCGCGATCTCTTCTTGAGTCAGCTTTTTTCCTGTCAGAAGATCGGAGGACCCAGCGGTCTCCGGATCGAGACAATCCTTGGCATAGGCCGGGTATTCAGCGTTGTATTGATCCTGTAACTGCTTCACTTTTGCCGCTTTGCTCTGACAGCTGGCAAGAGTGAGAGTCCACAGCACTAAGAGGGAGAGGGCAACGATTCGCATGGAAAGCCTCCTCAAAACGTCTGTGGAATAGTGTGGTTGGAGTACGCAGGAAGAAGCAAGTCCTGCGTGAAATACACCTTCACGCGGTGGCCCTCTCGGATCGTGATGGTGGGCGGTATCTGTATGAAGCGGTCAAGGATCGTGGTGGCAGACTGTGAAACACTGCCGGCCGCACCGTTCGTGAATGCCTGGGAACCGCTAGTGGTGATGGTGCCGCCACCCTGGGTGATCTGGCTAGCTCCAGCAATCACACCCAAAGCGATAGAGGCGCCGAAAATTTGGAGGTAGTGGTTGTTGACCTTATCTTTCAGCCCTTCCTGTCCGATTTGATCCAGGCCTTGGAACTGATCGAGATCGACGGAGTAACCGTCAGGCATAATCAGCCGGTGAAAAACAATGGCCATGCGCCGCTGTTGGCCAAACCCTGCCGCTCCAATCTTTTTAGCCTCGCCCAAAACAACCGTTCCCTCAGGAATGATGACGTGTTGATGATCGTGCGAATACATCGGATTTGAGACCAGAACTTTGACCGGGCCTACGGCGTCTCCATCCAGACGATTCATGAGAACAGTGTCGAGAACCGAACCCTCGTAGACGAGATAGGGCTGACCGACGGCTGAATCGATATTGGCCTCTAGTGGACGTTTATAGCCTCCCGGCGTATCCTCCTGTTTTCCTTCGGCTGGTGGGGAGACGAGACTGCTGTTTGTCTGCCGTTCGGCGGGGCCATATTGGGTGGGCATCATCTGGCCTTGCTGTTGTTGTTGCGGCGGATCGGCGGAGCGGGAGTACACAAGATTGGAAGCGAAACGGGAATTGTCAGCCCGTTCGCGTTCTTTTGCAGCGATTAACTGTGCCTGCTGTTGCACAGGCGTGAGTTGCATCTGCATGTTGCCCTGCTGCGCTTGCGGGCAGGGCTGGCCCGGAGAACAGGGCACGGCAACGCCGGTCGGTCCGTAGGCCGCGGCTGCAGCCCGCTGCTGGGGAGTCGCAGACGCGAGCGCTGAATCTCCCATCGCGGCGGCGGCCATTGTCGCCTGCTGTTCTTTCTGACGTTCAGCCTGAATCTGGTTCTTCAAGTCCTGCACGTTGCTGTCGGTGTTGTCCTGCAAGGCTGGTTGCGGTGGTTGGCCTTTCGCGCTGGCCTGTTGCGCGGGGGTCTTCTTGCCGGACGAACTGAAGAGCGCTGCCACAATCACGAGCAATACCGCCCCCAGATAAACGAAGGTCTTGAGGTTCTTCTGCAAGACACCTTTCGGCAGTTCCAGGTTGCGCCGCAACGTCGGTTCGGCCTGCGGCTCTGTGTGCGGGGTAAAGACGTTCTCGGTCATGATGGTGATCCCTTGCGCGAGAATTCCATTTTCTTTTTGCCGAGTTCTACATATCCGTTGTCCATGATCTTCGGGATGATGTACGTCCCTTCCCGGAGGTCGTAGGTGACGAGGTTGGGCTTGCCGTCCTTCATCTCGTACACGCTGAACTTTTCGCGGGCATTGGTCTTGATGTAGGTGAACTTGTCGTCGTGATAGATCGACTGGATATTGAAAGGGGCTTCGTTCGCCCTGTAGGCATAGTCGAACTTGAGCTGTGTGGGATAGGCGCTCTTGTACTCATCCACGGCCTGTTCAACGTGCGATTGAAGAGCGGCGAGTTGCTGCCGCGACTGTTCTAGTTGGGCAGCAGGCACGAACTGCGGAGGGCCGCTCGCGGCCACAATCGCTGAGCGGTCGGCGGGCTCGACGATCACCTTCAGGTCAGGCGCGGTAGAGTTGGGCCCAGATATGTCTTGGAGGGTGAAACTGTAGATGTTCCCCTTGTCCGTAATGAGATTCAGGTTGGAGCTGATGCCCTGCTTCGCCGGATGCACAAAGCAAAAGTTGCCCACCACATCCACGATCCAGAACTCTTTGTCGCCAGTGGCAGCTTCCATGATTTTCTCGGTCGTGGGTATTTCGATAAGGGTCGTATATTTCACCTTGGCGCGGATCGGAACGATGTCCTGCGAGTGATACTGCACAGTGCGCGCAGAGTCTTGGGCGAAAGCAACGATGGAAGAAAAAACTAAAACGCAATTGACGACGGATTTCAGATGCCGCATAGAGCTCTCCTTAGCGGTTGGTGTTCGAGGTTGATACGGCCAACGTGCGCGGCCGGAATGGATGATCCTCCGCGAGATGGCGAAGCCCATCCGCAAAATCGAAGCGGTCGAAATATTCCTGTTTCATGAGGTTGTCGCGAGCATTGTTCGTCGCCATCCAGTGCGACACCGAATCGACGTTCAAGTGCACTTTCTTGGAATTCTGCGCCTTGCGAATCAGCATTTGGCCGGGCGGAACAAGGCCGTCGATAAGGTCCAGTTCTGTGTCGTTCAAATGAAACGCCTCTCGGTAAACTTCCCGGTTCATGTCCGGGTTGGCGAGGAAGATCTTTGTCGGGCAACTCTCGGCCACTATTGCCAGCATCCCCGATTCCTCAAGTTCTTTGATGGATTGCGTCGCTAGGATCATTGCGGCTAGGTGCTTGCGCCAGGTCTTCTGCGCCTGCACGACATAATTACGAATGGTCTCGTTCTTTATGAATAGCCACGCCTCATCGAGCAGGAAGAACTTGGGTGTGCCGAGGTTCTTGGGGTCAGTGATCTCGTTCGATGCTCGATGCAAAACATAAAATAGCAGTGGTTCCAAAACCTCGGGCGCGTCATTCCAGCCGTGGAAGCTGAACGTCTGAAAGCCTTTGAACGAAAGCGTGTCCTCGGCGTTGTCGAAGAGGAAGCCGTACTGTCCACCGCGCGTCCAGCGGTGTAGGCGTTCTTTTAGCTCGCCGATGATGTTCCCAAAATTCGACATCGTGCGCTGGTTCGGCTCCAGTACGTAGATGCGCTCGATCGCGTCCCACAGTCGGCGTTCTTCCTTGAAGTCGATCCGGTAACGCTGCTCGTTGCCCTCAATGAGCACGCGGAAGAAGCTGAAGAGAAACTGCAGGTTCTCTTTGGTCTGTGGCAGGGAGAAAGGGTTGATGGTGAAGTCCCGCGCTTCCTGACCCACATTGAGATACGAGCCCTTGAATATCGTCGTGAGCGACTGGAAGCTGCCGCCGATATCAAAGATGAAAGTCAGCGGCTTGTACTTCTGGGCGTTCTGCAGCAGAAAGACGCAAAGATACGACTTGCCACTGCCTGTCATTCCGAGAATCAGGGTATGGGCAACGTCGCGGGTGTGCAGGTTGAGAAAGTAGGGCGTGCTGTTGTCAGTTTCGACGATCGCCAGGCACTCCGTGCCGAGATATGGGTTGGTCTTTTCGCCCGGAAGGATCGTAAACAGAAAAGACAGGTCGGCGTAGTTCGTGTTCAGCAGATACAACCGGCGGAGGTTGAGCGCATAATTGCCCGGCACAGTGGCGAAGTAGGCGTTCAGCTGGTTGTAGGTTTCTGCAAAAAGATTGCCGTCCGCGTTGGTGAAGACGCCAGTGAACTCAGCTACGAGTTGATCGAGTTCTGTTCGCGAGCCTCCGTACAGCACAATCGTGAGCGAGAAATCTCCCAGCGATTGACCGTCACCCAAGGCGCGCAGGCAATCGCCAAGGTTCTCGATGTCAGCCTGTTTGGACTCGTCCACGAGCACGTCACGTGGATTCGTCTTCGTGGTGTCATTGCCCATCTGCGAGACAAAACCTGTCTTGGACATATTGAAGTGGCGGCGGCGCTTGTTCACTTCCTTGCGAGCCTTGTCCCGAGAGAGTGGCGTCCACTCTGTGACGACATAGAAATTGGCCGGAATCTTCAGCAGCGCGTCCAGCACGAGTGGCTTCGTCTCGGTGATCGCTTCTTTCATGGTCAATACGCGGACGATGTGACCTCCGACGCGCAGATGATCGCGCTCCGCCTCGATGTCGGAATTAACTACCTGATAGTCGAGAAACTGCGTGGACTGCGGTTTGCCGGCAACACGCCAGTCGTCATAATTCAGCAAGCGGCGGAAGAAGCTGAATTGTTCCCGCTGGTTCAAGATCTCGATCTGCATGAAATCCGCAAGCTGTCGAGCGAATGCCTGCACATGCTGGTCGAGCCGTTGAAGATCTAGCTCGATATGCGTTCGCAACAACTTCTTCATGCTGTCGTTGGTGAACTGCGATTTGAGTTCGGCAATCCCGCCCTCTGGATCGCGCAAGAGGCGAGCTAGCGCCGTGCCGACGCCGGTCTTTGATCGGGCGCCTTCGAGCAGGATGCAGTAGAAGATTTCAATTTGGTAGAGATGGTCCCGCTTCGCTTCAAAGAACTCCCGTCGCTGGTCAATAGCCGCTTGGACAACGGGGTCATCATAGGTTGCGAACGGTATGTCCGGGCGGTTCGATTTGAAGAGGTATTGGTAAACATGGAAGCCTGGGCCAAAGGCTTTCAGCGCCGCTTCCAACCGCTTCACCGCATACTCCTGTTCCAACCGGTCAAGACTTTCGTAATCCACACCGGGAACGCTGAGAATCATGCCGACATCACCGCTCTTGGTAAGGAAAGCCGTCTCGCTCCAGAAGCCATAGAGGTTGATGTGGTCGTTGAGAGCCGCACTTTCATTCCAGGGCTTGATGACTTTATCGAGACGCAGCATCACACGACCTCCACGCGGGGAACGTTCTTCTTCGCAGCGTCATAGCGCAGCTTGTAGCGTTCGGACTTCGCGAGGATGCGGAGGAATGCCGGATCGCTGTTAGTTACCCAATGGCCGAAGGCAAAGCCGCCAACGAAGACGGCGATACCGGCGAGGAAGGAATTGAAGAGATTGAAGGCCCCTACGGCGCCGACGCATACGAAGTAGAACAGCGTCCGTTCCACACCCAAGTAGGTGAGAGGTTTGTGCAGGCTCTTGAAGACTCGGTTTATGCGGCGCTTCTGGTGTGCTCTGTCTGGCATGACGCCCTCGCGTAACCGCCGGTTGAAGGTGGCCGTGAATGGCGCTATACGCCCCAGAGCCAACTCAGGACATTCACGGCAAGAACGGCGATGCCCGTTCCGGCGGCGACGCCGGCCAGCGCCTTTTTTGCACCGGGTTCTCCGTGGGCGAAGCCATAACCGCCGATCACGATGGCGATCAGACTAGCGACCTTCGCGACTGTCCCGGTGAACAGCGTTTGCAGTGCGTTAAAACCAGTATCGAAAGGACTCCCTTGGGCTTGAAGGGCCAGCGGTGTAAGCAGCAGAAGCGCGAGGAGTGAAGCTTTGGTGAGTGTTAACTGAGAGCGGACCTCTCTTCGCTTCCGGGGCGGACCGTTTACTTGAGTGAAACGCGACATGGGAGCCTCCAGCGTTGATCCTCAGATCGCTGCGTTTGGTTCACCCTAGTAGTGCAGAGTATGTAGCGTCCAATACTTTCTCATCAGATCATTATTCCTGGCACTCATACCGCGCGGCCGTTGGCACAGCATCCCGAACACAATTGCTTTCTTGTTTGGTTACGAAAGCAGTTACGTGCATGTCCTCTTCATTGCTACTCTCGAACGGAGACGTGTACTCACGTTCACTCCGATTAGCGGAGGAAAGAAGGGTTAGTGAGGGAGACCCTGGATCGATGTCTGCGGAGAAGACGTTAGCCGCAATTCTTTAGCGAGACAGATGAAAGCACACGACACCACCCGATGCGCGTGTCGTGGCGCGTGTAGGAATGATCAGGAGTTGTCGGTCACTGATGAACGTGCTGGGACACGGCAAGCACCGATGGATCGCCGTTCCTGAGTTCGTCTCTAGATTTTGGCCTAGATTATTCCTGTTGCGCATAAGGCCTTTCCGAAAATGAATTGGACTCCGCTCCGCGTCTGAACGTACCTTCAAACTGCTCTGACAGCTCCCAAGCTGCACAAAAACACTCTCGGAGACGGCAATGTCCAACCTTGTTTCCACACCAGCCCACAAGGCGGAAATCCATGAAATGACCTTTGAACAGTTGCTCGATAGCGATGAAGCAGCAGCTCTACTGAAAATCCATCCCAAGACCCTTCAGAAAATGGCTCGCAACGGTGTGATCACGGGTGTGCAAGTTGGTAGGCTGTGGCGCTTCCGCGCTTCCGTTCTAAACGACTGGCTTGAACACAAGATGGCTAGTTGAATTCTCGCTCGACTCGGTAGGGCGAGTCACGCTAAGCTGTTCGCCAGCGATCCGTGCCGCCTAAAAGGGAGGAGAGAAAATGTTCAGGCGCGCACGACACCAGAAAGGAAGTCTTCAACGCGTAAAGCGCAAGTCAGGCCAAAACGTTTGGATATTCAGATGGTACGAAATCCAACCCGATGGAACGAAGAGATATCGCAAAGTAGTGGTTGGCACGGTCGAGGAATTCAAGACCGAGTCCGACGCACAAAATGCGGTGGACGCTTTACGTCTCACCATCAACGAACAAACCCCTCGGCAGCAATTGAAGGAGATCTGCTTCGAGACCCTCGTCCAGCATTATCGCCAACACGAAATGCCAGACATCTTCTACAAGAAGTCAGAGCTCCCCGAAAAAATCGCCGAGGACGAGAACCGAAAGTCGTATGCCACGCAGGACACTTACCAAGGCTATTTGAGGAAGTGGATTTTGCCACGTTGGAAGTCGTATCGTCTGCCGGATGTGAAGCCCGTGCAGGTCGAACAATGGCTGAAATCCCTTACCTTGGCACCTGGCAGCAAGGCGAAGATCAGGAACATCATGAGCGCCGTCTACAGCCATGCCATTCGCTGGGAATGGGTGACCCGCAATCCCATCACTCACGTTCGGCAGAGTGCCAAGCGCAGAAACACTCCGGTGGTTCTGACCATCGAGCAGATCAAGGCCTTTCTTTCACATCTGGAGGAGCCTTGCCGTACAGCGGTTCTGCTCGATGCATCAAGTGGTCTGAGAGTGGGAGAATTGCTCGGCCTCAAATGGGAAGACGTGAACTTCGAAGCGTTAGAGGTAAACGTCACTCGTGCTGTGGTCAAGCAGAAGATCACCCGCTGCAAGACGGAAGCTTCGCGGAAGCCAATCCCGCTCGATGCGGAATTGGCCGAGGTCCTGTTGAATTGGAAGCTCCAGGCTCCCTATGCCCAACCGGGCGATTGGGTGTTTGCCAGTCCACACAAGAAGGGCAAACAACCGTATTGGCCGGGGTCGCTTTTTCGCGCCCATCTCAAGCCGGCGCTCGAAGCGGCACAGATTCCGGGCAACGTGGGGTGGCATACTCTGCGACACACGTTCGGCACTTTGATGAAGGCGAATGGCGAAGATATCAAGACGATTCAGGAGTTGTTGCGCCATTCGAACTACAAAGTGACGGCGGATACCTATACCCAGGCAGTCACTTCAACCAAGCGTGCTGCACAGACGAAGTTGGTGAAAATGATTCTGCTGCCGAGATAAGAACTGGCGGGAGAACATGCTTTCAAGGAGTGACTTTCTGTTATCGAACCCTTTCAAACCCACGGCGAAATGGCCCGACTCCAATAAATCTTTTGTTTTGTTGGCGTCCCCGACGGGATTTGAACCCGTGTTACCGCCGTGAAAGGGCGATGTCCTAGGCCAGGCTAGACGACGGGGACGACTGAGGCTGGAGTGCCGGTGAAGTCTTGATGGTAGCAGTGCTCTGAACTGACTGTCAAAAGAAGTCCTCCTCGCGCAACCGTCTCAAGTTCGGCGCAGAGGGCGGCTTATAACGCAGAGACCGACCATGAACGAAGCTCAGCGAACGACTCGTTGTCGCCGCACATTTTCGCATTACAATCAATAAAGCGCTGGATGCATCGTCTCCGTTATTAACGTATGGCTGATCCACTCTATCTGAGCCTCTGGTTCCCCGACTTCTCAGGCCCGGCAATGTTGCCGCACATGTTTGCTGTGTTGCACCGGTTCCCTTTCTCGGAGCAGCGTCCTGGCATTACTTACACGGCGGTGCAACCCGTCTCATGGAATGAAGCAACCGTGCTGGAACGTCGCTTCTCGCCCGGGATCTCGCCGGAAGAAGCGGTCGTGGTCGCCGCTGACCTGATTCATGACGACTACGCCTACGTCTTCGATGCGTATTGGGATCTTTGGTCGCCCGACGAAAGCGGCCGCGAATGGCGGCTTATTCCAAGCCTGGTCAAGTTCATAGTGCAGGGTGAAGAATTCGACGACGGGATCTATCAGGAAAGTGGTCACATCGAAATCGATTTCGGCCTCGACTCGCTGTTCGTTCAGGAAACGGTGGAACTCACCGAAGAGACCCAGGGAAAGATTCGCGACAATGTCGCCAAGTTGGTGGAATTCACCCGGAAGGCGGAACTGAACACCCGCGCCACCTCGCGACGCCTGTGGTCCGAATCAGAAGAGAGCCTGCCGCAGAAGCTGATTGCTCGCCTGCAGAAAGTGCAATAAACCACAGCGGACACAGAGGAGCACGGAGTCTGCGATTCACTCCGTGCTCCTCAGTGCCCCCTGTGGTTCAAGCCCCTACTTCGTTTTCCCGCCCTCGACCTTCAATGATTCCTCCGCCGCCGCTTGCGCCGCCGCCAACCGCGCGGTCAGCACGCGGAATGGAGAACACGACACATAGTTCAAGCCGGTTCGGTAGCAGAATTCTACCGACGACGGCTCGCCTCCGTGCTCGCCGCAGATTCCGACTTTCAACGTCGGCCGCGTCTTCCGTCCGCGTTCCGTCGCCATCTTCACCAGTTGACCGACGCCCTCCTGATCGAGCGCTGCAAACGGATCCTGCTTCAGGATCCCCTCAGCTAGATACGTCGGAAGCACCTTGTTGACATCGTCGCGCGAGAAGCCGAACGTGGTCTGCGTCAGATCGTTGGTGCCGAATGAGAAGAACTCCGCTTCTTTCGCAATCTCGTCGGCAACCAGCGCCGCGCGCGGCAACTCGATCATCGTGCCGACCATGTACTCAACCTTTGTTCCCTTCTCTTTGAATACTTCGTCCGCCACGCGCCGCACGATGGCCGCCTGGTTCGCCATTTCTTTCACCATGGCCACAAGCGGAATCATGACCTCGGGTAGCACCTTGATTCCCTTCTTCGTGCAATCAACCGCCGCCTCGAAGATCGCGCGGGCCTGCATCTCGGTAATCTCCGGATACGTAATTCCCAGACGGCAGCCGCGGTGTCCGAGCATGGGATTGAACTCGTGTAACTGCTCCACCCGCGCCAGCAGTGTGGGCAACAGCTTCTTCAGATCGTTGACGCCCTTGGCCCCGTAGTCTTTGTATCGCGCCAACAGTTCCTTCTTCTCTTTCGCACTCGCGTGCGGGAACGTGGCAATCTCCACCATCAAATCCTCGCGGCGCGGCAGGAACTCGTGCAACGGCGGATCCAGAGTGCGGATCGTAACTGGCAGACCATCCATCGCTTTGAAGACGCCTGCGAAATCCTTCCGCTGCAGCGGCAGCAATTTCTTGAGCGCGATGCGCCGGTCTTTTTCGTTGTCAGCGAGAATCATCGCCCTCATGTGCCGGATCTTGTCTTCGCCGAAAAACATATGCTCGGTGCGGCACAGCCCGATGCCTTCGGCTCCAAACGCCCGCGCCTGAATGGCATCGCGTGGAATGTCAGCGTTAGCGCGTACTTTCATCTTGCGATGCGGGTCTGCCCAGTTCATGAACTTCTGTAGCTCGGGATCATCGGGAGACGGATCCAAAGTATTCAGCTTTCCCTTGATGACGCGGCCGGTCGTTCCGTCGAGCGAGATCCAATCGCCTTCTTTGAAGACTTGCCCCTTCACCCGCATCTCGCGCGCCTTTTCGTTCACGTCGATGTCGCCGGCGCCCGCCACGCAGCACTTGCCCATGCCGCGCGTCACGACCGCAGCGTGACTGGTCATGCCGCCGCGCGAAGTCAAAATACCCTTTGCGACTTCCATGCCGTGAATATCTTCCGGGGTCGTCTCGGCGCGCACCAGGATCACCGGCTTCTTCGCGGTATCGTGTCCCGCCATCTTCACCGCTTCATCCGCGGTGAACACGATCTGTCCCACGGCCGCTCCCGGCGACGCCGGAAGTCCGGTCGCCAGCACTTCCACTTTCGTGCTCTTCTCGTCGAGTCGCGGTACCAGAAAATCGTAAAGCTGATTCGGTTCGACGCGAAAGATCGCTTCGTCTTTCGTGATCAGTCCCTCATCGACCATTTGGATCGCAATGCGCACCGCCGCCAGGCCGGTGCGTTTGCCGACTCGCGTCTGCAGCATGTAGAGCTTGCCGTCTTGAATAGTGAACTCGAAATCCTGAATGTCCTTGTAATGTTTTTCCAGCCGCGTGGTGATTTCGCGAAGCTGGTCGTAGACATTTGGCATGACCTTCTGCAGTTCGAGAATCGGAACCGGCGTCCGTACGCCGGAAACCACGTCCTCGCCTTGAGCGTTCATCAAGAACTCGCCGTAAAACTCTTTGGTGCCGATTGCGGGATTGCGCGTGAAGCCCACGCCCGTGCCACTGGTGTCGCCCAGGTTGCCATAAACCATGGCCTGCACGTTGACCGCGGTGCCCAACATGTCGTCGATATTATTGATGCGGCGGTAGACTTTGGCGCGCTCGTTCTGCCACGAGCGGAAGACGGCATCGCGCGCCATCACCAGCTGTTCCCGCGGATCCTGCGGAAAGTCGCGCTTGGCATGCTTCTTGACCACCTTCTTATATTCGACGATTACTTCCTGCAGAGCCTTGGCATCGAGGTCGGTGTCGAGCTTGGTCTTTTTTTGTTTTTTCTTGGCGTCAAATACTTCCTCGAACTCTGACTTCTCAATGTCGAGCACAACGTTGCCGAACATCTGAATCAGTCGACGGTAGGAATCGGCCGCAAAGCGCGGATTGTTGCTACGCTTGGCCAGCGCTTCCACGCTCTTATCGTTGAGCCCGAGGTTGAGAATCGTATCCATCATCCCCGGCATGGAGAACTTCGATCCTGAGCGCACGCTCACCAGCAACGGGTTCTCGCCCGTTCCCAGCTTCTGCCCCTGCAGCGCTTCGAGTTGCGCGAGGGCCGCATCCATCTGTTTGTCGACATCGGGCGAGAGTCCGCCGCGCATGTACTCGCGGCAAGCCTCGGTCTGAATCGTGAAGCCCGGAGGCACGGGCAGACCGGCGTTGGTCATCTCGGCCAGCCCGGCGCCCTTGCCGCCCAGCACATCCTTCATCTTGCCGTTGCCATCGGCCTTGCCGCCGCCGAACGAGTAAACATACTTGGTGCCAGACTTCTTGGATTGCTGCGCTTCAGTTTCAGGGAGAGTCATCGTCGCCATATGAGTCCTTTGTGTTTACGATTTCTTAAAGCTCTGTACGCTTCCAAATTCGTTGTCATTCCGAGCGCCTTGCTTCTGGCGCGAGGACCCTGCTGTTTCGCTGCCGGTATCTTCTACCTACGTCTTCCCCTCCGTCACGATCTCAGAGAAATCGGCAATCGTGGAAAACTCCTTTAGCAGCGTGCGCAGCAGCGCGAGCCGATTCGCGCGTAACTTCGCGTCCTCCACCATCACCATCACTTTGTCAAAGAAAGCATCCACAGGCTGGCGCGCAGTCGAGAGCAGCATGAGCGCATCGCCATACGATTTTTCTTTACGCAGCGCTTCGACCTTCGGACCGTTCAGCTCGACGTACGCCGCCAGATTCTTCTCTTCGGCTGCGGAATCCGGCAGATATTCGAAGGTTGCTGCCGGCGCAATTCCCTTCTCTTCGGCCTGCCTCAGAATATTCCGCATACGCTTGCACGCCGCGCCAATCGCCTGGAATTCTGGCATGTGCAACACTTGCTTCACCGCTTCCGCCCGCTGCACTGCATCCACGACATCGTCGGCGGCGGCGCCTAAAACGGCTTTCACAACGTCGTAGGCGTAGCCGCGAACGTCCTTCAGATAAAACTCCAGCCGCTCGCGGAAGAATGCCTCCACCGATTCCGAGAACTGGGTGTCGGCAACGAACTTGCTTTCAGCCGCAGAGCCCTGATAGCCCGCGCGTGCATCCCTAATCAGCTCGCCCAGGCGCAACGGCAATTTCTTCTCCGCGATCACTTTCACGATCGCATTCGCCTGTCGCCGCAAGGCAAATGGATCCTTCGACCCGCTCGGCACCAACCCCAGCGCGAACATTCCCGCGATTGTATCCGCCTTGTCGCCGATGGAAAGTACGGCGCCTTCCACCGAACGTGGAACATCGTCGTCGGTCGACTCGGGCATGTAGTGATCGTAGACCGCGTCGGCGATAGCGAATCGCGTTGCCTCGGGCAGGCCCTCGTCCAATTGCTGCGCCCGCGCGTAGAGGCCGCCAACTATTCCCTGCAGTTCGGTGAATTCCTTCACCAGTTCGGTGGTCAGGTCGGTCTTCGAAAGGCACACCGCCTTGTGGATCACGCCGGGCCGCACCGCAATGCCGCTCTGTTTCAGGATCTCACTCAGCCAACTGCACAACCGCTGCACCCGCTGCGTCTTCTCGAAGTAACTGCCCAGATCTTTCTGAAAGGTGACGTGCTTCAGCAATTCGAGTCGCTCCAGCAGGGACTTTTTCTGATCGGTCTGCCAGAAGAAGCGCGCGTCGTTGAAGCGCGCCCGCAACACGCGCTCGTTGCCGTGACGGATCAATCCTTGCGGATCGCTGTCGGTATTCAGCACCGCCAGAAAGTGGGGCGCCAGTTTGCCGCCGGCATCTTCGACCGCGAAATATTTCTGGTGGTCGCGCATCACCGTGACCAGCACTTCTTCCGGCAACTCCAGAAACTGCGGATCGAAGCTGCCCAGAATCGCCGAAGGAAATTCCGTAAGATTCACGACCGTATCGAGCAGCGCCGCGTCTTCGCGCCAGCGTGCGCCGGGAATCGTCCTCGTCGCGGCGTCAAGCGCCTTGCGAATCTGATGCTCGCGTTCGGCGCGGCCTAGCACTTGGGCCGCACGCAGCGCATCCACATACGCCGCTCCGCCTCGCGCGATGGTCACGCCGCCATCCGACAGAATCCGGTGCCCGCGCGAAGTCTTCCCTGCCCGAATGCCGTCAAACTCGAGTGGAATCGTCTCGCCATCCAGCATCGCGACCAGCCAGCGCACCGGACGCACGAAGCGTTCGTTGGGCTTGCGCCAGTACATATTCTTGGGCCAGTAGATCGTGGAGAGTTCCTTGGGCAAACCCTCGGCGAGAATTTCGCTCGCGGTGCGGCCTTTTTTCGTGACCTTAGCGGCCAAGTACTCGCCTTTTGGCGTCGTAATTTTTTCTAGTTGCGAGACGTCGATCCCCGCCTTCCTGGCAAAAGCATGCGCCGCTGGCGTTGGCTGACCATCCTTATATGCCACGTTGACCGAAGGTCCGCTGACCTGCTCGACCAAGTCGGCCTGCGAATCGGCGATGCCGGCAGCCATTACCGCGAGCCGCCGCGGTGAATCAAAATGCGTGACTTCACCGCCCGACAAACGCTCGCGGCTCAACAGCCCAGCCACGCGATCGCGCAGATCCTTCGTCGCCGCGCCAATCATCCGCGCCGGAATCTCTTCGCATCCGATCTCTAATAGAAAGTCTGGCATGCTCGAATTTCTAATTATCGCAAGAATGTAGTCACAGCGTTGTGACGCTAATCACAAATGAATTGTCATCCTGAGCGTAGCAGAACGATTCGCGAAGCGAATCGTTCTGCGGAGTCGAAGGACCCCGCGTCTTGATCCGGTCCCACCGTCCTCTCAGTGGCGTTCTCGCGATTGCTGCAGTCAGCGCTGGGTGAACTCCCTGCCGCGTCTCTTCCAGTTCCGGCGATTGCGAGGTCCTTCGACTACGTGGAAACTGCGCTTCGCGCAATTCCCACTCCGCTCAGGATGACAGAACTTTTTAAACTCAAATCGAAGCGGGCACTAGCTTCTCGATCTTCGACAGCTTCGCGCCCGCGGGTTCAGGCTCCTCGGAATTCGACGGCGCATCTGCTTTCTGTTGGTCCACCCAGGCCTTGGCAATCCCCACGGCCAACGCCCGCACACGCGCGATCACGCCCACGCGCTCGGTGACTGAAATCGCTCCGCGCGCATCCAGAATATTGAACAGGTGCGAGCACTTCAAACAAAGATCGTATGCACCGAGCAGCGGAAACCGCACCTTTTCGCGTGCGATGCCGTCCTGTTCGATTTTTTCTTTGGCCAGGCCATCATACTTCTCGATCAATCCTTTACACTCCGCCTCAAACAGATCGAAGTGCTCCCAAGCCTTCTCCACGTCAGCCATCTCGAAGTTGTACACCGAAAACTGCAATTCGTCGGCCAGGCGCACGTCGCCATACTTCACCAGGCTGCCGGTCTCGGGATCGCGCGCCCACACGATGTCGTAAATCGAATCCACATCCTGCAAGAAAGCGCCGATGCGTTCCAAGCCGTAGGTAAGCTCCGCCGAAATCGGAAACAGATCCACACCGCCGCACTGCTGAAAATAAGTGAACTGCGTGATCTCCAGACCGTCGAGCATCACCTGCCAGCCCACGCCCCAAGCGCTCAGCGTGGGCGCTTCCCAGTTATCTTCCTCGAACTTGATATCGTGCTGGCGCAGGTCAATGCCGATCGCGGCCAGCGACTCCAGGTACAACTCCTGCACATTTTCTGGCGGCGGCTTCAGGATCACTTGCAACTGCATGTGCTTGAAGAGACGATTCGGATTCTCACCGTAGCGTCCGTCAGCCGGACGCCGCGAAGGCTGCACGTACGCAACTTTGTAAGGCTTTGGCCCCAGCACCCGCAGGAACGTCTCCGGCGCCATGGTCCCCGCGCCGACTTCAACGTCGTAGGGCTGCTGCAAGACACATCCCCGCCCGGCCCAGAAGGCTTGCAGCCGCAGGATGAGTTCCTGGAACGTCAGCGGGTTGGGAGAGTATGAAGTCACAGAATCGGCTCTAGCTCTTGGCTTTTAGCTGTTGGCTTGTAACCCCAGGGTGCGAGTGGCTAGTCCAACTCCTACAGCGCGACTGGAGACCAGCAGGTTAATCCACGATTGTAATGGAAGCGGGAGGCAGCCGTCAGCAGGGGCTGCGGAAAACGTTCCTTCAGCAACACTCTCCACTCGCGCATCCATTTCATTCCGCCTTACCTTATTCTGCCTTTACGTATTCCGTCTTAACGGCAGCGGATTCGAATTTCCGCCGAGTTCCCGGCAGGCAGAGATACAGCACGGCCCACCAACAGAACACGAAGCCGGCGCTTCCGCCCAAGAAGGCGGCGCGGCCCGTCTCCGCAAAACCCAGCAGCGCAACGTCGGCGGCAAAAACGCCGAACATGCTCATCAAGAAAATGGTTACCCGGCGGCCGCGCTTTCTTAATCGCCAGAGATCCATCGCAGTCACGGCGCAAACCACACCAACTGCGAGCACACAGAAATCGACTGCCAGCATAAGGCCGCCGCCAGCGAGTCGCGGCGTGCTGCGCAGGTTTCGCATGGCAGAGATGATCCCCTGGATTCCGGTGACCAGGAAAAAGGGGGATGCCAGGAGATCCATGACCGCAAGGACGGAAACTCCCAAGGGACGTTTTTCCACAATGGACAGCGATTATACGGCGGGTTGAGTCGCGAGCCGTTGGGCTTTTGGTGATTAGTCGTCGGATTGAATTTCATGGCCGGCCCGCCAGGAAGGCTCCCCTGCAGGTGAAAAACTTACGCAGAACGGCGGCTTGTGTCGCGGCCTTGGAGCGCTTGGTATGTTTATCTAAGCCATTGCTGCACAATAAGATCTGGGCTCTACTACAGCTAAGGCATGAAAATTGCTCGGAGCACGTGGGGTTTGCAGTCGAACCCTCTTCCCCCATTCTCCGATCCGGTCGTGCGAGGTTCTGTGATGTCTAAAAGCACCCTATTTTGTGCCCTAGTTATTGTCTTTACCGTCGCCCTATTCCAATCTGGTTGCAGCAGCGGAAACTCCAACTCCAGCGCACCCGCGATGGTCAGCGTCGTGGTCAGCGATCCGACCACTTGCTCGGCACCGCAGGGACCGTTCAGCCATATCTTCCTGACCATTACCGACGTACAGATCAATGCCAGCGCCAGCGCCGGAGACAGCGACGCCGGCTGGATCGATCTCACCCCGAACCTGCAGCAGAGCCCGCAACAGGTGGATATGCTCGGGCAGGCCAACAGCCAGTGCTTCCTGGCGACGCTGGGCGCGGCGATGGCTCTTCAACCTGGCAGCTATCAGCAAATTCGCGTGATCCTCGCGAGTAATGGAACGTCGGTCCAAGGCAATCAATGCGGGAGCAGTGCAAACTGCGTCATGCTCAGCAGCGCGCCGACTACACCGCAACCGCTGTTGCTCTCCAGCGAGTCGAAAACCGGACTGAAGATTCCATCCGGACAAATTGCCGGCGGGCAATTCGTGATCGCAGCAGGAGAAACCAAAGATCTGGACATCGACTTCGACGCGTGCGCTTCGATAGTGACCGAAGGCAACGGGAAATTCCGGCTTAAGCCGGTGCTGCACGCCGGCGAAGTAAGCCTGACGTCATCCTCGATTAACGGCAAGATTGTGGATAGCGTAAGCGGACAACCCATCGCCGGCGGCAGCACGGTGGTAGCGCTGGAGCAGAAGGACAGTTCCGGCGTCGATCGAGTGATCATGGAAACCGTCACGGATGCGAGCGGTTCGTTTGTTTTCTGCCCGGTCGCCAGCGGCACCTATGACGTGGTGGTCGTCGCGGTCAGCGGAACGCAGGTCGCTTACGGAAGCACGGTGATCACTGGAGTGCAACCCGGCAATGCGTTGGGGACCGTGCCCCTCGTGGCGCAAGCGGGAGGGAACACGGCCGCCGCATCGATTACCGGACAAATCACCACCAGCACCGGCAGTGCGGCGACGGCTGCCGATGTTTCACTCTCCACGCTGCAGCCGATCACAGAAAGCGGAGCGACCGTTCTGGTCACGATTCCTCTGGCGGCCCAGTCGGCGGTCACGGTAAGCCTGACGACGGCAGCGGCTGCGAGTTGTCCCGCGAACACAGATTGCGTCAGCTACACGCTCTCAGTAGCGGCGGCCAATCCGAGCGTCGGGACGTTCAGCACGAGCGGAACTCAGCAGCCCGCGGCCCCGGCGAGCGGCCCTGTCGCCTATACCGTGGATGCAATGGCCTTTGTGCCGGGCGGAGCGGGCGTGGCCGATTGCACTCCCTCGGAGATGCAGACCAGTTCGACCAGCAGCAACGCCAACTTGACGGTCACGGCTGGGGCCAGCGTGACCGCGGCGACACTGGCGTTTACTGGTTGTCAGTAAGTTCAGAAGATGTCTGCGAGGAAAACACTGCCGGCTCGGTCAGTCGACCGATCGCGGCAGTTTCAGCCAGGCCAGAGCAAAGAGCAACAGCCCTATCGCCAGAAACGAAATCGGTACAACGAAGAAATAACGTAGAGAAACTGCGGTCATCGCGGCCAACCAGATGGTGTTGATCATAGCCACGCGTTTCAGCAGTCCTGCGCGTTCGCGGGCGAGGGCTAGATCGAGCACTCCCATCACGAGCGCGGCTAGCATGAATGAAATGCTGAAACCACGCAGGAAGTTGCCCATGCTGCGCATCGAGCCCATCACGTTGAACTTGTATTGAGCCATCAGTTCCAACAACTGCCTCTCGGTGTCATTCGCCGGAACCTGCTTTCCCAACAGCGATAGCGAGTGAATTAAACCCAGCAGCAACAACCAAACCGCGCCCGCCGTGAACAGGCGCCGTCCCCATTTGTCGGTCATATCCTGACTTTCATGATTGCATTCGAGTAGCGTGAAGTTATAACACAACCGCTTAGCGGTATAAGCAGGCTGCGCGCGCTAGAACCCACCCTTCTCCAACATTCCCGCCGTTACCAGTTTCTTTTCAAGGTGCCTCTGCAGGATTTGGATCAGGAATTTGCGCAGGTCGGCGGCTTGCGCCTTCGGCCAGGGCATGCCTGCGAAACTCTCGACTGGAGCGCGAAACATTTGGGCGGCAAACACCCGCGATTCGGCGGAAATCTCGGACGACGCCAGGCGCTTGTCGTCGGGGCACATCAAGCCGTCGGCAAGCGCGTGATAGTAAGCGCGGCTCCCGTTCAGGCTGCGACCGCAAACGGTGCACTCGGTCAACTCGGGTAGAAATCCCACCAGGCGCGTCAGCCACAATTCGAAATACGTGACGGGCATCCAGACCTCAGGTCCGGTAAGGACATGCAGCACCGAAAGGGTCAGGCGGAAGATAGCGTCGTTGGCCTCCCGGTCAGGGAGCAGTTCGTCGAGCAATTCGGCGATGTGGCCGAGGGCCACGGCGCGCGCGTAACTGACCTCTGAGGCCATGGGAGATTCCAGCACCTCGCAGGAATCGAGCCGCGCCAACTCCTGGCGCTCGCGGACATCGTAAAAGGCTCGCACATAAGTCAGCGGCTCGAGCGCTCCGCCGAAGCGGCGCTTCGACTTTTTGGCCGAGCGCGCCACGCCGCGGACTTTGCCCTCCGCGCGGGTGAAAAATGTGACCAGCAGATCGGCCTCGCGCAGGGGATAGCTGCGCAACACGATCGCTTCCGACTCTCTGAGGGCCATGGCAGTTCCGAGTTCGAGTATGAAGACTGATTCTAGAGGACGCGGCTTTTTGGCGTCAGATATCAGCCATCAGCAGGAATCCCCACCCTTCGGCAAGCTCAGGGCAGGCTTTCTCGCAAAGAACGCGAGAAATGGGGCACCCTGTCTTGCTCATCCCCCGGCCCAACTGCCTTTCGATATACTTTCAGGATCGTGAAAAGAATTGTTTCCGCTGCTCTCGTAATCGTCGTGGTCGCCGCCCTGGGCTTTGCCGAAGAGACATCCTTTCGCCGGGTTCACGTGCCCAACCTCAAGGGGAAACAGATCAAGGCAGTCTTGATCTTTAGTGATCGCGACAAGGCGATCGAAGTGCATCCCGCAAAGGGCGCAGCGCTAACGATTCCCTACGGCCACATCGATAAGTGCGATTACGAATTCACGCTTGGCGTTATGGGAGACAAGAGCCACTGGCTGAAGATCGAGTATCACGATCAGGACGCGCCCAAAGAGTTCGTGCTGCTGATGGACGGGCGCGAATATCTGCGCATTCTGGATGCACTGAAGTCGCACACCGGGATTGAGGCACAAGTTCTCGGTAACGCCAATAAGCGGTAGGGCTGTGCGGGCTGGTTTCGATTGGGTCTCCGCTGCGTGGGAGGGACGCCGGCGCTACTCAGAAATAGAAAAGCGCGCGCCCGTAAGGACGCGCGCCTCGGATCCTGTTCCAAGCCAAGAGCGGATAGCTCCCTCTCACCGCCCGAAGTACTTGGCGTTGCGCTCAGTAAAGGCGTTCCACTTTTCCGGCAGATCATCGAGCGCGAAGATGGCCGATACCGGGCACACCGGAACGCAGGCGCCGCAGTCGATGCACTCCACCGGGTCAATATAGAGCAATTCTTCGGTCGCGTAGGCGGGCTCGTCTTTCTTGGGATGAATGCAATCCACCGGGCACGCATCCACACATGCAGTGTCTTTGGTGCCGATGCACGGCTCAGCAATCACGTAAGTCATAAGGGTGTCGGTCTCCTGAGAGTCTTTACTTATTTTACTACCGCGACGGTTTTGTGACCGGACATTCTAGCAAGAATGCGGGAGGATGGTACAGATTTTCGTCGCTGCTCGGGGCCGGAAGACCCGACCGACCTGATTCTTAGAGCAAGAAAAACGGCTGGCAGCGATATGCTGCCAGCCGCGGTCGATCTTTCTGAGGAGAGCCTCAGAGCAACCCTCGTTTACCGGTGTCCGCCGCCGTGCCCGCCACCACCGTGGGATCCACCACCGCCGTGGAAGCCGCCTCCTCCACCGTGGGATCCGCCACCGCCGTGGAAGCCGCCTCCTCCACCGTGGAATCCACCACCACCACGAACCCCGCCGCCACCGTGGAATCCGCCGCCACCGCGAACCGCGCCGCCGCGGAATCCACCCCCGGCAAAGCCGCGCCCGCCGAAGCCGCCGCGCCCGCCAACGAAGCCTCTACCACCCGCAAAGCCTCGTCCCCAATATCCACCCCGACCCCAATATCCGCCGCGACCCCAATATCCACCGTGACCCCAGCCCCACCACGGGCCGGCGCCAATGAATACTCCGCCTACAAACCACTGCGGACCGTAAAAGCCGTAAGGTGCGCAGGCGTACGGGTAATAGGAGTAGTAACCATACGCGCACACCGGAGGCGCTGCTGCATAACCGTAGTTCTGGTCATAGTTGCGATCAGCATAGTCTCGATCGGCATAATCCCGGTCGGAATAGCCTTGATTAGGCTGAGCCTGCCCCTGATTGGGCGGGCCTTGATACTGCGGGTCTTGATACTGCGGGTCTTGATTTTGCGGACCCTGATATTGCGGACCCTGATTGCCCTGGTCCTGGTAGCCGGGATCGTTTCCGACGCTAACTCCGGCTTCAACCTGCGCCTGTGAGTATGCCAACGGCATAGCCAGCGCCGCCACTAAAGCAAGATGTTTCAGGTACTGCATAAAATGCCCCCTGTGGTCTTTGGTGGTTGTTTTTGAAGGCTCAGCCACTGACCAACTGTCTCTACGTATTTGAACGCGGCAGCCGGAGAAAAGTTGCAGCGACTGCTATGGCTCATTTCAGCCATCCTGGCTAAATTCAACCACTTACGAGGAGCCAGCGCTTGCAACAGTTTAGCGACCCCGTAGGGGGCGGGCGGTCTCTCTACGCCGTTCGCGAGCATTCTCCAACCTACGCGCACACAGCCGCAACGAAAAACGGCTGGCAGCGAATGCGCTGCCAGCCGTCGTCACCGCTTCACCCGCCAAACACCTTACCGGCGTCCGCCACCATGGGAACCGCCGCCCCCGTGAAATCCGCCACCACCATGGAAGCCGCCACCATGAAACGCGGCCGCTCCGTGAAATCCGCCGCGTGCCACAGCTCCGCCGTGGAAACCGCCGACTCGACCACGTGCTACATAGCCGTGTCCGCCATACCACGCACGACCCCAGCCCGGATGACCGTACCAGGGACGACCGTACCATCCGTTAGCATAACCCCAGCGCCCCAGCCATCCCGGACCGTGGAACCATGGGCCGGCTCCTACGAAAACGCCGCCGACAAACCAGTCAGAATCGTAGTAGCCATAAGGAGCGCAGGCGTAAGGAGCATATCCGTAATATCCATACGCGCAAACCGGCGCGCCAACTGCTACCCCGACCGGGCCGACTCCGACTCCCACGCTGACCTGCGCCTGCGAGTACGCCAGTGGAACCATCAACACTGCCAGCATCGCAACATATTTCAGGTAACGCATAATCACCTCCCGCTTCCGACCCGATCACCTCGTTCGGATCAGAAGACCCTTTCAAATCCTCTACAGAATTGAACGCTGGAGGCGCGAAAAAGTTGCGGATTACGAGGTGGCTGATTTCGGCCATCCTGGTTTAAATCAACCACTTACAGAGGATAGCCGAAGCCAAACATAGGCAAAGACTTAGCCGGTTTGCGGCTTTACCTATGGGCGAAACAGCCAGGTCTGAGCGGTGGCTTGATCGCTGTTGGGGTATCCGCCGGCCAGCAGCACCTGGCCATCGCGAAGTTTGGTTTCCGACACGTAATGCCACGCTTCATTCATCTGGCCCGGTGCAACCAGGAATTTCCCGCTCGCCGGATCGTACACTTCGACGCTCTTGCTTCCCCCTGCAATCAGCAGCTTGCCCGAAGCCAGTTGCACAGCTTCATCCGGCAGCTTGAAGCGGCTGTCGTTCATGGAGGATGCGGCGGTGAACTTCCCGGTATGTGGCTCGTAGATCTCAGCGCTGTTCAAGTTTCCGTTCCAGCCTCGCGAATCAGAGCCGCCTGCAATCAGCACTCGTCCATCCGGCAAGAGCCCGGCCGTATGCTTGCAGCGCACCACGCTCAGGCTGCCGGTCTCGGTGAAGGCTCCGCTCTTGGGATCGTAGAGTTCCGCGCTTGACTCCAAACGGCTTCCATAGCCTCCTGCGATAAGAACGCGGCCGTCGTTGAGCAGTGTTGCCGTGTGGGAAATGCGGGCATGGTGCATCGCGCCGGTGGGCTGAAAGGTAAGTGTCGACGCGTGGAAGATTTCTGCCGACGCGAGAGATTCGTTGTCGCGTACTTCTCCTCCCGCGATGAGTACATCGCCGTTGGCCAGCAATGTTGCGCTCGGCCGGCCGCGCGGGACGGTCATCTTCGCGATCGACGCGAACTTGCCATTAGCGGGGTCATAGAGTTCGGCCGAGTCTGTGCCGCCCATACCCACCCAACCTCCAGCCATCAGAACTTTCCCGGACGGCAATAGGACCGCGATGTGCCCGACGCGGCGCTCGTGCATTTCGCCGGTAGGCTGGAACTTGCCGGTGGCTGGATCGTAAAGCTCGGCAGACTTGTAGAAGTCCTGATTGCGCCGCATGCCTCCGGCGATGAGAACTTTGCCGTCAGGCAAGAGAGTCGCGCTATGGCCGGAGCGCGGCTCGAGCATGGAAGTCGCGGGAGTCAGCGAACCGGCGGCAGAAGTTGTCGAGGCGGTGGTCGCAGAAGAGCTGCTTCGGAACGCTGCGGCGGCCAGGGTGAAAGTGATAGTGATCAGAGCGACGAGAAACAGGCGGGAGCGGGTCATGGAAGTTCTCCTCGAAAGTCAGACTCCTTGGAACAACTCTCGTGAGCAAGGAATTTTCTGAGGATGCCTTGTGCACTGGAGTTAAGCGCCTACCAATTCCTTCTTCTCGCTCGGTTCGTACTCGACGATATACCCCGCCACCGCGCTGGCCGCGACCGTGTACGGCGAGGCCAGGTACATCTGTCCCGGGCCGCTGCGGCCGGGAAAGTTGCGGTTCTGGGCGCTGATTACGACCTGATCGGGGCGCGTCGAAACTCCGGGGCCGGCGTTGATGCAGGCGCCGCAGCTCGGCTCGATCACGTGCGCGCCGGACTTCTGAAAAACTTCCAGATACCCCTTGCGCAGGCAATACTCGCGGGTCTCCTGCGAGCCGAACTGAATATAGAACTTCACCGAATCGGACACATGCTTGCCGCGCTTGAGCGCGTCGGCGAGGACGGCGGCGTACATGTCCATATCCTCGTTCTTTCCGGCGGTGCAGGTGCCGCCGTAGGCAATCTCGATCGGCACTGGCGTGTTCAGGTCGCGAACATATTTGCCGTTTCCGGGATCGCCCGGCGTGGCCACCATCGGCGTAATGTCGGTGGCATCGAGTTCGATGACGTGCGCGTACTGCGCGCCGGAATCGCTGTACAGGCCCTTGATCATAGCCTCGGCCTTGGCGCGGTTCATGCCGCGGCGCTCGACGAGAAAATCCACAGCCTTCTTGTCAGGCGCGACAATGCCGGTGAAGCCGCCGATTTCCGCCGCCATGTTGGTCATGGTGGCGCGCTCGTCGACGCTCAGTTCTTCGATCGCCTCGCCCGCATACTCCATGACTTTGGCCAGCGCCTTGCCGCTGCGCACGTAGTCGAGACTCAATATCTTCAGAATATAATCTTTTGCCGTGACGTTCGGATGTTTCTTGCCGCGCACCACGATTCGCACCGACTCGGGAACTTTCACACGCACATCTTTCGTGATCCACGAATTGAACACGTCGGTCGTGCCGATGCCGAAGGCTACACAGCCGATAGCGCCGACGTGCGGCGTATGCGAGTCGGAACCGATATTCAACTGCCCCGGCAGCGCGTAGCTCTCGAGCACGATGGAGTGGCAGATGCCCTCAGAGCCTTTGCGGTCAGTGAGTTCGCCGTGCAGTTTGATTCCCTGCTTCGCGGCGAAGTCCTGCTGCTTGAGTTTGAGTTGAGTCGCCAGATCGAGCAGTCCGAGCTTCTTCTTTTCTTCGGAAATCACCTCGTCGAGAAACGTCAGGTGGTCGCGGAAGAAGAGGATGCTGGAGGGGTCGTTGACTTTCGCGTCTTTGCCGACGTAGCGTTCGAAGAAAATCGCTGCCATAGGCGTGACGTATTCGTGGCTGAAGCGGAGATCGGCGCGGGCGAAGCCGGTGTCGCCGGGCTTTACCGACGGCACGCCGACTTCACCCTTCTCATTAATCATGTGGCGCGCAAAAATCTTCTCCGCCAGCGTCATTGCTCGTGTGGCGCGGGCGCCGCCCGCGCCTTCGATCGGGGGCAAAAACACTTTCCCCTGCATCCTCGCAACATTGAAAGGAAACAGGCCGCCGTACTCGATCACCTGCCGCGTAATCTCGTCCTCGCCGGCAGTGAATTCGCTGAGCGCGATTTCTTCACCGCCGCGGATACGGTCGATCAGCGAAAAGTTGGTTGAAGTCAGCAGGCCCAGGTTCTGGCAATTCTGCTTGTAGATGCGTTCGATATTTTCCGCGATCACCACGCGGATGCCCGCACACATCTCGGCGTACGGAGATTGCTCACGGCTCGACCCTTTGCCACGCCGCTTGCCGCTGACCGCGCACACAAAACCTCCGCGCTTCACGTCGCCGCGGCCGATGGGCATACCGCTGCCGCATTTCAGTCCGAGATAAGGAATCTCGCCCAGCGTCTCGTCAAAGTAAAAGCAATAGTGCGCGGGAGTGATCTCGTCGGTCGAAATATCGTCGCGCAGCTTGGGATTGTTGGCGGGATTCGCCGTATCCCAGGGCAGGTCTTCGCCCGCGAGCTGTTTCCTGATGAGTTCGGGATCTTCAGTAAGAAAGAGGATGCGTCCGTGCAGCCGGACTTTGTCCGGGCGCTTTTCGATCTTGCGTTCGAGGAGTGAGTTGATCACGTTGACCCTGCCCGAATCAGAAATAGGGGACGGCCGGAAAGAACCTTGGCGGGTCCCTGACTATTGTAACGCCGCAGAGAATGGCCAGCCGAGACTCTCCAGAATCTGACTTGAAAACCGGCATCTTCCATGCTACCGATAAGCCAATGCGGATCATTCTTCGTCACGCTGTCGCTGAGGATTTCGAATATTGCAAACGTCTGTACTTCGCCGGAATGAAAGACATCATTGAGCAATTGGGCTTGGACATGGCTGCCCAAACAGCCAGCTTCCCCCAGCAATGGGCGGTGGCGCAAGTTCGCATCATCTCCGCCGACGGATCAGACGTGGGCTGGTTGCAGAGTGCCGTGCGAGAGGAAGGGCTTTTTGTCGGACAGCTCTTTGTGGACGCCCCCTTTCAGGGGCAGGGTATCGGCACCCAGGTGATGAAGCAGCTCATTGGTGAAGCCGCAGGTCGGAATCAGGCAGTGAGCCTGGCGGTTGCGAAAATCAACCCCGCTCTGCGGCTCTACAAGAGACTCGGCTTCAGGATCACGCACCACGATGATCGCAAGTTCTACATGACGCTCGATCCTGATGCCGCCAGGTTTCTTTGAAACTGGCACCGATACTCTGTTGGATATTCTATTTCGATTGCTTGTAAACACGCGGATCGGGCAGCGGCTCCAGCCCTCGACCCGCAAAGATTTCCTTGAACTCGCCCAACAGCGCATCGTGCACCAGGCCATTCGACGCCAGCGTTTCGCGGCTGTCGATTTCAAACATCGATCCGTCGAAGCGGCTGACCTTGCCGCCGGCCTCTTCCACGATCAGCACACCCGCAGCCGTGTCCCAGGGATTGAGATTGAATTCCCAAAAGCCGTCGAATCGCCCGCAGGCCACGTTGCACAAATCGAGCGCGGCCGATCCCGCGCGCCGCACCCCGTGAGTGCGCAGCGTGATCTGGTGGTAGAAGTGAATATTCGGATTCTTGTGCCGCTTGTGGCTGGGAAAACCCGTGGCCAGCAGACACTCTTTCAAGGTCGCGGCTTTCGAAACGTGGATCGGTTTGCCGTTGAGGTGCGCGCCTCTTCCCTGCTCCGCCGCGAAAAGCTCATCGCGCGTCGGATCGTAGACGACACCAGCCACCCGTTTTGTTTCCACATTGGAGCCAGATTGTGCAACTCGATGCTCTAGCGCCATCGACACGCAGAATACCGGATACCCGTGGGCAAAATTCGTGGTGCCATCGAGCGGATCGACATACCAGCGGTAGTCGCTGCCCTGATCGTTCAGACCCTGCTCTTCGCCCAGCACGTCATGCGAGGGAAACTGCCGGCTGATGCGCTCGCGGATCAGCGCCTCGGAAGCGCGGTCCGCCGCCGTCACCAGATCGGCGTCACCCTTGTATTCAATCTTGAGCCCCTGATGAAAATACTGCATAAGCAGCGCCCCCGCCTCGCGTGCAATTGCGGACATGGCGGGAAGAAAGCCTTCGGGATCGGGTGCGGTCTGTGCCATTTTGAAGAAGGGCTTCCGGCTTTCGGCTGCCGGCTTCCGGAATTCAGGATCAGTCAAAAATTGTGGAAGCGTCGCTCGCAAGTTGCGGACGCCGGAAGCCGAGAGCCGGAAGCCGACTCACTTCCTCTTGCCGCCATCTTCCGCGATGTACATGATCTCATGCTTGAAGATGAACAGATTGGGCGCCCCCTCGCGCGTGAGCCGCACCATATTCTTGTCGTAGTACTCGATCCAACCGTGGACAGTCTGGCCATCCAGCAACTTGACCGAGACCGGCTTTTGCTTTTCCCCCAGTGCCTTGAGAAAAGCGGCCTCCTCGAAAGTATCTTCCGGCGGAGGAGTTCGACTGCGCTTGGCGGCATTAGGATTCCCTGGTGGAGGGCGGAACGGCATGCAGGCATTGTACACAAAGCGCGGGCGGCAACTCCGACCACGAAAAAACCGTGACGCACTTCTCCGCCAATGAGGGACCAACTGCCTGGCTCAAAACTCGATGCGCAGTCCAAACTCGAACTGACGCGGAGCGCCGAGCGCATAAGTACCGGACTGAAAGCTGGCGCGGAACGGCGTCAGCCCCGTGCCGGCCACTCCGCCCACCGCATTCGGCGCCAAGGTCCCATTCGGACCTCCCGGAAGCAACGAAGCCTGGGGAAGATTGCCGGGCAGGAATGTGTTCACAAAGTTGAACACGTTAAAGATGCTGGCGCTGGGTTCGATCGTGATGCGCTCCCTGATCTTGATGGGCCATGCCGCCTTGAAGTCCGTCGACTTCAGCCAGGGAAAATTCTTCGCATTGGGATTGACCGTCGCCAACTGCGGCAGGACCCAGCCCAGTGCATTCAAGTCGGCCTGGGTCATGACCTGAATCGGCGCGGAGCCCGGACACGACTGGCTGCCCACCAGACAAAGCCCCGCGGGCGTCAACTGACCGGCAAAGTGCGTGTTGTAGGCGCTGATGACGTTCGGCAGGTTGCCGATGTCGGTTCCGCGCATGAACTGGCCGATCTGCGTGCCTGGCACGGGCTCGGGTGCGCCATTCGAGCCCAGACCTGAGCCCAGCCAGTCGGTGGCAAAAATTTCGCCGCCGCTGGTCAACTCCGGCAGTTCCAGGTTCTGCGGAAGCGAACTATAGAAGTGTCCGATCAGGCTGATCCGGGTATAGAACGGCAGATCGAAAGTCCCCCCAAACGACAGTTGATGTTTGCGATCCAGAGCGTTCGGTCCAGTGAATTGCAGAGGGTTGTCATTGTTGGTAGCCAGGTTGATAAAATCCTGATCCTGCACCTGGCTGATGAACTTTGAGAACGCGTAGGAAATCTGGAAGTTTGCCGCCTTAATTCCAGGCCACGGCTTCGCCACGTTCTCCACCCACTTCGCCTGCAGACCCTCGTACACCGAACGGCCGATGGGTTCGAGCGTATCCAGCGTCCCCAGCGCACCATTGCCAGCGCCGCCGCCGGTGTTGTTCGTTCCGTTCGGAGTAATGCCGGGGAAGGCGCAGAACGAACAAGGAGCTCCCCCTTTAACTGCATTGTTTGAATCGAGCCCTGCCGCAGAGTACGCAGCCTGGGCGCCACCTAGTCCCAAGTGCTGAACCATGCAGGCCGCCTGGTTGATCCCGACCGCGCAGCCGTTTGCCAATTGCGCGGAGTCGCGGGCCGCGAGAGCGTTGGCCATGTTGTAAGAACGCGCCGCACCACTGTGATTCTGGTCAATGGCGAGCAGGTAATGTTCTCCAATGTTGCGGATCACATCCACGCTCATCACCATGCCCTTACGAAATTCGTGCTGAAAGCCGAGATTCATCTGCCACGACCGGGGCGTGCGATAGTTCGGGTCGAACACATCTATCCCGGACGCATTCGAGGCGTTGAGCGCGGATCCGATATAGCTTCCGTTGGGCGTAGCCGCAACGTTCGCAGCCGCAGCCGCTTTGAACGCGCTGCTCAAGGCCAGAATGTTGCTGGCGGCGGACGAAATCGTCTCTCCACAAAATGTGGGCTGAACCTGGTTGGTGCCCGCAACCACAACTCCCGCCCCTCCGGCAATTGGAGTTCCCACGGCGCCCGGATTGGTCGGCCAGTTGAACGCGCTGGGAGTACCCGAGGAACACACTTCCGGAGTGTAAGAAAAGATTCCGGTCTTCAGCCGCGCCGGACTGTCGAACAAGACATTGTTCCAGATCGAGTTCTCGAAAAACAGACCTGCGCCGCCGCGAATCACCGTCTTGCCGTTGTTGTTCATATCCCAGGCAAAACCGAACTGAGGCGCGAAGTTCGTGTTCGGAGTGCGCACCCGGTTGCCCAGTCCCGGCTGCCAGAGATTGAAAGTGGCGTCGGGACCGAGATTGCTATCCACGCGTCCCGTATCGCGCACGTAGTGAATACCATAGGTCAACGTCAGATTGCGTTTGACCTTCCATCCGTCGCCAACGTATCCCTCGAAACGGTTGTCGGGTCCCAGTCCGCCGCCCGGGTTGCCGAACGCCGGTGAAGGAGTCGAGAAGCCGACCCCGTTGCCCAGTTGTACGAACTCCGCCGGATACGCGGCGGGGTCGGTACTGGTAATGCAAGTAGAACGGCTCGATCCCGGCAGGCAGATGCCGGTGGTCCCCACCTGCGGATAAGTCGCAAACCCCGCAAAGCCACCGCCCTGGATATGATTGAATGTCGCGCCGTAGCGAATGATATGGCTGCCCAGGACCCGGCTGCCGTCGTACTTGTATTCATGATTAGACTGGAACGTAGTCTGCGGGGCCAGGAAGCTGGGACCGCCGCAGTAGGCGCCGCCGTTGCTTAACTGGCAACTGCCTGCGGACGTAGCACCGATGTTGATGCCAAGGCCGGGAATCGGATTGTCGATTCCTGCGGGAATTGTCGCGGTACTATCCACAATTCCGTTGCGAAATTTCAAGTACTCGAAGCGGATGCTGTGGTTATAAGGACCGGTATTGAAGTCGTAACCCAAGGTGTACGAGGGCGTATGGTTTCCGTTCCTAAATCCTTGCACCGAACTGGCCGAGCCGAAGGGGCGGATGTCGCTGTTCTGATCAAAGTTGAACCGGAAGAACGCGCGGGCGGTGTTGCGCAGCACGTAATCCAACCGGCCATCGGTCTGAAACTCACGGAAGGGCTGGACTAGCGTAGTGTTCAGTGTGTTGAACGGGAAGGAAAACGGTTCGGCTGCGGTCAGGTCCTGCTTGCTGCGTTCCGCATCGAGAAAATAGAACAGCCGGTCCTTGATCACGTAGCCGCCCACTCGCCCGCCGAACTGTTCGCGCTGAAACGGAGGCGCCGTCGCACCGGGCAATGCCGCCGCTGCCTGATTCCCACGAAACAATCCAAAGGCCTCGCCGTGCAGATCGTTTCCACCCGAACGCGTGCTCACTTCCACTGCGCCGGAACTGGTCAGCTCGGTCGAAAGATCGAGCGACGACTGGGAAATATTGAACTCCTGGATGGCGCTCGCGGGAATGTTCTGCGTGGTGGTTCCCACTGTCTCATCGGAGATGTCCACACCATCCACTTCAATGCGAGCGGTTCGGCCAAACCGCCCTTGAAACGAAATCGAGGAGAAACCGTTCTTGGTAGGGTCGAAGGTGCTGCCCTCCTGGATCTGCACTCCGGGCTCGAGTTGCGCCAGATCGAGAAAGTTGCGCCCGTTCACCGGAAGATTGTCGATCTGACTCGCGGTCAGCACACCCTGTACCGTGGATTGCTCGGTGTTCACAGCTATTTCAGTGCTCTGCACCTGCACGACCTGGCTCTCTTGTCCGGGCTCCAACTTCACGTTGCCCGCAGAAACCACGCCCACCTGGGCAGTCACGGCAAGTTCTGCTGTCTTGAAGCTCTTGGCTTCCACGCGCACCGTATAGTCCCCGGCCTGCATGGGCCCGGACGAATAGGTTCCCGCAGACGAAGTGGTCACGTGAATGGCGCCCGCCGTGGCTTTATTCGTAATGGTGACCTTGGCCCCGGAAAGCACGGCTCCCGTTTTATCGGTCACAACTCCCTGAATGCTCCCGGTTCCAACCGTGGACTGGGCCAGTAAGAGTGCGGAAGAGAGCAATATCAAGCAAATAGAAGTCACGCCAACAGCGATCAGGCCCATCCAGCCGCGCCGCCTGCAGAGCGCAGGGGATTTCAAATTCAGCATCGTCAACCTTCCTTTATTTCGGTGAAGAGTTTCCCAACGTAAGCCTTAAGCTCGGTATGACACAAACTTCCGCTTCAGTCCCTCGCCGCTAGTACGCGCTTCGGGTCCGCCCCATCCAGCCTGGGAATGATCCTTTAGCCTACAGCAATTGCCGGGTCAGCCGCTTGTCGACGCAGCGATATTTAGAACCTGTCACTATTCTCAATCGCTTACGTCGCCCCCCAGTAGCCCTTGCGCCGAGGCCGAAAAACGGGCTCGCGTACTCACTCTGACTTGACCGTGTAATACCCCGCCCGATGGCGGACCCGATAGCTGGCGGCGTCCGGCACTCCCGCTACTTTGACTTCGATGCGGCGAAACTCGGAGAACGATGTGCGTTGCGCCGGATAATACGCCAGCAGATACTGCGTGCGCAGTTCGTCGCTGATCTTTTGGAACGCCTCATCCAACTGGGCCATGGAAGTGGCATAGTAGTATTTACCGCCAGTATCTTCCGAGAGCTGAATCAGGGCGTGCTCGCCTCCGGTTTCGCGCCCCGCGCTGTTTTCAATGGGGACGATGATGATCGAGTAGACAATGGCTTCGGCCTCTTCCGCGGCGCGCACGGCTTGTTGGTAGTCGAACCGGCTGGCCGTGTCTCCGCCATCCGTGATGAGAACGATAACCTTTCGACCCTTGCGCTTATCCAGAGCGCGCGAAACCACATAGATCGCGTCGTAGAGCGCTGTGGCAGCGCCGAGGCGGATGTGTTCAATGGCTTCGTCGATGCGCTTGAGATCGGGAGTGAATCCCGGAGTGGACTCGTGCACGATCTCGCTGAAACCGTAGACGGACAAACCATCAACCGGGCGCATGATGGCATGGGCGAATCGCTTGGCCGAGGCCAGTTCCAGCGGCAAGTCGTGCCGCGTGCTCAGGCTGGTATCGACGGCGAGCCCGATCGAAAGCGGCAATGCGGATTCCTTGTCGAACACCGCAATCCTCTGCTCATGATCGTCCTCTTTGAGAACAAAATTCTCCTTCTTCAAACCTCCGATAGGAGCGCCGTGTTGGTCGGTCACGGTGACGAACACGTTGACTAGCTTGACGTCGACCCGGAGGGTTTCCATCGGCTCCGACTGGCGGTCGGGTCTCGGTGGAGTTTGCGGAGGCGGATTCTGCGGAGCGGAGCTCGGCTGGCTTGGACTCTGCTGTGTGGCCTGCTGCGCCCATAGGCCGTTCGGGACGAAGAATAGGCCAATCAGCAGTAGAGTCGTGGCGGGTTTTCTCATCGAGTGATGGAATTATACCTGCCAAGTCGGCAGCTCTTGGCCGCTCAGTTAGATGCGGCGTGTACTACCGGGCTGCCTCACCCCCGGAATTTGCCCGCGGAATTTCCTCCGGGAAGGACTCTCCATCGGCCCAGACGGCACCGTCTTCGAAATACTCTTTCTTCCAGATGGGTACCGTGCGCTTGAGCGTGTCGATCAACCAACGGCAGGCGTCAAAAGCGGCGGCACGGTGCGCCGAGGTGACCGCGATCAGCACGCTGGTCTCGCCGATTTCAAGCCGCCCCAGCCTGTGCACAATGGCCACGTCCCGCACCTGAAATTGCTGCACCGCCTGACCGGCCAGCGATTCCATCTGTTCCAGCGCCATCTCCTCGTAGGCCTCGTAGTCGAGGTAGAGCGTCTTGCGCCCCCGCGTCTGGTTGCGGACGATTCCCTCAAAGACAAGACCCGCACCATCTTCGCCGCGCTTAAGGCCGGCCACGATACTCTGCGTGTCGATGATTTCGCGCACAATCGAAGCGTAGCGCCGGCGTCCCGCCGGCTGTCGGGGGGGCGTCTCGCCCGCCCCTTCGGGAGCACCGCCACTCACCGGCGGTAGCAGCGCAACCTCGTCATCCGCATTCAGCTTCGTGTCCGGCCCAGCATATTGCTGATTCACCGCCAGCGCCAGCGACGGCAGGGAGTCTTTCAGGCGCGGAATCCGCTCTTCGTAATAAGAGAGCACCTCGCGCACCGACGAACCGTTGGGCAAGTCGATCGCATCGACCGGCTTCCCGACCATGTCCTTCAACATCCCGAAGAAGAGGACTCGCACGCGCATTAGCTATTAAGTTTACCCGCTTTTGTAGCGCCGGCGTCTCGCCGGCTGTCGCGTGGGCGTCTCGCCCGCGCCGCAGCGAGCGAGAGCTTGTCTTGAGCTTGTCAAAGGGACCGCCCGCCACGGCCGCCGGCACGGCGGCGCCACAAAAAAAGGCCAGCCTCACCGAGGCTGGCCCTTGATCTTTCCCGCACGCCTTTAGGCCTGTGTCAGCACCGTATCATGAACTTCCTTCACTAGAGGCGTCGTCAGAAGCTTCGCCGCCGCTCCCCCCGCGACCTCAGGCAGCGAGACTCGTAAAGCCTCGTCGATGGTCTTCACGTAGTGCACGGTCAGGTTCTTCAGTTGTTCGGGCGTGAGATCCTCTTCGACGTTCATTCGGTTGTCCGCCGGAAGAATCACATCCGTCACGCCGGCACGCTTGGCCGCCAGCACTTTCTCCTTGATCCCGCCGACCGGAAGAACGTTCCCACTCAGCGTGATTTCCCCGGTCATGGCCAGCAGCGGCGTGATGCGATGCTTGCTCAGCAGCGATACCAGGGTGGTTGCCATGGTCACTCCAGCCGAAGGCCCATCCTTCGGAATCGCACCTGCCGGAACGTGCATGTGAATGTCGTGGTTGGCGAAGAAGTCTTCCGCAATCCCCAGCCGGTCCGCATTCGACCGCACCCAGGTCAGCGCCGCCTGCATGGACTCCTGCATCACCTGGCCAATCTGCCCGGTCATCGTGAATCCACCTTTGCCCTTCATCGCGTTAGCTTCGACGAAGAGTACATCGCCGCCTGACGGCGTCCACGCCAAGCCCACAGCCACGCCCGGCCGTTCCGTCCTCTCGGCGATTTCCCCTTCACTGCGAATCTTGATGCCGCCAAGAAATTCCTGAATCACTTCCTTGGTGACCACGAGTTTATCGGTCTTGCCTTCGGCCAATCGCCGCGCCTGTTTGCGGCAGATGGTGCCGATGGTGCGCTCCAGGCTGCGCACCCCAGCTTCCCGCGTGTAGTGCCGGATGGTGTAACGCACCCCATCCTCGGGAAACTCGATCTGGTCAACCGTAATGCCGTTCTCCTCAATCTGCCGCGGGATCAGATAACGGAATGCAATGTGAACCTTTTCTTCCTCGCTATAGCCCTGCAGTTCGATGATTTCCATACGATCGCGCAACGGCTCCGCAATCGGATCGAGCATGTTGGCGGTTGTGATGAACAACACCTTCGATAAGTCGAACGTGACGTCCAGATAGTTGTCGCGGAACGTCGAGTTCTGTTCGGGGTCAAGCGCTTCAAGCAGCGCCGAAGCCGGATCGCCGCGGAAGTCGCGCCCCACCTTGTCGATTTCGTCGAGCATGAAGACCGGATCTTTCGTCTCCGCGCGCCGAATGCCCTGAATAATCTGCCCCGGCAGCGCTCCGATATAAGTGCGCCGATGCCCGCGGATTTCCGCTTCATCGTGCACACCACCCAGCGAGAGCCGCACGAACTTGCGCCCCAACGCTCGCGCGATCGACTTGCCGAGCGAGGTCTTGCCCACGCCCGGAGGTCCGACAAAGCACAGAATCGGCCCTTTCATGTTGGGCTTCAGCCGCCGCACGGAAAGATAGTCGAGAATACGGTCTTTCACCTTTTCAAGGTCGTAATGATCCGTGTCGAGAATCTCTTTCGCCTTGAGGATCTCGATCTCCTGTCCTGAAGTCTTATTCCACGGCAGCACGGCCAGCCACTCGACATAGTTTCGGGTGAGTGAATAGTCAGCAGCCATCGGTGACATGCGTGACAGGCGACCCAATTCCTTGAGCGCTTCCTTCTTCACTTCGTCAGGCATGCCCGCTTCGTCGATTTTTTTCTTCAGGTCTTCGACGTCGCGCTGCCCTTCGTCCTGCTCCCCCAGTTCCTTCTGAATGGCCTTCATCTGCTCGCGCAGGTAGTACTCGCGCTGGGTCTGCTGTACCCGGTCCTGCACTTCGCTCTGAATCTTGTTGCGCAGTTGCTGGACTTCAAGTTCTTTGGCCAAATGCTGGTTGATTTTTTCCAGCCGCACATGGATGTCGAGCGTTTCCAGCGTGTCCTGCTTGTCTGGCGTCGACAGCGACGGCAGCGACGAGGCGATGAAATCCACCAGGCGTCCCGGCTCGTCAATGTTCATTGCCACGGTCGAGAGTTCATCCGACAACGTGGGCGACCCGGCTACAATCTGCTGGAACAGGGTCAGCACATTGCGCTGCAGCGCCTCGATCTCAGAAGTCGCGACCGGAGTTGTGCCTTCGGGCAAAGCAGAATAATGCGCGCTCATGAACGGTGCCAGTTGTGTGAACTCGCCCAGACGCACCCGTTCCAAACCCTCGGCAAACACAAACAGGCTCTGGTTGGGCATCTTCACGACTTTGTGCACCACAGCGGAGGTCCCGACGGTATAGAGGTCGGTCGGCTGCGGGGAGTCAACCCGCGCCTCGCGCTGGGCCACCACAATGATGGTCTTGTCTTCCCCTAGAGAATTAATCAACTGAACGGAGCTCTCCCGACCCACCGTCAGGGGCAAAACGGCGTGGGGGAACAGCACGGTATCCCGTACCGGCAGAACCGGAAGGGCCTTTTGTTCGGTTTGTTCCTTTATTTCCTTATTCTTAGGAGTGCGCTCGACGGGCGGCTGCTGGCTCATATGTCTCCTTGAGTGTAACTCGCTCAAGTTTAGATGATACTCCTGCGGGAAAGGTTTCAGGAGGTGCCGGAAGGCTTCCCGCAAGAGTCTGAATTGTATTCTCTTAGGCCCGGTGTGGAACGTACCTAAGGTGCCGAGGCTAACGCGGAGGGACCATGCTTGCCAAGCCCTAAATTGGGACACCCGACTCGTGGAGTCGGGGCACCATGATTTGTGATCCTACGCCGCCGGATAAATCCCCAGCACTTTCACGAACTCCGCAACTTCGCCCAGATGCCGCAGCGCATTCCGCGCTGGCTCATCGTCGCTGCGCAGAAAGTCCACATAGAAAACATACTCCCAAGGCCGCCCGCGCATGGGCCGCGACTCGATCTTGCTCAAGCTGATATCCCGCAGGGCAAAAACGCTCAGCGATTTAAAGAGCGCTCCCGGCACATTCTTCACCTTGAACACGATCGAAGTCTTATTCGCGCCGCGAGGAATCAGCCGGTGATAATCGCTTCCCTTCTTCTTTGCGGTCTTGCCCAGTTTGCGAATCAGAAAAAAACGCGTGAAGTTGCTCTTGTCGTCTTCCACGCCAGACTGAAGAATGCTTCCCGAATATTCCCGCGCAGCCTGCTTGCCCGCGATGCCCGCCGCATCTTGCAATTTTTCGGCGATCACATGCTTCACGCTACCCGCCGTGTCATAGAACGGCACCGCCTCGATTTTCGGATGCCGCCGAAAAAAATCGCGGCACTGGTCCAGCGCCACCGGATGCGACAACACCCGCCGCAACGATCCCAACCGCACGCCCGGCGCGGCAATCACGTTGTGCACGATGCGTAGCAGATATTCCGCCTGAATGAAAACTTCCCGCGTCAGCATCAAATCAGCATGCTCGGCGACAGTTCCCGCCAGCGTGTTTTCGATCGGAATCACCGCCGCGCCGACCGACTCATCCTCCACCCGGTCAAACACCTCCACCGACCGCGCACAAGGCACTACCGTGCACCGCGGCAACATCCGCTCCGCCGCCTCGTGACTGAACGCCCCGAGTTCCCCTTGGATGGCAACTTTCATGACTTTCATTTATCCCGAATAAGCAAGTTAGCTGGAACCATCGAAGAAGCGCAATTGGCTCTTTCGGCTCAACACAACTCCTTCTTCATCACCAGCGCGTCCACCCCATTCGAATAGTAGCGCGGCCACGTCCGGATCACGCTGTAGCCGTGCCGCTTGTAGAACGACAAAGCCGCCAGGTTGTCGACCGCCGTCTCCAGCCCCACCGCGCGCGATCCCGCACCACGCAACCGCTCCTCGGCCGCCCGCAGCATCAACGACCCCACGCCCGTCCGCCGAGCCGCGGGATCAACATCAATGGTGATCACATGTCCGGTCGGCCCGCCGTACACCACAATAAATCCAACCGCTTTGCCGTCCTTGTCGTCGGCCGCCACAAGCGTGAACGATCCCCGGTGGCGCACGAACGACTTGAGTTCCGCCTTGGAATAAGCGATCCCAGGCGGAAAGCATTCCTGGTCCATGCGCCAGAGAACCTCAAAATCCTCCGGCTTGAACTCGCGGATGAGGAAGGCCACGGCACATTGTAACGGGCGACGCTGGTTCGGGTTCAACGTGGCCGGAAGCCTCGCCTCGGCCCGCAGGACTGATTTTCCACAGCCTCACCGCCCACTCCAAAAATAATTCGTTCTTGGGGACCATTGCCCTCTTGCCCCGCCCGCAACCTCGGAAGTAACATGAGCATCAGAGAGTTGAGGAAGACGTTGTGGGACGGCTTCTAGTCATTGAGGTCATCGCCGCGGTTGCGGTGCTGGGGATGTGGTACTTCCTCTTTGCCGCTTACAACCGCCACAAAGGAACCGAAGCGCTGCGCTGGGTACAGTCGGCCTGCGCCGGCAAAGGACGCATCCTCGACTCTCACTGGCTCAACAGTTCCCGGCTGCACGCCCGCCTGCAGTTCCCTTCCCGGAGTTTTGAAAACGCCCACGTCACCGTGAAGTTCCGACCCCGCGCCATGCCCGTGCACTGGCTGTTGAGCTGCTACCACAAGCAGAAGGAAACGCTCACCTTCGAGGCCGACCTGGGAGGCTCGCCCAGCTTCCACCTCGAAGTGGTGCGCCATCGCTGGTGCGCTCACAGCCGCGGCGTGACCGCGCGCCGCAATCACAACGATGACCGCGAATGGGACGTCTACGAACCCGGCCCCGTGATCCTCACCACTCGCACCCACTGGAAAGAGGATTCCAGCCCCGAACTCAATACCCTGATGACCGTGCGCCAGCAGGACGTGCTGCAAGTCCGCTTTCGCCCCGAGTCTCCCCAGTTCTCCGCCACCATCGCCCTCGACGCGCTCAACGACCCCAGCACCGCCGCCGGCTTCCTCACCACGTTGCGAGAGCTAGCTGCCGGCGCTTCGGCCCACCGTCAGTAGTCGGGTCTTTGTCGGCCTTTTCTCACTAACCACCAGTTTCTTTTCTGTGCTATCGTTCGGGGCCATGACGGATACATTCAACAACCCCACTCCGCAGTTCGGCACTGCGGAATATACAGGGTCGCCCGGCGGAGACCATTGCCAGTTCTGCCATCAACCAATCGGGGGAAACTATTACCGGGCCAACGGCGCCATGACATGCCCGGCATGCGCGGAGAAAATGCGCGGCGAATTAGCCAGGGACACGCACGCAGCTTATGTACGCGCGATTCTGTTCGGCGTCGGAGCAGCGACCCTGGGTATGATCCTTTACGCCACGTTCGCCATCGTCACCGGAATCGTGATTGGCTACGCGGCGCTGGCAGTTGGCTGGCTCGTGGGCAAAGCCATGATCAAGGGATCGAATGGCGTGGGCGGAAGGCGTTATCAAATCGCCGCAGTCCTGCTTACCTATGCCGCCGTTTCGACGGCCGCGATTCCTGTCTGGATTCATTTTTCCGGCGAGCACAAGCAGAGCCAACGACAGCAAACCGTCCAGTCGGAAGAAGGTTCGGAGTCCGGTGCGCAGGAAGAGCCGGCATCGCGGACCCGCCCCGGCATGCTTTCTGCGCTCGGAACCTTGGTGTTGCTTGGGTTGGCTTCTCCGTTCCTCGAGTTTTCAAGCAATCCTCTAGGCGCTGCGATTGGTCTCGTGATTCTGTTCGTCGGCATGCGTTTCGCCTGGCAGATGACCGGAGCCAGACCGTTGCAAGTCTTAGGGCCATTTGAGAATTCCCCGCAATTGCCGCGTTGACACCACACTGCGGGAAGCGCTGAGATAGTGCCTCGCGTAGAATTGGGGAGCGTCTTCCTGAATCGTGTCTGCAACCACACCCCAACTGATTCGAAACTGCCAGCGGTGCTCCCGAGAACTTGCGCCCGGAGCACTGGTATGCGACCAGTGCCACGCGCTAGTGCACTCCGAGCAATTGGACCGACTCGCAGCCGAAGCCAAGGCGCTGGAGGCCAAGGGCGATCCCCGCCAGGCGCGCGAGCGATGGCTGATGGGACTTCCGCTGCTGCCACCGGCGTCGCGGCAGGCCGACTGGATTCAGCAGCACGCGCGCGCTCTCGATGCAGCAGCCGAGCGAATTCAACCCGCACCCCCGAGCGAGAACAAATGGGCGCAGCGCCTCGGGCCGGTGGGTCCGGTCGCCATTCTTCTGGCGAAGGGTAAATTCCTGCTGACCGCGATTTTCAAGCTGAAGTTCCTGCTCAGCTTCCTCGCCTTCTTCGGATTCTACTGGGCAATGTTCGGGGCAAAATTCGGCATCGGCTTCGCGGTGCTGATCCTGATTCATGAAATGGGCCACTACATCGACGTCAAGCGCCGCGGATTGCCGGCCGACATGCCTGTGTTTCTGCCCGGCTTGGGAGCGTACGTGCGCTGGCAGGCTCTGGGTGTTTCGCTGGAGACACGCGCCGCGATCAGCCTCGCCGGGCCTTTTGCCGGATTTCTCGCAGCGGTTCTGTGTGCGGTGCTCTGGTGGCAGACCGGAAATCCCTTGTGGGCCGCGCTCGCGCGCGCCGGTGCGGTTCTCAACATTCTCAACCTCACACCCGTGTGGGTACTGGACGGCGGACAAGCTGCCCTAGCCCTCAACAAAATGGAGCGGATCATCCTACTGACCTCGTGCCTGGCGCTGTGGCTCCTGCTCGGCCAAGGAGTCTTCTTCCTAGTCGCGGCCGGCGCTGCCTACCAGGTGTTTTTCGCCGGAGATCTCCCTTCGCATCCCAGTCGCGCCACCACGGTCTATTTTGTCGCAGTCCTCATCGCGCTCGGGGTGATTCTGCGACTGATGCCTGGGCAGGGCTTTGGCACGAACTGAAGCCCCAACCCAGGGGCTGAAAATCCCCCAAAAAATCCACTTGGCCGCTCCCTCGTTAAGCTTGTCGTGGTTAGACCGTCCCCCATTGAAGTCTCTGGCTCAAGCTGCCGATGAAGAACTGAGAGAGACTAATGGCGACCCCAGTCCAAGCACGTTCATCCCCAAAGCCCGACCCCTGTATTGCCCGGCAGCCGATCCTCACCGTCGAAGAGACTGTGATCGGCTACGAGCTGTTTTTTCGCGAGGACCACGAACAACGGCACTTTGCCGCCAACGCCGACAGCGCGACTTCCGCCACTATCGACATGTTGAATTTTGTGGGGCTCGGCGTTTTATGCGATGGCCGGCTGGCATTCATCAATTGCACCCATCAGATGCTGTTGTCGGATTACTTCGGGCTGCTGACGCCAGGCGACGTCGTGATCGAGATTCAGGCAAACGTTCCTCCGGACGAAGACGTCATCCGGGCATGCGAGCGGCTAACAAAGACGGGATATTCCATCGCTCTCGACAATTTTGTGCCAGGCGACAAACGGGAACCCCTGGTGCCCTTTGCCCGCTTTATCAAAGTTGATATCAGCGAGGTTCTGTCGGAACCGAGCGCGGCCCTGGCCCGGCGCTATGCCAGCGCGGAATGCCACATGCTGGCGCAAAAGGTGGAAAGCCGGATCCAGTTCTTGACCGCTCGCAAAGATGGTTTTACCCGCTTTCAAGGATATTTTTTTCGCCATCCGGAAAATCTCCGGGCCCGGCAGATTCCCGCTAACCAGGCTACCTACGTGCGTCTGCTGACCGCGGTCTCCAGACCCGATGTCGACTTTACTGAGGTTGAAAACCTCATCAAGCATGAGCCCTCGCTCTGCTACCGCCTGCTGCGCTACTTGAACTCTCCTTTGTTAGGTTTGTCCTCCCCGGTCGTATCCGTTCGCAATGCCTTGAACCTGCTGGGCGAGCACGAATCCGTCCGCTGGATCCGAATGGCGACCACTCTCGTCATGGGCCAGGATAAGTCCTCTGACCTGGTTCTCTCCTCGCTGGTGCGTGCCCGCTTCTGCGAACTGATCGCTCCCAAGGTCGAGCACGGTAATTCCGATCTTTTCCTGATGGGCATGCTCTCGCTCATCGACTCCATCCTGGCCGTGCCCATCGGCGTCGTGATCGAAGAACTATGTCTCGATGCCAACATCAAGGCCCAACTGCTGGCCGCCAAAACCGGCAAGATAACTCCTCTTTCCACCATTTACGACCTCATGGTGGCGCGCGAGGCAGGCGACTGGGGACTGGTCACTCGCCTGGGCAAGCAACTCAATTTGTCGCTCTCCTTCATTGCCGAAACCTCGAACCAGGCGATGCGCTGGGCGCATGAAATCACCAGCGCCGGACGCGTCGAGCCAAAACCCTGATCTTCTTCCCGCAACCGCTCGGAATAAATCTCTTTTATGCGTCTGATCAGCTTTTTCGATTGGCGGGCATCCCGCCCGCGCGCTATTCTTTCGTGTTCCGAGTTAGCATGTTCCAAGTCAGCGTGTTGAAACCAGCCATTTCAATTCCCTGCGTCCGTGCTGTGGTTTTGCCCAAATCATAAGTTTCTACGCGAAGGAGACTGAACGACATCCATGCCCACCGAACTGCGCAATTTCCTGGCACTCTCATACGACGAACTGGAAGAACTCAACCTTAAGGCGAAAGAGCAGCGCAGGAACCGCGTCGCGTCTCACAAGGTCCAGGAGGACCGTCTCAAGTACCTGACCGACGAGAAGCGAATCAAGGCCGTGACCGTGCTCTTCAGCGATCTCGAAGGCCGGTTGCACATGCTCGACTACGACAAGAAGTTCCTGCTCAAGAGCTGGGACAACCTCACCTTCGACGGTTCCTCCATCCGCGGCTTCACCGCGCAGCGCGAGAGCGACCTCCGGTTAGGCATCGACTGGGGCGCGTTCTACTGGGCTCCGGCTGACGTCTTCGGCTCGGGCAAGGTACTGGTGTTCGGCGAAGTCATCGACAAGGGCGGCACGTCCTACTCCGGCGACATTCGCGGCGTGCTCAAGGGATACGCCGAAGAACTTCACAAGAAGAAGGGCTACACCCTCAACGCCGCCAACGAAATTGAAGGATTCTTATTCAAAGGCCCCGACGCCGAACGCCACTATCACGAAACGGGAAAATTCGAATACGTCAATACTGGCGGCTACTATCATTCCCTGCCCGGCGATCCGCTGCGCACCTTCATCGATACCACGGCAGAAGTGCAGCGCGCGATGGGTTTCCAGAACGAGAAAGACCATCCCGAAGTCGCGCCTTCCCAGTTTGAAATCAACTACGGATATGGCGAAGTCGTGGCCGCCGCCGACCAGATCCAACTCTACAAGCTGATCTGCCGCCAGGTCGCCACCAACATGGGACTGACCGCATCCTTCCTGCCTAAACCGGTGATCGGCGTGAACGGCAGCGGCATGCACACCAACGTTTCCATCAGCGAAAACGGCAAGAACCTGTTCTGGGACGCCAAGGGCGAAGAGAAACTCAGCAAAATGGGATGGGCCTTCCTCGATCGCATCCTCACCCACGGCAACGACATCTGCCTGCTGTTGAATGCCAGCGTAAATGCCTATCGCCGCCTCGACCCCCACTTCGAAGCGCCCAACCAGATCAAGGCTTCGCCGGTTGATCGCGGCTCCATGATCCGCATTCCGATCGGCAACGAGAAGAGCATGCGCGTCGAAGTTCGCTCCGTCGCTCCCGACGCCAATCCTTACCTTGTGATGCACTCGATCTTCAAAACCGGCCTCGATGGCGACACCGCGAAGATCAAGAACCTGCGCCAGGCCGAACGTTACCTGCCAGACAACATCTACGACGCCTTAGCGAACTTCCGCAAAGCCGAATGGACCACGACTCTTCTCGGCGAAGACGTAAAAGCCCGCTACGCCGACCTGAAACAGGCGTCCGCCGACCGCTGCCCCCGCGCCCTCGGAACCTTCATCAAAGCGCAGGAAGTCCAGTTCCACCACGAGGTCTACAACCAGTTCCTGTGGAATTTGTTCTAGACGGCTGGAGTTAGCGCCAACGCCCCGGCCGAAAGCCGGGGCGTCTTCTTTTCCGATACGCTGGCGTGTAGAATCGCTTGCTGAGTCGCCAGCATCAGAATGCGGCTATGGCGAACCTCGGAAATGTGACCGCCAGCACAGACGTAGTTTCTGTGTTGTGTTATCAGCGGCGAAGGCAGATTTCCGCAAGAGCGGAGCCCGGCCAGCCGGTGGGTTAAGGTAAAACGTTAACTCTTGGTAGCAGCAGGTTGCGGCAGGAATCCCAAGCATTTTCTTTGCCGGATCAAAGGAGAAAGACTATGTTGCGCAAGGCCGCGTTATTGCTGTGTTTTGCCTGTCTGATTTTGCTGGTGTTCCTGATGGTTGCGTGCGGCGGCTCTTCTACTTCTACGGCCTGTGGCCCATACAACGTCGTTGGCGACTGGAATCTGACGCTTAACGGATCTTCGGGAGTGGCTGGGGTAATCAGCGCGTCGGGGTTGGCCGCATTTTTCAACAGTTCGGGAGAGGTTGTTGTAATGCCTACTATCACTGGGGTGTGTTCTTTTTCCGGAACCTCTAGCCTATACAGCTCGACCAACGGGCTTACCACCTCCACAGTAACGGGCAATGTAAGCTCCGCCACCTCTCTCGGCGGCACGTACACCAGCGGTAGTTCTAGCGGCGCGTTCACCGCTGCAGCGATAACGCCCCTGACTGGGGCAATCACTGTCCCTTCAAACGTAATGTTTATGGAGGACTACGACAACAACAGCGGCGTGTCCATTATTCCATTGATATTCAGCGGAACCCCCGGCAACATGACCTTCATTAGCAATAACGTTACCGACTGCGCAGCCAGCGGGACATTTACAGAGGAAAATGGCAAGAACGTTTTCGATGTCTCAATGACGTTTTCCGGGATACGCTGCCCGGTATCCGGAGCTTTTACAGGAGTCGGATTTGAGAGCAGCTCGGATTACTTCAACTTTAATCTCGGTGCGGCCGGTACTTATCTGTACGTGGTGTCATCCGATAGCGCAGCCGTTTTCGAGATCGGGGGATCATAGTGATACTCATTGCAAAATGGCAAAAACGAAAGCGGCCATTACGTGTCTCCGCTACGTAGTTCTCAGTTGGTGAAACATCCCCATGGCACTCGCCATCCATCGCAGGATGACCCCGCGTTGACGACCATCTCATCTATCCCTAACATGGCACTCCAGATTCAGCGAACTCCCATCCGAGGCTGAAATGTCTCCCCGCAAGACTGACGGTTCCCGCAATCTGTTTCATGCGATTGCCACCGACCTCCACTTCTGGATTCCCTTCGCCGTCCTCGTCGGCGGCCTCTTCCTTCTGGATAAGCTCCGTTGAACTCAACCTCGGCAACCGTGCCAGCTGCAGCGCCTGCGGGAAGTTCCACGCACGCCAGCCGCCTTCGCAGCCTGCAGGCGTTAGGCATCTTCTGCGGATTCGCCGCCGGGGCCTGGCTGGGCGGCGCCGAAGCCCCCATCAAGCTGGTGAACCCCGACATTTCACCGATCACTATTTCCCTCATCATGGTGCTCGGAGTTTTCCTGGCGCGCTGGAGCGTGCCCGCTCTCATTCGCGGTACATCGCACGTTCGCACTGACGTGCGTCAGGCCCCGCACCTGGTCGTCTGGGCCGTGCTCGCCGGATGCATGTGGGCCGTCGCCAACACGCTGACCATCTATGCCATCCGCAACGTCGGCCTCAGCATCGCCTTTCCTTTGTGGAACACCAACAGCCTGCTCGGCATTTTCTGGGGATTCCTGCTCTTCAACGAACTGCGCCACGCCGGATGGAAACGATGGCTCGGCGTTCTGGGGGGCGCCGTCTGCATGTTCGGAGGAGCCACGGTTCTGGCCATTGCGTCGTCGCATCAGGCAGAGCCGGGTAAGGCCACGCTCGGGATATTCGCCGCACTCGGTGCCGGCATTCTGTGGGGAACGATGTATATCCCCTATCGCAAAGCCTACCTGACCGGCATGAATCCGCTCTCCTTCATTACCTTCTTCACCGTCGGCGAGCTTGCCACCATGACCATGCTTGCAATCGCATACCGCGGAGCGACCCCGCTCTGGCACGAACTAGTTAGCGCACGCGCGGTCCTTTTCTGGCTGATGCTGGGCGGCTTCGTCTGGGTGCTCGGAGATTTGTTTCAGCAATACGCCACCAAATACGTCGGCATCAGCCGAGGCATTCCCCTCTCCAACACGAATCAACTCTGGGGACTGCTCTGGGGCGTTCTGGTCTTTCACGAGTTGCGCGGCGGAAGCCAAACCGTCTACGCCCAAGTTGCCGGAGGATCGCTGCTCATGGCGTTGGGCGCAGTCGCAATCGCGCTGTCATCGGCGACCGAGCGCGAGCACTCTTCCTGGCAGGATGCCGCTGACCGCGAAGGCCAGCGCTACGGCGTCGAAGACGAATATGTCCGCGCCGGCATGGAGGGCCGCGCAATGGCAACCGCACCGACACCGGCTCAAGAGGCGGAAGGAAGATCATCCGGCTCCAGCCCACGAACGAGAACACTCCTGGATTGGCTGCTCATTCTCGGCACCACCGCCCTCTTCGTGTTGCTCGCCCTCATGGCGAAGCTGCCTCACATGGACATCGCGCTGGGTTGGGCAGTTGTGCTGACGGTCGCGATGCTCGCTCTGCTGGCAACCTGCGGAATCGCACTCTGGCGCACCACCCGCTTCCGCTGAGCAAAGACCGATCTGCCCGCCTCGAATCTGTTGCCATCGCCGCGAGGTTGATTTCGTTCTAGACAACCTCGCCCAACTCGCTAGAATGGCGAAGCACAAGAAGGAGCTTCCCCATGAAACGCATCCTCACGGCACTCTGTTTGTTCGTGCTCGCGGCCGGCACAGTTCGACTCGTAGCACAGGGCGTGAATCCCTACAAAGACGGCACTCCCGGCGTGACCGGATACCGCTCAGAAGTATTAGCCGAAGTCATGATTCAGGAAGATAAGTTCATGCGCCTCGCCGACGCCATTCCCGCCGACAAATACGCCTGGCGTCCCGCCCCCGACGTGCGTTCGTTCGCCGAAGTCTTCCTGCACGTCAGCGCGGCCAACTATAACCTGTACAAACTGGTGGGCACACCTCCGCCCACGGGATTCGATCTGAAAGGCCTTGAGAAGTCGACCACCGACAAGGCGAAAGTCATCGCCACACTGAAAGATTCCTTCGCTCACGCCAAGACGGCCATCAAGGCCATGCCCGACGCCGACCTCGACAAGAGCCTCGACTGGTTTGGCGGCAAGAATACGCAGCGCGGCATTCTGCTTTTCATCGTTCGCCACGCCGCCGAGCATCTTGGCCAGTCGATCGCCTACGCGCGGTTCGTCGGCGTAGTGCCACCCTGGACCGAGGATATGAAGAAGCCGCAGCCGGAGAAAAAAGAGGCCCCGAAGCAATAGTGAACCGCACCGCTCTGAGACTACGTCGCCGTCGCCCCCCACGGCTTCGCCCTGGGTGTGCTAGATTCAGAAGCTTCATGGACCTCGCACCCACCATCTCTACGCAAGGCCTGAGCCGCCGTTTCGGCGACCTCGTGGCCGTTGACGGCGTCGACCTGCGCGTCGCCCCCGGCCAATTCTTCGGATTCCTCGGCCCCAACGGCGCCGGAAAATCCACCACCATCAAAATGCTCACTGGCCTGCTTGCGCCCAGCGCCGGACGAATCGAAATTCTCGGCATCGATCTCAACGCTCATCCCGTCGACGTCAAGCGCCAGATCGGCGTCGTGCCGGAAGGCATGGCGCTGTTTGGCCGTCTCACCGGTGCCGAGTTCCTCAGTTTCGCCGGACGCATGTACGGACTCGACCGCACCACCTCGGCTAAGCGCGCCGCCGAATTGCTCGAATTCATGCAACTCGCCGATCAGCCCAAGAAACTCGTCACCGATTACTCCCACGGCATGCAGAAAAAACTCGCGCTCGCCGCCGCCGTGATTCATGGCCCCAAAGTTCTATTCCTCGATGAGCCCTTCGAAGGCGTGGACGCGATCGCCGCCGGAACTTTGAAATCCATGCTGCAAGGCATGATCGCCCGCGGCGCCACGATTTTCCTCACCTCGCACGTGCTCGAAATCGTGGAGCGCCTGTGCAGCCACGTCGCCATCATTCATCAGGGACGTCTGGTCGCCCAGGGCTCGCTTGAAGAACTGCGCGCCGGCGTCGAGGCCCGAACCCCTGCTGGATCGGATAACGGCGCCCAGCCCTCCGGCGAGAAACTCACGCTCGAACAACTCTTCCTCCGCATCGTCGGTGGAGATCGCCGTCCCGAGCAGGAGCTGTCGTGGCTGGAGTGATTCACTCACGTAGCGCCGGCGTCCCGCCGGCTGTCCGGCGGGCGTCCCCGCCCGCCGCTGTGTGCACTATCACTCACTGGCCCCTATAAAAATGACCTCCGCCATCCACCGCCGCGCCCAACTCACTGCCATCGCCGAACTACGCTGGCGCATGTTCGTCAATGGCCTGCGCAGCAAGCGCGGCAAAATGGAGCTGTTCTCGCGCATCATTGTTACCGCGGCCTTCGCCTTCGGCGGATTCGGCGGTTTCGCCGCGGCCACCGGACTCTCCTGGTACTTCGTCTCGCAAGGAAAACCCGAATACCTTGCCGCCCTGCTATGGCCCATTCTTTTTTTCTGGCAAGTCTTTCCGGTGATGGCGACCGCCTTCACCAACAATCCCAACTCCGGCGAGTTGCTGCGCTTCCCGCTCAACTACAGTTCGTATTTTCTGATCCGCCTGGCCTACGGATTTTTCGATCCCGCGAGTGCGCTGGGCAGCGTTGCGCTGCTGGGAGTTCTGGCCGGCGTCACCGCGGCCCGCCCCGTTCTCTTCCCCTGGACGCTGCTGGTCCTATTAATCTTCGGACTATTCAATCTTGTCCTGATGCAGGCCATCTTTGCCTGGCTCGAGCGCTGGTTGGCGCAGCGTCGCACCCGCGAAATCATGGGCGTCCTCTTTATCCTGACCATGCTCAGCTTTCAGCTGATCGGCCCCACCATGGAGCATCTCGGTAGAGGACCGCACCCGCAGTTGAGTCAGGCCGCCCAAATCGCGGCTCAGGTGCAGGCCGTGCTACCGCCGGGCATCGCCGCCAACGCCATTGCCCAGATTTCCCACGCACAAATTCTGACCGGCTTCGCTTCCCTGCTCATCCTCGCAACTTTGACCGTGGCCATCGGATCCCTGCTGCACATTCGCCTGCGCGCCCAGTTTCGCGGCGAAAATCTCAGTGAAGTCGCGGCGCGGCCCACAGTTGTCCAGGCACAAGGTCTGCAAGTGGGATGGGACCTGCCCGGATTTTCGCAGCCGGTCGCGGCGGTATTCGAAAAGGAAATCCGTTATCTCGCGCGCAGCGGCCCGATGCTGCTCACCCTGGTCATGCCCATCTTCATGTTGCTGATCATTCGCCTCGGCCCGATGAATCCCATGCGGCAGCAGAACTACCTTAACCGCGCGCCCGACATGGCATTCCCCGGCGCCGCCGCCTATGCCATCCTCGTGCTCACCAACCTGGTCTTCAACAGTTTCGGTGGCGACGCCGCCGGGGTACAGTTCTTCTATGCCTCGCCGGTAAAGTTCCGTCAGATCATGCTGGCAAAAAATCTCACCCACGCCAGCATCCTGGTCGCCAACACCGCGCTTGCGTGGATCGCCGTCTCCTACCTCTACGGCACTCCCCACTTGGCCGTTTCCATCGCAACGGTGGCTGGACTGCTTTTCGCAGCACCCCTGAACTTCGCTGCCGGCAACCTGATCTCGATCTACTCACCGAAGAAGCGCGATTTCGCATCGTTCGGCCGACAAAACGTCTCCCAGACCACAGTTCTGGCCAGCTTCGGCGTACAGATCGTGATCGTCGCCCTCGGAGTCACCGCATTCACCATCGCACGCCTCTACCAGAACCTCTGGATCGCAGTGCTGATTTTTCTTGTCCTCGCCGCGATCTCAATCCCAATCTATCTGGTCGTTCTGCAACGCATAGACGGCATAGCGTTGAAGCGCAGAGAGACGCTACTGGCAGAACTGTGCCGCGCTTAGCGGGAAACATGAATTCGCTGATTGAATTTCTTAAGCAGCACGAAGGAACAGTATTCATCAATGAAGACGGCCTCGGGAGCGAGTTCCGTCTCCTCCCGCCGCTGTCTAAAGAGGAACTAGCGGCCATCTCGGGGAAAGTTCCCTGCCCGATTCCTCAGGATATTCGAGAGTTGCTCATGTTCGCCAGCGGATTCGAGGGGACTTGGATGGAGCAGATCAGTTTTGCTCCCGCCCACGGCTTTTTCGGCTTCGAGAAAGTCTTTCCCCACGCAGTCGAGCTGGCAAACGACGGAGCCGGCAACTACTGGGTCGTCGATCTCACCAAAGAGTCCAAATGCTGGGGACCGATTTTCTTCGCCTGCCACGACGCGCCCGTGATCGTCTACCAGGCGGACGACCTCTTACACTTTGTTCGAGAAGTCGTACGAGAGGGCAGTCGACCATGGAGAAGCGAAATCGGGGATGTCCGCAGTCGATTCAGCGACCAGATCTGGGCCGACAACCCGGGCGTCCTCAGCTTTTCGCATTGCGTCAACAGTTCGGATCAGGAGCTTAAATCGTTCGCAGAATCTCTCGACGAAACCTGGCTCTTCGTCGATCTTCGCAATCCCTTGTTGGGAGATGGCTTTTCGTGGGGCCGCTATGGTCCGAAAACGAATGTTCAACGATTTGGCGAGAAGCGCATCTTCGCTTATCAGAAGAAAAGCTTGGGGCGTCGCGTTCTCGAAGCCATCCGCTGACCAAGGCTCATCGTTTCGCGCTAATTCCCTTCCGGCTTCGCCAGAAACCTATATCCCACGCCGCGCACCGTCAGCAAGTGCCGCGGATGCCCCGGATCATCTTCAATATAGCGCCGCAACCGCACCACGAAATTATCGATGGCGCGCGTGTCAGTATCCTCGTGCAGTCCCCACACTTCTTCCAGAATCTGCTTGCGCGAAACGATCTTGCCGTCATTGCGCACCAGATGCCGCAGCAGTTCCGACTCCATCACCGTGAGATGAATCGTGTTCTCCCCCGACCGCAATTCGAGCCCGCCAAAATCGATCGTCTTCCCGCCAAACGAAAACGTTCCAAAGGCTTCCGTGCTGCCGGCATCGGCCCGCGTCTCGCCAACTTCCGGCGCTTGCCCGCCGCGGATCCACTGGCTGCGCCGGAGCAATCCCTGTAACCGTGCGAGCAAAATGGAAAGATCAAACGGCTTCGCCAGATAATCGTCCGCCCCGGAGGCAAAGCCCTTCAGCACGTCTTCCGGACGCCCCCGTGCCGTCAGCATCAGCACCGGCACATAATTCCGCGCGGCGCGCAGCTCCGACACAACGCTGAATCCGTCTTTCCCCGGAAGCATAATGTCGAGCACCACCGCGTCAAACGTTTCTTTCTTCTCGAGCAGCCGATCCGTAGCTGCTTCCCCATCGCCCACAACCTCCGCCGCATACCCTTCGGCTTCCAGGTTGAAGCGCAGTCCTTGTGCCAGATGCGCTTCGTCCTCCACCACGAGAACCCGACTCACGCTGCAAACCTCGGTAGTTCCAGTATGATCGTCGTCCCCTGCCCTTCTCCATCACTCTCAGCAAAAACCTTGCCGCCATGCTTCAGCGCGATCGCCTTCACAATGAAAAGTCCGAGGCCTGTTCCCTTCACATGCGCCAGCGACCGGTGCGTAACCCGATAAAAGCGCTTGAAAATGCGTTTCATATCGTCGGGAGAAATTCCCACCCCCTGATCCTGCACGCGCAGCACGATGCGATCGTCATCCGGCGCCTCCAGCAGAACCCGCACATCGACAGTCTCGCCCGAATACTTGATGGCATTATCGAGCACGTTGGAAACCGCGGTGCGCAAGTCCTCAGCGCTGCCCCGCACCCGCAGCCCGTCCCCGTTGCTCGATGCTTCCTCGTAACGCAGAGCCTCGGGTTGCAGGTGATATCGCGCCCGCGTAGCCTCCATGCAGTCGCGCACCAGTTGGGCAAAGTCCACTTCGGTTTTTTCCCGCCCCGCCTTCTTGTCGCCTGCCCGTCCCGCGCGCAGCACCTGCTCCACCGTCTCGGTCAGCCGGTCCGTGTCGCTCAGCATCAGCCGGTAGAAGTCCTGCTTCTGCGTCTCCGGCAGTTCCCGACGCTGCAGCGTTTCCAAGTGCAGCCGGATCGACGCCACCGGCGTCTTCAATTCATGCGTGACCGCGTTGATGAAGCTATCGTGCTGCTCACTGCGCCGCAATTCGCGCACCAGAAAAATCGTATTCACCACCATCCCCGCAATGATTAGCGCAAAAAAGACGATGCCGAAGAACAACAGCACGCCTTCGCGCCAGTTGAGGATGATCCAGCCGACATTCAGAGCAACCGCCAGCGCCACCAGGCCAATGCCCAGGCAGAGAAAGAAAACGATGGTTCCGCGGCGGCTCGAGATGCGCATGCAAGCTCCGCCCCGATTTTACCGCGTTCACTCCCAAATGGTTCTTTTCGAGAGGCCGCCCGCTTACCGCGATCGCAACCTCTCGACTGAGCCGCCGCGGAAACGATCAGAAGGTGAAGCGACTACCGATCGTCGGAGCACAGTTGTTGTTGGAGTTATAGGGAACGCCCGGCCCATGGGGAATGGCGATGGCCAGCCCGCCGCTCACGTAGGAATATGCAACTCCGATGAAAGCGTCGAAGCGTTTCGTGAAGTGGTGATCCACATAGAACGACCCCTCGTTGAGGGTGCCCGCGCAGGAAGCGCGGAAACTGGCGGGCGTGCAAGCCGGCGGAACACGGAAGTCGTTCTGCCGCTGTTGATACCAGGCAACGGTGAAGTCGGTTTTGCTTTGGACGGTGTATTTAGCCCCCGTCCACCAGATATTCACTAACTTTTCGGAATCAAGGTTATTGTCTTCGACCCCGCTCATGATGTAGCCGCCCTGGTCCGAGGCGCCCACGCCCAACGGGTTCGTCGGGTTGTTCATCCAGATGTATTCGTAGCCGGCAAAAAACTTGACCCGTTCCCCCGTATATTTGGCAGCGACCATAACTGCGCGGTTGTCGGTCACGATGCCATATACGGTGTTGTTCGGGTCGATCAGATTGGGCCCGATACCAGCCCCCCCGTTAATGGGGTTTGTGTTAATGCTGTCTGTGGTCGACTGATATGGCGCCGCCAGGCTCTGCGGCCCCAGCAAGGGGTTCAATACACTGATCGCCTGGTTGTACTGTTGGAAGACGACGTCGGCGGAGAACTTGCCTGCGCCTCCGCCGAGATCGAATCCATAGGCGTTATTGTGCGCCTGTTCCGGCGTACAGGTGGCCGCAGTCCAGGTGGCGGAGGCCGAGTAGCAGCCCGCAGAACCATCGGCAAATTTATACATCGCTCCGAAATGGATCGGGCCGTAGGCGATGCGATACTTCAGGGCGTCGTCCCAGCGAGTGTCCTCGGTGTCGCCGCCGCCGGCCATCGTCCCGTTATAACCGATGTAGGAAAACGCATAAGCACCGCCGGCCGGATCGTAAAGCAGCATCGCATCCGTGCCGAGAGCGCGCTGACGACCGAAGGTCAGCGTGCCGAAATGCGTGGACGATACACCGGCATAGTATTCGTCATTGAGGAGTTGGCCCGCGCGCGCGCCGTCGATGGCGATCGAATAGCTGGCCCGGGGAAGGCCGTTGTTGATGATGTCGGTAGCGGACGCGTTGGCCAGCAGACCGGACTGCGGATTGATGCCCGTGGAAGCGTTGAACACAATCGACCAGCCCGGCATAAATTCTTCCTTGCCCCGAATGCCCAGCCCCGTCTGCGACAGATTGTTCGGTGCGACCAGAAAGCGATGTTGATAGCCGTTCCGGTTCACCAGAGATTCGCCTTCATAGTTGTAGCCGTTTTCCGGTAAGCCGTGGCTGACGTAGCCCACGCCGACGTCATACGTACCATACAGAGTGATGCCGTGCCAGGTGAGCGCGCAATCGGTGGTGGCGAACTCGTGGCCGCTCGCGCAGGGGTCGGGGGTTTTGTCTTTGTCCTGCGCCGAGGACTGCACTGAAAAGCAACCAACCACCACCAGGGCGAACAACAAGAGAGCACGCCGCATTCGACCCTCCAACCTCAATAAGTTGAGTTCCAATGAACTTGGAAGTGTACATAACATACGGTTTACCTGTCTATACATGCACGGTACAATCCATTTCAAACGGAGCCTAAACCCCGCGGCGTGCAGAGTCAGCATATTGACCATTTCCCGCGTTGAAATGTAGGATTTGGTTTTCCGATGCCGAGGAACGTCAAATCACGTGCGAGTTCCGGAGATCTCCTCCACCTCCGCGACGCGGCACTGCTGCTGGGGATCAGCTTCCCCACCATCAAGCAGTGGATATACAAGAAGAAAATCGGCAGCGTGCAGACTGCTGGAGGACATCACCGCATTCCCCAGAGTGAAGTCGACAAACTCCTCTTCCGAACCCGCGGCAAGAACGAGAAAGATCGGGTCCGCCGCGTCAGCGGGCGCAATCAGTTGGTGGGACGCGTCGATTCGGTCCGTATCAGCGGTCTGATGGCAGAAGTAAAACTTTCAATCGGCGGTCAGCAGATCACCTCGATCATCACCGCAACTTCCGCCCGCGAGATGCAACTCAAAAAAGGCCAAACTGCCGCCGCGCTGATCAAAGCAACCGAAGTCATGATCATCCGGGTATGATCATTCGGGTGTGACCATCCGCGTGTGAAGTCCGGGTTCGTATCAGGGTATGCCTTCAGGCATACCGCAATCGTCGACCTTTGAATCGCGCCTTCAGGCGCTGTAGCTCCACGAAAAAGCCCCGGCCAAAAGGCCAGGGCTTATTTTTCCTACGGAAACTGAATCGAACCGCTTAGTCGCCAGCCGCCACCGAAACTTCCGGCAGCGCCGCCGTAATCAACCGCCCGTTCGGCGTCGGCACCAGACCACGCTCCACTTCGTCCAACCTCACTCGCTTGACGTCCCAAGCCAGCCCGAGCGTCTTCAGTGCCCAAATCCCGTACCAGTTTATGTCGACTTCATACCACTTGAAGCCATGCTGCGCCGCCGTCGGATGCGCATGATGATTGTTGTGCCAGCCTTCGCCAAACGTCAGCACTGCGACCCACCAGCTGTTGGTGGAAAGATCGCGAGTCGCGAAACGCCGCGTGCCCCACGAATGGGTCGCCGAATTCACCAGCCAGGTCGCATGCAGCCCAACTACCGTGCGCATGAAGATGCCCCACATCAGGAACGGCAGTCCACCGATGGCAAGCAAAATTCCACCCAGCACAATCATGGGAACGTAATGATATTTGGTAATCCAGACATGAAACTTATCTTTGGCGAGGTCGGGAACGTAACGCGCCAGCGTGGTCGTATCGTGGTGCATCGACTTGCCCATCAGAATCCATCCCATGTGGGCCCACCACTTGCCGTCGATCGGCGAATGCGGATCGCCTTCCAGATCGGAATACTGATGATGAATACGATGCGTCGCCACCCAGAAAATCGGCCCGCCTTCCAGAGCCAGCGTGGCGCACACCGTCAGAAAATATTCCACCCACTTCGGAGTCTTATAACCCCGGTGCGTCAGCAACCGGTGATAAGCCATCCCAATACCCAGGCTGCCCGACACCCACCACATAAACATCGCGACCAACAGTGCCTTCCAGGTAAAAAAGAAAAGTGCGGCGATTGCTCCCACATGAAACGCGGCCATGAAACCTGCCGTGATCCAATTCACTTCATCTTTTGCCGCTTGCGGTTTTTCCAGATCTTGCAGTTCCATATCCAAGGAAGGTCCCCATTTCGTGGTCGTTGGAATTCGTTCAGCCTCATAGCTAACCTATCAAGGGGACCGACGGAGTGACTGTAATACTTGTGTAATAACGATTTTTCCGCCATTACCGGAGTAATCGGAGGGTACTCGAAGGTGCAGGATGATTGCTGTCGCGGCGGACTCAGCAAACCTCAGCGGCCGCCGTGAAACTTTCCGAAGGTGTGGGCAAGCATGAGCGACATGATCACGATACCCGCGCCCAGCACGAGGACGTGCAGAGTCCTGCGCAGATTGAAACTTCCCACACGACAGACAAGCAGGTAGCCGACGGCAAGGTTAAAAAGCCCCCATAAAACATTGACCGTCGACGAGGACAAGCCGACTCCGGGCGGCGATGCGAAAGGGCTCTGAAACGCATGCCCGGAGACCCCATTGCCAAGATGGGGTAGCGCGTTCGCCAGGAACGCGCCTCCGAAGAAGTACGCCAAATAGTGATACCAGCGCATAGTTGCTCTCTTACGCGGCGTTCACCTTCACCTGCACACCCGCCCACTTCTCCAGCAGCGTCAGCGTGGCGGCATAGTCCAGGTCCCGGTTCCCTTCTTCCGACGCCATCTCGTAAATTTCCTCCACGGTTTCAAGCGCGGGCAGCTTCACTCGCGCTTCTTTCGCGGCCTCCAGCGTCAGCTTTATATCCTTATGCATCAGCCGCAGCGGAAAATTTGGCGTGAAGTCGCGTTGCAAAATAAATGGCCCCTTGTAGTCCACGACTCCCGACCGCACCATCGTGGCCTCAATCAAAGTCAGTAACTGCTGCGGATCAACGCCCAATTTTGTAGCCAGGGTGAGCGCCTCGGCGAATCCTTCAAAAATCAGCGCGATCTGCAGATTCATGACGAGTTTCGTGGCCTGCCCCTTGCCGGTTTCGCCCATACGGAAAATCTTTTTGCCCATCGCCGCGAACAACGGCTTGAGCCGCTCCACCGTCTCTTCGCTTCCTCCCACAATGAACACCAGCGTCCCGTCGCGCGCTCCAATTTTCGATCCCGTCATCGGCGCGTCCACCCAGCTCACGCCTTTCGCCGCCACTCGTTCCGCGAACTTCACTGTGGCCGACGGAGAAATCGTGCTCGAGTCGGCGATGATCATGCCTTCCGTCAGCGACGGCGCGATGCCGTCCGCACCAAAAATCACGCTCTCCACCGCATCCGTGTCGGCGACGCACATCCACACCACTTCCGCGCCCTGCGCCGCAGCCGCCGGCGTCGGAGCCACTCCCGCCCCATCTACCAACTTCCCCGGCGTCCGATTCCACACCGTAATTTCGTGACCCGCCTTGACCAGATTCGCCGCCATGGCGTGCCCCATAATTCCCAACCCCATAAATGCAACTCGCATTCGGACTTCTCCTTACTTTCCTGAAAACGTTCTTGAACAAAGCGTGAATAAGGAACGTCCCCGAATTAGATATGACCCAAGCGATCAAGGTCAAGCAACCGACCCGTCCTCAAACGTTATCCGAAACCCAGACAGCCGGCATCAGAACTCAGAACCGCCAGTAAAAAAGCTAGCGGTTTTCCGACCCACATTACCGCCGTCACCGTCCGCCCAACGAATTAGCAGCCCTTCGTCCCTCTCATTCATCTAACATTAACAATTGATAACAACTTCGCCAAATCGCCCTGAATTAACCTTCACTCGTGGCGATCTGGCTTAGGATAAAAAGGACTGAGGGTTACGTCCAAGCCCCGGGCTCAGTCGCAGGATGATCAAGCAAACGCTTCGCAATCCGGCCCTTCGTAAGCGCGCCACGCAGTTCTCGCGCTTGGTGCGGCGTTCCGCGGTCACTCCGCGCTTTGGACAGACCCACAAGCCGCACCTCGTCACCAACGGAGAACTCGGCGTCACCTTCATCGGCCACGCCAGCTTCTTCGTGCAGATGGGCGGGCAGAGCGTCATCATCGATCCTAACTTCGCGCGCTGGCTGTTCGTGTTGAAACGCCTGCGCCGTCCCGGCCTGCGCATTGCCGATCTTCCGGCCATCGATACAGTCCTGGTTTCGCACGCCCACTTCGACCATTTGCATCGCCCGTCGCTCCGCGCGCTGGTGCAAAACAACTTGCGTACGCGCGGCACTGCGCCCTCGATCATTATTCCGACTCATGTTTCCGATCTGGTTTCCGACCTCGGCTTCTCCGAAATCATTGAACTCGATTGGTGGAAGAGTTCGCGCCGCGGCAGCTTGTCCGTCACTCACGTGCCATCGCGTCACTGGGGCGCGCGCATTCTGAAAGATTCGCACCGAGGATACGGCGGCTTTGTGTTGAAGGCGGGCAAGCACTCCGTGTATCACGCCGGCGACACGGCGTATTTCGCGGGCTTCAGCGAGATCGGACGCCGTCTCGCCCCCGAACTCGCTTTGCTCCCCATCGGCGCCTACAATCCGCCGCAATTCCGCAACGTCCACGCCGATCCGGCCGACGCCATGCGCGCCTTCCTCGACCTCAAGTCCCGCTGGATGATCCCCATGCACTACGGCACGTTCCGCCTGTCCCAGGAACCCGTCGACGAACCGTTGCAACTGCTCGACCAGGAAGCCCAAGCCGCAGGCACGAAAGATCGCGTGGTCGTGATGGAAGAAGGCGTAACCCGCTTCTTCTAGCCTGAGCTTCATCCCCTCATGAGTTTGTCATTCCGTAGTGAGCGAAGCGAAACGGAGGAACCTGCTTTTTCTTCTCTCATTCACATTCCTTTCCCGCCCTTTTTGGTGTACACTACTTTCGCCAAATGTTCTCCCTTAAGGAGGTAGTATGCCTGTAAAGCCAATTCCCGATGGATACCACACACTCACACCGTTTCTCACTGTGCGCGACGCAGCTCGCGCCATCGAATTCTATAAAGCAGCTTTCGGCGCGCAAGAACGTGGCGTCATGAAAGGTCCGGACGGCAAAATCATGCACGCTGAACTGAAAATCGGCGACTCCATCATCATGCTCAGCGACGAATGGCCCGAATACGGTGCTCTCTCGCCGCTCAGCACCGGCGGCGCAGGCGTGGGCCTGCACATCTACCTCGACGGCGTCGATGCCGCCTTCGACCGCGCCGTGAAAGCGGGCGCCGAAGTTGAAATGCCCGTGATGGACCAATTCTGGGGCGACCGCTACGGCAAGTTGAAAGATCCCTTCGGCCACAAATGGTCAATCGCGACCCACACCAAAGACCTCTCAATGGATGAAATGAAGCATGGCATGGACACGGCCATGGAGAAGGCACAGCAAAAAATGCAGAAAACCGCGTAGAAATGCAATTCTTCCCGGCCTGTCATCCTGAGCGAAGCGAAGGACCTATGCAATTCGCCGGCGCATAGGTTCTTCCTCGCTCGGTACGGCTCACCAACCCAGCAGAATTCTCAAGTCGCGCAGATTGTTTCCCGTCGGTCCAGTCTCGATCGTATCTCCCAACGCATTGAAGAGCGGATACGCGTCGAACTTGTCGAGCGCCGCGCGCACATCTAATCCGCGGCTTCGCGCTCGGGCCGCGGTCGTACCATCTGCGATGGCTCCAGCAGCGGAACTGTTTCCGTCCACTCCATCAGTCCCTGCGCTGAGCACGGTGATGTTCTCACCGGCAATCTTCTCCGCGCAGGCCAGCGCGAACTGCTGATTCCGTCCTCCGACTCCGCCGTTTGTGACCTTCACCGTTACTTCCCCGCCGGAAATCAGACAGACCGGAGAAAACTGCTTTCGCAACTCGTTCACTCGCTGCAGCAAATAATCCGCGGCCTTGTCGTAATCCCAATCGTCGCAGGAATTGTCCACGTGCACGATGAAGCCGGCGCGCTCCGCCGCGACGCTGGCTTCTTCAATCGCCGACTGGTTCGACAGCACGGGCCACCAGCGGGCGCGCACAAATGCGGGATCATCGGACCTCGGCGTCTCCTCCAACGCATGGCGCTCGAACAACTCCCGCGTCGACTGCGGAAATTGTTTCAGCAACTCGTACTTCTCGGCGATGCGATAACAGTCCTCGACCGTCGTCGAATCCGGCATCGTCGGACCGGAGGCGAGCGCGTCGGGCGTGCTGTCGGGAACATCAGAAACCAGCAGCGAGACTTGCTGCGCCGGAAACGCGGCCTGCGCCAGACGTCCGCCTTTCACGGCGGAGAGATGTTTGCGGACGGCATTGATCTCGGCGATGGGCGCGCCAGAATACACGAGCGCGCGATAGGTCGCGATGAGATCGTCGAGAGAAATCTCGTCGTCGTCATCACCAACGACGGGTTTCTCGACAATCGACGATCCTCCGCCGCTGAGCAGGAAAATGATCAGCCCCGAAGCTGGCTGCGCCTCCAGCATTCGCAGGATCGCATTTGCTGCCTGAATCGATTCCGCGTTCGGCGTCGGATGCCCGCCGCGAAAATAGCGGAATCCGCGAACCTGCGCCGCAGGCTCGACCGAAGTCGCCACGATTCCTTCGAGCGACGATCCGACTTGATCGGCCAGAGCCTCAACCATCGTGTGTCCAGCCTTGCCCAGCGACACGACCAGCACGCGGGAATAGGAGTGCAGATCGTAAAGGTCTTCAGACACACGCAGGAGTCCGCGTTCGCAGTGCACATGGCGTGCGAATCCTTTGCTGATCGAGGCCTTGATCAGAGCCTGCGTGAAGATGGCGCGCGCGGCTTGGCGCATCTCGCTGAACTGGATCTCGCGGGAATCGGGCATGGGAGGAATTATAAAGACCGTGGGAAGCTGTCAGCTGTCAGCTGTCAGCTCTCAGCTGTCAGCTATCAGCCTCGCGATATTGCGTGTCGTGCCTTTAACAATGGGCGCAGTCATGCGCAATGTTTCAACTGAGAATGGTTCAGCTGAGAGCTGACGGCTGAGAGCTGACAGCTTCCTTCAGCCATGCTTCGATCGCTTCGCGCAACTCGCGCAAGCGGCCTTCGAAGAAATGGTCCGCGCCTTCGATCACGACCAGCTTCTTCGGCTCCGGAAGGGATGCGACGAGAGCTTCGAGCTTGGCTCGCGGGCCGAACTGATCGCGGGCACCGCTGACCAGCAGCTTGGGCTTGACGCAATCGCTCATGAAATCGAAGGTGTAGACGCGCGCTTCTTCGGTATCCGCGGCGACGGGAACGACGGGCGTGCCAATGCCGATGACAGCGCGGACCCGAGTATCGGCGCATGCAGCGCGCATCCCGATGGCGGCTCCGAAGGAAAATCCCGCAAAGATCAGGGGCAGATGATACTGCGCATCGAGCCAGTCGAGCGCGGCGTGGACGTCGTCGACTTCGCCCTTGCCGTGATCGTGTTCGCCCTGGCTCAATCCAGTACCGCGAAAGTTGAAGCGCAACACAGGAAACCCAAAACTATTCAGCGCCTTCATGGTGTGGAAGACAACTTTGTTGTGCAGCGTTCCGCCAAAAAGCGGATGTGGATGGCAGACCAGCGCAGCATGCGTCGCGTTGTCAGCTCCGGCGTTGAGCAGAGCTTCCAGGCGTCCGGCGGGACCATCGACGAAGAGCGAACGGATGGTTGAGTTCGGAGGAAGCACAGAGTCAGATTACATGATTTACCGCACCAACCACCTGCGGCTCACTCGCAGTCTGTCATCCCGAGCAACGCGAGGGATCTGGGCGTGTTTTGTCCGGAGCACGGCAGCGCCGAGAACCCAGGTCCCTCGCTTTCGCTCGGGATGACACGCGTGGGTTATCCTTATCCACCATGGACGCTGTTACGCTTACACGGCAACTTGTGGACATCGAGTCCATCAGCGGCAATGAAGCCGCGGTGGGGAATTATCTTTACGGGGAGCTTTGCCGGCTCGGTTATCAGACCCGGAAAATGCCGGTCGAGGGCGAGCGCTTCAATGTGTATGCAACCTCGCACGACCATCCGTATCCTGCGGTCGTGTTCTCCACGCATATGGACACGGTTCCTCCGTTCATTCCATCGTCAGAAGACGCGGGACGGATTTATGGCCGCGGATCTTGCGATGCCAAGGGGATCATTGCAGCGCAGATCGCGGCTGCGGAACGATTGCGGCAGCAGAACATTTATGTCGGGCTACTGTTTGTGGTGGGAGAAGAACGCGACAGTCTGGGCGCGCAAGTCGCGAATGAATTCGCCAGCACTCAGAGTTCGCGAAGCCGATTTCTGGTGAATGGCGAGCCGACGGAAAATCATATTGCGCTCGCGTCGAAAGGAACATTGCGCGTTGAAGTCACCGCGACGGGACGCATGGCGCACTCGGCGTATCCGGAACTAGGGGAGTCGGCGATTGACAAGCTGATTCCGGCGCTGACGCGGTTGCTGGCGATGCCGCTGCCTTCCGATCCGGAGATTGGACCATGCACGCTGAACATCGGTCTGATCGAAGGGGGACGCGCGCCCAACGTGATTCCGGATTACGCGCACGCGGATTTGCTCTACCGGCTGGTGGGCGATTCGGAGGATTTGCGGAAACAGATTCTCACCACCGCGGGAGAACGGGTGCAGGTTACGTTTCCGTTGGAATTGCCTTTTCTTCGGCTGCGCACGGTCGATGGACTGCCGACGATGATTGCGGCGTTTACCACAGACATTCCCAAACTCACCAACTGGGGCGAACCGCTGCTGCTTGGTCCGGGATCGATTCATGTGGCGCATACCGATGGCGAGTACATCGAGAAGCGGCAACTGGCCGAAGCGATTGATTTGTACTGCACGATCGCGAAACAGCTTTTAGGATGAGTGTGGCAGTTGGCTCGCGCTTTGGTCGTGAAAATCTGCAAGAAAAAACTTACTTATCGATTGGAAAAAAGTTAAGAGTCAAGCAGTTGCCAGCGTGGAATTTTTTTTCGATTCGGAGTGTACCCTCCCCCTCCCCCCTCCCCCTCCGGCCTATTGGAATCATCGGTTTGGAGCGATTTCTTTCAATTTACCTATAAGCTGCAATAACTTAGGGGCAAAATCTTGAGCCCTCAGGACTTAGCCAGCTAAATCATGGCCCGCAGTCTGGGACACTCCCACTCAAGCCAAAATCAGGCTTGGGTGGGCCACCGTTGGGATACTGATCCTTTTTGAATTTCTAAGTCAAGGTTGGATGCACAAGCTTGGCCTGTGGAAACTTTCGCCAGCATTTAGCTGGAGTGCAGGCGCTGGACATCGGCGTTAGTGTAGCGGCGAGAAGCGTGGGGCTTGTGCGTTTTCCAGAATGAGGCGGTCTCGCCCAGAGGTGCGCCGAATCCCCAGACGCGCAGGGACTGCGCGGTAGTCATGCTGGTGACGCCGGGGTCGACGATGCTTGCAGGCAGAGGTTGGGAAGGTTGGGCCGAAGTGATCTCGATTTCGCTGGCGTTTTCGGCGGGCTGCTCGGGACCTTTTTCAGACGCGGGCTCGCCCCAGAAGATGCGGGTGAGGTCAGGCTGGGGCGGGGCTCCGGCGAACGGGGAGGATGGTTCCGGGAGCGCCTCGGTTGCCGGAGCGATGGGACTCGGCATTGGAGTGGAGAGCGACAGAGAGGGCGTGGCGATGGGATGGAGGAACATGGGAGAACTGCTGGTGACGAGATACTGCGGGCCTACTGAGAAATTGGTGTCCTGAGCGGCGGTGATTCCGGTCAGAAGCAGGAGCGAAAAGAAGCAGGTAGCGAGTCGCATACGGCCCTCCTGGGGAACGATGCATTGAGAGCAATCATTTCACTACGCGATTATGGAACGAAAGCGGACAAAATGCCAGAGGTCTTTGAGCTCTAATCCGGTGTCTGGCGCGGGATTTCGGGTTATTCCACGCTGGCCTGGCCCTTTGCACGTTCAGGCGGAGAGGCATTGGCGGCAGCATTTTGCCGTTCGCGGTGGTTGGCACGGATGATGTAGAGCATGTACAGAACGACGCCGAGGTTGCCGACGAATAACGCGCTGCGAATCATGGTCAACCCGCGCATTAGTTCGCGGACTTCGAGTGGGAGCAGGAGGCCTCCGGCGAGCAGCGCCACCCACTCGGCCCAGACACGGCCCTTCCACAGGCCGTAAGTTTCGATAAAGCGCAGGGCGGCGTAGGAGAAGGCAATGCGGGCGGCCGCCCACAAACGGGCGTCGGTCACGTTGTCGGCAAAGTCGAGGAATATCTGGGCGGAACGGCGATCGGTGTTGATATGAAGCAGCGCGAGCAGACTCTCCGCGTACAGCCAGACATCTTTGTGAACCAGAGCCAGAGCGCACAGTCCCATTAATACTACGAAGATGCCCTTGCAGAATTCGAAGGTGGCGACGGCCCGCAGCATCTGGCGTTGGCGGCGGTGGGGATCTGGCTTGGTTTCGAGCTGGCGCATGAATGCTGAGGATGACTCAAGGGAGAGTATCACGGTGGTTGAAATCACAACAGATTGAACGTCGGTCCCTCCCGGGCGGCTCCGTCTTACCTCGGTAACTGGAGAGGGTCGAGGAATAGTGCCACGATTGGTTAAGGAGAAACAAATGCCTCGATTCGTGGTGACAATGGGTCTTGCAATCTTGTGGGCTGGGTATCTCCTGGCGCAGGAGCCAACGGCGACGGGACCAAGCGCTTCACAAACCACACCCCAGACCGCGCGGCAGGCGCTGATCGAAATGTTTTTCAGCAAGACTCCGGGAGCCCTGGCTAAGCACTTGCCTGCCGCCACGCGGAACGCGCTGGAGAAATCCGGCGAGCTGGCGAGTCTGCAGCAGTATTCGCAACTGGCCAGCCAAATGCAGACCCAGGGACAAAACATTCGGCTGTTCGAGACTGGGTCGGTGTTGCTGACCGCGGAAGATCCGAAAACGAAACAGAAGGTCGAAATCACGGTGGAGAACGACACGCTGCGCGGAGATCAGGACGACCTCGAGTTGAATTTCCAAATGTCCAAAAACGGGCAGGAGGACCGAATCCCGTTCATGCCGAAAATGACGTTCTCGATGAAGCAGGAAGCGGAGGTCTGGACGTTGAACGAAGTTTCGGTCACGATTCGCGTGCCGCTGGCCGACCCGGACTTTCTGAAAGCCTTTACCGAGAAAATGACGCCGCAATCGGGCGCGAGTGGGCTTACTCCTCGGGCCGAAATTTCGGGCCAGCCGACCGGGAGCGACGCGATGGTGGTGGCTGCGATGCGGAGCATTATTACCGCAGAGGTGACCTACTTCAGCAGTTATCCGCGCGTCGGCTACAGCTGCACGCTGTCGGATCTCGATGGGTTTGGGGGCGGCGCGCCCAATGAACATCAGGCCATGCTGATCAATAGCGGGCTGGCGAGCGGAAAGCGATACGGGTATGTGTTTACGCTCTCGGGATGCAGCGGGACGCCGGCGACCAGCTTTCAGCTTACGGCTGCGCCGAGTCGGAACGGTTTCGGGCGGAAGGCGTTTTGCGCGGACCAGTCGGCGGTGATTCGGTCTGCGGCGGATGGGAATCCGGCGAGCTGTTTGGCGAGTGGGGCGCCGGTGCAGTAGGCATCCCAAACGCAAGTTTCGGGACGGGCGCCTTCGCAAGCCTGCCCTGAGCGAAGTCGAAGCGTCCCGCCAAGCGTAGCGGGGCGAGCCACAACCCCCGCTCCCGAGTCCGAACCCTCCCTCATCATTTCTTTTTTTGGCGAATCGCGGCGCGGAGTTCGGCCACAATTTCCTGCGACGCTTTGATGGCCTGAGCGTGTTGATCTATGTTGAATGAAATCGCGCCCACTCGGGCGTGACCTCCGCCGCCGTAGCGCTCGCAGATGCGGGCCAGGTTGACTTCGGGTTCCTGCGGCGCCCAGGGATTCGAGCCTACCGAAACTTTTACGCGAAAACTGCTCTTGCTGAGGCCGACGCTGTAGACCGATTCAGGGTGCAGGTAGTAGGGGATGAATTTGTTGTAGCCCTCGAGATTGTGATCGCTGACGTCGAAGAAAATTGTGGCGTCTTTGCATTCGGTGCGCTGCTCGAGAATTCCGATCGACAGTTCGTGGCGTTTGAGCAACGGCGGAAGCAGGGGCGCGACGAAGCGCTCTTCGAGAATCTCGGCCAGGGATTTTGTGGCCAGCAGCGGGATCAGGTTGGGGACGAAGCCGTGATCCGGCGCGGACTCGATGACCATGGTCAGTTTCATGGCGGGGGCCTGCATTTCGACGGCGGTCTTGGCGTCGGGATAGAGCGCGCCGTCGATGATGTCGGTCCAGTGCACCAGATCAGCCAGGGGCGCGGGATCGAAACCGAAACGCTGCTGCGCGATCATGGCGATGAAGCTGGTGCAGGATTTGAAATCGGGATCGTAGAACTTGCGGTTGCTCTGATCCTGCTCGAAGTGCTCGGCATCGGCGGGCGAGAGGAAGGCGCTCTCGTGATGATCGAACCACCATGTGATTTTGGGTGAACTGGAATATTTGAAATCGACGATGGCGTTTTCGTCGCCGTCGAATTGCTTTTCGTCGAACAGCGCTCCGGCGCGGTGCACCAGGCCGGTGAATTCGAATTCGGCGTCGCCGCGGATGCGTTCGCGGTAAAAGCGGGAAAATATCGCTGCCGAGGAAGCTCCGTCAAAACATTTGTCGTGATAGAAGACCCGTACTTTCAAAGAATTCCCCAATCGCCCCACAGATTCCCGCCGGCCGAAAACCACGCTTCCTGGCGCGGGATTGGAACGCGGGTAAAAGTTAATAGGATTGACAGCTTACAGGAAGAAAGTCAAGCGCGGGGAGAATGAGCCGGGGCTGGGTTCGCCAGCTCAGACCGGCGAAGGCGGTCGAGCTACGCTCGACGGACAGCCGAGGGCGGCTGTCCCACATTAGGCGTTGGCGACCTCTCGGATGTATACGCCCGCTTGCCTTTACATCGCGTTGGCTTGCTTTTCGGCGAGGTCGCCAATTACTGGCAGCTTATACATCTGGCCGCTATTTGCTTTGAGTGCGAGGACCACGACCAGTGCGATTGTTCCCAGGAATACCAACAAATGCAGCGGTGCCGTGATGAGAATCAGGAAGGGCACAATCGTGAATATCGAGAGAACAATGTGGATGGCAAACACTGCAAGGAAGAAGAAAATACTCTGGAAAGAATGGAACCGTACGAACCGACTCTTGTTATAGGGGTCCACCACCAGGAAGATGATCGCCGGAATGATGGTGATGTAGGCCAGCATTCCCGCCACGTTGTCGGTCATGCCTCCGGCTGTAGCGATAGTGGCAGCGGGCGCGGCTGGAGCTCTGCCGGCACAAGCTGCACACATGGTCGTGCCGTCCGCGATCTGCGCGCCGCACGTGTTGCAAAAGGCCATGGGAGTGTCCTCCTCGTTTCGCTGGGAAGCGGCCCTTACAGCTTGTGCGAGACCACCGCCAAGCGACGCTGCGGCAAGGTATCAAAAAGCCTCACGTAAAGCAATCGACAATTTCGACGGGACAGAAAAATTATGTGTGCCCAGCTTGCTGCCCGGCAAGATCGCCGAGCAGAGGGAGTTTGAACATCTCTCCCTGGAAAGCTTTGATCACCAGGACCAGCCAGATGACAACAACAGCGAGTGCAACAACAGTAGAGACCAGCACGACGAGCAAGGGTCCGAGCACCGGGATGATGAACAGGACAACGCTGGCCAGTTTGAGCGCGATGGCGAGCAGAATGGCCGCGGCTCCCAGTAAAAGACACTGGACGGAATGGAAGCGCACAAAGCGGTTTTTGCTATAGGGCTCGACGAGCAGGAAAACGATGGCCGGGATGAAGGTGAGATAGGCGATCGCACCGGCGATATTTTCGGGAAACGGTCCGACCTTGCCCTGGGCGCGGGTTTCGGTCTGCATGGGAAGGCCGCAACCGGGACAGAAAGCGGCGGTCTCAGGCATTTGAGCTGCGCAGTGCGGGCACGATGTCAGCTTGACATTCGCCGGATCCATTGTGGGGACCATATCAAAACGCGGGGTGCGCGGCAAATGGGTGGGGTTCAATTGCGCATTGACGGCGAGGCGAACGAATAGTATGTTTCGTGCAAATTTCTGCGCGGAGAAAATCGCCGCTTTGGCGTTCGCGCAAACAAGAGGAGGGTGGATGGCTTCGTTCTGCGCAGGTTGCGGGAGCAGTGTAAGTGGGGACGACAAGTTCTGCCGGGTTTGTGGGCGGGAAGCCTCCGCAGGTGGTGCCGCGCAGCCCGGAACCAGTCCGTCGCCCGTTCCTGTTGGACCTGCAGAGACTAGCGGAAAGGCTATCGTCAGCCTGATTTCCGGCTTGTTTTTCTTTATACCGCCGGCTTCGATTGTAGCCGTCATCTTCGGCCATCTTTCGCTGTCGGAGATTCGCAAGAGTGCAGGGCGGCTGAAGGGAAATGGTCTCGCCATTACGGGCTTAGTTCTGGGCTACGCAGGGCTGGCGGTGATTCCTGTATTGATCATCGCGGCGATTGCGATTCCGAACTTGCTGCGGGCACGGATGGCGGCGAATGAGTCGTCGGCGGTCGCGGCGGTGCGGACATTGAATGTCGCGGAGGTGGTTTACTCTCAGGCCCATCAGAACGCCGGATACACTTGCGCTTTGTCTGACCTGGATCAATCCATCGATCGGGCACTAGCAAGCGGGCGGAAGAACGGATACGTCTTCGAGTTGAAGGGTTGCTCGGCCGAAACCGGGGGCGGCCCCAACGTCAAATATCAAGTGATTGCGTATCCGGTGGTCGCGAACCAAACTGGGGTGCGGGCGTTTTGTGCAGACGAATCCGCGGTGATCAAGGTGGAGGCCGGCGGATCAGGGCCGGGTTGCATGGAGAACGGCAGCCCACTGCAATGATTTTTGATTACTCAGGAGGAAAAGAATGTTTTGTACGCAATGCGGGGCGAACAACGCAGATACGGCGGTGGTCTGCATGCAGTGCGGCCGGAATTTGCAAGCGGCGCCGCCGGGCGCACCAGGCGCTCCTTTGCCGGTCACCGGGGTGGTGATGCCGCCGGCACCGGGCGTGGCGGTGCAGAACTATCTGGTATTCGCGATCCTGGCGACGGTTTTCTGCTGCCTTCCGGCGGGGATTCCCGCCATCGTCTACGCTGCGCAGGTGAATGGCAAATTGCAGGTGGGCGACGTCGCGGGGGCGCAGGTTGCGTCCAACAACGCGAAGATGTGGTGTTTTATTTCGCTCGGACTGGGGCTCGGGATCATCGCGTTGTACGTCATCCTGATGATGGTGGGAGTTATCGCCGGGCTGCATAGCAACTAGCTTTGCCAGTTAGATATGGACTCTCCAAAGAGAAGAATCCGGATGGCGGAGCCGATGCGAGACCTGCGCCGGCATTGGCTTTTGGCTGCCACGGTCGCGGGTTTCGCGGGGGTGGTGCTGCTGGAATTTTTCGATCCGGCGACCTCGGGGATATTTCCGCCTTGTCCGGTGCATTATCTGACGGGTTGGTATTGTCCGGGATGCGGATCATTGCGGGCGATTCATCAGCTGCTGCATGGAAATTTGCGGGCGGCGTGGGCCATGAATCCGCTGACTGTGGTGTTGCTTCCGTTTCTGAGTTACGGTCTGGTTTCGTCTGCTCTCTTGGAATGGCGCGGGCGCGGACTTCCTCAACCATTCTTGCCGGCGTTTTGGATCCGCGCACTGGGCGTTGCGATCGTTCTGTTTGGGATCGCCAGAAATCTTCCGCTGCATCCGTTTGATTGGCTGGCGCCCGGGGCGATGCTGCATCTGTAACCCGTGCCGTGACTCGGCTCGCAAAGGAGACGTGCGTGAGTTCGTTCTGCCTGGGGTGCGGGAACAGCCTGGCCGAGGGGGAACGATTCTGCGGAATCTGCGGCAGAGATTCTCAGGCGGGCGCGGCCTTGCGTGCGGTCGATCCCTCCGTTGCCTTTGGGCTGCCGCCAGAGACCAGCGGGAAGGCGATTTTCAGTCTGATCAGCGGGATACTGTTCCTCATCCCCCCTTTTTCGCTGGTCGCCGTCATCTTCGGTCACTTGTCGCTTTCGGAAATCCGCAGAAGCGCGGGCCGACTCACGGGAAGAGGATTGGCGGTCACGGGACTGGTTCTGGGTTATCTGGGAGTCTTGGAGATCGTGGGCCTGATCGTCCTGGGGATTGTAGCGACTCCCTCGATGAATAAAGCGGCGATGCAGAAGATGATGGTGATGAACAACGAGAATTCCGTGGTGGCTTCGGTGCGGAGCCTGAATACTGCCGAGATCGCCTATGCGCAGGCCCACCGGGATTCCGGATACACCTGTTCGCTGTCTGATCTATCGGGCACGTGGGGAATCAGCGGCGATCTGGCGAGCGGCCGGAAGAATGGTTATCGCTATGAGCTGCGCGGGTGTGCCGCGGCGAAGGCCAACGGACCGATGGTGAAGTATCAGTTGGTGGCGTATCCGGAAGTGGCGAAAAAGTCAGGCACGCCGGCGTTTTGTTCGAATGAATCGGACGTGATCAAACTTGCCCGGAGCGGCTCGGCTCAGGAATGTTTGCGGACCGGCATCGACTTGTCGGAAACCGAGATCAATCATCCGCACTAGCGACTTGCCGGCTGACGGGAGCCAACATTCAGCTGGGCTGGGTGTGGTTCTTCTTGCGGCAGTCTTCGCAAACTCCGTAAATCTGAAAGGTGTGGCGAGTGGTGACGTAGTGGTATTTGCGTCCGATTTCCTGCTCGAGGTCGCCGACTTGCTGGGAAAAAAATTCGACGGAACTGCCGCAGCCAGTGCAAACCATGTGGTGATGGCTGCGGCGGTTGTATTGGTGCTCGTAGCGGGCAATGCCGTCGTGGAACGCAACTTCACTGGCAAGCCCGCACTCGGCGAGCAGTTTCAGTGTGCGGTAAACCGTGGTGTAGCCGATGCGCGCGTCTTTTTTCTGCACCAGGCGGTGAAGCTCGTCGGTGGAAAGATGGTCGCGGGTTTCGAGGAAGGTGTGCAGAATCACGTCGCGCTGCGCGGTCTGCTTCAGGCCAACACCCTTCAGATGGCGGTGCAGGATCTCCTGGGCTTCGCGAACCATCTGGCGGGAGATGGTGGGTTGATCATCGATGCGTTTCTGCAGCATGGCGGATGGAATTGAGTCAGAGGGAACGTGATCAGGACGACATGCTCAGGATATCATCCGGCATCTTGAAAATGAAATTCATTTTCAGCGACGATCGGGGGTGATAAGCGTCCCAGGCTTGGGATGGCTTCGTCTCCGGCAGACCACGCGAAGACAACGGATTTATTATGATGATTTGGTGATTATCGACTAAGGAATCTTATTTTGACCCTTCGTAAATATCTCGTCATTCTTTCCGTCGTGTTCTTCGGCTCGGTCGGAGACGCCTTCCTGGCGCGCGGCATGAAGCACGCCGGCGCTATCGACATTCACCATCTCAGCCGGGTCTTCTCCGCGCTGGCGAACCCTTTTGTCATCTTAGGAATCTTGTTTCTGCTCGCGTTTATGTCGAGCTACATGACTGCGCTCTCGTTTGCCGACCTCACCTACGTGCTACCGGCAACCGCCATCAGCTATGTGGTCATGGTTCTGCTCTCCATTTTCTGGCTGCATGAGCACGTAAGCCCGCAGCGCTGGGTTGGGGTTGCCTTCATCGTAATCGGAGTTGGCGTGGTCGCCGGAGGCCCGTCCCGCACCGAGCATCCTGCCGCCCCGATCCCCGCTAGCGCCCTGAAAGAGCGGGTATGAGAGCCTTTTACACTTGGCTCTGTATCTTTATTACCGTCTGCACTGCGGCCGCGGGGGACGTGCTCGTGGCTCTCGCCATGCGCCGCATCGGCGATCTCGGTGAGATCCGACGGCGGTATGGATTCTTTGCCATCATCCTCCGAGTTTCCTCCAGTGGAGTTCTCTTTGGCGGAGTCTTCTTCATGGCGATCGCCTTCTTCAGCAACCTCATCGGATTGTCATGGGCGGACCTCAGCGTGGTGGGCCCGGCATCCGCGGCACTCACCTTCGTCACGAACGCTTTGGGGGCCCGGTTCTTTCTGCACGAAAGTGTTGACCGGCGGCGCTGGTTGGCCACGATCTTCGTCTGTCTTGGGGTTCTTCTGCTGACTTGGTCGTGATCCGGATGAGGTCGGGTTGAGTTCGGGTCTGACGGACACCGAGCGCGAAGGGGGGTTGCGATGGCTCGGATATAATGACAAACCGCGCGATGAATTCCAGCGGCACTCCCATCTCAAAAACAACGACAACTGAGAATCCGGCTTTTCCGGCAGCGAACCGCCCGAACCGGTGGCTTTCGGACTGGCGCGTGTCCGTGGTTCTGCTGGTTGGGTTGTGGGCTGTGATCTACCTGACTGGCATCGCGCGGCCGCCCTTGCTTGACGACGTCGACACGGTGCACGCCGAGGCCGCTCGCGAAATGCTGCAGCGGCACGACTGGGTGACTCTGTATACGAACGGCTTCCGTTATCTGGAGAAAGCCCCGCTGATGTACTGGAGCCTGGCGACCAGCTACAAGATTTTTGGCGTCAGCGATTGGAGCACGCGACTTCCTCTGATGCTGGCTGTCCTGGCACTGGTTTTAGCGACTTACCGGTTGGGCCGGTACGTTTACGGCGAGGCGGGCGGTCTATATGCGGGTGTGGCGCTGGTCACCTCGCTGGGCCTGTTTATTTTTACGCGCTTTCTGATTCCCGAAGTACTGGTCGCGCTCTGGCTCACGCTGGGGTATTACTTTTTCTTGCGATCGCTGGAAGAAGAGAATCCCTCGCGATTCGTGTGCTGGGGATTTGCGGCGATGTGCGCTTTGAATGTATTGACGAAAGGCCTGATCGGGCTGGTGTTCCCAGCGGGAGCGATCGGGCTCTATCTTCTGCTGACTGGGAATTTGCGGCGACTACTGAGGCTGCATGTGGTCTCGAGCACAATCGTGTTCCTGGCGATCGCTGCGCCGTGGCACATCCTGGCGGCGCTTCGCAACCCGGCGCAGGGCCAGGCCCGCGGATTTCTGTGGTTCTACTTCATCAATGAGCACTTGATGCGCTTCCTGGGCAAACGCGTGCCCCCGGGTTACGACACCGTCCCGCTGGCAATTTTCTGGGGACTGCTGCTGGCGTGGCTCTTGCCGTGGAGCGTATTCCTGCCGCAAGCTTTGCGTCGCGTTCCGACTCGATTACGGGAGCTTCGCGGCAAGCTCGGTAATGAACAGGATCGGCAACCTCGCGCGAATCTGCTCTTCTTTTTATGGGCACTCGTCATTGTGGGCTTCTTCAGTTTCTCCACGCGCCAGGAGTACTACACCATTCCCGCATTGCCGGGTGTGGCGCTGCTGGTGGGTGGATGGTTGGCGAGTGAGTCCGGAACCGCGGCGCGCGAGTCCGATCGGCGGGCGGGAAGAATTTCTTCGAGCGTGCTGCTGGTTTTCGGCGCGCTGGCGCTGGTGGCCGGTATGTATCTGCTCTCGGTTTCGCATCGCCCCGTCCCCGGTGCGGACCTGGCGGACCTGCTCAAGAAAAATCCCGAGGACTATAACTTCTCACTCGGCCATGTGCTGGATCTGACGCCGCAGGCCTTGGGTGCGTTTCGCGGTCCGCTTCTGGGCACATCGCTCGGACTGTTTTTCGGCACCGGATTCAATTGGATCCTGCGGCGGCGCGGACGTCCTCTGGAAGGCAATGTTGCGCTCGTCACTATGATGATCGTTTTACTGGCTTGTATCCATTCTTCTTTCGCGACATTTTCGCCGATTCTTTCTTCTTATAATCTTGCGTCGGCGATTCAAAAGCAGTTTCGGCCGGGCGATGTGATCGTGATCGACGGCGAATATCACGAAGCTTCCACGCTGAATTTTTATACCGGAATCCAGGTACACGTCCTGCACGAACCGAGTGGGAACTTGTGGTACGGCGCGAAATTTCCCGATGCGCCGCATATCTTTGAGACTCCGGAATCGCTGGTGGCATTATGGAACAGCCCGGCAGAGGTGTTCTTGTGGACGGATCAGGAAGATCCGAAAGAATTGCGCGGCCTGAAGTCTTTTCAGTTAGCGCGTAGCGGGGGAAAACTCATCTTCACCAATCGCGACCGACGCGATTGATCGTCCGTACGGCCGAGCTACAGGTCATCCCATTCGCACTGGCCATCCGCACTCGCTCTGGTAAAATAACCACCGCAGCTTTGCTGGATGTGTCTATCCCGCCCGGCAATCTGAGAAAAGGCAGCTGCCCGCCGCTTTCCTGCCTGGTGTTTCAAGGAGCTCACGCTTGTTAATTGCATACATACTCTTAGGGGTGGCCATCGTCGGGACCATCTCTTCGACGATTGTTTTGATTCTTGCCCTTTTAGGAGTGATCGAATTCCGGAAGATTGCTGCCCGGGATCAGAAAACCTACGCAAGTTTGCCGGCGAAAATGCCACCGGCCTCGGTTCTAAAACCGGTGCATGGCAATGAGGCGCGGCTGAAAGAGAACATCGAAAGCTTCTTCCGCCAGAACTATGCCGAATACGAAGTGCTGTTCGCCGCCGACGAAGCCGACGACGCAGCTCTGCCAGTGATCCGGGAAATTTGTGCGCGCTACCCACACATCCCGAGCCGGATTTTGATCAGCGGGCAGCCTCCGTGGCCGAATGCGCCAAACTATTGCTTCCATCGTCTGACGGAAATCGCTACGCATGACATTCTGGTCACGAGTGACAGCGACGTTGAAGTTTCGCCGGATTATTTACGCGACGTGGTTGCCCCCCTGCTCGATCCCAAGGTTGGGGCCGTGACCTGCATCTTTCGCGGCAAGAACGCGGGAGGAATCTGGGGCGCGCTCGACGCCATCGGAATGTCGGTAGAGTTCACCGCCGGGGTTTTGATCGCCAATCTTTTAGAAGGCATGAAATTCGGTCTGGGACCGACCATCGCGCTACGCAAGGATTCGATCGGGAAAATCGGCGGATATGCGGCGTGCCGGGAATACCTTTCAAACGACTTCGTAGTCGGCAATTTCATTTACAAGGCCGGCTTCCGGGTCGTGCTGTCCAGCCACGTGGTCGACCACATTTCTCCGCGGATGACATTCCGGAAAATGTGGGAACGGCAATTGCGTTGGGCGATGGGTACTCGTTACTCGCGTCCCAAAGGCCACCTTGGGACGGGACTGACCTTCGCCGTTCCATATGGGATTCTGGGCCTGGTCGCCGCGCTCCTGTTGGGCAAAACGTGGCTGGGCATCGGGTTGTTGGCCGCTTCGCTGCTGAACCGCATGGTGGAATGTTGGTTCGCCGGTTGGACGGCTTCCCGCGACCCGGTTGCGCCAGGCTGGGTGCTGCTCTATCCCCTAAGGGACCTGCACGGCTTTATCATCTGGTGCGCCAGCTACCTGAGCAAGCGCAGTTTGTGGCGCGACAACAACTATGTATTGCTCAAAGGTGGCAGACTGGTCGCCCGGCGGGCCAACGGCACAGTCGTAACCTCCTGAACGCGGACTCTCGCGAAGTTGATGAGGCGTGGGACACGCCACGAAAAATACTGAACATATCCACCTGAACCTGGCGTGTTAGCGCCCAGCCTAGCGGAAGTAATCCTTAAGTTAGTCCCGACGGGGTGAGGCCCTGATAAGCGCTGGCTTAAGGGAGGTGGGTTAGAGGTTGACCCTGCGGGCCGCTTTCTGGGCGGTAACTTCCGAGTAGCCGACCAACCGCCCAGTGACTTCCCAGAACCCTGTTTCTGGATAACGTCCGGTTGCCGACGACCCGGTCAGAGTCAAACTTGTCGCTGGCAGAAACCTGACTGCCGCGGCGAATATCTGAGGGTTTGGCGAGCTCAACCGCAGCTCGCGAACGCCCGAGTAAGTCCTTCAGCAAGCAAAAGGAATCCGCCCGAGCAGAGTCAGGTGTTTGCAAACGCCTGACAGAAGCGCCCGCGCATTTTCATGGTCTGATTGCAGATCAAACAAACGCTACATGATCTGAAACAAAATTGCGATTGCAACACCCCCCCTAGTGATGTGCCTGCCGCGTGTTACGAAACTTGACTAAGAATTAACAATTCAGCGACATCTCATCCGCATCTCTTGGCTAATTTAATCGACATGCGTTGTAAATAAGGCGTCAACAATAGGAACAAGATTGTCTCCATTCAATTCGAGTATCAGGGAGACTTGCCCTGCCGACCAGTCCACTGTCCCGCTGGGACCGAGACTCAACACCGACGCCCCCAAGGACAATCAGGGCCGCGGCGAGAGCCTCTCACCCAAAGACCCGGCCGCGACCGCGCTCAGCACTTGGATACTCAGGTGATGGGTATCGCGGGCCGTACCCTGAACATCGATATCGCTGGGACTACGGCGACCGTCGGAATAAAAGAGCCACATATCGGTTATTACTCCCAATGCGAGAGTCCTAATCAGTGCCAAGGAAATTCACGATCCAAAGACCGCTCTATTTGGCGCTCATCTCTGTCATGACTGCGGCGGCGTTCGCCCAGTCCATCGTGTCAAATCGGGCCAGCAGTATGGCCGCAATGGCGATTGAGAACCCCACCCTGCCCGCGCCGGCGATCTTTGCGCCTGGTGTAATCTCCGGTCCCGGGAACGACGGGACGCCGACCTTCTCGCGCGACGGGCGAACACTGTACTTCTACCGGTATGGCACATCGCCCAACTCGGCCGTAATCCTCGAATCCCATCACACTGCCGCCGAATGGTCGAAGCCTGTTGCTGCGCCGTTCTCGGGACCAGGTTCGGACCGGCAGCCCGCGCTCTCGCCCGACGGCCGCACCCTCGTCTACGCTTCGCGGCGCCTGCTTCCTGCCGGCCCCGGTGAACCGCTTCGGCCCGTGACTCATTTATGGCGCGTCATCCGGATGGCGTCGGGCTGGTCCGCACCCGAGCGCTTGCCGGATACCGTCAACATCTCCGAAAGGATGCACAACCCCTCGCTCGCGGCCAACGGCGATCTTTACTTCACCTGCCCGACAAACCAGCCAGGCCAGGAACTCCTCTGGGGCCTCTATCGGGCGGCCTACCGCAACGGCCAATATGATCCCCCACAGCAGCTTGCCTTCAGCGGCGGTGATCTTTTGGATGCCGATGACCCAGCCATCGCACCGGATCAGTCGTACCTGATCTTCGGCAGCCACGGGCTGCGCGCACCCCTCGGGCAGGAGCATCTCTTCATCGCCTTCCGCGCAGGAACGTCGTGGGGACCGCCGATTCAGATCCACTACGAAGGAGACGACTGGATCGACCACGGCGGGAACGGCGACGGCGAACCACAGATCAGTCCGGATGGCAAGACTCTGTACTTCGACTCGTCGCGATCAGTTCCTATCGCCCCAGACCGCTCCCGGAGCCAGTTTCTCGCGGACGTAGAGCGTCTGAACACATGGGACAACGGCAGCAGCAATGTCTGGTCGCTACCCTTGAAGCCTCTGCTCGACGCAGCCGGTCAGCGACGAGAGGAGAAGCCCACCGATGCCAAGGAATAGAGCTGGAGCTGTAGCTGTAGCTGTCGCCTTTGCCGTGTTGGCCGTCTCGGCGACGGCCCAAGTAATAGTGACGCAGCAACACGAGAAGATCGCAATCGTCGGCGCCACTCTAATCGATGTGAACAACTACGGGCATTCCACCAACGACATCGCAGCTTCCGTAGTGCTCATCGACGATGGAAAGGTCGTCGCCGTTGGATCCGCAACGCAGATCACCATCCCCCCCGGATCGACCCGCATCGATGCCCACGGAGAGTTTCTCGTTCCGGGCCTCGTCGATGGGTTCGGTGCCTTGCGCACCCAGGCCTTTGCGAATGCTTATTTATACGAAGGGGTCACGACGGTTTATGTCCCCACAATACTGCCCAATGGGGGCGGAGACGGAGAACTGAAGATTGTGCGAAACGCATCTCCCGGACCTCGCTTGTTTCTGGGAGCGCCGATGACCGGCTATTCGGAACAAGGCGCGGATCCATCCGATAAGCCAATGTTGGATCATCGCCTACACGATCGGCGACTGTCTAACGAGCAACTCATTGCGAGGGTCGATCAATTGGCCGATCAGGGCTTTCGCGGAGTGACCATCAGTTATGACGTCTGGCCCGATCAGGTCGATGTGATTGTCGCCGAGAGCAAGCGGCGAGACATGGCGGCGCTTGCCGAACCAGCATTCACACCCTATCCGTATGCAATCCACGCCGGCGTCAGTGGGTTACCGCGCAACGATCACTACCTCCTCGCATTGGCTCCTCCTGCAGTGCTGCTGGAACGCGCAGATAACCTCACTGCGAGCTCTGCCCCCTCCCGTGCCATCTGCATGATTGACCCTGCCTCCAGCGGGGTTGCAGATCTGGGAGCACAGCTCGCCAAGTCCAATACCGCCCTGATGCCCACGTTGTCGATGGAGGCTACCGCCGACGCTCTGGACGTTCCCAATCCCTGGAGCGCCCGCTCGGCTGCGCTCATCAAGGCCGCCGATTTGGACGACCCGGTTAACCCCTCGACCGGAGAGTCGGCGTTTCTGGCCAGCCTCACTACGGAACGTAGAAAGCGGGTTCGGGACTGTGCCTGGCATAAGGAAGCGTTCGACGCTCGACTCTATCAGCTTGGAGCGAAGTATCTGGCCGGAAGCTCGGCCACGAGCTACGGGATCATGCCTGGCAGCGGTCTCCACCTCGAACTCACACTGCTGCATCGGATCGGCCTCTCGCCGCGCGAGGCGATCGCAGCGGCAACCAGCAACTTTGCCGATATCTATGGCTGGCGCGACATCGGGCGCATCGAACCGGGGCGTGTCGCCGACGTCCTTATCCTCGACGCCGATCCTCGGAGCGATCTTGCAGCCTTGGATCACATCGATAGAATCATCTTCCGGGGTGTCGTGCTCGATCGGCAATCCTTGCTCAAAGCACGTGACCATGAACTAGGCAATCCAGCAGTTCGTGATGGACGATAGCTGCCGCTCAGTACTGGCAAATCGGCTAATGCGATGGTCCGCCAGTCTTGATCTATATAGGAAAAAAAATCAAGTTCAGGCATGCGTATGAGTCGATGTCCTTTAGCATTTTTTTGCTTTCGTCAAATCTAGGTACGGAGTTATTGCCAGAGGAACCCTATCTGGATTGCCCAAACGGGCTTAGAATTCGTATCGGTTTGAGCGGAAGACAAGGAATTGACATGCCCGACATGATCGCCCATTCGCGCTCGTCCAGCTCACCGGGTTTGAGGAGTGTAGTCCAGAAGTCGGCTTCTGGAAAGCCGCCTTCTGGCCTGTGGCCGTCTCACGAGCCAAGCCGAAGTAATCCTAAAGTTAGCGCTTACGCGGGTGAAGCCCCCGTCTAGAATACAATCGCTGGAATAGAATCAACGATTCCTCGTGAGTGCCTGGCAATGAGTACCCTGGCAGAGATCAGCCTACCCAAATCGCATCGATCGCCGGTTGGCCGCATTCTGCGGTGGCTGGTGCTGGCCGTGTTCGTGATTCTGGCGGGCGTGGTGGGGTATGGATACTTTGTCCTGCACTCCGCTCTTCCCCAGTTGGACGGACGGTTGCAGGTCAGCGGGCTCTCGGCTCCGGTTACGGTTACGCGCGACCGGCAGGGCGTCCCTACGATTGAAGCGGCCAGTCTCGAAGATCTCTTCTTCGCGCAGGGCTACGTCACGGCGCAGGACCGGCTATGGCAGATGGATCTGATGCGCCGCTTCGGCAGTGGTGAGTTGTCGGAAATTCTGGGCGAGGACACGCTGAAACTGGACCGCGAGCAGCGGATACTGGGCCTGCGAGCCGCGGCGAGGAAGTCGATTGAAATGGCCAGCCCGCGCGATCGGAGTTTCTTTGAGGCCTATGCGCGCGGAGTGAATGCCTTCATCGGGACCCATGGTAACCGGCTGCCGATTGAGTTTCGCATTCTGCGTTACGCGCCGAAACCGTGGACCGCGGAAGACTCGGTGGTGATCGCCAACTCGATGGTCAAGGATCTGAACTACCACTATTTTTACGACGCGCTCAGTCGCGAGAAAATTCTGGCCAAGCTGGGGCCGGAGTTGACGGCGGACTTGTATGTGAACCGATCGTGGCACGACCGTCCGCCGACCGTGATGCGTGAGGATCTGACGGAACCGGATAACAACCCGAACGGCTCCGATGATGAGGATGATGACGATTCTCCTGACAACTCGGTAACCCGGAGAGACGCTCCAGCGGTTGACCGTGCGCAGAATGACGCTCCGAGCGAGGGTCCGCCGGTGAATGGATCGAATGACTGGGTGGTTTCCGGGGCGCACACGGTGACCGGCAAGCCGCTGCTTTCGAACGATATGCACCTTGGCCACCAGATGCCGAATCTTTGGTATGAGGCGCACCTGCACTCCGGCACGTTCGACGTTGCCGGGGTTACGCTGCCGGGGTTGCCGTACGTAATCGTGGGGCACAATCAGCGGATCGCATGGGGATTCACCAACGTCGGCCCGACGGTGACCGACGTTTACATTGAGAATTTCAATCCCCAGGGGGCTTACCAGACTCCGAACGGGTGGGTGCAGCCGGAACATCGCATTGAAATCATTCACGTCAAGGACAAGCCAGATGTGAGTGTGGATGTGAGGATCACGCGGCACGGGCCGGTGATCACGGAACTGGTTCCGGGCGAGACCCGGCCGCTGGCGCTGCGCTGGACGCTTTACGACGGGTTGCACATCACTTCCTTCGACGTGAATACGGCACAGAACTGGGACGAGTTCCGGCGTGCGTTTTCGCAGTGGGACGCGCCCGGGCAGAACGTGGTTTACGCCGATGTCGATGGGAACATCGGATACCAGACCACGGGTAAGGTACCGATCCGCGCGGCGGGGGACGGCAGCCTCCCGGTGAGCGGCGCGGACAACGCGCACGAGTGGACGTCGTACATTCCGTTTGAGAAATTGCCCAGCATTTATAACCCGCCGTCGGGAATTATCGGCACGGCGAACGGAAGAATCACGCCGGACAATTATCCCAATTCCATCAGCATGGAATGGGAAGCTCCGTGGCGCACGGCGCGCATTTACCACGTGCTGGAGTCGGGGCGGCAGTTCTCGACGGCCGACATGCTCGCGCTGCAGACTGATGTGCAGTCGGAAGCGGGGTTGTTCGCGGCGGAGCGTTTTGTGTATGCAGTCGATCACGCCGCCAAGCCGTCGGCGCGGGTGAAGCAGGCTGCGGAACTCATGCGCAGCTGGGATGGGCGCATGCAGGCTTCGTCGGCGGCGCCGACCATCGCTGAAAATTCAGTGGGCGAACTGCGGCGCTTGCTGCTTGAACCGAAATTGGGGAGCGCGCCTGCCGATCCCTCGAAAGATGATGACGTCTTGAGTTGGAAGACGTACTCGTGGGAGATGCGGTCGGTATGGCTGGAGAATATTCTGCTGCACCGGCCGAAGCGGTGGCTGCCGGAAAAGTATTCGAACTATGACGAACTGCTCACGGCGGCGGTGGATGCGGCGGTGAATGGTCCGCAGGCGCCCAAGGATTTGGCGTCGTGGCGCTGGGGCGCGTTCAATGCGGTCGAGATCCAGCATCCGATTCTGGGAAAGATTCCGGTGATCCGGCATTGGTCGGGACCGGGAGTGCACGAACAGTCGGGCAGCGGATATACGGTGAAGGCGGTAACGCGGCACCACGGACCGTCGGAGCGGTTCACGGCCAATCTCGCGGACCTGGACCAGTCGACACTGAACATCGTGACCGGACAGGGCGGGAATTTCCTGAGCCCTTATTACATGGACCAATGGAAGGCTTGGTACGAGGGAACGACGTTCACTCTTCCCTTCAGCGCGAAGGCCGTGGACGCGGCCAAGGCGCACCGGTTGGTGTTGGAGCCCGGCAGGTAAAGAGGTAGGCAGGAGGCGCAGGCGCGATGCCGCCCTTAGATAAATCCACGCGCAGAGAGTTCATAGCTGTCACCTCCTCTGCAGCATTGGGCGCGGCAGTGCCTTTGGCCGGCACACCATTGTCTGGCGCCGCACTGTCTGGCGATCCTTTGGCCACCGCGCCTTCCTCTGGCACCCAATCGGATGCAGTCGTTCCTTATTCCTCCGAAGAACTCTTTGAGAACGGGCCGCAACGCACGTTCAGCGGCGACCGCGCCACTCAAGTCGCGATGCCTTTGGGAGGGATCGGCGCGGGGTGTATCTGTCTGAATGGCTACGGCGGATTGCAGGATTTCTCCATTTGGAATCGTCCCGCGACGACTGCACTGCCCGATCGCTACTCTTCTTCCCAGGCCGCCTTCGCGATTCTCCACATCAAAGGCGCGACTCCGATCACGAAACTCATCGAGGGCCCGTTTCCCGCTCTGAAAGTTTTCGATCAGGGGCTTCAGGGGAACGGATACTTTCGCGGCGGGTTCGAAGGCTTCCCGCGTTTCCAAAAATGCGCCTTCCAAGGGGAATATCCTTTCGGAGAAGTCAGGATCAGCGATCCATCGGTTCCGGTGCAAGTCTCACTCCGTGGCTGGAACCCTCTTATCCCGCTCGATGACAAGGACTCCGGGATCCCCTGCGCTATCCTCGAATACACGCTGCACAACGCCTCTCCCCGAACCGTGGAGTATGAGTTCTCCTTCCATCTTTCTCACCTGGCGCCGGGATGCGGCGAGGATCGGTCCGCAAGCCGCAATACCGTGATTCCTGAACGCGGGGTGTTTCTGCACAATGTGGAGAAGTCGAATGCCGAGCCTTATGGCAGCGCCTGCCTGATTGCCGTAGGCCATAAGCCGCGCATCAAAGCAATGTGGCTGCGCAGTCCGGGATGGGAATTCGATTCCCTGTCGGCGTTGTGGCGCGAAGTTTCTGCTGGCAGCTTCACCGCCAACGAGGGTTCCAACGAAATCGACATCAAGGGTCGGAATGGCGGATCCATTCTGCTGGCGGGGACACTCGCTCCAGTCGAATCGCGAACCTACCCGGTCGTTATCGCGTGGCATTTCCCAAATTGTTATTTGCAAGTGGGCGGCATGCCGCTTCCTGAGGCGCAAGGCGCTGACGGTTGTCACGCTTATCCGGAAGGGACGCCACCGCGATGGCGTCCCTTCTATGCCTCAGTTTGGAACGATGCTCGTGAAGTAGCGCTCTACGTTGACGAACACTACACGTCATTGCGGGCGCGCACGCTTGCCTTCAAGGACGCGATGTTTTCTTCTACGCTGCCGACGTACGTACTGGATGCGGTGTCCGCGAACCTGGCGATCCTCAAGTCGCCCACCGTGCTGCGCGTGGAGAATGGCGACCTTTGGGGATGGGAAGGATGCTTTCCTGACGCCGGTTGCTGCCACGGCTCCTGCACGCATGTGTGGAACTATGCCCAGGCTTTTTCTCATCTCTACCCGAAGTTGGAACGGACTCTGCGCGAACTGGAATTAGTCCGCTCGATGGATGAAAACGGCCACGTCACCTTTCGCTCCGCTCTTCCCGAGGGTCCGGTCAAGCACGACTTCCACGCCGCTTCCGACGGGCAGTTGGGCGGGATCATGAAAGTCTTCCGCGACTGGCAAATTTCCGGAGACCTGGATTGGCTTCGAAAGATGTATCCCCTGGCGAAACGCAGCCTCGATTACTGCATCCGAACCTGGGATCCGGATCATCAGGGGGGCCTGTTCGAGCCTCATCACAATACTTACGACATCGAATTTTGGGGGCCGGACGGCATGTGTACCAGCATTTACCTGGGCGCTCTCTCGGCGCTCGGGCAGATGGCAGGAGCGGTTGGTCAAACTCAGGATGCCGGTTTTTACGAGGAGCTGGCCCATCGTTGTGCGCGCTTTATGGAGGAGCAACTCTTCAACGGCGAATATTTTCAGCAGAGGGTGCAGTATCAAGGCCTGCGCAATACTTCATTCGCCACTATGGTCGCGCAGGTCGATGAACATAGCAGCGAGATGCAAAGACTCCTGAAGCGCGAAGGCCCCAAGTATCAATACGGCAACGGATGCCTGTCGGACGGAGTCATTGGCGCGTGGATGGCGCGGATGTACGGAATCGATACCCCGTTGGCCGGTGAGCATGTGCGGAAGACTCTGCAAGCCATCTTCCAGCACAATTTCAAGACGGACCTGAGCCAGCACGCCAATGCGCAACGTCCGGGCTATGCCATGGGACACGAACCAGGCTTGCTATTATGCAGTTGGCCGCGGGGTGACAAGCCTACGCTGCCCTTTGTTTACTCCGACGAAGTGTGGACCGGGATCGAATACCAGGTAGCCTCGCATCTCATCGCGGAAGGCTTCGTGAAAGAGGGGTTAACCATAGTTAAGGCCCTGCGCAGCCGTTACGATGGGCGGAGTCGTAATCCCTGGAACGAATATGAGTGCGGCAACTATTACGCTCGCGCCATGGCCAGCTTTGCACTGTTGGGCGCGCTGTCCGGGTTCCGCTATTCCGCCGTGCAGAAGACGCTGTGGTTTGGTCCCCGGGTCGGCGGTCGTCCATTCAAGACGTTCTTCTCGACCGCTTCCGGCTATGGCACCATTGCGCTCGATGAACGATCGCTTCGCGTCCAATTATTGGAGGGAGTTCTTCCGCTGGAAAAGTTGGTGCTCACCGAGGGCTCGCAAACCCGGACCTTGGAATGGAGAACCACAGTACAACCTGGGACTCCCGCAATCCAGCGCATCTGAATCGAGCGGAACCTCAGCTCCGTCAAGCGCGGTGTCGCCTTAAGAATCAGATTGCCGCACCGCGCTAGAAGAAATCGATGGCCTTCACGTCGCCCACATAGCCGACGATGTCGATGGTGCCCTCGGGGATGAAATCGTTGATCAGCAGGATGTCCTGGGTGGTGTCGTAGACGCGCAGGTTGCCGCCTTCCGCCACATATTCGACGGTGCGGGTGGTGAAGCCCTGCAGGCCGTTCACGTCGCCGTTGTCCGGGGGGATGATGACGGAATTGTCGGAGGTGTGGACGATGGAAAGACAGCCGCGGACTTCCCCGACGGGATTGCCCACATTGCCGATGTTGGTGCAGTCGTGCGATCCGATGAAGAGCTGGCCGACGACGTTCAGGTCGATGCGGTCATGGTAGCCGTCGGTGATGGCGATCTCGGTGCTGGGATTGTTGAAGTAGGGATCGGTCATGGTGGTGGTATCGACGATATCCAGGGTGCCGCAGTAGGTGGCGGCGGTCTTGGCGGCGCTCGCAATCGAGGCGCAGGGCGGTCCGGTCGGCGTGCCGTTTCCCGCAACATAGAGCTGGGTTCCGTTCAGAAAACCGATGGTGGCGCCGTTCACCGGAACGGGCGTGCCGACGGCGAAGGTAGATAGGTCCAGAGTCTGCACGCTGGCCCCGTTGGGGTTCCCGAGCGCCGGAGGGCCGCCGCACTCCGCACCGCAGTTCAAGATATAAGCGGTGTTGCCACTGATGATGCCCCAAACCGGCCGGTCGAAGCCCGGGACCGCGGTGCAGATCGAGTTCGCGGTGGTGGCGTAACAGCTGAAATCGACCGGGGGAATGGCGTTCGCTGGGGCGATCACGGTCACAGAGTCGGAGTCGTTGCTGAAGACGAGGAGTTGGCTGCCGCCGGAGTTCGAGATCACGGTTTGGGCGTTGGCGACCGCGATCGCGGTGAGCGTGCTGGTAGAGAAATTCATCACTTCCACTGCACCCAGAACCGACAAGCCATTGACCGTGGCAGTGGGGACGGCGGCATATCCCGTCCCGTTGGCCGTGGGGAAGACCATGCTGGATGTAGGGCCCGGAATGTGCACGTTCCCGATCGAAGTTTCCTTGGTCGTGTCCACTGCATAGACGGCGTTAGCACTGGCATCGAAAGCCGCCGCAATGTTCAGGGACGGGGTCACCACCATCAGACCGGGGGAATTTCCTGCACTGAGGGGGGAAACACGCGGCACCGTGTCGTAGATGCCGTTGATAATCTCCAGACTGCCAAAAGTGAACGTCGAGGTAACCCCCTGGGAGGCCAGGACACGATTGGCCAAGCCGCTGGGTGGTCCTGTCTTCGTGTAAGCGCAGGAAATAAGGCACAGGCTGGCGCATAATCCGAGGACCAGAACGAGGACGCTTCTCTTCATGCTTTTGTTCACGCTCTTCTTCACGCTCTTTTTCAAACGACAGGCTCCTAACGACATGAAAAAGGGAGATTTAATTGCGAAATGGTGGATTATAACAGACCCCGAACCGGCGCTTTCTCGCGGGCTGGCCGGATCTTGAACTGACTCATCCGATTTCTTCGCAGTCTCGTGCAGCGTCCTGCTTCCCCCTCATGCTTCCTATCCTCCAAGAGATGCGCGAACTGGCCATCATCCTGTATTCTCAGAAAACATATGGCGGCTGACTTTCTTACCCGGATCAAGCAATCTCCCGTGCTGTGCGACGGCGCCATGGGGACGCTGCTCTACGCCAAAGGCATTTTCATCAACCGGTCCTACGACGAACTGAATCTTTCGCAACCCGACCTGATCCGCGGGATTCACCACGACTACCTGCAGGCCGGAGCCGAGATCATTGAAACCAATACTTTCGGTGGCAACGCTTTCCGTCTGGGGCGGCACAGCTTAGCGGACAAAGTTCGAGACATCAATCGGGCCGGGGTTCGCCTCGCCCGCGAAGCCGCCAAGAGCTTCGATGTATGGGTCGCGGGATCGGTTGGCCCGCTGGGAACCAGAATCGAACCCCTGGGAAAGACTTCGTTCCAGGAAGCACGCGAGGCTTTTCGGGCGCAAATTGAGGTGTTGGCGGAGAGCGGCGTCGACCTGCTGATTCTGGAGACGTTCGGATATCTGGAAGAAATTCATCAGGCCATGCTGGCTGCGCGCGATGTGAGCGCCAAGCTGCCGATCGTGGCGCAGGTCACCATCGATGAGGACGGCAACTGCCTGGACGGCTCCGATCCGCAGACTTTTGTTTCCCGACTCGAAGAGTGGGGAGCCGACGTGATCGGCTGCAACTGCAGCGTTGGTCCGGTGGCCATGCTGGATGCGATGGAGAAAGTGCGGGCGGCGACTTCCCTGCCCCTGGCGGCGCAGCCGAACGCGGGCATCCCTCGGTCGGTGGATGGCAGGAATATCTATCTGTGCTCGCCGGAATACATGGCCAGTTACGCGCGCAAGTTTGTAGCGGCGGGAGTGCGGCTGGTGGGCGGATGTTGCGGAACCACTCCGGAACACATCCGGGTAATGAAATCGGCGCTGCGAGTGGGCGAGGCGCGAGGTAAGGCTGCTTCTACCTCAGTCGGCGGGAGTCAGTCCGCGCCGCTGGCGGTTCCGGCGGTGCCGCTGGGGAGCCGGTCACTTTTGGGCGCACGACTGGCGCGCGGCGAGTTTGTGACCATGGTTGAGATCGTCCCGCCGAAAGGGATTGACATTGGCAAGGAGGTCGAGGGCGCACGATTTTTGAAGTCGGTCGGTGTTGATGCGGTGAATATTCCGGACAGTCCGCGGGCTTCGGCGCGCATGAGCAACCAGGCGCTGTCGCTGCTCATTCAGCGCGAGGTCGGCATTGACGCGATCCTGCATTACACCTGCCGCGATCGCAATGTGCTGTGCATTCAGAGCGACCTGCTGGGAGCGGCGGCGGTCGGCATCCGAAACCTGATCTGCATTACCGGCGATCCTCCGAAGATGGGGAATTATCCGGACGCGACCGCGGTGTTCGATGTCGACGCTATCGGCCTGGTCAATATTGTGCACAACCTGAATCGGGGGCTCGATCTGGGCGGAAACCCAATCGGGGCTGGGACCGGTTTCGTGATCGGTGTGGGAGCGAACCCGGGGCTCACGGATATGGACGAGGAGGTCCGCCGCTTTCAATACAAAGTCGAGGCCGGGGCGGAGTACGCCGTGACTCAGCCCGTGTTCGACCTGCGCCTGTTGGAAAATTTCCTGGAGCGTATTGAAAAGGCGAACTGCCGCATCCCGGTGGTGGCGGGGATTTGGCCCTTAGTCAGCGTGCGCAACGCCGAATTCATGAAGAATGAGTTGCGGGTGTCGGTACCCGACGCGATTCTGGAACGCATGGCGCGGGCGCAGACCCCGGAATTGGCGCGGGCCGAGGGCGTGGCGATCGCGCGCGAAATGCTGGTTGCCGCCAAGCAGATGGCGCAGGGAGCGCAGATCAGCGCACCGCAGGGGCGGTACAGCTCGGCCGTGGATGTTCTGGAAGCGTTGGGCGGCCAAGGCTCCCAGGCGACGGCTTAGCCCGTTCGTCGAAATTCGTGCGTAAAGTTCCCGCACTGGGATTTTGTAGTTCATTTTTCTGATCCTCTGCATCAAAAAGACTGGACACTTCTTCTAATTAGTTGCATTACAATATAGAGACGGAGCGAACCCGTTGCCTAAGTTTGAAGAGTGCCTCCAGCGACTCGAGAAAATCGTTCAGGAACTCGAAAAGGGAGAAGTCCCTTTGGAGACTTCGCTGACGCTCTTCGAAGAGGGTATGCAGCTTTCCTCGTCCTGCCGGAAGGAACTGGAACAGGCGGAAGGAAAGGTTGAAATTCTGCTTAAGAAAAACGGGAAGCTTCAAGCCGAACCATTTGAACCGCTGGCAGAAAAGGCGCCCGCACGACGCTAGGTGTGCTGGAGTAGGTGTACCGGAGTAGGTATGCGATTTCTGACCGCGATTCGAGTTTTAGATGTCTGTGGAGTTGTGCTTTCTACGGCCACCCTGCAGCCCTAGTCCAATGTCGGCGTCCGTCGTTGACGTCGCGCGAAGATCGGGGGAAAGATGGCTCAAAGTGTAGTTGTTCTGGAAAACAATCCTGGAGTGGCCAGGTCCCTGGCCGGTGGACTCCGCTCCCACTTCCTTGTGCATGTAACCCGCTCCCGCGAAGAGTTGCGGGACGACGTAGTCCGAACTCATCCCGAAGCCGTGGTTGTGAACCTCGAACATTGGGTGCTGGCCGATGTCGAAAGTCTGCATCGCGACTTTCCCGCACTGCCCATCGTCTGTACTCACCGCGTTCCTGACGAGGATATGTGGATGGCCGCATTGGAGGCCGGCGCCAGCGATGTTTGTCCGGCGGATGACGTGGCCAATGTGCTGACCTCGGTTCTACGCCATCTGGCGGTGTCGCGCCGCGCCGCGGCATAGAACCTTACTTAGATTTCATCCTGCAATAAGGACGCCCCACGGCGTCCTTATTTTTTTCGCCGGACAGCCGTCATTTCCCACATCCGCTGCCTTGTTATACTCACTGCTTCATGCTGAAGGAAACTCTCGAACAAGGGCAGCAGTTGACCGACGCGGCGCTGGACCGGCTGATTCCGCTGGAGACGCAGCATCCGGAATCGATCCACAAAGCCATGCGCCACAGCGTGTTTGCCGGCGGCAAGCGCCTGCGGCCCGTGCTCTGCATAGAGGCCGGCCGCATGGTCGCCGGATCGTTGCCGGAGCGCATCGAGGAACTGGGCGCGGCGCTGGAAATGCTGCACACTTATTCGCTGATCCACGACGATCTGCCCGCGCTTGACAACGACGATCTGCGCCGGGGGCGCCCCACGTGTCACAAAGCATTCGGCGAGGCCATTGCGATTCTGGCCGGTGATGCGCTGCAGACACAAGCCTACGAAGTGCTAGCGAGGCTGAAGTGTCCGGCGGAAGCTCGTGTGAGGATCATCGAGGAAATCGCACACGACACCGGAACCATCGACGGTATGATCGGCGGGCAGGTGGTGGATCTGGAAGCGGAGCACCAGACGCCGACAGCGGAGATGCTGGAGTACATTCACCGTTCGAAAACCGCCGCGCTGATTACGGCCAGCCTGGTGAGCGGCGGGCTGTACGCAGGAGCGAAAGATAATCAGGTGGCCAAGCTGCGCGCGTTCGGATTGTCGATTGGCCTGGCGTTTCAGATTGTAGACGACGTGCTCGATGTGACCCAAACGTCGGAACAGTTGGGCAAGACGGCGGGAAAAGATACGGCTTCGGAGAAGGTCACGTATCCGGCATTGTTCGGGATTGAGGCGTCTTCAGCCCGGGCGGACGCGCTGGTGAACGACGCCTTCGCGGAATTGGAGAGCTTCGGCGAGCAAGCCGAACCGCTGAAGGAAGTGGCGCGGTTTCTGGTGGAGCGGAAGAAGTAAACAGCATTTAGCAACTGGCAATTAGCACTTAGTCAGTCCTGCTCGAGGTGGAAGCCCTCGGCAACCCCAGCGGAGCCAAATGCTAAATGCCAAGTGCTAATTGCTGATGACCGCTGGCCGGCTCTGTGGTAATAAATAACTACGGCGATGGAGTTCGCCGCAACCGCCTGCTGCATCTGGCTGATGACTCCTACAGAATCGAATCCCGTTTTGTAGGAGCGACATCGTGAAAGACTTTCTCGCCATATCCGTCGCCGCCATTGTCGGCGCCAACCTGCGGTTTCTGCTGAGCCGTCTCGCGGCCCGCGAATTCGGCACGACCTTCCCTTACGGCACGCTGGCCATCAACATTGTGGGTAGCTTCATCGTCGGCTTCTTCGTTATCTGGACCACGGAGCGCGTACTGATCGATCCGCGCTGGCGGCTGCTGGTCGTGGTGGGTTTTTGCGGTTCGTTCACCACTTTTTCCAGCTACGCCTTCGAGACCATGGCGTACTTCGAGCACGGCCAGTGGGGACTGATGCTGACCAACGTCCTCAGCAATAACCTGCTGTGCCTGGGCGGCGCGCTGGCTGGGATCGCGCTGGCGCGGGCGCTCTGAACCGACGGAACCGAGACGCTGATGCACTCACCTCCTGATCGCGAGTAAAATGCCTCAAGCCATGGCCGTCCAAGTCACCATCTATCTGAACGAAGCCGACCAGTGGCATCACCGGCCGCTGCACATGGAGATTCTCAACTATCTGCGGAAGGAAAATGCCTACGCTGCAATCGCGATTCACGCCGTGGCCGGGTTTCTGGGCCGCCATCGCGTGGAGACGGCGCATCTGGTCGAGGCCGGAGGCAAACTGCCCGTGATCATTATTTTTGTCGACACCGATGAGCACGTGAGCCGCGTACTGCCCACGCTCAAGGAAATGGCGACGCACCGGCTGATCGTTCGAGAAAACGTAGTGCTTGAGCAAGGAAATCTCGACTGATGTCCTCCCCACCGCTGATTCCATCTCTCGACATTCTTGCCATTGCGGCGCACCGCGACGACGTGGAGCAGACCTGCGGCGGCACTCTGCTGAAAGCCGCCCAGCGCGGGCAGCGCACCGGCATCCTCGACCTGACGCAGGGTGAGATGGGGACGCGCGGCACAGCGGACGACCGCGCCCGCGAGGCAGCCGACGCAGCTAAGATTCTGGGCGTGAGCTGGAGGCGAGCGCTCGACATTCCCGACGGTCGCGTGGAGAACACCTGGGAGAACCGGCTTAAAGTAGCCGCCGTGGTTCGCGAGACGCGGCCGCGAGTGATCATTCTGCCGTACTGGAAAGGGCGACATCCGGACCATTACACGGCTTCGGTGCTGGGATACGAAGCTTGTTTCCTGGCGGGGCTGGCGAAACTGGATCCGGGGAAAGCTCTCAGCTCTCAGCCGTCAGCTGTCAGCGAAGACCCTGAGAATTCGGTGCGCTCCCAGCAACTGTGGGCGGGACGCCCTCAGGACAGCCGGCAGGATGCCGGCGCTACTGTTTCTGGTCCTCATCGGCCGTTCAAGATTCTTTACGCCACGCTTTACTATGACGTGCGGCCCACGTTTGTGGTCGACATCGGGGAGCAGTTCGAGGGGAAGTTTGCTTCGATTCTGGCTTACAAGTCACAGTTCAGCGACCAGCAGGCGGGGAAAGATATTTTCCCCGCGCACGACGAGATTCGCGCTCGCGTCGATGCCATGGCGCGGTTTTACGGCATGCTCGCCGGCGTGACCCACGGCGAACCATTCCTGCAGAAAGAAGTCGGCCTGGTCGACGACCTGCTGGCGATTCCGGTCAAATCCATTTAGCATTATTCGACTCAACCACTCTTCGAGGAGAACTTTCAATTATGTCCCGATTTGTTTTCGCTTTCATCACCGCGCTGGCGATGGCGGCCACGGCCGCCGCACAAACGGCGGCAAAATCAGGTACCTGGCAGATCGATCCCAATCACACGGCGGCGCAATTTTCGGTGCGGCATCTTGGCGTTTCGACTGTGCGGGGTGCGTTTTCAAAGGTGAGCGGTTCGGCGCAATACGATCCCGCGGACCCGTCGAAAGTTTCTCTCGATGCCACCATCGACGCCAGTACGGTGGATACGCGAGTGGAAGCGCGCAACAACGATTTGCGCAGTCCGCACTTTTTCGATGTGGCGAAGTATCCGACCATCACTTTTCATTCGAAGAGTACGAAGGTGGCAGGGCCCGGGAAGTTGCTGATCACCGGCGACCTTACGATGCATGGCGTCACCAAGGAAGTCGTGCTCGACGTGGATGGGCCGTCGGCGCCAATCAAGGATCCGATGGGCAAGGGCCAGCGCATCGGCGCGTCGGCAACCACGAAGATCACTCGCCAGGATTTTGGCATCGACGCCGATCCCGGAATCGTGGGAGACGAGATCAACATCACCATCGACGTGGAATTGACCCAGCCGCCGGCGAAATAGTTGGACGCATGCGGTTGAGAACTGCCTCTTAGATTCACTTCTAGCCAGGAGTCGGACATGACACGAATGTTTCCATTGGTCGCGACCTCGGTCGCGGCAGCAATACTGGCTCTAAGCGGATGCGGCGGAAGTTCCACCCCGCCCAGTGCCACGGTCACGATTTCGCCTCGCCAGGCTGCCGTCGCTGCGACCACCCAGACCCTGCAGTTCAATGCGACGGTCACGGGCAACGTCAGCGACCTCACGGTGGCGTGGAGCGTGGATGGCATGGCCTCCGGCGACTCGACCATCGGGACGATCAGCAGCACCGGTCTCTACACGCCTCCGGCAACGGGCGGAACCCACACCATCACCGCAACCAGCGTGGCGCTGTCGACCGCTTCGGCCTCGGCGAGTGTGGCCGTCACGGACTTGGCAGGCGTGTTCACCTACCACAACGACCTGGCGAGGGATGGCGCAAACACGCAGGAATACGCGCTGACCTCCTCCACGGTGGCCACATCGACTTTCGGCAAACTCTTCGCGTGTCCGGTGGATGGGGCCGTTTACACGCAGCCGCTGTGGGTGCCCGGAGTCAGCATCAGCGGAACAGTCCACAACGTGATCTACGTGGCGACGCAGCATGACAGCGTTTTCGCGTTCGATGCCGACTCGTGCGTGCAGCTCTGGCAGGCGAAGTTGCTGGACCCGACGCATGGCGGCACTGCCGGTGAAGGTCCGATCGTGTGGCAGGACGTGGGCTATTGCTTTGGCGATGTTTATCCCGAGGTTGGAGTCACCGGAACTCCAGTGATTGATCCATCGAGCAACACGATTTACATGGTGAGTGCGTCGGAAATTCCCGGTCCGCAGTCGGGCAATTGTTTACTTCCCGCGGGAAGCTACTTCCATCGCTTGCACGCTCTTGACATCACCAACGGAAATGAAAAGTTCAACGGCCCGGTGACCATTGCGGCCCAGGTGGCGGGAACTGGCGATGGCTCCTCCGGCGGCATAGTGACGTTCACTTCGCAGTTGCAGCACAACCGGTCGGGCCTGGCGCTCTCGGGCGACGGAACAGTCTGCGTGGCGTTTGCCGCGCACGAAGACGCGAGCCCGTATCATGGCTGGTTGTTCGGTTACAACAAAGCCGATCTGTCGCAAGTGCCGAGCGTTTTCAACTCTACGCCGAACGGAGTCTATATCCCGAACGTTGGGGGTGCGGACGGTGGAATTTGGGGTGGAGGCGGTGCTCCTGCGGTCGACAATAACAACAACATTTTCGTCGCCACGGGAAACGGCATATTCGACCAAGGCACGGGAATGTCCATGCAGAATGATTATGGCGACAGCGTTCTCGATCTTGGTAGTCCGCTGAGTGGAACGACCGCGATGCAAGTGAATGGCTGGTTCAGTCCCCTGAGTGAATACACACTCGAGAAGTACGATGAGGATCTCGGTTCGGGCGCGCCGGTGCTGTTACCTGATCAGACGGTCGGCCCCCAGCATCTGCTGGTGCAGCTCGGCAAGGACGGAGTCATCTATCTGATTGATCGCGACAGCATGGGCTTCTTCAATGCCGCCGGCAACCAGGTCGTACAAAACTTCCAGGCCACCGGCGCGTTCTGGGGAACGCCTGCCTTCTGGCAGAACAGTCTCTACTTCGCCGGCGCGGGAGATGTGCTGAAGCAGTTCGCTTTCGATCCGACCACGGAATTCAATACGACTGTTTCTTCGCAGTCGAGCGAGAATTTCGGCTTTCCGGATGTTTCACCGTCGGTGTCGTCGCAGGGGGCTTCCAACGGAATCGTCTGGGCCGTGGACGCCGGGCTGTATGGCTACGCCAGCCCGAACTCGGGTAACGCCAACGGCGGTTATTGCCGTGCAGTCCCTGTTCCCCCGACCTGCACCGGCCCGGCCGTGCTGCATGCCTACAGCGCGACCAACCTCGCAAACGAATACTGGAACAGTGCGCAGGCTGCCGGCAATCGCGACCAGGCGGGAAACGGGGTGAAGTTTGTGCCACCGACCATCGCCAACGGTAAGGTCTATGTGAGCACGCGGACTGAAGTTGATGTTTACGGATTGCTGCCCAACTAGCGTATGCGCTATTTCTTGACGGCCACTGCGAGGCCGTCGCGAATGGGCAGAATCGTCGTGTAGAACTCCGGCGCGTCATAGAGTTTACGATTGAATTCCAGGATCGCCTTGGTGCTTGCATCTTTCGGATTTTTTTCCGCGACCCGTCCGCTCCACAGCACATTGTCGGTTACGAACAATCCGCCCTGACGTAATCGCGGCGCTACCAGGCGCAGCACGCGCGGGTAGTCCTCCTTGTCGACATCGTTGAAAATAATGTCGAACTCCTGCTTCTGTTCCGAGAGGAATTCCAGGGCGTCTCCGGTGTGCAGCGAGATGCGGTTCGAAACTCCGGCACGCTTAAAATAGCCGCGAGCCCGTTCCGCATTCTTCGAATCGCCGTCGGTGTAGATCACACGCCCCTTGTCTCCGACTGCTTGTGCCCACCAGATGGTCGAATATCCAATGGCCGAACCCAGTTCGAACACGGTGCGGGCGTTGATCATCAGCGCGAGTTGCTGCAGGACTCGCGCTACGGCTGGACCCACGATGGGCACGTCGTGCGCCGTGGCATAGTCCTCCATCTCGGCCAGCACTTCGTCGCGCTTGGGCAGCATTGAATAAAGGTAGTCATCTACCGGCCCGGCGGTGGTGAAGTTGTAATGCCGCCAACTGGCGGCGGAGTCTTTTTTCTTCGCTTGAGTCACGCTCTTCCTTTCGAATGCGGAAAGTGGAGGGGTCGAGCCAGGTGAGTTTGACGCCTTTCAGATTCATGAATGCTCAATCCGTCGTTCTGATTTTCAGAATTTGTGTTCTGCTTTTCTCTGCGTTCTCAGCGGCCGTTCTCAGCGAACTCAGCGGTTAAAAGCTTTTCACCGCAGCGAGTACAAAGAATTCGCAGAGTTCGCAGAGACAAACCGAACCAATCTAAATCCGACGTACCGCAATCGGCCCACCTAGTTTAATATGAAACGCCATGGCAGAACTCAAAGTGCTGATTCCGCGGCAGGACATCGCCAAGCGCATCGCCGAATTGGGCGAGCAGATCACGAAAGATTTCGCAGGACAGTCCGTGATCTTCGTGGGCGTACTCAAAGGCGCGGCGATTTTTCTGGCCGACTTGGCGCGGCAGGTGCAGCTCGACTCCACCTTCGACTTCATTGGGGTTTCGAGTTACGGCAATCGTCCCAGCCCGGCCAACGAATTGAAGAGCGGGTGGGATTCGACCGGCGAAGTCCGCCTGCTGAAAGACGTGGATCAGACCATTAAGGATAAGAACATCATCCTGGTGGAAGACATTCTCGATACTGGCCTGACCATGACGTATCTCAAGAAAATGTTGCTGGCGCGTCAGCCTCGGTCGTTGAAAGTTGCGGCGCTGCTCGACAAGCCGTCGCGACGCAAGCTTCCGCTGGAAGGCGACTATGTCGGATTCAAAATTCCCGACGAATTTGTGGTCGGCTTCGGCCTCGACTACGCGGAGAAGTACCGCAATCTCGCCGACGTTTGCATCGTGCCGAGGGAGTAGCGGCCTCGACAGTGGTGGGCGCTGTCCATCCCCCTTGGGAACAGGAATGCGGCTGTTATCATAAGAACGTAATCATAAGAACGTTTTCACCAAGAAAGCTTTCACCAAACACAATGGGTTCTGTACTTTCCAAACCGGATCGACTGCCGGTCGAGGCGCTGTTGCTCGACGTGGCCGACGTGCTCGCCACCTCGCTCGATCTGGATACGACTCTGCGCCGTGTCGCCGAGGTGGTCCGCAAGGTCATCGACTACGAAATTTTCGCGATTCTGCTGCTCAACGAAAAAACGCAGGAGCTGCGCTTCCGTTTTCAGGTGGGCTATCCTCCGGAGTTTGCCGAGCGCAGCCGGATTAAAGTCGGCGAGGGAGTCACCGGGCAAGCGGCACAATTACGCCAGGCCGTTCTGATTGACGATGTGAACCAGGACCCTCGCTATATCGAGGGGGTTCCGAACGTGCACTCGGAACTGGCCATCCCGCTGATCACCAAGAACCGCGTCATCGGCGTAATTGATATTGAAGCGCGGGAACCCGGCTATTTTAATGAAGAGCATGTGCGGTTGCTGACGCTGGTGGCGTCGCGCATGGCGGCCGGCATTGAGAATGCCCAACTCTATACGCGGACTACCAAGCAGGCGCGCATTCTGCTGCTGCTCAACGAAATCGCGCGGGAGCTGACCTCGATCCTGAATCTGGATGAGTTGCTCGGCCGCATCGCCGAACTGGTGCGGCGGTTGATCGATTACCAGATGTTCAGCATTCTTCTGCTGGATTCCGAGGGCGAGAAGCTGCAGCACCGGTTCTCTCTGCGGTTCAATGAAAACATTCATCTGAAGCATGAGATTCCGCTGGGGCGTGGACTGGTGGGCGCCGCAGCCGAGAGCAAGCAGGCTGTGCTGGTGCCCGACGTCACGAAGGATCCGCGCTACGTCGAGGCCAATCCGGAGACGCGATCGGAAATGGTCGTGCCGCTGATCTACAAGGATAAAGTGATCGGCGTCCTCGATCTGGAGCATACTCGCCGCGGATTTTTCACCGAAGAGCACCAGCGGACCATGACGACTCTGGCGGCGCAAATCGCGATTGCCCTGGAGAACGCGCGGCTGTACGAAGAAATCGAGCGCCAAGAGCGGCGTCTGGAACGCGATCTGGCGTTGGCCCGCGAACTGCAAGGGCGACTGCTGCCGCAGACCAGTCCGAAACTGGCGCACCTCGAGGTGGCCGCGAAGTTTGTTCCGGCGCGCGCCATCGGTGGCGATTTGTACGACTTCATCCCTTATTCGATGTCGCGGCTGGGCATTGTCATCGGCGACGTCAGCGGAAAAGGCGCACCGGCCGCGATCTATGCCGCGCTGGTGAGCGGAATTATCCGGTCGCACGCTCCCATAGAGCCGGGATCGGCGGAGATGCTCTCCGCGGTGAATCTGTCGCTGGCCGAGCGCCGGATCGAGGCCCAGTTCGTCTCCATCATTTACGCGGTCTGGGACGATGAGCATCGCACCCTGACCGTCGCAAACTCCGGACTTCCCCGCCCCATTTTTGTGCATGGTGGAAAGAATGAAGTGATCGAAGCAACCGGCTTGCCGCTTGGCCTGTTCGACGAAGCCGACTACGACGAATTCAAATTTCACATGAAGCCGGGTGATATGTTCGTCTTTTTCAGCGACGGAATCCTCGACGCGCGCAACCGCAAGGGGGAACTTTTCGGGCGAGGCCGAGTTGAGAAAATAGTTTCCGAATGTGCGGGCAAGTCGGCAAGCTGCGTCGTGGACTCGCTCTTCAAGGCAGCGGCCGAACACTCGGCCGGCGTGGAAGCTTTCGACGATCAGACCGTGGTCGCCATCAAGGTGCCCGGCGGAACGCACACTCCCCACAAAAAGAAATGACTTCGCGCAGTCAGAACCCCGCGGCGCGTCCCCCCGGATTCGTCTATCACGCGACGAAGCGCGGCCTGCTGCGCCGGGACGGACCGCTGGCTCTGCACTGCGAGGACGTGCCCGTGCAGAAATTGGCCGAGCAATACGGCACCCCGATCTATGTCTATTCGGTGGCGATGATCCGTGGGCGCTATGAAGCATTTGACGCGGCCTTTCGCGGCCAGCCTCATACTATTTGCTATTCGGTCAAAGCGAATTCGAATCTGACCATTCTGCGCCTGCTGGCCCGCAAGGGTTGCGGTTTCGACGTGGTTTCCGGCGGCGAACTGGAACGCGTCCTCGCCGCCGACCGCAAGGCGGCGAAGAAGGTCGTGTTCTCCGGAGTGGGCAAAACACGCGAGGAACTTTTCGCGGCGTTGAAAGCCGGGATCATGCTCTTCAATGTTGAGAGCGAGTCGGAACTATGGGCGCTCGCGGAGTGCGCCGGGGGTCTGCACAAGACGGCGCCGGTGGCGCTGCGAGTAAATCCGGATGTCGCTGCCGAAACTCATCCCTATATTTCGACCGGCTTGCGCAAGCACAAATTCGGAGTGCCGATCGGCGAAGCCCGCGCTCTCTACGCCAAGGCGTCAGCTGCGCCCTATCTCAAGGTGCGCGGGGTGAGCGTTCACATCGGGTCGCAGATTACCGAGGTCGCGCCGTTCGGCGAGGCCATGGCACGGGTGGCCGATCTGGTGCACGAACTACGCGCCGACGGACACCGCATCGACTACATCGACGCAGGTGGAGGGCTCGGAATCGCTTACGAAAAGCCGAGCCCGCTCGAATTTTCCGCCGGAGTAGCAGCGTATGCTCGGGCGCTCGCCGCGCCCTTGCGCGGTTTAGATGTGCGGCTGCTTCTGGAGCCGGGGCGCTCGATCATCGGCCCCGCAGGCGTGTTGCTCACATCTGTGATTTATCGCAAAGAAAATGACGGCAAGCGATTTCTGGTGGTGGATGCCGCGATGAACGACTTGATCCGACCCGCCCTCTACGGTGCTTATCACGAGATCGTTCCTGTCGTGCTGGGCGCTGGCTCGGTGGCGAAATCTGACATCAGGAAAAACGAAATAACCGACATCGTCGGCCCGGTCTGCGAGACCGGAGACTTCTTCGCCCGCGATCGCGAGTTGTCGGTGATCGATGAAGGAGGCCTGCTGGCGATTCTGGATGCCGGGGCGTACGGGATGGTGCTGGCCTCGAACTACAACACGCGTCCGCGCCCGGCGGAAGTATTGGTCAGCGGCAAGTCGGCGAAGGTCATCCGGCGAAAAGAAAAGATCGCGGACCTGCTGCGCGCTGAACTGTAACCTCTCATTGAACCGATATCAGCTCTACCGTTCTCCCCACTTCAGCTTCGAGCGCAGCACGTGGAAAAAATCCGTGCCGACGCAAAACAGGTTCACGTGATGTTCGGAGCGGCGGCAGCGCACGCGGTCGCCGTCGCTCAGGTCGAGCCCGGGTTGCCCGTCGAGGCTGAGGTAAGCGACTTCCTCCTCGCTGCGCAGCAGGATTTCGATCTCGACGGAATCCGGCACCACCAGCGGCCGGTGCGTCAAAGAATGGGGCGCGACCGGCGTGATCACAAAAGCATTCACCGTCGGCATGAGCACCGGGCCGCCCGCCGACAAAGAGTACGCGGTCGAACCCGTGGGTGTGGCCACAATCATGCCATCCGCCCGATAGCTCGACACGAACGCCTTGTCGATGTACAGGTCATAAGTGTTGAGGCGCGCGAGCGCGGTCTTGTTTACGACCGCGTCGTTGAACACCAGATAGCTGCCGCGTACCGTTTCCCCGTTCCCTGGCTCTCCGCGCAGCAATTGGACTTGCATGAGCGAGCGATGCTCGACCGGGGCGCGTCCCGCGGCGATCGATTCGAGCATGGGGTAAAGCGATGGCAGCGGCACTTCAGTCAGGAATCCGAGCGACCCCAGGTTGACGCCGAGTAAAGGCACATCGACGGGCGCCGTCATTCTCGCGGCCGATAATAAGGTACCGTCGCCGCCGAGGACCACGACCAGATCCAGCCTCTTTGACGCCATCTGCGACCGGGGCACGACTTCCTGCCCGGCGGCATACTTGGCCGTTTCCAGATCGACAATCACTTTGTAGGCATGTTCCGCGAGCCAGGCGAAAAGCCCGGGAAGAACTTGCGCGACTTCCGGACGTTCTGGTCGCGAAATGATGGCTGCGGTTTTCTGCGCGGTGTCCTGGGACGAGGCTTGCGAGGTGGCCATGGTCAAAGAGAGATTGTACAGAAAAGCAAGACCTTCACCACAGGGGACACTGGGGAACACAGAGGATTAGAACCGGCCGTGAAGCAGGAACTCGCGGTTGCCTTCGGCGCCGAGGATGGGCGACTCGATGGCGTCGGTCTCGGCCGCGCCTAGGGCTTGCAGCGCGGCTTTCACTCTTTCCACGGCTGCGAGTTGCGTGGCCTGGTCGCGCACAATGCCTCCTTTGCCGACATGCTCCCTGCCGGCTTCGAACTGCGGCTTTACCAGGACCACGATTTGCCGCCCCCGGCGTTCCTCGAGTGATTCTGGAAAAGCAGCGGCAATCACGGCGGGGAGAACCAGCGTCGCGGAGATGAAGGAAACGTCCATCGCGATGAAATCCACCGCCGAGCCGATAACCTCACGGGTCAGATAGCGGGCGTTGCATTTTTCCAGGAGCCGGACTCGCCGATCCTGACGCAGTTTAAAGTCCATCTGGCCGTAACCGGTATCTACGGCAATCACGCGCGCGGCGCCGTGCTGCAAGAGGCAGTCGGTAAAACCTCCGGTCGATGCGCCCACATCTAGGCAGACTTTTCCCGTGACGACGATATTCCAGTGCTCGAGGGCGCGCTCCAACTTGAGTCCGCCGCGGCCGACGTACTTGAGATCTTCGCCGAGCAGGCGGATCCCGCACTCCGCCGAAACCTGGGCACCGGCTTTCTCGATCTTCTGGTCATCCACCAGAATCTTGCCCGCGAGAATCAGCGCGTGGGCCCGTTCACGCGATGCTGCGAGGCCCCGGTCCACCAGAAGTTTGTCGAGTCTGATTTTCAAATTTATCTTGCTCGCGAGTTGCACCACGAAAGTGCCAGCCCTCGCTTCAGTGCAAAGTGTTGAAGCGTCTCTATGGTGAATCACTTACGAAGATACTTCGGCCCTTTTCCACAACGTTTTGCACCAACGTGTTGAAAACTTCGGTCCGCGAAATGCCTCAGTCGTTGGTCGCTTGTGATGGTGCAGAGAAAAGCCGCCCAACCTGGGCGGCTTGGCGTTTCTCACTCTCGCAAAAACTACCCGGCAACTTCTTCCAGGGTTTTCTGATCGATGTCGAAGTTCGAATGCACGTTCTGCACATCATCCTGATCTTCGAGCGCCTCCATCAACCGGATCATCGTATTCGCGGCTGAACCTTCCAGCTTGACGTAGGTCTGCGGAATCATGGCTACGCTGGCCGAAACCGGCTCGATCCCAGCTTTTTTCACGGCTTCCAGCACGGTCTCGTAGGCCGAAGTGTCCGTCAGTATCTCCCAGTTCTCGCCATCGTCATTCAGGTCTTCACCGCCGTGTTCGAGAACGATGTTCATCAAGTCGTCCTCCTTGGCCGCAGTCTTGGCGATAAGAATGTCGCCCTTCTTGTGGAACAAATATGCGACCGAGCCCGCCGTGGCCATGTTGCCGCCATTCTTGCCAAAGCAGTGGCGGATCTCGCTCACTGTACGGTTGCGATTGTCGGTATTGATGTCGAGCAAAACCGCGGCGCCACCGGGGCCGTAGCCTTCCAGCGTAAATTCTTCGTAGACAGCGCCGGGCAGTTCTCCCGTGCCGCGCTGGATGGCCCGCTTGATGTTGTCCTGGGGCATGTTCTCGCTCTTGGCGGCGAGGATGGCGCCGCGCAGGCGCGGATTGGTGTCAGGATCGCCGCCGCCGTTCTTGGCGGCAATACTGATTTCCTTTATTAGACGAGTGAAAATCTTGCCGCGCTTGGCGTCGAGCGCGCCCTTCTTGTGCTTGATTGTCGCCCATTTTGAGTGGCCGGACATGGCTAGACCTCGTATCTGAATATCTTTATTAAAGAGCTACGGATGGCGCAGGATTCGCCTTCAGAGGAGATCACGGAATTACCCTAACAACGATTGCCTCGATTCGTATGCAGGCGAATCAAGATTATAACATGACCCGCCGCCGCGGCTCACGTCTTCGGCGGCTTAGGCATAGCGGGTGGCTTGGGCATAGCGGGTGGCTTGGGCAGCGTAGGTGGCTTGAGCTTGTAGCCTGGCGGAATCTGAAATACCGTCGGAGGATGCTCGGCGGTCACCGTGGGCTTGCAGTAAGTCGTATGTTCCCCCGCCGCGGTCGTGACCTTGGTCAAGACCGGAGTCTTCAACTTCACGCTGGTCCACATCTCGGTTACGCTTGGCGTTTGCGGCATTTTGGGCGCGGCCGGCGGCGCTGGCGGTTTCGGCGCCCCGGGGACAGCGGGCAGCTTTGCGCCTGGCACTTTTAAGGCTGGAATCTTCATGCCCGGCATCTTCGCATTCGGCAGCGACGGCTTGGGCGCGGGCGGAACCGCGGGCATGGTGAAGCGCTTGCCTTCCACTTCGTGTCCTTCGATCATCGACTTGCCCAGATCCTGCACTTGCACCTTCGGCGGCTGGACCGCGGCGGCAGCCCCTGGCGGCGAGCCCGGCGGCGATGGCATCGCGGACCCCGGCGGGGTCATCGGAATCACGCTGGCTTCTTTCTTGACGTGATCGAGCACAATGGTGTGCTTTGAGATGGGATCGGAGATGACGCTGGTGGTCGGCGTGTCGATGCGAGTCTTGCCGTCGCTCGAACGCCATAAGCGCGAAGCCGACTGGGTGGGTGCCGCTCCCGAGGCGGGCTGGGTCTTGGTGGCGCATTCCGAGCACGACGGAGGAGTCGGGGGCGGTATTTGCGGAGGCTGGCCCACAGCGGCGTTAAGTTTAGCACGCCCCGCAAGGATGGTTTATTCGCCCGATGGTTTGTGCGCCTCGTACAACTACTGCTTACGTGCTATTGACTGTGTACGCTATCGCACCTAACATGCCATGCGCAGCAGCGAAGCGCGCACTCGTGTCACTAACCTATGACGGGCCAGCTCGTGGGGCATTACCGGGTCCTCGAAAAGATCGGTGCAGGCGGGATGGGCGAAGTCTTTCGTGCGCGCGACGAAAGGCTCGGACGCGACGTTGCACTGAAGTTGATTCGGCCGGCCTCGAGCGACAACCCAGACCATCTTCGCCGCTTCGAGCAGGAAGCGCGCGCCGCAGCCGCGCTCAGCCACCCCAACATTCTCGCCATTTATGACGTAGGTTTCGAAGGCACGACTCCTTACCTAGTCTCTGAACTGCTCGAAGGCAAGGACCTGCGCCAGCGGTTCTGCGAAGGCTCCGTGCCAATCGCAGAGGCGGCGGACTATGCTCTGCAGATCGCCCAGGGACTTACCGCGGCGCATGACCGGCTAGTTGTGCACCGCGATCTCAAGCCAGAAAATCTGTTTCTCACCAGGGACGGGCGCATCAAGATTCTGGACTTCGGAGTGGCCAAACTGCAGCCTCCCGTCGCCGACGACCGCGCCCTCGAAAACCTGACCACGGTGACTAAGCAGGGCGCCGTAATCGGCACCGTCGCTTATATGTCCCCCGAGCAACTGCGGGGCAAGCCAGTCGATCACCGCAGCGATATTTTCAGCTACGGCGCGATTCTCTACGAAATGCTGACGGGATGCCGCGCCTTTCGCGGCGAAACCGAAGTCGACACTATGACTGCGGTGCTCCGCGAGGAACCGGCCGGCATCAATCTGGAAAACGCCGCGATTCCGGCGGGATACCAGGATATCGTCAAGCACTGCCTGGAAAAGGACCCGGGAAATCGCTTTCAGTCGGCCAAGGATTTGGTTTTCGCGTTACGAACTCTGGCCGGGACATCGGCGGCCAGAGTGCTCCCGCCCAACTCGCAGACTCAAACCCGCTCCCTTCTTCCCTGGGCGCTGGTTGCGTTGCTGGCAGCCGTAGCTGTGCTTTTAACGGTTGTGCAGTTCTTTCATGCTCCCACCGTGTCTCCGAGTTACAAGCGTCTGACGTTCGAAGCCGGTACGGTATATGCGGCGCGCTTCGAACCCGACGGGAAATCCATTGTGTACGGCGCGGCATGGAACGACAAGCCGGTGCAGCTCTTTACCACGGTTGGAGATTCCCTTCTGACCCAGCCGCTGAATCTAAGCGATGCCAATCTGCTGGCGGTTTCCCCCGGCAACGAACTAGCGGTCGTGCTGGGCGGCACGCGCAGCGGCCAACTCGAAACGATCGATGGCATGCTGGCTCGTGCGCCCCTGGCCGGAGGATCTCCGAAGGAGTTGCAGGCCGATGTGCGCTGGGCGGACTGGGACGACCACGGCGGTTTGGCGGTGGTGCATTCCGTCGACGGCCACAGCCGTCTGGAATATCCCATCGGCAAAGTGCTCTACCAAAGCAGCAGCGGCTGGATCAGCAACATTCGTTTCTCTCCCCAAGGCGACCAGATCGCATTCATGGATCATCCGGCGGTCTGGGACAACAAGGGTGTGGTCAGCGTGGTTGATCTGGCAGGGCACGTCCGCACTCTGACCAGATCATGGGAATCGGAGGGAGGCGTGGCGTGGCGCCCGGATGGGAAGGAAATCTGGTTCACCGCAATCGAGAAAGGCACCAACCTGAACCTGATGGCGGTCACGCTGTCCGGCAAAGTCCGCACTGTCCTCGACTTGCCGATGGGAATCACTTTGCAAGACATCGCCCCCGACGGCCGAGTGCTGGTGGGTTTGAACTCCAAGCGTCTGGCGATGTCGTTCAGCACTCTGGGCGGCAAAGGAGACCTGGAACTCTCCTGGCACGATTGGAATGTCGCCAAGGATATTTCGCCGGACGGCCAGTCCGTGCTGTTTGAAGATTCCAGCGAGCAGGAACCGGGCTACGCCGTAGCGCTTCGGAAATTGGACGGCTCTCTCCCCATGCGTCTGGGGGATGGCAGCGCGGGCGGACTATCCCCGGATGGGAAGTGGGCGATCGCGTTCAACGGCCAGCCCACTCAGATAACGCTGCTGCCCACTGGACCCGGCCAGCCTCGCCCCGTCGAAAGCAGCGGACTTGAGTCCATACAAAGCGGATGGGGACGATTTCTCCCGGACGGGCAGAGGATCACCGTCAACGGGAATGAGCACGGGCATGGGACCCGCTGCTACGTATTACTTCTGGCCGGCGGAACGCCTAAAGCCGTCACCCCGGAGGGAAGTGCGTGCGGTCCGTCGTCGCCCGATGGTCGATTCGTGATCGGACAGGGAGCAAATTCCGCCGTCGGTATCTATCCCATCGAAGAAGGCGCACCACGACCGATCCCTGGACTGCCAGCCGGCTTCATTCCTGCGCAATGGTCCAGCGACAGTTCCGCGCTCTACGGTTATCACGCCGGCGAACTTCCCAGCAAAATCTACCAAGTGAAGATTTCCACGGGCAAACAGACCATCGTGCAGGAGCTGCGGCCCGGAGCTCCTGCTGGAGTCGTGACTGTGAAGCCTGTAGTCATCAGCCGCGACGGGAGACGATTCGCGTACAGCTACAATCAGAACTTGTCCGTTCTTTATCTGATTTCCGGCTTGCAGTAACCTCCCGCGAACCTGCGCCCATCCATTTGGTGCATCGATCCGTAGTCGATCTCGTCAACCCAATCTTGTCAATCCAAAGAACCTGGGAAATCTTCCGCCACATAGTGGAAGAAAATCGACGTTGAAGTTTGTCCTTCACGCAGAGCGCTGCGGTAGTGCGGCAATCGAGTGCCGCGGTAGGCCAGGCCGTCGCCCAGAGCCTGATAGACGGTAACCGTGCTGGTAGGCGTGTCCAGCCGAATCGGCCACGGAGTTTCCAGCGCTGGCTCAGGAGAAAAGTCGAGACAGAGCGTCACGCTGAACTCACACTGCGCCCGGTCAGTGTGCTTCTTCAACACTGCTCCACTCAGGTACGAGGCCAAGTAAACGTAGGAGGGCTTCAGCGGCTCCCCCGCCACTGCGCTCAGAGTCGCCGCGATGTCGTGGTGGAAGAAGCGCGCCACGGGCTCGTTGTAGGCTACGTAACGGCGCGGGCTCTGGCCATCCCCGAGGTGAATCGCTCCCGTCCGGATCAGGTAGCGATAATAACGGCGCAAGGCTGCGATGTGAAACGGATGGATCAAGTCCCCCAGCGGAGCGTAGCCTTTCTCGCGAAATCGCGGAGCCGCCTTCTGGATCATCTCTTCGTGCTGACGGAGACGCTGGCTCATGCGATCTTCCGAGAGCAGGATATCCGCGGCCGCCAGAAGTCTCTGCGCGCCTTCTGGCATTGATGCTGGCGCCGGTTCGTTGGGACGCAGGTTTCGCACCACGCCTTCAAGTTGCGGCCCCAGCCAGAAAGGAAGCAGGTTTCCAGTCGCCGGGCTTCGCACCCATGCGATGGTTCCCTGCAGGGCGAATCCCGCCGGAACCTCCGGGTGCATTCCCATCGCCAGTTCCTCCGGCAATCGCCCGGCCGGACAAACAATGCACTGAGGATTCAGATAAAGCGGATTCAGATACGGTTGATTCCGGTCTTCGTGCAGTTGCAATGACTTGATTACGCGCTGCGGAACCAAGTGCAGCGGCAGTTCATCGAGCAGGCAATAGAAGCGATCCGGCGGAAGCGTCGCGGCATAGGTATGCCGCGACACTCCTTCCTGGGATAACTCGGCTCCCGGCTTCCGGCTCTCGGCTTCCGGAAACCGGACAGCGGAAGCCGGACGCCGATTCATCAGGGTGGTCATCCACTCCAGCCACGCCGGGTTGTTTGCCGTGTTGATCATTGTCATTGCCGTGCCGATTCAATAAACACCCGCCACGGATTTCGCGGATTTCCACGGATTCACCAAAAAGGGCTTTTGCAAATTCCCCGGTCTATCCGAGCGTATCCGCGTAAATCCGTGGCGGTCATTGAATCATTGATCATTAGTCATTGATCAACGACGTAACCATCCGTTTAGCGTAAAACGGCTGTCGGCGAACGCCTGCGAAGCGCAATTCACCGGAGTGATCTCGTGCATCATCTCGCACGGGAAGAACACGATTTGATTCTGCTGTGGAACGATCGTCTGGTAGCTGCCTTCGCTGACGTAAATTCCTTCCTCCAGACGCGCGTCGTGAATCCGCAGTTCCCCGCCTTCGAACTGCCGGGGCTCGCGATGGAAGAAGTAGACAAACGTCAGGTTGCGCGAGGCCACCCGCTCGCTTCCGTTGTCGCTGTGGAAATGGAAGAAATCCCCGTCATTGCTGGCCGTGACCTGGGCCTCCACTCCGGAAATGGAAAACTCCTCCATGCCGAGCTTATCCAGAACCTGCGGCAACGCCGCTTTGATCCGTTCCAGAATCAGGTCGTGGTATTGCGCCAGATCCATCAGAACGCGGGAACGGCGGTGTTCATAGTTGATCACACCACTGTCCGCGTGGGGAGAAACCACTTCGCTGGCGCTGAAGTCGGATTCGTGCTCCAGCGTGAAGCGGGTAAGTTCCGCGAGTTCCTGAGGCGCCAGGAATTCATCGAGCACCACGCACCGCGCCGGCAACACCGGCGGCCGTTCTGCAACCGCTGCCCTGGATTCTGAAACCACTGTAGTACGAGTGCCGGTGGGAGGGTCTGGCTCGGTGCGAGGCGCTCGCACCCCCGGCCCCGGCGGATGCGGCTGCCCGGTCGGCGGGTCCGGCTCACTCGGCGTGCGCATCGGCGCACCTGGAGGCTGCGGAGCTTTGTGCGGCGCTTTAACCCCCGGCCCCGGCGGATGCGGCTGCCCGGTCGGCGGGTCCGGCTCTCCCGTCATCCGCAGCGGCGATTTGGAGGCTTGCGAGCCCGAACCGGTTTGCAGCTGGTCCCCTGGCGGTTGCGGCTCGTAGGGGGGATGCGGCCCACTATAGGTGTCGGCTGTCCGACCGCTCGCGGCATCGCCCTGGGGTAGTGTGCTGCCCTCCAGGATGCGTTCCACAATGCTGCCGCCCAAAACCGCGAAAGCGCGCTGAGCTACGGTTTCGCCAATCGCCGACGCAATCACCGCCCGGACTGCTTCCTGCGTCTCCGGCTTCTCCGCGGCGGCTGTCTTGGCGTGCTGAAGAAGGGTAGCGACCAGTGCTCGTTCTTGCGGGCTGAGAATCCGTTCATCCCGCACCAGGGTTTCTGAAAAGGAATCTAGAATCTGCTTCGGTGTCATCAGAGACACGCCTCCCCGCGTGTGCTTTTTGAAAACACATCCAGGTTTTGGAACCTGTACTACAGGGGAAGACGCACAGACGATATACCGAGAGCCTGTTGATAACCAAGGAAAAAAATCAACTTTATTGAACCGGGCTGTTTTTAACGGAGCTTTAACAAATCGACCGAACCGGTTTCACTACCGGCCCGCCAGGGCGCCCACCATCGAGTGGAATATTTTCATCCCGTCGGTGCCGCCCAGTTCCGGCTCTGCCGCACGCTCGGGGTGAGGCATCATGCCAACAACGTTGCCTCCGGGACTGCAGATTCCGGCGATGTTATCCAATGATCCGTTGGGATTGGATCCATTGGGACTGGCCGATGTCGAGACCTCTCCGCCGGGAGCGCAATAGCGGAATACAACACGATGGTTGCGGTGCAACTCTTCGAGCGTCGTGGCGTCACAGAAGTAGTTGCCCTCCATGTGGCCGATCGGGATGGTCAAGACTTCCCCGCAGGAACATGCGTTGGTGAAGGGAGTCTCAACGTTCTCCACCCGCACTTGCACTGGCTTGCACACGTACTTGAGGCCGACGTTGCGCATCAGCGCTCCTGGCAGCAGGCCGGATTCGCAAAGAATCTGAAAGCCGTTGCAAATGCCCAGCACCAGCCCGCCGCCGTCGGCGAACTTGCGCACCGACTCCATGACCGGAGAAAACTTGGCAATCGCCCCGGTTCGCAGGTAATCCCCGAAAGCGAAACCGCCCGGTACGATCACCGCGTCACAGTTCTCCAGGTCGTGCGATTCGTGCCACAGGAACGTGACCGGCTGCCGGGCAACGTGCTGAATCGTCCAGAAGGCATCGTGATCGCAGTTCGAACCCGGAAAGATGATGACGCCGAATTTCATGAACCCTCAGTTTATCGAACCCTCAGTTACGGCTAGTCGCACTAAATAGTGGTTAGTCTAGCACGCGAACCCGCTACTCCCGTGGTTGCATTACCCTTCGATCGGATGTTTCTTGACAGGTGAAAGCGGTGGATGTATTGTCACGACCAACCAGTGTGCTCCACAATTCGGTATAGCTTGGCACCGCGGTAACCAGTTCAGCCCCTGGCTTCCCCCTTCAGGCTGGCGGTTTCGGCGGCTCAGAGAATCCCACAGGTGAAACGCGCCATGCCGACTTTAGGTCTTTGTTTTCGACGCTTCGTCGCAAGCTTTTTCGTTCTCGCTCTCGTTCTTACAGTGACCGCCAGTTTCCTTCCCACTCCCGCATGGGCGGTCGGATTTCAGCCCGTGTCCCCGGACGAATTGAAGATGACTAGCGAACCCAAGGCTCCGGGAGCTCCGGCCATTATCCTGTTCCACCAGGTCGACCGCGATGACCGCGGCCAGACGGCCCACGAAGATGTGTACTTCCGCATCAAGATTCTTACCGAAGAAGGCCGCAAGTACGCCGATGTCGAAATTCCCTTCTGGAAAGACCAGGGCAATGTCATCAACATTCACGCCCGGACGATCAAGCCGGATGGCACCATCATAAACTTCAGTGGCAAAGCGTTCGATAAGTCGATCATCAAGGCGCGCGGCGTAAAGTACCTGGCCAAGACGTTCACCATGCCCGATGTTCAGCCTGGCGCCATCCTCGAGTATTACTACACCACTGACTTTAGCGAGAACTTCGTCTTCGACTCACACTGGATCCTGAACCACGACTTGTTCACCAAGAGTGCAAAATTCTCGCTGAGGCCCTACGCCAGCGATTATTCACCCATGAACGTGCGCTGGACCTGGCACAACCTGCCGACCGGCACGGCGCAGCCCGTGGAAGGCCCCGACCACGTCATCACGTTGGGCGTGAGTGATGTGCCCGCCTTTCATACTGAAGACTACATGCCGCCGGAAAACGAGCTCAAGTCTCGTGTGGATTTCATCTACAGCGAAGATCGCTTCGAGAACGATCCGACCACCTACTGGAAAAAGCGCGGTAAACGACTCAACGATCAACTGGAAAGCTTCATCGGAAAGCGCAAGGCCATGGAGCAGGCCGTGGGTGAGATTGTCGCCGCGGGCGACTCCCCGGAAGTGAAACTGCAAAAAATCTACGCCCGGGTGCAGCAACTTCGCAACACATCCTACGAGGCGGAAAAAACCGAACAGGAAAAAAAGCGCAGCAAAGAAGAGAAAGAGCCGGACAACGTTGAGGTGATTTGGAAGAAGCAATACACCAACGGCAGAGACCTGACCTGGCTTTTTCTTGCCCTGGCTCGCGCGGCAGGATTTGAAGCCTCCGGGATGTGGGTTTCAGACCGGATGAACTATTTCTTTTTTCCGCAGACCATGGACGGCCGCCGCCTTGACTCCAACGTTGTGGTCGTAAAGTTAAATGGGAAAGATGTTTTTTGCGATCCCGGAGCAGCCTTCACGCCATTCTGCATGTTGCCGTGGTATGAGACCGGAGTGTCCGGTCTTAAGCTCGATAAAGACGGCGGCACCTGGCTCCAAACCACTCTCCCGGGCAGCGCCGAGTCCGGAATCAAGCGGCAGGGAGACCTGAAACTCACCGACAGTGGCGACCTCGAGGGCAAACTGACTCTGACCTACACCGGATTGGAGGCCTCGCAGCGCCGGGTGGGAGAACGCCTCGCCGATGCCGCGGAGCGCAAGAAATTCCTGGAAGACGAGGTCAAAGGATCGATCCCGGTGGCATGCGAAGTGGAACTCACCAATCAACCGGACTGGAAAAATTCCACTCCGCCGCTGGTCGCCGAATACACGCTGAAAGTGCCGGGATGGGTCTCGGCGGCGGGGCGACGGGTGCTGCTTCCGGTTGGGCTTTTCGGAGCTCCGGAAAAACACCTGTTCGATCACTCCGACCGCGTGCACCCCATTTATTTTGAGTTCCCGTTTGCCCGCGTGGACAACATCAACATCGAACTGCCTCTGGGCTGGCAGATTTCCACCCTGCCCGCTCCGCAAAAGCTCGACGCTAAAGCCGCCATTTACACCGTCCAAGCCGACAATAACAAGGGCGCATTGCACTTGAGCCGTACCCTGGATGTGGACCTAATGCTGCTCGACCAGAAGTTCTACGCGTCCTTGCGCAACTTCTTTCAAGTGGTGAGGACCGGTGATGAACAGCAAGTCATTCTGCAACCCGGAGGCACCAGTGCGAGCAATTGATTTCAGATTCGTCGTACACGGGTTCGTCGGGCGCTGGTTCATCGGACGCTGGTTCGTCACGCGGACCTGCGCGTTCTCAATTCTCTTCGCACTCGCTGTCTCACCCCGGGCTCGGGCGAGCGAAGCTCCGCAATGGATGCACGCCGTGGCCTCCGCGCCTCTGCCCGCGCACGACGACAAGACCGACGCCATCCTGCTGTACTCGGAAAAAACCGTCACCGTTCAATCCGTGGACAAGATCAAGACCAGGGTTCGCGTGGTCTACAAAATTCTTCGACCCAGCGGGCGCGATTACGGCGTCGCTGGCGTTTCTTTTAATGCGCATAGCAAGATCACTGGCCTGCGCGGCTGGTGCATCCCGGCACAGGGAAAAGACTACGAAGTCAAAGACAAAGAGGCGATCGAGGTTGCCCTGCCGAAAGTTGAGGGCAGCGAACTCATTTCCGACGTCAAAGATAAGCTACTGCAGATTCCCGCGGCCGACCCCGGCAACATTGTCGGCTATGAGTATGAAAAAGAAGAGCAGCCGATGGTATTGCAGGACATCTGGGTGTTTCAACGAGAAATTCCCGGGCGGGAAATGCACTACTCGCTGCAACTTCCAGCGGGATGGGAATACAAAGCCTCGTGGATCAACTATTCCGAAAGCAAGGCGACGCAAGGCGGCAACAACCAGTGGGATTGGGTGGTCAGCGACGTAAAGGCGATTCGCCAGGAAATGGAGATGCCGCCGATCGACGGCGTTGCCGGCCAGTTGGTCGTTTCTTTTTATCCGCAGGGCGGTGCCGCCAATAACGGCTTCAACAGTTGGCAGCAGATGGGTAACTGGTATCTCAAACTAACCACCGGCCGGCGCGATGCCTCCCCTGAAATCAGCCAGCAAGTCGCCAGCATCACTGCCTCGGCACCTACTCAACTGGAGAAGATGCAGGCTCTGGCGCGGTTCGTGCAGCGCGACATCCGCTATGTCGCTATCGAACTGGGCATAGGAGGCTGGCAGCCCCACGCCGCATCCGAAGTATTCGTGCACCGCTACGGCGATTGCAAGGATAAAGCTACCCTGTTGAGTTCGATGTTGAGCCGGGTCGGAGTTGAGTCATTTTATGTAGTCATTAACTCGGAACGCGGCTCCGTAAACTCCGACACGCCCGCGAACATTGGAAGTTTCGACCACGTCGTGCTGGCCATCAAGTTGCCCGGAAATGTTTCTGACCCATCTCTGGTCGCAACCATCGATCATCCAAGGCTTGGTCGCCTTCTCTACTTCGATCCGACTAATGAGGTAACCCCTTTCGGAGAAATCGGCGGATACCTGCAGGCAAACTGGGGCCTGCTGGTTACGTCGGAGGGAGGAGAGCTTGTCGAATTGCCGAGACAACCCCCGGCCATGAACGGCATCCAGCGCACCGGGACCTTGACGCTCGATCCCATGGGCACGTTGACGGGCGAGGTCAGCGAAACCCGGGTGGGAGATCGCGCTTGGTCGGAGCGCATGCGCCTGCGCAGCGTCAACAAATCTGCCGACCAGATCAAGCCCATCGAAGATCTTCTGGCCGGATCCTTGTCGCTTTTTACCATCAGCAAAGCCAGCGTCGACAATCTCAATATCACCGACAAGCCTTTCGGTTTTCATTACACCTTCGAAGCCCGGAATTATGCCAAGAACGCCGGAGGCCTGCTGCTGGTCCGTCCGCGCGTGCTGGGTGTGAAAAGCAGCGGGATTTTGGAAACCAAAGATCCGCGCAAGTTCGCCATCGAATTCGAGGGCCCGTCGCGCGACACCGATACCTTCGAGATCGCAATCCCGGCGGGCTACGTCGTCGACGACCTGCCTCCTCCCGTTGACGCCGAATACAGCTTCGCCAGCTATCATGCGAAAACTGAAGTGAAAGACAACCGCATCCACTACAGCCGCACCCTGGAAGTAAAAGAATTGAGCGTGCCGGTGGCGCGCGCCGACGAGTTGAAGAAGTTTTACCGCATCATTGCCGGCGACGAGAGGAACACCGTAGTTCTGAAAATGGGAGCGCGATGAGCCGCAGGCAAACTTTGGTAATAGTTACTGCAGGAAGGATGAAAGCAATGGGCGCGCGCTGACGAAATGGAGGCGCAACGGGGCGCACGCCCAAGCCCGGAAAAAACCTCTACAGCAAACCCTGCGTCCGGAACCGCGTTACCGGATCGACTACTGCTTGCCGCTTAAAAATCCAGCGGGCCACCGCAAAGCCAATCGCCGCATAGAACAGATTCATCTTTCGCATATACACCCCCCAAATCCAGGATCGTCCGCAACCGCGTTGACCCTCAGGGGAGGAACCAACATCAAGCTCTATCGGCACAATAGCAATCCGCCAGCGTCCGAACAAGGCACAACAGTGCCATCGAAGTGGCACGGAAGTAATAGGAGTAACAGGAGGAGTCAACAGTAGCGCGGTCTCCGGCGGCTGTCCGGGCGGGATCCTCGCCCGCCGCGCCAGAAGCGAGAAGTCCGTTTTTGGGTGCACCATTTCTCGCGCGCTTTTTGCGCGAGAAGTGGGTTTTTTTTTACGGACAGAACGATTCCACCGAACGCTCAGTGCGCCGGCACCGACTCCTCCGTTGCCCGCCCCGCCGGTGGCACCACTACCGTCGACAAGCTGCCCTCAACCGTCAGCTTCTGAAACGCGGCCAAGTCCCGCCGCTGCAGATCTTCCCAGCGGCCGATCAGTTCCCCGCTCTGCCGCTTCAGCTTCTCGAACTGCTTTTGCTCGGCCTCGGTCGGCGCCGCGTCGGCGGTAGCCGCATCCATCGCCAGATACGCCAGCCGCGCATCCAGTTGCGGAGGATACGCCAGCGAATCTTCATTCGCGCTGATGGTCAGGTTGATGATTTCCTCGCGCACCGCCACCAGTTTCTTCTCCAGATCGTCGGCCGCGTTCGCAATCGTCTTGGTGCTGGCGTTTTCCGGCAGCCGCCGCTTCAGCCCGGCCACCTGCGAGCGCACATCTTGAATCTGATTCACCGCATCGTAAACCCGGCTCAACTCGTCGCGCGTCTGCAGCAGCAGATTCAATTGCGCCTCCAGATCGGCCTGGCTGACCTGCACCCGCGGATCCAGCTTCAAATCGAAAGCCGCCGTCTGACTTTGCGATCCCACCGTGAGTCGAACCTGGTAGTGCCCAGGAATCGCCACCGGCCCCCGCGCTCCGCTCCCGTACTCCCAGAGATAGTAGCCCGGAACGTGATGGGCCTCTTCATAACGCAAGTCCCACACAAAGCGATTCAAGCCAGCTTCCGGCTTCAACTGCTTCTCCGGCTTCTTGTCGTCAGGGTCGAGCGGCTCTTCCAGAGTGTTGTACTCCATACTTGAATACTTGCGGATAACTTTGCCCGAAGCGTCGAGAATTTCAACCTTGGCTTCGGTGCCCGTCTTCGGAGCATCCTTCAGGAAGTAATAGATCACCGCGCCGGCCGGTGGATTCTGTCCAGTGCGTTTCGAGGGATGCCGCTCTCCGCCCGCTCCCGCTTGAATGCGATAAGCCATCGCCGGCGCATACAGGAACGCTTCTTTCTGCGCGATGTCATCGCTGTATTGCCGCAGCGGAGACAGGTCGTCGAGAATCCAGAACGCGCGCCCATGCGTGGCCACCACCAGATCGTTATCTTTGATCACCAGATCATGCACCGGCGTCGTCGGCAGATTCAGCTGCAGCGGACGCCACTTCGCGCCGTCATCGAACGATACAAAAATGCCCGTTTCCGTTCCGGCATACAGCAGCCCACGCTTCTTCGGATCCTCACGCACCACCCGCACAAACGCCGTGTCCGGAATTCCCTGCCCCAGTTTCGTCCACGTCTTGCCGTAGTCGCTGGTCTTGTAAATATAAGGACGCAGATCGTCGAACTGGTGCCGATCCACGGCCACATACGCCGTTCCCGCATCGTGCGCGGAAGCATCAATCTGGCTGATGCGCGCCCACTCCGGCATATCTTTCGGAGTCACGTTATTCCAGGTCTTTCCTTCGTCCTGCGTAAGCTGAATCAAACCGTCATCGGTGCCGACCCAAAGCAAACCTTTGGTGATCGGAGATTCCGCCAGCGCAAAAATCGTGTCGTAATACTCGGTGCCGGAATCGTCGAGCGTAATATCGCCGCCCGAAACTTTCTGCTTCTCCTTATCGTTGCGCGTCAGGTCCGGACTGATGGCCTGCCAGTGCACCCCACCGTCGGTGGTCTTGAACAGCCGTTCGCCGCCGTGATACAGCGTATTGGGATCGTGCGGAGACAGCATGACCGGCGCGGTCCACTGGAAGCGATGTTCCAGGTTCGCCGCCCCGTGCGCATCGGAAAGTTCCGGCTGCTCGGTGATCGACTTCACTTGCCCGATGTGCCGGTCATAGCGCGTCAGGTTCCCCTGATAATCCGCCGCGTAAACGATATTGGGGTCGCGCGGATCGGGCGCGATATAACCGGCCTCGCCCCCGCCCACGTCGTACCAGTCGCTCTTGTCGATCGATCCGTCATCGCTGCGGCTCACGATCGCAACCGTCCCGCTGTCCTGCTGCGGCCCGTACACCCGGTAAGGCGTCGCCGAGTCGGTGATGACGTGATAAAACTGCGCGGTCGGTTGGTTGTCTTCGCGCGTCCAGTTCTTGCCGCCGTCAAGCGTCACCGTAACTCCGCCATCGTTCGACGCAATCATGCGCCGCGTGTTCTGCGGATCGATCCACAGCCCGTGATTGTCGCCGTGCGGTACTCGCACTTTATTAAACAAATGTCCGCCATCGGTCGACTTGTACGACTCCACATTCATGATGTAGAGCACATTCTCATCGCGCGGGTCCGCGATCACGTGCATGTAGTACCACGGACGCTGCCACAGGCCGTGGTCGGGATTCACCAGTTGCCACGACTCGCCACCGTCATCGGAGCGATAGAGTCCGCCATCCGGATTGTGGGCTTCGATCAGCGCATAGACGCGGTCCGAATTCGCGGCCACGGCGACGCCGATCTTTCCGTATGGTCCCTTGGGCAGTCCGTGTTCTTCAAGATGTTTCCAGGTCGTGCCCCCGTCGTTCGAACGGTAAAGACCGCTGCCCGGACCTCCGCTCTCCATGCTCCACGACGTCCGCCGCGCCTGCCACAGCGCCGCAAAAAGAATATTGGGATTGTGCGGATCAAACGCCACGTCAATCCCGCCCGTGTTCTCATCCTTGTAAAGAACTTTCTCCCACGTTTTGCCGCCGTCAGTGGTGCGGAAAATTCCGCGCTCGGTGTTGGGCCCGTACGGATGGCCCAGCGCGGCCACGAAAGCGATGTCAGGATTCGTCGGATTAATAATGACCTTGCCAATCGCCCGCGAATCCTTCAGTCCAACATTCTTCCAGGTCTTGCCGCTGTCCAAAGATCGGTAAACGCCGTCGCCATGAGAGATGTTGCCGCGAATGCAAGCCTCGCCCGTCCCCACATAAATTACGTTGTGATTGGAATTGGCAACCGCGATGCTCCCGATCGCAGCGGTCCCTTCCTTGTCAAACACCGACGACCACGTCTCTGCGCCGTCCGTCGACTTCCACACTCCCCCGCCGGTCGCGCCAAAATAGTACGTCGTCGGATCGCCCGGAATCCCCGCCGCGGTCAGCGACCGCCCGCCGCGAAACGGCCCGATCAGCCGATACTTCATCCCCTTGAATGCCTTCTCTTCGGGCTTGGACGACTCAGCCGCGTCGGAGCCGCTCGTAGCTGAGGACGCAGGCTGAGTAGTCGGGGTGGTTGCTGGCGCCTTAGCGGCTTTCGCTTGCCGCTCCGACTTGGCTTGCCCGAACGCAGCGGCTGCAAAACAAATTGAGAATATGAATGCCAGAACCAACCGTGCGACAAGCGAGACAACCCTGCGAAGTTTATCTGAGCCCATGTTCGAAGTTTCTCCGGGAGTATTGGATGACTGCCTATCTTAATCCCGCGCACGCCCGATGAAAAGAGCTCGTGCATTTGGTCGCACTGAAGTTTGAAAAGGTACGTATCAGGGCAGGCGTTTGGATAACAATCAACAATCTGTGAAGGATGTCATGAGACTGAATAGCTTTAGCGATGCCGTAAAGTGAACGCGGACTCAGTCTCAGCTTTCAGCCGCCGCACGGTACCACCGCAAAGCAAGAGAGTTCTTCAGCATATAACCGCGGACGCGGTTCCGATAGCAGGGTGGGATTGCCAGTAAAAGTGTGAGGTAATTATTTCTTCAGCAGGCTGGTATGACTGGCCACGCATTGCCACTTGCCCATGTCCATAACCCACGTGTCGGTGAAGCGTCCGACGTGGTCATACGGCTTGCCCTGGTAAGTGCCCGCCGTGTGATAGATGCCGGTGATCACGGCGGTGTCGCCAAAAAAGTTCATCTTGACGTCTTGGATGTTGGCAGCGGTGGGCTTGAATCGCGGATCTTTGATGTCCGCCAGAAATCTCTGCTTGTCGGTGATCTCTCCATCCCATTCGGTGTTCACGAATCGGCTCGACACCAAAGCATCGAGCGCCGAGGCATCGCGGTGTACCTGAGCCTCATTCCACAAACGCTCCAGAACCAGCAATTTGCTCTCGCGTGGATCGGCCTGTTGCGCGGCCACTGCGACCGAGCCCATAGCCAGAAGAAGACAGCAGCAGATGGAACGCATCATCTCGTACACGCCCGCCGGCATCCCCACGTGGGGCGAGCGTGCAAAAACGATAGCAGCGCGACCCGCGGTCAGGCCATTGCAAAGCACTGAAGAGAGTTACGAACGTCACGAAATAAAACTCTCAGAAAGCCCAGCGCAGCAGCGTCGCCCCGACCGTAAACCCCGCGCCCACCGACGCCAGCATCACCAGACTTCCCTTCTTCAGCTTGCCTTGCTCCAGCGCCGTATTCATGGCCAGCGGAATCGTGCCCGCGGTGGTGTTGCCGTAGCGCTCAATGTTCACCACCACCGCCTCCGGCCGCAGCCCCAGCCGGTCGGCCGTCGCATTGATAATCCGCAAGTTCGCCTGATGCGGAATGAACGCGTCAATGTCAGTCCCCTTCAGCCCGTTGCGCTCCAGCAATTTCTGGCACAGTTCAGTCTGTTTCCGCACCGCAAACTTGAACACCTGCTGCCCGTCCTGGTGCACGTAGTGCATTCTCTTTTCGATCGTCTCTTTGCTGGTGGGATTCAGACTGCCTCCGCCCGGCATGTAAAGAAACTGCCCCCCCGCACCATCCACTTCGTGAATGTAGTCAATCAGCCCGACGGAGTCATCCTCAGCTGGTTCCAGAATCGCCGCACCCGCGCCGTCGCCAAAGATCACGCAGGTCGCCCGATCGGCGTAGTCGATGATCGACGACATCACATCCGCGCCAATCACCAGCACCCGCTTATGAGCGCCACTGGCAATGAATTGGGTACCCACCTGAAGCGAATAAAGAAACGCCGAGCAGGCGGCCGAAAGATCGAATCCCCACGCTCCCTTCGCTCCCAGCTTGCTCTGCACCAGGCACGCGGTCGAAGGGAAAAACATGTCGGGCGTAACCGTGCCGACGATAATCACGTCGATGTCAGTCGGAGCCAGGCCACGCATAGCCAAGGCCTTCTTCGCAGCCTCCACCGCAAGATCGCTGGTGGCCACGCCCTTCTCCACAATATGGCGCTCGCGGATGCCCACCCGGGCCATGATCCACTCGTTGTTGGTGTCCACCATTTTTTCCAGGTCGGCGTTGGTGAGCAGCTTCGGCGGCACGTGGGTGCCGAGGGCGCTGATTTTGGCGCGAATCGGTTTCGTCAATGAGGGCTCCTGACAGATTGCCTAAGAAGTCGCGTGAGTATGAAACTCAGTATTCTGAAGGATTGGGAGCAGAATGTCTAACTGGAACGTCTAACAAAAAAGCTGATCCGACTGAGTAACGAGTGTATCCCGGCGTCCCAACACAATCGGACGATCGCAGCCCGTACCGCCATTCAAGTCGGGTAAAGGATTCTCTCAGCGACCTCAGCGGCGTTTCTCCGCGACCTCAGCGGTTAAAAGCTCTTACGGCCGAGTACAAAACCCTCGACGAGGAGCGAGAGTTTCAAGCCGCAGCCGGCCCGCTCTCATGCTCGATCCACTCCCGAACAAAATGAGGACACGAGACGATCCCGAAATCGCGATTCTCTCCCTCAACAAGGTAAAGAAGTCCTGCCCGGTCCAACTCCTCCAGGTGGCGGAGATCCAACTGCGGCCACAATTGGCACTCGGCGGCGCTCTGAACCAGTTGGTCCAGATACGCCAGATGTCCCTCAAATAATTTTCCGGATACGTGAATGGTGACGTGGGGAGCGAGCGTGGGGGAACTACCGCGACTCTTCATTTCTCACCTTGCGCGGCCTAGAATTTTTTCCGGCCTGCTTATGTTGATGCGCGAGGATCGATTTCTTGCGCAAAGACTCGTAAAGAGTATGTAAATCTTGGTAATCAGAGTGGCAACAAAACGCACAAAACAAATAAGCCAGGCACCGGGACCTCACTGCACACGCAAGAGCCCGTTACCGTTGCTTCCTTCCGGACCTGGCGGGGTTGGCGAGAGTACGTCGCGTAAGACCGATGCCTGACCTGAACCATTCTAGCATTCGCTCGCAGTAGCCCACCGGCAGTTCACGTAGCGCCGGCGTCCTCGCCGGCTGTCGTGGCGGCGTCCCCGCCGCCACAACCTAACCCCTCCACCAACGGCATGTGACTTTTGGTGCAAGAATATGTGCGCAAAGCCTTCCCTTCTGTTGGCGGTTGTCGAACAATGGTTAAGCCAGGCGGGTTGGTTCGGCCCGGCAGCCAAAATAAGGAAACCTGCGGGGGAGCGCTGCACGGCCTCCGCTCACTACTGATGGCGCCCCAATCTCCACAACCCGGCGTGATCCCGCTCTCCCGCGCCATCGACCATTACTTCGAGCTAGCTCTGTATCTGCTTGTTCTTACGGGCTTTGCAACTCTGGCCAGTACCGGCGGGTTGGATGTCCCATCGATGCTTCTGGTGGGCGTCGCACTGACGGTTCGGGGCTATTTGCTGGCCAAGCGCCGCCAGTTCCTGATCCCAGAAAGTTGGACCACGCCGCTCTCGGTCGTCTACTTCGCCTTTTTCGCCGCTGACTATTTTATTTTCTCGCGCGGTTTTCTGCCGGCCACGATTCATCTGGCATTGTTCGGCGTAGTTGTGCGCATGTTCTCCCTGCGCCGGGAGCGCGACCACGTCACGCTTTCGATTCTCGCCTTTTTGATGGTGCTGGCATCGGCCGTATTGACCGTCGACAGCGTATTCCTGTTCTCCTTCGCCGTGTTCATGATGATGGCGGTGGGAACCTTCGTCCTGATGGAAATGCGCCGCTCCGGCCACGACGCCAATATTCAGGCGCGGCATTCCAGCGATCCCCAGGAACATCGCCACCTGGCCTTCGCTCTGGCGCGGGTCGCACCGGCGCTGATGTTCATGATCCTGCTCGGCGGCGTTGCGGTATTTTTCCTAATGCCCCGCATGTCGGCGGGATACATGGGCGCCTACTCCTTCGGCACCGACCTCTCGGCCGGCTTCAGCGATCACGTGCAACTCGGACAGATCGGCCGGATCCAGCAGTCGAGCTCGGTGGTCATGCACATCCAGATCGACGGCGACACCGTCGGCGGATCGGATCTGCACTGGCGCGGCGTCACCCTCGCCGACTTCGATGGCCACACCTGGTCGAACCCTCGCGAGCAGTCCGTTTTGCAGCGCCGCTCGGACAACAGTTTCCGGGTGCCGCGAACCAACGGAGCGCTGCGCTCCTATGCGAATTCGAGCCTGACCCGCGAGCACATCATTCACTACCGCGTGCTGATGGAACCGATCGGAACCAATGTTTTTTTCCTGGCGCCCTGGGCCCGCAGCGTCAGCGGAGATTACCGCATGCTGGCCGCCGATTCCGGCGGTGCGGTCTACAACTTCGACAACCAACGTGCTATCAGCCGCTACGAGGCTGACTCCGACATTGCCACCCCCATGCCCGCCGAGTTGCGCTCCGCCGCACGCGACTACCCGCCGCAACTCGCGCCCTATCTCAAGCTGCCGCCGCTCGATCCGCGAGTGCCCCGCCTCGCTTCTCAAATCACTAGTTCTGCCACCAGCGATTACGACAAAGCCGCCGCCATCGAAAACCATCTCCGCACTCGCTTCGGCTACACCCTCGAGTTGCCCCGCACGCAGGTGAAAGATCCCATCGCCAATTTTCTTTTCGAGCGCAAGCAAGGGCACTGCGAATATTTCGCTTCCTCCATGGCGGTCATGCTGCGCACCCTCGGAATTCCCTCCCGCGTGGTCAACGGATTCCGCACCGATGAGTTCAACGACCTCACCGGAAACTATGTGGTCCGCGCCAAAGATGCGCACGCCTGGGTGGAAGCCTATTTCCCCGGGTACGGCTGGCAGACCTTCGATCCCACTCCTGCGGGCAACAGCGGAACCCCGCAGGGCTGGAACCCCCTCGCCCTCTACGTCGACGCCATGGCCTCATTCTGGCGGGATTGGGTGGTCAGCTATGACAGTTCGCACCAGTACTCGCTCGGCCAGGCCGCCTTCAGCGGCACGCGTGGTCTGTGGGAACGCTCACGGAAGTGGGCCCGCAATCATTACGCCTCGATGCTGAAGTGGGCTCGCCACAGCCAGGATCGCGTCGAGCGCTCGCCCGGCCATTGGGTGGTCACGGGCGCGGCCGTCGTGCTGATTCTCGTGCTGTTGGGAAACCTGGGCCGCATCGCGCGCCTGCTGAACGAAAAGTGGTTGACCGCTCATCCCGAGCGTTCCCCTGAGCAGGCGGCTTCCATGTGGTACCGGAAGATGGCTCGCGCCGTGGCGCGGCAGGGAGTGGAAAAACCGGCTGCGCAGACCCCGCAGGAATTCGTAAGAAAAATCGAAGACATCCGCCTGCGCGAACCAGTCGCACGTTTCACCCAGGTCTACGAATCCGCCCGCTTCGGAAATTCCGCAGACGACGCCCAACGCTTGCCGGAGTTGTACGAAGAAGTAGAAATGGCAACGAAGACCCGTTAGCGAATGGTGTAGCGCCGGCGTCTCGCCGGCCCAATGTGCGGGCGGATGCCCGCAGGTTTAGATTACTGTTAGCAGCGAGGGCGAGACGCCCTCGCGACAGCCGGCGAGACGCCGGCGCTACTGGGTTGGAGGTGCTTCAATGGCGAACCGCCTAGAACCGCCAGAACACTCCGCCGCCGACAAAATAGTTGTGCTGCCGTGATTTCCCCGTAGGCGCCAATGGAAAATCCGGCTCCCCGCCCCAGAAGTCGCGAACTTCTCCGCGCAGGCTAAGATTCTTCCAGACCTTCACATCCAGCCCGAGTCCACCCTGCAGTGCAAATGAGGTCGTGGACTTCCCAGGGTTTGCGCCTCCATAGATCAGGGTCGAGGCTTCGCCGATGTGGCCGATACCCGCGCCCAGGCTAACCCACGGCGAAACTGCGGTGGTGGGAAACAGATTCACCCGCGCTCCCCCGGTCACAAACAACTCGCTATATTGCGGCGGCACCACTGCAAAGCCATACGCTCCGCCGTTGACATCCTCGTCTTTGTTGTACATCAGCACCCCTTCCCAGGAGAGCGCATAGATCGGCGTGACGATATACCGGCGGGCGTACTCAACATCAAAACTCAGGCCCTTGCCCGAGGCGATGATGGTATTCGGATCCGTTCCGCCCGTAATTCCCTGGTTACTGATGAACGTGCGGCCCAGAATGCCTCCGATTTCATTCTTCTCATCCTGCGCAACCGCCGACGCCGCCAGCATAGTCACTGCCATCAGGACTGCAATCCAAAGACGTTGACCAAACATTTCCCCTCCTGAGAGGTGGTTCATAAATTGTTACGGCGGTAAGCCATAGCCTAGCACGACACCGGCTGTTTTGGACGATCCCTACTATCTTTTGTGAGGCCGAGGTCGTCACCCGGCTCAACCTGCTGGGCTCAACGCACTGCGATGCCGGATGTTGCTCTGCAGGATGCTAAAATAGAAAGATTGCATGCCAGTCAAAGATCTCACCGTCATCGACTCCCCCAGTCTCACGCTTGAGCATCAGGACGAACACCCGCAACCCGCGCGCCCGCAAAAAGTAGGCTTCGTCAGCCTCGGCTGCCCCAAGAATCTTGTCGATAGCGAAGTCATGATGGGCCTGTTGGCCCGCGCCGGGGCCGAACTCACCCGCCGCGCCGAAGACGCCGACGTCATCGTGGTCAATACCTGCTCGTTCATCGAAAGCGCGCAGCAGGAATCCGTCAACACCATTCTCGAAATGGCCGCCCACAAAACTGGCGGCAATGCCAAGAAACTCATCGTCGCCGGATGCCTCGTCGAGCGCTACCGCGATCAGATTCGCAAAGACATTCCTGAAGTAGATGCAGTCGTCGGCACCGGCGAGTTGGAAAACATTCTCGCCGCCGCCGGCATCGCACCCGCCCCGCTGCCGAACCGCGCCAGCAATTCGCCATTCGTTGTTCTCAATTCGGTCCTGCCATCGCGCCCGGAAGGCGATGCCCGCGCCGCGCAGGGCCGCTTCTCGCGGAACGCCTGGGATGGCGCCATCGCTGATCTTCCTAACTATCTCTACGATGACGCCACGCCGCGCATTCTCTCCACGCCGCGTCACATGGCCTACGTCAAGATCGCCGAAGGCTGTGACCATCCCTGCACCTTCTGCATCATTCCTCAACTCCGCGGACAGTTCCGCTCCCGCCGTTTCGAATCCGTCATCGCCGAAGCCGAACGCCTCGCTCAGAGCGGGGTCCGCGAAATTACTCTCATCGGCCAGGACACGACCTGTTACGGCGAAGACTTCGGCCTGAAAGACGGCCTGGCGCTCCTCCTCGAAAAACTCGCGGCCATCGAAGATCTGCGCTGGGTGCGTTTTCTCTACGCCTATCCCAACAAGATCACCGGCAAACTCCTCGACACTATCGCGCAACACGAAAAAATCTGTTCCTACATGGACGTCCCGCTGCAACACGCCTCCGCCTCAGTCCTGAAGCGCATGAAGCGCGGCGGCGGAGCCGACGTTTTCCTCCGCGCCATCGCCAAAATGCGCCGAACAATTCCGGATCTGACGTTACGTACGTCGTTCATCGTCGGCTTCCCCGGCGAGGCCGAAAAAGAATTCGAAGAACTCTGCGACTTCGTGCGCGAAGCCCAGTTCGACTGGATGGGTGCGTTCGCCTACTCCGATCAAGACGGCGCAGATGCCTACGCTCTCGAAAAGAAACTCTCGCCGCGTGAAATCGAGCGCCGCCGCAAACACCTGATGGGCATCCAGCGCCAGATCAGCAAAAAGAAAAAGAAAACTCTGGTGGGCCAGGAATTCGATCTGCTGCTCGAAGGCGAATCCGAAGAAACCGAACTCCTGCTTGAAGGCCGCACTCCCATGCACGCCCCCGAAATCGACGGCAAAGTTTTCGTGAACGATTTCCCCGAGGACGCGGCTCCGCAGCCTGGGCAGTTCTACCGTTGTCAGATCACCGAAGCCCACGACTACGATCTGGTCGCAAAAATCCTGTAGCCAGCCGGTTGCCGCATAGCAACGGGACGGGGGGTGCCCCATTTCTCGCGCGTCCTTTGCGCGAGAAGTGGGAGTCTCGTAGTCGCGAGCAGTGGGAATCGCTGGCCCATCCTTTCCCTCCGCAATTCCAAATCTTCCTTCTACAATAGAACCGCCTATGCCCCGCAAGCGCATCGTCAAACTCCGCTGCCCCATCTGCAAAAAGTCCGTCAAAAGCACCGACCCAGATTTCCCCTTCTGCAGCGACCGCTGCCGCCTCATCGATCTCGGTAAATGGGCCAGCGGCGGATACGTAATCTCCTCCCCGGTAACCGACGCAGAAGAAAAAATCCAAGACCGTTCTCCCGAAGACCCGGCAGACGAATCATGAGCCCGGACCGAGAGCCCAAACTCGAGCCCAGCGCCGACCCCGCAGTCAGCACCGCGCCGCCAAAAAGTAGCGCCGGCGTCCCGCCGGCTGTCGCGGGGGCGTCCCGCCCGCGCTTCGGCGAAGTAAGGATCCGCACCCGTGGCCGCCTCCCGCACTGGGAAAAAGAAAGCGCAACCTACTTCATCACCTTCCGTCTGGCAGACTCACTCCCGAAATCAATCCTGGACAAAATCACCTCCGAGCGCGAAGCCATAGTCAAAACCGCAAACCAACTCCGCCGCGAATTAAGCCCCGACGAGCGCAAAAAACTCCAGAGCCTTTCCACGCCGATCATCGAGAGATACCTCGACACCGGCGCCGGCGCATGCCACCTGCAAAATCGCGCTATCGCCGAAGAGCTAGCCACCACGCTGCACCATTTCGATGAAAAACGGTATCGCCTCTTCGTTTGGTGCATCATGCCCAATCATGTGCACGTGGTAGTCAAACTCTTCCCGGGCCAGACCCTCGCCACGGTCGTCCATTCCTGGAAATCTTTTACCGCAAGACGGGCGAATGCACTACTCAACCGCAAAGGCACATTCTGGCAAAGGGAGTACTATGACCACCTGATCCGAAACGAAGCGGAATTCGAACGCGCCATCAACTACGTCGCCGACAACCCGGAGAAAGCAAAACTGAAAGATTGGGAATGGGTCTGGGTGTGCGGGCGAGACGCCCCCACGACAGCCGCCGAGGACGGCGGCGCTACGAAACCGCCGGCCAAATAACCATGAACCCAGAGGGAGCACCGACGTCAAAAAGTAGCGCCGGCGTCCCGCCGGCTGTCGCGGGGGCGTCGCGCCCGCGCGGCCCGCGCTGGGCGACCATTACCGCAACGTTCTTCGGCATTGGCCGCCTTCACCCCGGCCCCGGCACCTGGGGATCGGCCGTCACCGTCATCCTCTGGGCCGCCGCCGCATACGAACTCGCACCGACGCTTCGCACGCCGCTCGCGATCGCCATAGCGGCATTCGTCACCCTGATTGGCATCCCCGCCGCCACCCGCGTAGCCCGCGCGTCCGGCGGCAAAGATCCGCAATTCGTGGTCATCGACGAAGTCGCCGGACAACTCATCGCTCTGATCGCCGTCCCTCTGGCGTGGAAAACTTTTCTCGCCGGTTTTATACTTTTTAGAGCCTTCGACATCGTCAAGCCGCCTCCCGTGCGGCAACTGGAGAAGCTCCCCGAAGGCGCCGGAATCGTAATCGACGACGTGGCGGCAGGAATTTTTGCATTTGGAGTAATGCATCTCCTGCTGCACTTTGGGCTGTTAAAGTAGTACCGAGTCGCGAATACCGAGTACCGAGAAGAATCACGCGATACTCGGCTCGGTACACGGTACTCAGTACTCGGTACTTCTTGATGTCATTTTCCGACCGCATCCTCGGCAGAAAAAGCAGCAACGGCGGACCCCGCATCGAAATGGTCGCGCCCGCCAACGCCCTCGCCGGCGGCGAACTCCGCATCTCCGGCTCCGGCCTGCGTTCCCACGATCTTCATCGTCCCACCGTTAAGTTCGGAGACTTCGAAGCCTCCATCGTCGTCAGCTCCGATTCGTTTCTGGTCGCGCGCGTCCCCGAAGGCGCGACTTCCGGCCCGGTCATCGTGGCCACCGACGGCCATCAGAGCAATCCCCAACCTGTAAAAGTCGCCGTGCCCATCGCCGAGAATCTTCATCCCGTCACCAGCCCCGCACTCGATCCCGAAGGCAACATCTACGTAACGTTTTCCGGCTCGCGTGGACAGAAAGTTCCCGTCGCCATTTTCAAGATCGACACCGGCTACAACATGAAGCCGTTCGTCGCCGAAATGATGAACCCCACCGCCATTGCATTCGACCGCCAGGGACAGATGTACGTATCCTCCCGCTTCGACGGCGCCGTCTATCGCGTGGCCACCAACGGAACCCTAACCACCTACGCTGAAGGCATGGGCGTGGCCACCGGCATCGCTTTCGATCGCGAGCAGAGTCTCTACGTCGGCGACCGCAACGGCACCATCTTCAAGATCGGCCGCGACCAGCAGGTCTTCGTTTTCGCCACGCTCGAGCTCAGCGTCTCCGCCTATCACCTGGCCTTCGGTCCGCACGGCGACCTGTTCGTCACCGGACCCAACGACCGCGTCTACAAAATCGATCCCAACGGCGCGGTCACCACGTTCTACAAAGGCCTCGGCCGGCCCCAGGGACTCGCCTTCGACGTCGACGGCAATCTCTACGTCGCCGCCTCGCTCTCCGGCACCCGCGGCATCGTAAAAATCGCTCCCGACGGCTTGGCCAACCTCGAGGTCGCCGGCCAGGGCGTCGTCGGCCTGGCGTTTGCCCCCGGACGATCTGTAATCCTCGCCACAAGCGGCGCCACCCAGCAAGGCACCGGCGCCGTGCATCATCTCTCGTGGAACATTCAGGGCTTGCCCCTGCTCCCGGAATAATCCCCTTGTCATTCCGACGCGCGAGCGCAGCGAGACAGGAGGAATCTGCTGTCCCCCGTCGTCGACACCGCCACCCTCCCTTCAAAACGCAACCCACCGAAGCGTAGAATAATCGCAGCGAGGTCCTCATGGCCCAAGTCACACCGCAACTCTCCGAACTGCTCGAAAAAGCCCTTGCCCTCTCCGCCCAAGAGCGGAGTCTCCTGATCGATCGCTTAATCGCCAGCCTCGACGAAGAACCCGCCGAAGAAGGTGTCGAAGCTGCCTGGGACGACGAAATCAGACGCCGTATCGACGACATCCGCTCCGGCCGTGTAAAAACGATCCCCGGCGAACAGGTGCTCGGACGCCTGAAGGCTCGACAGCGGGATGCCAAGAGATAAACCGTATCGACTCCATCCGGAGGCCTGGCTGGAATTCGTAGCCGCAGACGATTGGTACCTGGCGCGCAGCTTGGACGCGAGTATCGAGTTTCTCTCCGATGTGAATGACGCGTTAGAAACTGTCTCCAAAGCCCCGCTGCGCTGCCCAAAATATCTCCACGGAACTCGCCGCTTCGTCCTCCATCGCTTCCCGTTTTCAGTCATCTACCTCGACGATCCCGACGTGATGACAATCATCGCCGTCGCCCACAGCAAACGCCGACCGGGATACTGGAAGCACCGCATTTAGGCCGGAGCTGCAGATTCCAATAGTTGAGCCGTTGTCATTCCGACGCGCGAGCGCAGCGAGACAGGAGGAATCTGCTGTCCCCTGCCCCTTTCATTTAAACTTCTACCCGTGAACGCCGAAATCATCGCGGTAGGCTCCGAAATGCTCACCCCCTACCGCATGGACACCAACTCGCTCTACCTCACCGAGCAGCTTAACCTGCTTGGCGTCGAGGTAATTTTCAAGAGCATCGTCGGCGACGACTTGCGCCGCATCGTCGCCGCAGCCCAGCATGCCATGTTCCGCTCCGACATTCTCATCTTCAGCGGCGGCCTCGGCCCCACCGAAGACGATCTCACCCGCGAAGCCGTTGCCGAAGCCCTCGGCGTCACTCTCCACCGCGACCCGGAAATTCTCGCGCGCCTCGAACAGCGCTTCGCCGACCGCGGCTGGAAAATGTCGCCCAACAACGTCAAGCAAGCCGACGTTCTCGACGGCGCCACCGCGCTCCCCAATCCCAACGGCACCGCCCCCGGACAATGGCTCGCCGGAGAATTCGACGGCCGCGAACACATCATCGTGCTGCTCCCCGGCCCTCCCCACGAACTCAAATCCCTGTTCGAAGCCGAGGTCCGCGAACGCCTGCGCGCTAAAGTTCCTCCGGCTTACTTGGCGGTTCGAACCTTGAAGATCGCCATGCTCGGCGAGTCGGCGGTCGACGCGCGAGTCGCGCCCATCTACAAGCGCTACACCGATGTTGAAACCACCATCCTGGCCGGCGCCGGAGAAATCGAACTGCATTTCAAATCCCGCGCCGCCTCGCAAGACGCCGCCCAGCGCCGCGTCGACGAAGTTGCCGGCGTGGTCGAAGACGAACTCGACGACGCAGTCTACTCCCGCAACGGCGAATCGCTCGAACAAATCGTCGGCTACTGGCTGCAGATGCGCAACGCGACAGTCGCTGTCGCTGAATCCTGCACCGGAGGTATGCTCGCCGAACGCCTCACTTCCGTCAGCGGGGCCTCGCGCTATTTCCTCGGTGGCGCCGTCGTTTATTCGAACGCGCTCAAGACCGAACTCGCCGGCGTCCCCACTGAGATGATCGACCGCCACGGCGCGGTCAGCCGCGAAGTCGCCGCCGCCCTCGCCGAAGGCATCCGCTACCGCTGCGAGTCCACGCTCGGCGTCGGCATCACCGGAGTAGCCGGTCCCACCGGAGGCACGCCGGACAAGCCCGTCGGCCTCGTCTTTCACGCTGTAGCCAGCAGCACCGGCACGGAAATAGTGCAACGAAATTTCCCGGGCGACCGCAAACGCATCCGCCGCTTCGCCTCGACGATGGCTCTGGATATGTTGCGAAAGAAACTCATGTAGTACCGAGTTGTGAGTACCGAGTGAACACCGAGTAAGATTGTGCTCGGTGCTCGATGCTCGGTATTCGGTAGCAGGTACTCGCTACTGTCTTATGCGCCTCTTCCTCGCCCTCGACATCCCCGCCGCCATCCGCGACCGCATCTCCCTCTTCATCGAAGGCGTCGCCGGATTCGCCCCCCACGCCCGCTGGATGAAACCAGAATCCCTCCATATCACTCTAAAATTCATCGGCGAACAACCCGACTCCGCCCTCGACCAAATCAAACACTCCCTGTCCCCAATCCACGCCGAAGCAACCGAAATCCACTTCCACAACTACGGATTCTTCCCTACCGCAAAATCCCCGCGCGTTTTCTGGATCGGCGTCGAAGCCGGCCCCCAACTCGCAGCACTGGCCGCAACCATCGAAAAGACCCTGTCATCGTTAGGAATCCCCAAAGAACCGCGCCCCTTCAGCCCACACCTGACGCTGGCCCGAGCCCCCGGCGTATCTGGTTCCTCACATCGCACCAAAACCGACGCCCCCAACCGCATCTTCCACCATCTCCAGGAAAAACTCGCCGCCCGCCCCGCCCCAGAGTTTGGTACCATGACGCCCCGCGAGTTCTTTTTGTACCAAAGCCGGCTCTCCCCGAAAGGATCAAAATACACAAAGCTAGCCACCTTTGATTTAAAGTAGCGCCGGCGTCGCGCCGGCTGTCGCGAGAGCGTCCCGCCCTCGCTGCCGCCAGCATCACGAAACTCGACACCTTTAACGCATGCCCGTCCTCCTCATAGTCGCCGCCATCAGCTACCTGTTGGGCTCCATCCCCTTCGGCTACCTCCTGGTCCGCCTCTTTCGCGGCGAAGACGTCCGCCTCACCGGCAGCGGCAACATAGGAGCCACCAACGTCGCCAGAAAATCTCCCGCGCTCGGCCTGCTGACTTTATTGCTCGACGCACTCAAAGGAACCTGCGCCGTTCTCCTGGCGAATGCTCTGTTCATGCGGATTGCACCTGGAAATGTCGATGCGAGTCTCTATCCCCCGTTGTCACTGGTGGCGCTCTGCGCGGTTCTCGGCCACATGTTTCCAGTGTGGTTGCGGTTCCGCGGCGGCAAGGGCGTGGCCACCTCCGCCGGCGCGTTCGCGCTGCTGGTTCCTCGCGCAACCCTCGGTGCCTTTGCTATCTTCATGGTCGTGGCATTGGCATTGAGATACGTGTCGCTGGCATCAATCATCGCTGCAGCCAGCTTGCCGATATTGGCCTGGTTCTCATTGCGCCATCGCTACGGCGAGGGCCTCTTGACGCTTCTTCCGATCGCGATCGCTTCAGCTCTGGTGATCGTGAAGCATCACGAAAACATTCGCCGCCTGCTCGCCGGCACCGAAAGCCGATTCGGAAGAGGCGTTAGAAAATGAGTAACATTGCCATCATCGGCGCCGGCGCCTGGGGCACCGGCCTCGCCATCGTGCTCGGACGCAAAGGCACCCACCGCGTTCGCCTCTGGGCCCACGAGCTCGACGTCTGCGAATCCATCACCCGGACACGCATCAACGAACAATTCCTTCCCGGCCGTGCCATTCCAGAATCGGTAACCGCCAGCAACGATATGCCCGCAACTCTGCACGACGCCGCTATCGTGGTCAGCGTCATGCCCTCGCAACACTGCCGCGCTCTGTTCCAACAAATGCGCCCGCTCTTCGACCCGCAAACCATAATCGTCAGCGCCACTAAAGGTCTCGAAGAAAACTCCCTGCTGCGCATGACCGAAGTGATCACGCAAGTGCTGCAGCGCGAAGACGGAATCGTGCCTCCTATCGGCGCGCTCAGCGGCCCTTCCTTCGCTCAGGAAGTCGCGCGCGGCGATCCCACGGCGATCACCATTGCCTCCTCGAGTGCCGAACTTCTGCGCACCGTGCAGCAGGAATTCAGCGACCCAAGTTTCCGCATCTACACCAACGCTGACGTAGTCGGTGTGGAGTTAGGCGGAGCCCTGAAAAACACCATCGCCATCGCCGCCGGAATCTGCGACGGCCTCGGCTTCGGCCACAACTCCGCCGCCGCCCTCATCACCCGCGGCCTCGCCGAGATGACCCGCCTGGTCGTCGCCTGCGGAGGCCGTGCCGAAACCATGGCCGGACTCGCCGGACTCGGCGACCTCGTCCTCACCTGCACCGGAGGGTTGTCGCGCAATCGCAGCGTCGGCGTCGAACTCGGCCGCGGAAAAAAACTTCCCGAGATCATCTCCGGCATGCACGGCATGGTCACCGAAGGCGTATTTACCACCTCCGCCGCCGTCGGCCTCGCCCATGCCCGCGGCGTCGAGATGCCCATCACCGAGCAAATGCACGCCATCCTCCACGCAGGCAAATCCCCCCGCGAAGCCATCCAGCAACTAATGTCCCGCACCGGCAAAAGCGAAGGCGGGGGCTCTTAGCTTTTGAGCTTTCAGCTTTCAGCTTTCAGCTCTTAGCTTCTAGCTCGGCGTTTCCTACCCCCGCAACGAGTACACCTGCGTCCCGCCGGCCGTTAGCGAGGGCGTCTCGTCCGCGCACCCCACAAAGCTATAAAGTCACCCGAGCCCACCCTTCTTCTTCGCGTCCTCGGCGGCCTTCCTCAGCGCCCTCAGCGGTTAGAAGCTTTTTTGATCCTGGAAAGCTCCACGAAGCCCCCAAACCCGTGCCCCTAGCCCCATTCGACGAGTACTTTGGTAATGCCACTCCCCCCACCTTTTCGTTCAACCCGCCCCATTCCCCATTAGAATTTTAAGCATACCTTTGAAAGCTGCCGCCACTTCGCCTTCGGCGTCCGCGAGAAGTGAAGGGAGAGACTTGTCCGCCAGCGCTCCGAATCACGCCCGCATCCCGATTCTCTACGTAATTCTCGGTGTGCTTCTGGTGATCAGCATCGTCCCGATGTATTTCTATTCGGCCGAAGTTGAGAGAATCAACCGTGAACGTCTGCAACGAGACGAGATGATGCTGCAGAACACGGTGACTCGCTCGCTCGCCGACGATCTCTCCGAGCACGAGCGCTCCCTGCATATGATGCTGGCCAACTTGTCCTCAGCCATCCAGATCGCCAGCGGCGGCGACATTGGCGAGACCAATATTCACGCCCCCGAACTACGCGCCCTGCTGGAAACTTTCGTCTCGTCTTCCGACGAGATCGCATACGCCACGCTGCTCAACTCTGACGCCAAAGGCATTTTCGCCGGAAGCATAGCTCCCGATGCTTTTCTCAACCGCGAACTCGAACGCGCCTTCTCCGCCGCCCGCGATGGCCGGGAATACAACGGCCAGGCCCTGGTCGTCGGTGAAGGCAAATCCGCGCGCACCGTGTTTGTGGTCAGTTATCCGGTGAAATACGGAAATCGTTTTCTGGGAATGATCGCCACCGTCGTCGACCTGCAATTCCTGATTCGCCGTCTGCAGGAAGTCGCCAGCGGAGGCCTTACGCCCTACGTTGTCGATGCCCAGGGCCGACTGGTTGCCGCCGCCGCTCCCGGCTTCGCCACCGGCCAGGACATGAAGAACCTCGAAATCGTCCGCACTTTCATTGACGGGGGCAACAAGGCGCAAATCATCGCCACCCAGGAATTCACCGTCAACTCCGGCTCCGAGCACGTGGCCATGCTCGGCACTTACAGTCCGGTGACGTCGCTGAACTGGGCGGTCATCGCCCAAAAGCCGCGCAATGAGGCCTATGCCGGAGTCATCGAGATGCAACACAATGGTCGCCTGCTGGCGATTGTGGCGGTGCTGGTCAGCATCCTCGTCAGCATTTTCGCCGCGCGCCGCATCACCAATCCCTTGCAGGTGCTCACGCAATCCAGCCGCGCTCTGGCCCGCGGCGATTTCTCCCAGCGTGTCAACCTGTGGAGCCGCACCGAAATCGGCGAACTCGCCCACACTTTCAATACTATGTCGGATGAACTCGAACGCTTCGTCGAAGACTTGAAACGCGCCGCCGAAGAGAATCGTGAACTCTTCATGGGCTCCATCCAAATGCTCGCCGGAGCGGTCGACGAAAAAGATCCCTACACCCGCGGCCACTCCGACCGCGTCACGCGCTATTCCCTGCTCATCGCCAAGGAAATGAACCTGCCCGCCGCTTTCATGGAGACGCTCCGCATCTCCGCCCAGCTGCACGACGTGGGCAAGATCGGCATCGAAGATCACATTCTGAAAAAGCCGGGCGCGCTCACCGAAGAAGAATTCGAAGTCATGAAGACTCACACCACCAAGGGCGCAAACATTCTGCGCCCGGTCACGCAGCTGGCGGAAATGTTGCCCGGCATCGAACTGCACCACGAAGCGCTCGATGGCCGCGGATATCCCTACGGATTGCAGGGCGACCAGATCCCGCTGCTGGCGCGCGTCATCGCCGTAGCCGACACTTTCGACGCGCTCACCACGACTCGCCCCTACCAGCGGGCACACACAGCAGAAGAGACTCTGCAGATCATCAAGAACCTGGCGGGCAAGCGCCTCGATCCCCAAGCCGTCGAAGCTCTCCTGGCCATCTGCGCCCGCGGCGAAATCAAAATCCAGCGCTTCACCATCAAGCGCCCCATCGCCCCCGTCGCTCCATCCCCCGCAGAAGCGCCAGTAGTCGCCGCCGCAGCCGCCTCTTCCACTGCCGGCGAAACCTCCACGTTGGAACGAACGCGAGTCTAGAAGCAGAACAGCCCAGGTGGCGACGCCTTCGTCCGTCCCGCCGAGGCGAAGCGAGGTGGAATCACGCAAAAGCCGTCACTCAAGATGTAGCGTCAGCGTCCAGCCGGCCGTCGAGAGCGCATCTCGGGCGCGCACCGTCAAGCAAGAAGCCCGTCGGACAGCCAAGCACTCTGTAGTCTTTACTTTGCATCTTTTCTCAGCGTACCCCGCGGGTTTCCTCGGCGCCCTCCGCGATTAAAAGCTTCGGCAATAACTATAGTTGACTCACTTTGCTCAGTCTTTGACATCCAGTTTTCCTTCTCTCGCCGCTTTCTTTCGGACTAGCGACTTTTCTAGCTTCTGCAAGTCGCCCTTGTTCTTAAATGCCACTTGCCACTTAATGGTGCTGGTACCTCGCGAGTCAGTCAAATATCGAAAAAAGTCCTGGTACTCGTAAGGCTCTCCATCCCATTGGAGTTTCGCCTGTTCGCGACACAGAAAAGACAACATGTCCGCCGCTTGCAGTGCCGGGAAATGCGTGTCGTCTGCGAATGAGATTGCTGCCAGTCGTTTGCCGATAGGGTGAACCTCCTTGACGCGCTTGTACAGACGATAGCAGTTCCATGCAGTCTCTTCATCTTCGTCGCACATCATGGCGATGCCTTCTTCAGGCTTAGCAAACTCCGCAAGAAGCATGACCGTGCGGAGAAACTGCACGTAGAACGGATTATCAGAACCACCCAGTAATTTCTTGGATTCCTTCGCAAACGCTGTGTATCCCGTGACTTCGAATACACACGCTACGCCCAGCCCCAAGTAATCGTTCACACAATCTGCAAACGGCTTGAGGTCGTTAATTCTGTTCTTAAGCGACTGCGGCCCGATATTTGAACCTAACGCCTTGCCGCATCGGCGAGCTTTAACCCAGTGCAATGCATCCATTCCGCAGCGCCTTAACTGGCTATCCCATTGCTTGCCGAACTCTTTTAACTGTGATTCCGAAGCACCGAACCCGCAGAAGGCTACTAGCTGGTGATTGTGAAACTTGCCGCTTTCATCAAAGAACGAATAGAGAATTGCCATGAAGGTCTCCGGAGTAAACCGCAACTCCATGCACCCGTAGGAGTCGGAGGTCATCGCGCTCCCCGCTACGCTCATAGCCTACCCGGCGCTTGGTGGGGTCAGGTAAATTAATTCCAAAGCTTTTTGCCCGTCGCGTTAGCCTCCAGCCTCACAGCGCCGCCACCCTCCGCTGCACCACCAGGAAGTACACTGCCACCACGACCAGCACCAGCCCGTTCACGCCCAACACAATCGGAGCCGTAAACATCGGCACCAGCCATCCCGACAGCAGATTCCCCATCGGCATCCCGCCGCGAAAGGCAAAGTTGTACACGCTCATCACCCGCCCGCGCATTTCGTTGGTGATAATCAACTGCACCAGCGACGTGAACGTTGCAAACACCGCCATCATCGAAGCCCCCACAAACGCCAGCATCGAATAACTGAAAGGCAATGATTTCGAAAGCGAGAATCCCGCAATTCCCAACCCCAGGCAAACCAGCATCGTCAGCGCGAACCGACCCTTGTTGCGGATGTTGCCAATCCCCGCCACCGCCAGCGAGCCGCAGATCGAGCCGATTCCCATCACCGACAGCAGATACCCAAACGTCTCCGGCCCGCGATGAAAAATATCTTTCACGAACACCGGAATATACGTCCGCATCGGCATGCTCAGGAACGTCATCAGAAACGCCAGCACGATCAGTCCCACCATCGATCCGTGATGCCAGATGAACTTAATCCCCTGCGTCAGGCTGTTGTACATCGACTGCTTGGTATTTTCCGGCACGAATCGCGACGAGATCATCGACAGCGAAATGACCGGCGCCAGAAACGACAGCGCGTTCAGCCCAAAGCACCACTTCTCTCCCAGCCTCGCCAGCGTGATCCCGGCCAGCGCCGGTCCCACTGTCACCGCCAGATTGAACTGGATCGAGTTCAACGCAATCGCGTTCGGCATATCCTCTGGCTCAACCAGCGTCGGAATCAGCGCCGAATACGCCGGCCCCCCAAACGCCTGCGCCAGCCCCGACACGAACGACAGACACAAGATCGGCCACACGTGCGTCAGCCCCATGGCCACCAGAACCGTCAGCGTGGCCGCGCTCGCCATCTGCACCCACTGCGACATCAGCAGAATCTTCCGCCGCTCCGAGCGGTCTGCCACTACCCCGCCGATGATCGTAAATAAAAAGATGGGAAGCCCCGCCAGAAACTGATCCAGTCCCAGCAGGCGCGCCGAATGGCTCAGCCGGTAAATCAGCCAGCCCTGCGCCACAATCTGCATCCAGGTGCCAATACTCGAAGTGCAGGCCCCGATCCACATCAGGCGGAAATCGCGATAGTGAAATGCTTTGAATACTCTGCGCAGCGTCGAAGTCGGCATGTGGTTCGTGCGGTTCCGATGTCCAGAGTCTATCTTCGCACGAGCGGGCGCTTCCGTTTCTCCCGGCTTTGCTTTACACATGACAGTTAAGCGTGCAAAATCGGACGGACCCAATCCTTGGTTCGGAGTGCGCCCGTGACTCGTTGCCCGGCCTGCGGAACCCACACCACCGACTCGACCGAAGTCTGTCCGAGCTGCGGCCTTGCGCTCAACGCATCTCCTACTATGTCGATTTCGTCCGCCGATTCAGGCGACGCCGAGGCCGCAACTGTAGCCGCACCCTCCTCTACTGATTCATCCCCGGCGCGCGGGTTTGCCCCCGGCGCCATGGTTGCGGATCGCTATCGCGTCGTCTCGCTGCTCGGGCGCGGCGGCATGGGGGAAGTCTACGGCGCGGATGACCTCAAGCTAGGCCAGCGCGTGGCACTCAAGTTTCTGCCCACGGACCGCGGGAAAAGCACAAGCTGGCGCGATCAGTTCTATGCCGAAGTCCGCATGGCCCGCCAGGTTTCGCATCCCAACGTCTGCCGCGTGTATGACGTCGGTGAGAGCGACGGACGCCTTTTCCTCTCCATGGAATTTGTGGACGGCGAAGATCTCGCTTCCCTGCTGCGCCGCATCGGACGCCTCCCCGGCGACAAAGCCGTCGAGATCGCCCAGCAACTCTGCTCCGGCCTCGCCGCCGCCCATCGCAGCGGCGTTCTGCATCGCGACCTGAAGCCCTCGAACGTAATGATCGATGGCAAGGGCCGCGCTCGCATCACCGACTTCGGCCTGGCTATCGCCTCCGATGCCGCCGACGCCCAAACCGGCCCCGCCGGCACGCCGGGCTATCTCGCCCCCGAATTATTTTCCGGCGCAGCCCCTTCCGTGCAGAGCGACCTCTACGCTCTCGGCCTGGTCCTCTACGAACTTTTCACCGGGAAAAAAGCATTCGACGCCGCAAGCCTGGCTGAGTTTTACCGCAAGCAAACCGAAACCAACCCGACGCCACCCTCGAGCGTCGTCAAGAACTTTGATCCGGTGGTCGAGCGGGCCATCCTGCGTTGTCTGGATCGGGACCCGGCGCAGCGGCCGCGCTCGGCATTAAGCGTCGCTGCTTCTCTCCCTGGCGGCGATCCCCTCACGTCGGCGCTTGCCGCCGGAGAAACTCCTTCACCAGAGATGGTGGCGGCCGCTGGACCTCAGGGCTCGCTGCGACCAGCCGTTGCCTGGGCTTGCCTCGCGAGCGCACTCATTCTGATCTTTGGCGCATCCATGCTGCTGGCGCCACGCAACATGGACTGGGGTCTTGCACCGATGAACAAATCTCCGGAAGTGCTCGCAGACCGCGCGCAGGACCTGGCGAAGAAGCTGGGTTATTCCGTCGTAGTGGATCGCGCGTTCTGGGTCGCGTCAGACAAAGACTATCTCCACTATTCAGCTCACAACTCCTCCAGCAACGATTGGAAACGTACTCCCACGGGACACGCCTGGCCGTCCCCGGTCAGCTTCTGGTACCGGCAAAGTCCACAGTGGATGATGCCGGGAGCCCAGAGCCCGGACGGCCCCCCGAGGGTGACTCTGTTGAATCCGTCTTATGAAACGTCAGGCATGGTCGCTCTCCGGCTGGATATGCAAGGAAATCTCCTGTTTCTGCGCGCTGTCCCGCCGCAAGTCGAGACCGGAGGAGCCCGCCCTGATGTGAACTGGGGCTTACTTTTTGCCGAAGCCGGACTCGACCAGACTCAGTTTGTTCCCGCCAGCCCGAAATGGGCCCCGCCCGATTCCTTCGATGTCCGCGCCGACTGGGAGGGTCATCTCCCGGATCGCCCCGACCTTCTTCTCCACGTAACTGCCGCCGCCTACCATGGCGTGCCGGTCTACTTCCAACTGATCGCTCCCTGGGATCAGCCATGGCGAGGAGATCCTTCCAGTCAATCCCGCATGACCGCCACCGACGGCATGCTTCTTTCGACGGCGTGGCCATTGTTGATGGGGGGCTATCTTCTCGTTGCCGGGTTTTTCGCGCGCCGGAACGTTCGTCGGGGTCGCGGAGACACCAAAGGAGCGCTGCGCCTGGCAGGCTTTGCAATCCTGGCAAATTGCGTCTATGGATTTTTCGTCTATCACTATGTCCCGCAAGCGGACTACATTTCGGTCCAATTTATTCTGCTTGGTGCTCCCCTGCTTTTTGCGCTGCTCGCGTGGCTGGGATATATGGCTGTGGAGCCGTATGGGCGGCAAAGCTGGCCGAAGCTGATGGTTTCCTGGCAGCGTCTTCTAAACGGACGCCTTCGCGATCCACTGGTTGGACGCGATGTGTTGTTAGGCATCGTGGCTGGTTCGGCAATGAGCGCCATCTTCTTGGGTGTCGGTGCGCTTTCGCACAGCTCGGCAGCATCCCCCGTGGACGGTTATTTCGGTCAGGGGATCATGCCGTCCATCGGCCACTGCTTCCTGTTGCTTTTTGCCGCATCCTTCTACGCTCTTTTCTACTTCGCCCTATTGTCCGTCATGACTGGCCTGTTGCGACGGCCGAGGCTTGGGCTGATCGTCCTTGCACTCGTCATGCTGCTGCTCAATGCGCAGCCCACCGCAGTAGATTTCACTTTGACTGTCCTGTTCGTGCTTGTATTCCTGACAGTGCTGGTTAGAATTGGCCTGGTTGCCGCAGCCGCCTTCTTCTTCATCCTGTTAACCCTCGGCACCTCGCCACCACTCGTTCTCGACCAGTGGTACGCTGGACGCGCCCTGATTGCTCTGCTGGTTCCTCTGGCCCTGCTTGTCTACGGCTTCTATGTTTCGCTCGGGGGCCAGCCGGCTTTCGGCGGCGCTCTGAAAGACGGATGATCCGGCGGCGCCCCCTTATAATCAATCTTTGTCCCTTTGTTGGCTGAATTATGATTCAGACTCTTTTCGGCAGCCTCGAAGAAGAAAAGAAACCCGGCTTCCTCGACCGCATGAAGCAGGCGGTCACGCGCACCCGCGAGAACCTCGCCGAGCGCATCGAAGAGGTGGTCTCCTTCGGCAAAGAAATCGACGCCGCCACCCTCGACGACCTGGAAGCCACGCTCATCGGCGCCGACCTAGGCAACACCACGACGCAGGAAGTCCTTGCCAAACTCCGCGACAAAGCCGATCGCAAGCAGATCAAAGACGTCCAGGAACTCAAGCGCCTGCTGAAAGAAGAACTGCTCGCCATCCTGACCGCCGCCAACACGCGCCCCGTCAGCAGAGTCGACGGCTCCCCGGAAGTGATTCTCGTGGTCGGCGTCAACGGCACCGGCAAAACCACCACCATCGGTAAACTGTCGCAGGTCTTCCGCTCGCAAGGAAAAAACGTCCTGCTCTGCGCCGCCGACACTTTCCGCGCCGCTGCCATCGATCAACTCGAAATCTGGGGATCGCGCACCGGCACCGAAGTCATCAAAACCAAACCCGGGGGCGATCCCTCCGCCGTATTGTTTGACGCCTTGCAGGCCGCCGTCGCCCGCAAAGCCGACTACGTCGTCGTCGACACCGCCGGACGCCTTCACACCAAGTCCAGCCTGATGTCCGAACTCGACAAGATGCGCCGCACGGCCCAACGCATCATCCCCGGCGCACCCCACGAAACTCTGCTGGTCATGGACGCCACCACCGGCCAAAACGGCCTGCAGCAGGCCCGCATGTTCACCGAATCGGCCGGCGTCACCGGGATCGTTTTAACCAAACTCGACGGCACCGCAAAAGGCGGAGTCGTGGTCGCCATCTCCCGCGAACTGGGATTACCAGTGCGCTATGTCGGCGTGGGCGAAAAGGCAGGCGACCTGCTTCCCTTCGATCCGAAAGACTTTGTGGATTCTTTGTTTGAATAAGGAATTGGGAAGGGCACGGCTTGCTTGAGCCGTGCCCTCAACGAACTCGACGCAAACCGGGCTTTAGCCCGTGAGGAGCGCGTATGTCCGATACTGGCGAGAAGCGTTCGCGATTCAGAGTAGTTCTTGATTTCCTGAAGCGACTCCTCGGCAAGAAACCGGCCGCGCCGGAAGATCCGTACGCCTACGTGATGGCTCCTGTGCGACGCGGCCCCAAAGGCCGCAGTGGCGCCGCGGTCGCGGAGATCGAAGACGATGAGTATCACAGCTTCCCGCCGCGTAGCAGCTAACCAGCAAGCGGTTGCTCGTCTCAGCGTTCTCAGCGGCCTTTCTCCGCGAACTCAGCGGTTAAAAGCTTCTTGCCGTGGGCAGTAAAAAGCCAGACCAGAATGCCAGCTCACTCCGTAGACGAACCGCTTGTGCGCCGCGCACTCGAGTTAGCGCGTCAAGGCACGGGTCTGGCATCGCCCAATCCGCACGTCGGCGCGGTGATTGCCGATACGCATGGCAACGTCGTCGGCACCGGAACCTACACCTACGCCGGTGTGAAACACGCCGAGATTCTCGCCCTGGAAGCGGCCGGCGCGAAGGCCCGCGGCGGAACTCTCTACATCAACCTCGAACCCCACGCCCATCAAGGCCGCACCGCACCCTGTACCGACGCCCTGATTGCCGCCGGCATCCAACGCGTAGTCGCGTCGATGCTCGATCCCAATCCGCAAGTGAGTGGACTCGGATTCGAAAAACTCCGCGCCGCAGGCATCGAAGTCGAAGTCGGACTCCTCGAAGAAGAAGCTCGACGATTGAACGAAGGCTTCGCCCGCTACGTCCGTCACGGCATGCCGCTGGTCACGCTGAAATCCGCGATGACGCTCGACGGCAAAATCGCGCCGCCCCGCGAAGCATCAGATCAAGGTGACGACACCTCGACCCCAGGCGGATTCTCCGGCCATTGGATCACCGGCGAACTCGCGCGCGCCCACGCCCACGAACTCCGCCACGAGAACGATGCGCTGCTGGTTGGCATCGGAACAATGCTTGCGGACAATCCCCTGCTCACCGACCGCAGCGGCCGCGCGCGCCGCCGGCCATTGCTACGCGTGATTCTGGATTCGCGGTTGCGCTTGCCGCTCACATCGCGCCTGGTACAGAGCGCGGCGGCGGAACGAAAGAATGACGTTCTGATTTTCTGCGCGACGGCACAGGAAAATAAAAAGGCGGAACTCGGACGACTCGGAATCCGGGTCGAGAGCGTTCCTGAGATTGCAGCGGGCAGGCTCGATCTGACGGCCATTCTGCGGCGACTGGGCCAACTCGAAATCACGTCACTGATGATCGAAGGCGGATCCACGATAAACGGGACCGCTTTAGCCGCGAACATCGTCGACAAACTTTTCCTGTACTACGCTCCCATCATCCTCGGACGACAAGGATCAGTCACCTTCGCGAGCGGAGCTGCGTTCCTTACGATGAGTCAATCCGCGAAAGTCAAAGACGTGCGACTGCATCGCTTCGGCGAAGACCTCGCCGTGGAAGGTTATCTGCGGGACCCGTATGGCGAGTAACGTCTTTTCAGCGTAGCGGGCTTATGATGTTAGGTTCGTTCCGGAGGCACGCATGTTCACTGGCATCATCGAAGAAATCGGGCGGGTAAGCGGCATCGAGCAGCGCGGCGAGAATCGCCGCATCACAGTCGCCGCAGCGAATGTTCCACGCGAACTCAAAACCGGTGACAGCGTCGCGGTCAGCGGGGTCTGCCTTACCGCTCTTGACATCAAGCCCGGATCGTTCTGCGCCGACCTCGCCCCAGAGACCTGGGCGCGGACTTCGTTCTCGCGCATTCGCGAAGGCGCAGCGGTGAATCTGGAACTGCCAATGAAATCCGACGGCCGCTTCGGCGGCCACATCGTGCAGGGACACGTGGACGGAGTCGGCAGGGTCATCTGTTTCGAGCGCATTGCCGAGTCAGAGAATTGGTGGCTGCAGATCGATCTGCCAGACGAAGTCGAGAAATATGCCGTCTATAAAGGTTCGATTGCGATCGAAGGCATCAGCCTGACCGTCGCACAACTGGAAAGGAATCGCTGCTCGATCGCAATCATTCCGCACACCGTAGAGAAAACGAATCTGCATTCGCTCAAGGCCGGAGACCCCGTCAACCTGGAAGCCGATCTGATCGCGAAGTATGTCGAGAAAATGATGCGAGGCGACGCCGAAAGTTCGCTGACCGTGGAAGATTTGGTGCGGCAAGGGTTTTGAAGGCAGTGGCCAGGGATTAGGGGCCGGGGGTCAGTGGCTGGCGCTCTAATCCCTCACCACTAATCCCTGATCCCCGCGCTTAGGCTTCGAGCTTGAGTTCATCAAGCTCCAGAAACTCCTGAATAATTGGGTGTGGATCTTTTTCCATTTCGGCGTAGGTGCCGAAGAAGATCGCTTTGGCTTCATAAAGAAACACAACGCGCTCGGCGAGCTTTTTGGCGAGGCGCATGTCGTGAGTCACGACGATGCTGGTGAGGTTCAGTTGAATCTTGAGGCGCTTGATTAAGTCTCCGAGCAATTGTGCCATGAGCGGGTCGACCATTGTGGTCGGCTCATCGTAGAGGACGCATTCGGGGCGCGCGGCCAGAGCGCGCGCGATGGCGACGGAGCGCTTCATGCCGGTGGAAAGGTCGGAAGGGAGCAGGTCGCGCATTTCCTGCACGCCGACCATCTGCAGCAGGCCGTCGACGATCTGGTAGATCTGTTCTTCGCTCAGTTCGCGGGATTCGCGGAGCGGGAAGGCCACGTTTTCGCCGACGCTGAGGGAATCGAAGAGCGCTCCGTTCTGAAAAACCATGGTAACTTTTTTGCGGATGAGTTCCAGTTGGTCTTCGGTGTAGTCGGTGATGTCCTGGCCGGCAACGATGACGCGGCCGGAATCGGGCTTGAGGAATCCCATGATGTGATGCAGCGAAACGGATTTGCCCACGCCGCTGCGTCCGAGAATGCACACGGTTTCGGCGGGGAGCACCTCGAAATTGACGTGATCAAGGACCACGTTGTCGCCGAAGGCCTTGCTGACATCGCGGAATTCGATGTAGGGCGCGAGTTGGGGAGTGTCGTCGGGCATGAAGCAGCTTCCAGCTTACAGCTTAACCTGCTGGCCATTCTGAACTCTGGTTTTTTTTTGGGAGATACATGCCAAGAACATCAACTGAGAAAATGGACGGTGGCGGATACTACTTGACTGCGGCGAGGACCTTCACCCCGTCTTGCGACGAGATTCGGCTCACATATCCGACTGCACCTGGAGTGGCAGCGACGTATTCGATAAGGGCCGATTCGGAATCGAATGCTTTGGGCATGGCACCCTGTCCGGTGAAGACCACTTTGCGCCATTCCGAGCGGAATTCCTCAGGACCCTCGCCGATGTGGTTTCTCAAAAAGACCTCGTGCACTGGCCCACCCTTTAAAATCACCGGCACAGCATGGGAACCGTCGGCGAATCTGGTTTTCGTTCCCATGAAAATGGCGCGCAAATCGGCATTTGTGATTTCCGAAATCCGCACACCCTTGTTCGCCACCAACACGACATCCTGCGCGCTGGCCGCAGACCATGAGCACAGCGACCCTAACAGCAGGATTAAGAAACAAGTTCTGTTCATAGTTCGACTCATGGTGCTGTGTCCCGAAACGCTTCTAGCGAGCTAGAAGCTGAAACCGATCTTGGCCGCCAACATTTTCGAGTCTGGAGCCAGGCCATTTGGATTGGTGCTGGTGTAGTACCCAAGATTAGTTCCGTGAAGGAAATGGCCCTCGAGCTTCGCGTAAAAGTACGGGTTAAAGTCATAACGTCCGCTCAGCACCCAGTCTTTCGAGTAGTTTGCCGGCTGGGTTGTGTCCGCTGCCTTGTTGACGTAGTGGCTGTAGTAGCTTCCTGCCTGAAACTTTTTGGTAAGCCGATAACTTCCCATGGCGAACCAGGATCGCCCATCCGCCACAAATGGAATCACGGTCGGCCCAACCGTGATGGTCGCATTGATCGGTATCCGGTCATATTCCCCCGCCAGGTAGACTTTTCCCCGGCTAAACTTGCCGTACATTGAGGGGACCGTATAGGCCGGCGAATGGAAGCTCCCCGCAGGCGCGGTCCCGTCTGCCGCCAGCCAATTTCCGCTGGACCCGAGCACCAATCCTCTCAGAGGTGTTTCCCATTGCAGATCACCACCGTAAGTCTTGCCTCCCAGAGAGTTCGTAAACGTGAGTCCGAGTTCGGCGAAGGTTTGGATATATCCGTCATTCAGGTCGATGGTTGCCTGTCCCCCGTACGCGACATAGTGGAGCGTTCCGGCACGCTTTCCCAGGAAGAAATTGCCGTAGACGTCTCCTCCGACGTGCGCCAGATAAAAGCTCTTGTGGTCGATTGAGTAAGAGCCCTGGGGCAAGAGTATCCAGAGGAAGACTGCATCGATATCCTGAGAATCATTGAACAAGCCCCAGATGGTCTTGACCTTGCCCGCCCGAATTCCAAAATGGTCATTGACTCTATAGTCTCCTGAAGCCCAATCGACCATAATGTTCGAGCCGCCGAACTGTCCCAGTTGGTACATGTGAAACTGCATGCCGACATGCAGGTTATCGCCCAGTGAATCAGAGATGTTCACGGCAGCGTCCGTCCACTGCGGGCTGCCATCGCTCGATTTCATGGACAGGTAGTTGTTGTTGGAACTGAACAGGAAGCCCTGGCTGACAAACCCGTGGACCACAATACCCCCGAGGTCCTGCGCGTACAAGGTTCCCGTGCAGCTACCGACAGAGCAGGCACAGACAGAAAGGAACAGGAGCAGATGTCTTGACAACAGGTGCATACGTGTTGACATAGAGCCGTCTCCTCGTCCCTGTCTCTATGGATCGGCGGTTCTTGTCGGTAGCTTTAATTCTTCGAAGAGATGGCGATAGAACCCATTGACCTCAGAGGAATTGGTTTTTCGGTCAGTGAGATTTTGCGGTTGCGCTTGCCTCGGCCAGTTCCTCTCGCGTGTTCAGGTTGCGGAACAGGTTTGGCGGGAAGCCTGCGGCTGTTAATTCTTCTTCTGCGATCTTCAGCGTGCTCGTGGCTGCGAAGATCTCATCAATTTTGTAGTGGCCGGCACGCAAAGACTGCTCGGCGGCATCGGCAAAATTACGGCGGTAGATGGCGCACAAGGGCTGCCAGTTTCCGCCGGAGTGCGCGACCGCTACGGTGGCCGACGCGGACTGGCGCGCGCGGGCAATCAAATATTGCAACAACGCCGCGGACACAAAGGGGACGTCGACCGCCAGGATCAGGTTCAGTTCGGTTGGCGACGAACGGAGCGCGGCATGGATTCCGCCTAGCGGACCGCAGGTGGGGAATATGTCTTCGACGACTGGAGCAAACCTTGCGAACTTTGCGGGGTCTCCGACGATGCGCACATCAGGCGTGACGGATCGGGCCAGTTCCAAAGCACGCTCCAGCAGAGTGCGGCCCTCGAGCATAACGAAAGCTTTGTCCGCACCCATGCGCGTGCTTTTGCCGCCGGCGAGGATGAACGCGGTGAGGCCGGAAGTGGCGTCCATGGGGCGATGATACACGGATGGATCTTGCCGATGCGGCGCACCGCCGCTAAGGCCTCTCGGACCACGATCCCTGGACGAATGGGATCCGCGGCTACCGGATTTCGATTCGCAATGGATTCTTCCACAGGGTAAGGGGTTGCATTCACGGCACTTGCCGCTATTTGCCTGCTCTTACCTGCACGAAAGTAACCTACCCAAAGTAAAGATCTCGCGAGATGATGGGCGTGCATCCGAGGGGGGTTCCCTGACCCGGAAGTAACAAACATGCCGCAAAAATTCATGGATGTGCTTATGCTTGGCCGCTGCTCTCACGAGTTCTCCTGGCCGCGTCGTGGCAATGACGGCGACTATTATCAGGTCTGCCTGCTGTGCGCCGCGGAATACAAGTATGACTGGACCACCATGCGCCGCACCCAGCGCGTGGAGCACGCCAAGCCCGAGAGCGGCATCAAGCGCAGCCATGGGCGCGAGAAACGGCCTTCGTGGGTGCCGCGGGCGCGCCGGCTGAAGCTGGACATTCCTCTGCGCTATCGGGTCAACAAGACCAGTACGTGGTATGAGGGCATTATCGAAAACATCAGCCAGAGTGGAGTGCTGTTCAACGGGCCGCAGCAGCTGCCGATGAACGCCCTGATCGAGATGGTGTTTGAGATGCCGGAAGAAATTTCGGGGCAGAAGAACAGCAACGTGGTTTGTCAGGGACGAGTGATGCGGTTTAAGGATGCGCCTGCGGCGGAGAAAGCGTCTGAGCAAGAGAATGGCACGCTGGCGGCATCGATCGTCGACTATAAGTTTATTCACTAGAAGCGCGTACTTTGTGGTTCGAGAGGCGGACGAGGGCGTCCGCCTCTACGTATTTCGGATGGAAGAAGCACGGTGCGCGCGGCCGGGACGGCCCCGCGACAGCCGGCGGTTCGAAAACCCTTCTGCATTTAGATCTGCGCGAATTCCTGTCTGCATCTAAACTGTACGGATATCCGTGGTCTGGAGTGCAGGAGTCCGTATGAAGAATACTTTCCTGTTCGTGGCTTCGCTCGCCGTGGCGATGAGCGTAGGGTGCGCGCGCAAGGCGGATGACGCGAAGCTTTCCAGCGACATTCAAAGCAAGTTCAGCCAGGATTCCGGACTCTCCTCGAAGCAACTTACGGTCGATACCAAAGACGGCGTCGTCACGCTGGGCGGGACAGTTGACAATGCGGCGCAGCGGGACGCGGCCAGCCGGCAGGCCGCATCGGTGGCGGGAGTGCGCGAGGTTGTCAACAACCTGCAGGTGGGCAACGCTCCGGCCGCCTCTGGAGTCGCGGCCAGTGTGCCAGCGGGGGCAACGCGGGCTTTGAGCGCGGCTCCAGCCGACAAGCCGAGACCCGCCTTGAAGAGGAAGAACGGCAAGGCTCCAGATAGTGAGCCTGCGGACGTGGCGGGGAATTCCGCGGAAGCGTCGAATGGGAATGATTCGAATGCGAATCAGATGAGCGGCGAGAATCAGCCCGCGCCTGATCCGGCGGGACAGGCTCCTCCTGATCTGCCACCGCCTCCTTCGACGACGGCGGCGGCGGGCAAGCGCATGATCATCGATCAGGGAACGCAGGTGACGGTGCGGCTGATCGATCCGATCGACAGCGAGAAGAATCAGGCAGGGGATACTTTTCATGCGACGCTGAACGCGGCTCTCACTTCCGACGGAGAAGAGGCTGTTCCGGCGGGTGTGGAACTGACCGGGCATCTAGTGGACGTAAAGAGCGCGAGCAAGTTTGCCGGGCAGTCGGTGGTGGTGCTGCAGCTCGACCGTCTCTCTTACGGTGGTAAGACCTACGGCCTGGAAACCGACCAGTACCGGAAAGAAGGAAAGTCGCGAGGCAAGAACACGGCCGAGAAGGTGGGCGGAGGAGCGATTCTGGGCGGGATTATTGGTGCGATCGCGGGTGGGGGCAAGGGAGCGGTGATTGGCACGGCGGCGGGCGCGGGCGCGGGCGGCGCGGCGCAGGCGGCTTCGAAGAGTCAGCAGATCAAGCTTGCGTCCGAGACTGTGTTGAACTTTGTGTTGCAAGCGCCGATTGAGGTGGTGAAGGCTCCGGCGGAGGCGAACCGGCCGAAGTTGGGGGACGCGCAGTAAGGGCCGGATCGGCTTGCCAATGACGGATTTCTTTCGCGCGCAAGACGTAGCAAGCTAAGTCTCTACGATTTTAGATGTTCTCACGCTCGCTCGCGGCGGGCGTTTCCTCGCATGACTTCGATCACAGCAGTGCTGCATACGGAGAACGACGCTCTGCGGCTGGGGCGGGCGCTGGAGACGCTCTACGCTTGCGACGAGATTGTGGTTGTCGACCATGGCTCGCGGGATGGGACGGTGCGCGTAGCACGTGATTATGGTGCGCGAGTGGTGAGCGAACGAAGCGGAGCCTCGCCCGGGGATTATCTTCTATTTGCGCAGGCTGGGTTTACGAAGTCTGAATCGGGATGGATTCTGTGTCTTCATCCGCGGGAGTCGGTGACGGAGAAGTTGGCGGCGAGTTTGTTTGAGTGGAAATCGGAAGCGGGGCGGGGCAAACCTGCGGCGGCTTCCGCGTTTTCATTTTTTCTGCGCGAGGAGACGGCGGAGGGGTGGGTGGAAGTGCCGTTTGCTCAGACCCGGCTGGTTCCGCCTACGTGGAATTTGTGGAAGGGGAATTTTCCGGCGCAGGAGCCGTCGGCGATTGCGCTGGAGGGAGAATTGCTCCGCTTTGTTTTTCCGTGAGGCGGCGTAGGGCACGCATTCTCACCGGGGCGCTGCGATTGGGACGGGATAGTCCCCCGAACTGGATCATCCCACAATCGCCCTAGGGCACCCAGTCCCCTATGAAAATATTCGTTTCGTGCGGAGCTTTGGCGTTGCGGTTCGACGCCCACACCAGCTTCTTCCCGTCGGCCGAGAACATCGGGAACCCGTCAAACCCATCACTATAAGTAACGCGCTCCAGCCCGCTGCCATCGGGATTGATCAGCCACAACTCAAAATTTCCCATGCCGCCGGTGGCGTGCGTCTCCGGATCGTAATTCGAGGCGAAGATGATCCTGTTCCCATCGGCGGTGTAAGCCGGACCGAAACTCGCCGCGCCCAGGTTCGTGATCTGCTTCTTGGCGCTGCCGTCGGCCTTCATGGTCCAGATTTCAAGCGACGTCGGCCGAATCAGGTTCTGCGCCAGCAACTCTTTGTAGTCGGAAATTTCTTTCTCCGTCTGCGGATGGTACGCCCGGTACACAATCGACTTGCGGTCGGGCGAGAACGTCGGGCCGCCATCGTATCCCAGTTCGTGGGTCAGTTGCTTCACTTGCGTGCCGTCGGCGTCCATGGAATAAATATCGAGATCGCCGTTGCGCATCGAGGTAAACACAATCTTCTTGCCATCGAGGGAAATCGTCGCCTCGGCGTCATAGCCGGGCGTTGCGGTCAGCCGCTTCAGATTCGATCCGTCCGGATTCGCCGTGAAAATGTCGTATCCCGAATACACGGCCCAAACATAGCCCTTGGAAAAATCCGGCCGCGGCGGGCACTCCGGACTCGCCAGATGGGTCGAGGCATAAAGAATTTTCTTGCCGTCAGGGTAGAAAAAACTGCACGTCGTGCGTCCCTTGCCGGTTGAGACCATGTGCTGGTCGCTGCCGTCGATGTTCATCTCGAAAATCTGGTCGCACTTCACGTCGCCATGGGACGACTGGAAGATCAACTTCTTCGAGTCGGCCGAGAAATACGCTTCCGCGTTCTGTCCCCCAAACGTCAACTGATGCACGTTGCGCAGATGCTTCTCCTGCGGGGTCGCCATGTCGGGATAGGGCGAGGTCTGCGCGGAGGCGTGCGGGGCGAGCGTAAGCGCGAGGAATAGAAAACATAGAGCAGTGCGAGTCATAGGCGTGGCCGCTAGTGTAACAAAGCGATGCGCATCCACAGCGCGGTTACGCTGCCACAAAGCTTTTAATCGCAGAGTTCGCGGAGAAAATCCGCGGAGCACGCAGAGAAGCCCAGTCGCGCAGCTGGCCACGATTTTCTCAGCGCTCTCTGCGGTTAAAGGCTCTTGTCTGGCTTTTGCTCTAGTCCGCCGCAGCGTTAGAATGTCGGCGCCATTTCAGGGAGGGCTTATGAAGTCATTCGTTTTTATCACCGCCGTCTTCGCAATCGTCGCAGGAATGCTGGCTCTGCCCGGCCATCTGTCCACTTCCCCGGCCAAGCCCACGGCTGAGATGCTGAAGCAACTCGAAGCCGAATTCATGAAAGCCGCCGCCGACAAAGGTTCGCAAGGATACTTGTCCTACTACGCCGACGATTCCGTCGAAGTCCCCAACGGCGGCCCCTTGCTCGTGGGCAAAGCGAACATCGCCCCCGGCATGAGCTTCCTCGACGAGAAGAACAATCGTCTGCTCTGGACTCCGGTCGGCGCAGATATTTCCGCCTCCGGCGATCTCGGCTACACCTACGGCACCTTCGAATTCCACTCGAAAAATAAAGAAGGCCAGCCGACCGTCGATTACGGCAAGTACACCAGCATCTGGAAACTGCAAAAAGACGGCAACTGGAAAGTGGTGCTGGACATGGGCAACGCCAGCCCCCAACCAAAATAGGGCGCGCCTCCTCGTGCGTAATTCGGGGCTTGTAGCACCCCATGGATTTTCCAGCTGCTCTCGCAGTTTGATCGTTTGATCTATACTGATTCCGATTTCTGGGTGCCGGAGGTGCCACATGGCCAGGCTGAAGCAGCGACTATCTGCACGCGTGATTCCAGCTTCACTGCTGTGCCTTGTCGCGACGCTCGCGGTGGCGGCAGACTTCTGGGCCAAGAAACCCTACCAGAATTGGTCAGCCGAAGAGACGCGCAACATGCAGGAAGAGTCCCCTTGGGCGACCAGTCTCAAGCTGAGCGGCGTTCAGACTAGCATCACAAGTGGCGACGCGCCGAACAACCGGAGCAACCGGGGCGAGATGGAAACCGACCCATCCATTACTTACGTTTTGCGATTTCGCTCCGCGCTGCCCATCCGCCAAGCTCAGGTGCGTTCTTCCCAACTCAGCTCGCATTACGACAAGATGAGCGCGGAGCAAAAGGCGGCCTTTGACGCCAACGCAGGCAAATTTCTGGCGGTCTCCTTTCCCGACCGCGTCGTGGTTTCGGTAACTTTTAGCAGCAACGTTCAGGAGGATCAGGGTTCCCTGCGCAACTATTGGGCGAGCCAGAGCTTGCCGAAGCTCAGCATGTCGGTGTTTCTGAACACCAAAGCGGAGAAGCTGAGCCTGTTGAGCTACAGCTGCAAGGACGACACGTTTCAGTTCACCTTTCCGCGGCCGAAGCAGGTTCATCCGGATGAGAAAATCAGCGTGGAATTCGTTCATCCGAGAATTGACGTCATCAGCCAGCAGCGAATACTGCAGGAGTTCAGCCTCAAGAAGATGCTGGTGAATGGAGAGCCCTCGTTCTGACGAGTTTCGTTCTGACGATTCAGTTTCCCTGCAGCGGCCGGAAGTAGGTTCGGAAGTAGCTGGTGAAGCGCCTATTTGCGGAAGTGATTCCTGATCGCCTCCGCCTGAACCCGCGTCACCACCGCCGACAACGCCGCCGGATCCGCCTGCTTCACCGCCTGCAAGCTGCCAAAATGTTCGAGCAACCGCCGCGTCGTGCTGGCCCCCACGCCCGGGATCTCCAGCAGTTCCGTCGACCGGTCGCGCATCTGCCGGCGCTTGCGATGGAAGGTTACGGCGAAGCGGTGAGCCTCATCGCGGATCAGCTGAATCAAGTGCAGCACGGGCGAATGATGATCGAGGGCAATCGGATCTTTCTCCTGGCCATAGACATACAAAATTTCTTCGCGCTTGGCGATCGCGGCCAGCGGCTGGTTGATAATCTCGAGCGTGTCCAGCGCCTCGGCTGCGGCGTGCAGTTGTCCGAGGCCGCCGTCGATCAACACCAGGCTTGGCATCGCCTTCTTCTCGTCCTGAATTCGCTTGTAGCGGCGCGTGACCACCTCGCGCATCGATGCGAAATCGTCCACACCCTCAACCGTGCGAATAATAAACTTGCGGTAATCCGCTTTCTTCATCTTGCCGTCTTCCCACACCACCATCGAGGCAACAGTCTCGGCGCCCTGAATATGCGAAATGTCGAAGCATTCAATGCGCTTCGGCAACTCCGGCAGACTCAAAACATCCCGCAATTCTTCCTTGATCTTCTGCGCGTTGGGCTTGAGCACGCGGAATCGCTGATCATACGATTGCTTGGCGTTATTCCCGGCAAGATCGATCAGCGAGCGCTTGTCGCCGCGTTGCGGCACAAAAATATGCACCTGCGTGGGGCGAGCACTCTTGGTCGCGACTTGCTCGGAGAGCAGATCCTCGAGTTCTTCGCGGTCCTCGAAGTCGACCGGGACGTAGAGATTGCGCGGAACATAGGGCTGGCCGATGTAAAGCTGCTTCAGCAACGCGGAGAAGAACTCGCCCGGATGAAAGATGGAATTGTCATCCTGAGGCCCGCACTCTTGGCGGGCCGAAGGATCTATGAACTCGTCGGCAGCTTTGGTGCGGGTGGCAGAGTGCAGAGATCCTTCGCTTCGCTCAGGATGACAAAGATTACCGTCAACAGAGGAACTTGTTGCGATGTCGGCCAAATCGTCGGTGGGGGCTACATCGGTGGAGTCGACCCCAAACTCCGGCAAGTCCTCCCAAAAGAATTCCCGCCGGTCCACCATCTTTCCCCCGCGCATGTGAAACAAATTCACCGCCACCATGCCATTCTCGTAGTGATACCCAAACACATCCGCATCATCGCCCTCGGCCGCAGCCATGCGCTGGCGTTCCTGCAACTGCTCCACCGTCGAAATCAGGTCGCGATATCGCGCGGCCCGCTCGAACTCTTCCGCAGCCGCAGCCTGCTCCATGCGCTCATGCAGCGAGCGGCTCAAATCCGTCGGCCGCCCTTCCAGAAACAACTTCACATCGCGCACTGCTTCCTGATAAATCCCCGGCGTGGTCAGATTCTCCACGCACGGTCCCAGGCAGCGCTTGATGTAGTACTGCAGGCACGGCCGCGGATGATACCGCGTCAGATCAACCTTGCAGGAAGGAATCAGAAAATTGCGGTGAATTAAATCGACAATGCGATATGCCAGGTTTCCGGGAAAATATGGCCCGTAATAATTGCTGCCATCCTTGCGCAGCCGTCGCGTCACGTACACCCGCGGCCAGCGCTCGCCCATGGTCAGCTTCACATAAGGATAAGTCTTGTCGTCGCGCAGCAGGATGTTGAACCGCGGCTTGCGCTGCTTGATCAGATTATTTTCGAGAGCGAGGGCCTCTTTGTTATTGGCGACTACGATGTAGTCAACATCGACGGCCTCGCGCACCAGCGTTCCGGTCTTGGCGTCTTCCCAGCGCCCTTCATGAAAGTAGCTGGCCACGCGGCTGCGCAGGTTCTTCGCCTTGCCCACGTAGATGACTTCGCCCTCGGCGTTTTTGTACAGATACACGCCGGGCTCAGTCGGAATGGTGCGAATTTTGGCGAGCAAATCCATGACGCGAGCAATCTATTCTAATTGGATGGGACATCGCCGGATTGTGTTACAAAAAGGGCTGATGAGTCTGATCAGCATGGTCCGAGTGTTTTGCCTCCGGAATGTTTTGGTCGCGGCGCTGGCTGTGATTGCGGTCTGGTCTACCGACTCGAGTCCTGCGGCTGCACAGAGCGCTCCGGTTACGCCACCCAATCAGTCATCCGAGCCCCAGCTGACCAAATCCCCAGCAGGGAAAGAGGAAGAGGCCGCGCGCGCCGCCGCGCGCGCCAACGCGCTCCATCCCGGCGCCCACCATTTCGACCGCGTCCTGATTATCGTGCTGGAAAACGTCGACTACGAAGTCGCCAGCCAGGACAGAAGTCTCGTCGACCTGGTCGCGGCTGGCGCCAGCTTCACCAACTTCCATGCCCTGTTTCATCCTTCCTATCCCAACTACCTGGCCATGGTGGCCGGGACCGACTTCGACATTCATCACCGCGGCCGTCTTCTGGGCGATTCTCAGGTGAACTTTCCGGCTGATGCCGAGCATCGCACCATCGCCGATCGTCTGGTCGCCGCCGGCCTCGACTTTAAGCAGTATGCCGAGGAACTCCCCGACCAGACCTGCCCCTGGACGTTCTCCTCCCAAAACATGCCGGCCGGGCGAGGCAACTACGCGCGCCGCCACGTTCCCTTCCTGAGTTTTCGCGAGGTGCAGGAGAAGTGGTGCGACCGCGTGATTCGCGTGGATTCCACCAAGTCCGACAACTTTTTTGTGCAGGACGCGAAGAAAGGACTGGTCGCCTATTCCTTCTACACCCCCAATATGAATCACGACGGACACGACACCAGTGCTCACTTCGCCGGCACGTGGGTGAAGAAATTCCTGGACGAGACCTTCCCCGAGAAACTCCGCCAGGGAACGCTGGTCGTGGTGACGTTCGACGAATCGGGTGGCAACGAGGATAATCGCATCTTCACCTTGTTCCTCGGCGATATGGTGAAACCAGCGAGCCAGCAGGATCCCCAGGCGCTGGCCAAGCCCTACACCCACTACAGCGTCCTGCGCACCATTGAGGACAACTTCGGCCTCGAGCCGCTCACCGCCAACGACCGGAATGCCACGCCCATCACCGACATCTGGAAGTGAGTCAGCGCGCGCGACAATAGAGGAGATGAGTCGCGCGGGGTATGATCGTATTCCCGGGTTGCGCGAGCCCGATCGTATAAAATTTCCATTCCCTATGTGGGTTTGTGCAGCTTTCCGGTATTGTCCAGTTTCTTGCGAGTATGCACAATTCCACGCAAAGCATTGAAAACGTATATACTTATCCCCGGAACTTCGGGTTTGGGAAACTGGCATGTGCCGTGCTTCAGTAAAGCTCGTAGTTGGAACATGGCATCATTTCCCAGGATCACAGAATCACCGGTTCCGGCCGCCAAAGGCGTGCCCGAACCAGCTTTTAGACATCTATTAAGAGAGAAAACTAAGGAGTCACACCCTATGAATCGCACTTCGTTAGTGATTTGCCTAGCAGCGAGCATGGCGGCCACGGTCGGCTGCGCCAGCAAGAATTATGTGAAGCAGCAGACCACCCCCCTGATCAACAAGACCAACGAACTCGACGATCTGACGGCCAAGAACACCAAGGACATCAAGGACGTTGACGCGCGCGCTCAGGCCGGCATTGCCGCCGTGAACGCCAAGACCGCCGACGTGGAGCAGAAGGCTACGGCTGCCGGACAGACCGCAACCTCGGCCCAGCAGATGGCCGACGCAGCCAACGGCCGCGTGGGTGTACTGACCAACACCGTCGCCAACCTCGACAACTATCACGCGGTTGCCGAGACTTCGGTGAAGTTTGGCTTCAATAAAGACAACCTGACGGCGAAAAGCCAGGAAGCGCTCGATCAACTCGCCGGCAGCATCGCCTCCACCAAGGGCTACATCATCGCCCTCGAAGGTGGAACGGATTCCGTCGGCTCGGCTGACTATAACTACGATCTGAGCCAGCGCCGCGCCAACGCGGTTATCCAGTACCTGGCCTCCAAGTACAACGTGCCCGCGCACAAGATCTACGTGATTGGTCTCGGGAAAGACAAGCCCGTGGAGACGAACAAGACCTCCACCGGCCGCGCCGATAACCGCCGCGTCGATGTGCGCTTGATGACCAACACCGTAGGCGACACCACGCCGGCACCGACGCCTGCGACTCCGTCGTCGATGTAAGGAACGGAGCGGAGGTTCTCTTTGGAGATCCTTCGCTTCGCTCAGGATTTCGGCGCGCGGCTCAGACGCCGCGCAAACACCTCAACTTTACCCTCCTCCCCGGAGGACTTCGCCAACAGGCCGCTCAAGCCTCCCCCTGAGCGGCCTGCTTTTTTTGTTTGGGACTTCCAGTCACTTTCAAGCCAATATCCAGCCTACGGCCAGATGTCGCATGGACAGCAGTGAGGAAGTATTCGGAAGAGTGTGCGGAGACGACGGAATCGATTTGTTCCCGACTTATCGACGACGACGGTAGGGGGGAAACGCGTTATTTCGGGGTGTCGTCCGGTTTCGCGGGCGTGGCCGGAGGCGGAGGGGACGATTTCAGCTTGGCCAGGGACGCATCCACGCGCTTCTTGAAATCGCCGGCGTCGTCGTTCCCCAATCCACTAAAGCCAGACTGGATTACCATCTCGCAGCCATCGCCCTTTGAATTCAGCGCGACCGAGTTGACGCGCTTCTGGCCAATTGCGCCAATCCCTATCGAGTACGACGCGGTCATCTCGGTGTTCTCCATCGACATAACCCCGTACTTGCCGGAATTTCGGAGAGTATCCTTCACCCCGGTCCACAATGTGCCGCATGGAATGGAATACATCTCGTTGTGCGTCTTGGCGAACGACGGCACCGCGACGATCAACAATATCAGGGCTGCCACGGCGAATCGCTTCATGGTGGATGCTTCCTCCTGAAACGTTGAATTGTACCATCGGCGCCAGGAATTTACTGTGAGCGGTAAGTGCTGGTTCCCTGGCTGGTTTCTTAACTCTTGGCCTCTGGCCCGGGGTTGAGTAGGATTGCAGCCATGTCTTCCACAACTCTTTCGCGGCGCTCGTTCCTGGCGATGTCCGCCATGTTGCCCTGGGCCTTGCGCGGCGCGGCATTGGCTGCGGCGTCAGGCTCGATTCCGGTTGGACTGGAACTCTACTCCGTCCGCGACGCCCTGAAGGCCGATCCCGAGGGCACGGTGCGCGCCGTCGCCCAGATGGGATATCAGGCAGTCGAGTTCTACGCCCCGTATTTCGAGTGGACCGAGACCCAAGCCAAGCAGATGCGCAAGCTGCTGGATGATCTCGGCATCCGCTGCTACTCCACCCACAACGATGCGGATTATCTCGACCCGAAGAATCTCACTCGGGTGCGCGACCTGAACCTGATTCTCGGCTGCAGGTATGTGGTGCTGGCCTGGATTGACCCGAAAACCGGGCTTGATGCCTGGAAGGCGGTTGCAGACAAACTGAACTCCGCCGCCGAGACCCTGGAACCCGCCGGTCTCAAGGCCGGCTACCACAATCATCAGGCCGAATGGGCGCCCCTGGGCGGCCAGCGCCCCATGGACATCCTCGCCAAAAACACCAGGCCTTCGATTATGTTGCAGTTGGATGTGGGAACCTGCCTGGAAGGCGGCGCCGACCCAGTCGCGTGGATCCGAGCCAACCCGGGGCGCATTCGGTCCATCCATTGTAAAGACTGGTCGCGCGACCCGGCCAAGGCCTACAAGGTGCTGTTCGGAGAAGGCGTGGCGGACTGGAAAGGTATTTTCCAGGCCGCCGAATCGGTCGGCGGAGTTGAGTATTATCTCGTCGAACAAGAGGGCAGCCGGTTCTCCGAGTTCGAAACCGCGCGCAAGTGCCTGGCCGCATTCCGGGCGACCCATGCTTGATCAACCGCCCGATTGACCCATGCTTGATTCGACCATGCTTGATTGAACGAAAAATCAATAGCGGTAAAATAGTCGTATGCGCAGATTGCTTCTGATTTCGTTGCTCACCTGCACCCTGGGAGCCTGGGCGCAGAACTCCGCCCCCTCAGACTCCCAGACTCCGAATACTCCATCCAAGCCTCCCGTGCGTACCCCGAGTCTCGCGCCCCCACGATCCGATCGGGTCAATGCCGCCGACCTCGACAACGGGCCCGGCGAGAGTTCGAGCAAAGATTCTCCCATCGACTTAAGTCCTCCTGCGGGCGACGACAAAGCGCACCCGCAAAGCTCCGAGGCTCTCATGGATGTGGAAGGCGGCAACGACGCCGGCCAGGTGCATCCCTGGAATCCGCACAAGGCAGCCAAGGATATTGAGGTGGGCGACTACTACTTCAAGGAGCGCAAGAACTATCGCGCCGCCGCTGACCGCTACCGTGAGGCGCTACTCTACAAAGAGAATGACGCGGTTGCCACATTCCGTCTGGCGTTGTGCCTGGAAAAAATGGATCAGCCTAACGAAGCCCTCAAGGAATACGAAAGCTACTTGAAGATCCTGCCCAGCGGCCCGCAGGCGGAACAAGCCCAGAAGGCAATTCAACGGTTGAAAGCTCCCGCCGCCAATGCCAAGGCCACCCCCTGAGCACCTGCGTCTTGCGGGTGAGCCGACAAGAACCTACGGCCGAGTGCGCTGGCGCAGTTTTTTCGCTTTCGATTTCTGACCGCCTCCGTCGCCATTTCCCACTCTGCTCTGCTTGCCCTCTCCCAGAATCAGGGTGCGCGGCCACTTCGGCCCGGAATGCTCAAAGTTCTTCGATCGCGCCGCCGAGTCGAGGATACCGTCGAATGCGTCCAGACACGCATGCACCGTCTGCACTCGCAGTTCGCCCTCGAAGCCACCCCGGATGATGAGCATGGCGGTTCCATGCATCAGCGACCACACCGCCAGCATGAGCCGGGTATGCTGCCGCGGACTTCCTCCCAGCCGTTTGGCCACGCGCTCCCGCATCAGTTTGAACGACGGCCACGGCTCATGCAGGGAAGGCGGCTTGGCCACTCCGTCAAACAGCACTTCGTAGGCGTGACTGTGCTGGAGAGCGAATTCCAACTGGGTCTGGACGGCTTCGCGCAGGGTGCGGGTGCGGGCCAGCGCGGCAAACAATTCGCGGCGGGTTTCCATGCGCAGCGAGCGCAGAATGTCGTCGCGGTCGCGGTAGCGCTCGTAGACCGTGGGCGTGGTGGTGCCCGCAGCCTTGGCCACGGCGCGCATGGTGAGCGCCTTTTCACCTCCGCGCGCCCACAACCGCGAGGCCGCGCCGAGAATTCGCTGTTCCAGATCAGGGTCGGGATGCCGGGGCACTGCTCCTCCAATAAGTATAAAATCGGCCTACTAAAGCGAATTAGTTGCTTGCACAACGTAATAGTAACGATGTATACTCTATGTAATCAGTAAGCAGGAACGACCTCGCAGGGTGGGTCCCGCCGGAACCGCGAATGTGGCAGTCCTCCCAAGTACGGTTCCCGGGACCCACCTGCGTTTTGCCCCCGATCAAAACCAACGAAGGAGCTGTAGATGGCACCAGGAACAAAGAAACAGATTGATATTGCCCGCCTTAAAGCCGATCTCGCCGCCGCCAGCGTCGAATTATTGAGCGCCCACTGCGCCGCCGACCGGGTTCGTCTCCAGTATTCTGCGCAGGACATTGTGGCCTTCGGCGAACGTAGAGCCCTGCAGCGCGCCATCACTTCGGCCGAAGCCCTACACCGCTTTTTTTCGCAAATCGAAGCCCAGATCAACAAAGAAGGCGGGACTCGCTAAGACGAATTCCCTTCGGACCCGGTCTTCCTTCCATAACGACACAGTGGCAAAAACCGAAGCGGCAGAACTCCAGCGGTAAAAGCTCTAACACACGAACTACTTCTCCACCCGGATGAATGCGCCGGTGGACGCGTTGACCGCAACCGTCAGCTTGGCGCCCTCCCGCACCGCGCCGTAAATGACGTGCCAGGTCAACTCGCTGGTATTGTGATTCCAGTCGCAAACGTAGATGACCGGTGTATCGGGGGCACCCTCCAGAATCTTGTCGCCGCCGTGCTTCTGCGCCGTGGCGAACGCCTGGTCGGAATCGATCTTCAGGAAGGCCATGTCGAACACCTGCATCGACGAGTTCGTCGGACTATAACTGTCTTCGATTCCAGGATTCACTCCAGGTGAGGCGGCCCCATCCGCCGCGCTGCCCGACCAGGTGTAGCTCTTCACCACGCGCCGCGCCGGCGATGCGAATCCACCGCGCCAGACCGCCCACTTGCCATCCTGCCCTTTGCCGTCGCTGGTTGCGGTGGACTCAAGCCGGAAAGGTTTCGCGTCCGGGTTCCAACTCCGCGCCGCGACATAAAGTTTCTGGAAGGCAGAACGTGCCGTGATGAGCTCGGGGCCTTTCGCTTCGGGCTTGGTCTCGGCCGTTTTGTCGGAATCCGACGAGCAAGCGGCGAGCAGAGCCAGCAGCAGCAGCATCGCGAGGGCGACTGGGCAAGCGGCAGACGCACGCTTCATGCCGGTCCGACCGCGCTCATTCCGACTGCTGAATCCCGGTATTTCCGCTGCTCTGGCGGAGTGCTCCGTAGGGGCGAGGCTGGCCGTCTTCATGAATATCCTTCCTGTGATAACGTGGATGAGTTTTGGTGGTTGTGCAACATTCTAACCGAAAGCTCGAAAAAGGTAAGTAACCCGCGTGGACCCTGGTCTTCATCGTCTGCAGGATGCGATCGCGTCGGCGGTGGCGGGATTATCGCCCGAGCAGTTGCGCGCGCACCCGCCGGGAAAGTGGTGTGCCAGCGAAATCGTGGAGCATTTGTATTTGACCTACACGGGAACCACCAAAGGATTTCAGCGCGTGACCGAAGCCGGCAAGCCGCTGGCCACGACGCAAAGCTGGGCGCAGCGCCGCCGGACGCTGGTGGTGTTGGGATTAGGCTACTTTCCTTCCGGCCGGGAATCTCCTGCAGTGGTGCGTCCGCGTGGACTGGAGCCGGAGAAGGTGGTGGGAGAAATTGGCGCCAAGATTTCGGAGATGGCTGACATCATAGCGCTCTGCGAAGAAAAGTTTGGGGCGCGCCGCAAACTCCTGGACCATCCGGTTCTGGGCCCGCTCACGGCAGCCCAATGGAGGAAGTTCCACCTGGTGCACGGCCTGCATCACGTAAAACAGATTCTCCGCCTGCGTAAGACCGCTGCAAAAACTTAGCGCGATGAGAAAGCAGCGCCGGCGTCAGGCCGGCAACCAAAAGATTCGCCGCAAAAAAAAGCGCCGGAGCCCGCCTCCGGCGCTTCAATTTCGCTACGGCTAACCACGTAACCGGCCTAGGGCTCGCGAACCGCAGCGGGTGCTCCAGCCTTGCGCGCCTCTTCCTGAGTATCCTCGAGTTTCTGCTTGGCGTCGTCGAGCGCTTTCTGTTTGTCGGCAATCTGCTGCTTATACTGGGCGTCCTGCTTGTCCCAATCGGCGGAGTTGCGCATGCGGTTGCCGGCATCGGCGTACATGGCGGCGGCGCGAATCTGGTATTCGCGCTGCAGCACGTCGAGTTCGCGGGTCAGCAAATCGATCTGTTCTTTTTGCGAGTTGAGTTTGTCGCCCCATTGCTTGGCGGCAGCCTCCTGGTTCGCCGGGTCGGCAGGACTCTTGGCGGCAGCAGTCAACGGAGCTTTCTCCGGGGTGGCAGCCTTGGCTTCAGTGCCAGTCTTGTCGTCCGCAGGCTTGGCGTCGCCGGCTTTGGCTTCGCCCGCGGCCGCGGCCGCGCCGTCGGAATCGACTGTCTTGGCCGTGGTATTCTCCGACACGGTGGCCGGCGTCTGGCCCACGATCGAGAGCTTGTCCTCCCGGGGCAGATTGTCGTTGTCGAACACTTTCGGTTTCGACACGGCTCCCGGATCCTTGCGGACCTGGCGCGCGTAGTCGCCCAGGGATGAGCCCGAGGTTGAGCCTGAAGAAGAGCCCGAGGAAGAATTCTGCGAGGTCGACGGAGTCTGATTCTGGGCGCTGGCTGGAAGGCCGGCCACGCCGAGAAGCAGCACGATTCCAATTCCACTGCACGCGATATGTTTCATGATTCCCACCTTTTCCCTTACGCTTTGTGTCTGTTCGCTTTCAGGTCAATCCACTTTCAGGTCAATCCACCGAAGTGCCGGCCGCCGCTCCCTGCGCGGCGCCCTTGGTCGTCAAAAATCCTCCAATACTGCGATCCAGTTGTGCCGCCTCGTGCGCAATGTCGCCCGCCAGTTGCACCGCCAGTTCGGGATCGCGGCTATTGGCGAGCTGCTGCGCGTAGCCGGAAATCGTAGCCAGCGAAGTGCGCAGCTGCAGCGCCATCTCGGCGGAAATCTCGCCATGCAGTTCCTGCTGGCGGCGAATGCGTTCCAGTTCGCTCAGATCGTTGATCAGGCAGGCCACGCCCAGCAGGCTGCCTTCCGGCTCCGGCACCGGAGAAATCGTGACCGCGATGAACCGCTTCTCTCCCGCCGGGGTCTCGTATTCCGCTTCCACTTCCCGCCGCTTGCTGTCTCCCCGCAACACCGAGCCGATCTCGTCGGCCACGCAGACCGGTTCGTCGCCAGCTTCATCCCCAGCGACCTCCGCTCCTGCTGGATTCCGCGGACTCACCACCGCTCCCCGGAAAATGTCGTCCGCTCCCATGCCGGTCGCGGTAACGAAACCCAGGATCGCCTTCGCCGAAGGATTCGCCGTCTTCACCAGCCCGTTGGTCCCAAACACCAGCACCCCGCAGGAAAGATTCGAAAGCACGGCATGGCTGAAATTGTCGCTGATGCGGGCCCGCTGCTGTTCCGCCTTCGATTGCACCTGCAGTTCGTGTTTCTGTTGCTTGAGTTGCTGGATCACCGTGTTGTACAAATGCAGCGGCAGAGTCTCCAGTGTGGGCGTCGGATTGGCCGAAAAATCGCGATCTTCCGCAATGCTCTTGCGCAGCGCGCGAATCAGGATCAGGCCCATCAAGAACGCCAGCGTGGCGCAGAAAAACACGAACGCGGCGCGCAGCAAGATTGGGTTGGCTATCAGCTTCACCACAGCCCTCCATACCAGTGCAGAAATTGATTGCCGAAGAAAAGCGCGATCAGCGCCATGCTTCCCAGAAAAACTCCAAACGGCATCTGATAATTCCGAAAGACCACCTGCGCCGACTGCCATCCCCGCCGCCGCGCCGCCTGCGCATTCGCCAGGCGCTTCATGAAGCGGTGCGTGCGTTTCAGCCACACCACGAACACTGTCGTCACCCCAAAAAATGATCCCGCCAGCGACGCCGTAAAAAGCGTAAAGATGGTCAACTTCATACCCAGAAACGCGCCCACCATCGCCATCAGCTTGACGTCTCCGAATCCCATGCCTTCGGTGCCGCGCCAGCGCAAATAAATCGCTCCCGCACCGTAAATGAAAGACGCACCCAAAGCCGCTCCCAGCAATGAATCGACCAGGGATACCAGCCGTGCCGAAATATCGCCGCTGAACGGCAAATTCAGCATCCCCGGCAGAAACCGAGACGCCAAATCGTCCACCGGAACCAGCAGGCTGAAGATCACGCCCAGCGCCAGCCCCGGCAGCGTCATCTTGTCCGGGAGCAGTTTGGTTTCGGCATCGGTGAAAATCAGCCCCAGCAGCAGAAACGCCAGCGTGCAATATTTCAGCGTCGAAAGCGTCAGCCCGAACTGCCAGTAGCAGCCCAGAAACAACAGCCCGGTGAGCAGCTCAATCAGCAGGTAGCGCGGCGAAATCGGAGTCTTGCACTGGCGGCAGCGCCCGCCCAGAATCAGCCAACTCAACACCGGAAGATTGTCGTAGAACGCGATCGGCTGCTTGCACTCCGGGCACGCCGAACGCGGCGTCACCACCGACAGCCCCAGCGGCAGGCGATGGATGCACACATTCAGAAAGCTGCCGAAGAGCAGCCCGAAGACGAAAATCGACGATGCCAAAACAGGATCCACGGGGTCTATGATGATCTCCCTCTAATGATTCCGCAGGCTCAACTCATACGCACGCGAGCCTCTCCTGAAGAACGCTGCAGTTCTGTATTCTTGGTTGGATTATAAGTGGATCAAGTGACCAGGACTAAGGTACTGAAGTCACTGTCCGAACGGCCAGGGGGTTCTAAGACACTGACCATGGGCCGGTTACTCTGCGGGATTAACTCGGGTACGACTGGCCAGCCAGGCGACGGTGGCGATCATGCCGAGCCATCCCATGGCTCGCACCACGGCGGCGATCTGCGTGTCGTGATCGAGGACGCCGAGGTTGGAGAAGATGCGGAAGAAATCATGCTCGACGAAGTCAGGATCGCCGGTCGTGACCAGGGGAAGGATTTGGGCGCGGGCGTCGGCCATGTAAGTTGCGGTGTAGAGCCAGTTTTCGAAAAAGAAAAACAGGCAGAAGACGAAACCGGCGACCTGACGCTGGGAGAAGAAATACGCGGCCAGAAGAAATGGAACCATCCACTGCAGGATCGTGCCTCCCCAGAGGCAGAGCGTGGGGCCAAACCATGCGAACAAATTGTGTCCGCCTTCGTGGACGACAAGGTTGGCGCTGTCGATGAAGAGATATCCGCCGTGGGCATTGAAAGCGTATGCAAGGAAGGCGATGTAGAAAACCAGCCACGCCACTACGGCCGGGCGGGAGACGGGCTTCCATGGTTCGTTCAGACACGTTTCGGCGAAGAACGATTGTAGAGATTCGAACATGCGAGCCTGGGGTGATTCTACGGGCGGGGATTTGCGCGGTGCAGATTACTATGGTGCGCGGGCGCTAAGGGCGGCCGCGGTGAGTGGGAGAGAAACCTGACCACAGAGGACACGGAGGATACACAGAGGAGCGGCTTATCGCCTAGTCAGAGTTTTCCTAGCTCAGGCCGCCATGACCAGGCAAGGAATCACTTGGTCCTGTCCGTCGCGTGAAGGCTGCGTTTCTTGTTAAAGTGATCTGAAGCGAGTCTTTCTGAACGACGTTTTCGTACTCGCGGTTGCGAGACGTAGCTAGCTGCTGTCTCTGCGGAATGATTTTTATGAAAGTTCGCCAGTGGATTACCGCGATTGTGCTGCTTTTGCTGGTGGCCGCGGCTATTGCGGGAATCGTGTGGACACGGGCGCTGCCGGCTCCGAACGAAGAGGCGGCTGCGACGCCGACGGGGAAGACGCTCGAACGGAAGGCGCCAGTCGCGCCCCGTCCGCTGGTGGACCAGCGTCCGCTGCAGACGGCGAAGCGGATGGCGGCCATCGCGGGGACTCCCGAAGAGCAAGCGCTGGCGCACCAGGCGGAAAAAGTCGGAGATCGTGAGGTCGATCTGGCTTTTTTCGATGCGCTGCGCACGGCGGAAGAAAATCCTCCACCGCTTTCACCGGAGGCGCGGCAGATTTCGGATCGCAAAAATAAAGCGGAACTGGCGCTAAAGGAGGATCAGGAAGGGATCACGCAGCTGGCGCGTAAGCTGGCGGCGGCCCCGGAAGCGCAGAAGGACAACCTGCAGGATCAGATCGACGTCGCCAAGGCGCAGATGGATCTGGACCAGGATGAACTGGACGACGTGGCGGAGGATTTGGAGCAGGCGGGCGGCGATCCGCAGTCGAAGATCAAGCGATTGCAGGCCGAGCATGAAGCGGGCGAGCATAGCGCGGAAGCGCCGGTAGGAGCTGGGGCCAATCCGCTGGAGCAGAATTATCAGACGCATACGCTGCTGAACGTATTCCGCGCGTGGCAGGCGCTGCGCGAGAAAACAATTCAATTGCAGGGTGCCGAGGAAGAAAGCAAGACCAAGCAACTCCGTTTGAACCAGCGGCACGAAGCTCTGACCGCACAAGTTGAGAAAGATAAGGAAAATCGCGAAGCTGCCAGGCAGCAAGCCAAGGGATTCGCGAAAAACAGCAACGCCGGCAGCCGGGAGGACTCGAAAGCCTCCGCGAAATCAGCCCTCGATTCGCTGAAGCAGTACACGCGCGATCAGAAGAATCTGGCCGACCTGGGCAAGCGGCTGCAGGACGAGCAGGAACTTACCGAGACTTATTCCAGCTGGATCGCGCTCATCGAGACTCGCGAGCGGGAGGCGCTGCACCACCTGATCGAGTCGCTGCTCTTGATTCTGTTGGTGCTGGTGGCGGTTTATATCGCTGACCGCCTGATCGAACGCCTCTTCACGGGCATGACGGCAGAGAACAAGCGGGTCGACACGCTGCGCTCGGTCGTGAAATTTGCGGCACAGGTCGTGGGGGCGATCGCGATTCTGTTCATTGTGCTTGGCATGCCTACGCAGACAACTACCGTCCTCGGCCTGGCGGGCGCGGGGCTGACAGTGGCGATGAAAGACTTCATCGTCGCATTTTTTGGATGGTTCGTGCTCATGGGCCGTAATGGAATTCGCGTGGGCGATTGGGTGGAGATCAACGGCGTGGGCGGAGAAGTGGTAGAAGTCGGATTACTGAAGACGGTTCTGCTGGAGACCGGCAGTTGGGCGGACTTGGGGCATCCCACGGGGCGGCGGGTTTCGTTCGTGAACAGCTTCGCCATCGAAGGTCATTTCTTCAACTTCACGACTTCAGGACAATGGATGTGGGATGAATTGCAGGTGCTGATTCCGCCGGGACAGGATCCGTATCCGATTATTGACGGCATCCAGAAACTCGTGGAGCAGGAGACCAAGACCAATGCCAGCAGCGCCGAAGCCGAGTGGCAGGAGGCGTCGGCGCGCTACCGGGTCAAGGCATTATCGGCAGTACCGGGGATCAATGTGGTTCCGACGGGGGCGGGGATCGAGGTGCACGTACGGTATATCACGCGCGCCTCCGAGCGGCACGAGGCGCGCAAGCGCCTGTATGAGGCGGTGGTGGAAATGATGCATGGGAAGCGGGAGGCGGTGAAGGGGTAGAGCTTCTAGCTTTCAGCTTTCAGCTTTCAGCTTCGAGTTCTGAGCTTTGAGCTCTGAGTTTCCAACTCTTATAGCTCTTAACTCGTAGCTCGTAGGTCGAAGCTCTCAGCTCCTGAAACGGCCGCGTGCGCCGCCGTGGAAGAGCGGCCCTTCAGGGCCGCGAAAATATCCAGGCGAATGAGGGCTTCAGCCCCTGTGATATCCATGACCAACAAAAATCAACTGGGCACTCTAATCGTGACCGGAGCGAGCCGTGGGATTGGCGCGGCCACCGCAACGCTCGCGGGGGAGCGGGGGTACGCCGTTGCGGTGAATTACTCCACGAGCGAGGCTGAGGCGCGCAGCGTTGTCGACGGAATTGTTGCGGAAGGCGGTCGGGCGGTGGCGATTCAATGCGACGTCTCGAACGAAGCGCAGATTATGCGGATGTTTGAGACCGCCGAGCGCGAACTCGGCCCGATCAAGGCGCTGGTGAACAACGCTGCGATCACGGGCGGATTCGCGCGGGTGGAAGAGGCTTCGAGCGCGGCGATTGCGCACATGCTCGCCGTGAATGTGACCGGGACGATTCTGTGCTCGCGCGAGGCAGTGCGGCGCATGTCGACGCGGCGAGGCGGAAGCGGCGGGGCAATCGTGAACATTTCATCGATCGCAGCCCGCACGGGAGCGGCGGGGGAGTGGGTGCATTATGCCGCGTCGAAGGGCGCGATCGACAGTTTCACGATCGGACTGGCGCGAGAAGTGGCAGCGGAGGGGATCCGCGTAAACGCCGTGGCGCCGGGATTGGTTGACACCGGACTGCACGCCGCGAATGGCGAGCCGGGCCGGCTGCAACGACTGATGGGAACAATTCCGATGGCGAGGCCAGGGACGCCGCACGAAATCGCGGAGGGGGTATTGTGGCTGCTGTCCTCGGCGGCTTCGTTTACGACCGGGGCGATTTTGGAGATCGGGGGTGGGCGGTAGGGGGGCAGTCGTTGATGGTTGGTGGTTCGCCAATCGCGCCTCGGCGCCGCTGCTGGGGCCTTCCATTTGCTCCGCGCGAAATCGTACTCTTGTCATTCCGACCCCCGAGCGCATGCGAGGGGCTGAGGAATCTCGGTTCTCGCGCTATCAACGCCTGATCGCGGATGCCCAAACTGGGTTCGGCGCTCAGCCTACTTCTCCAAGTTTTTCCTCAGGTAGGCCTTCACTTTTTCTGGCAGGCGAGACGCGTGCAGGACGTCGCGCAGTTGCGCGGGCGGGAGTCGGCGGGCGAATTCGAGGGCGCGCGCCAATGGCGTGAATTCGTTGCGCAAGAGGGCGGTGCGAATTTCGAGTCGTACGGACCATTTGGCGTGATGGCAAATTGCTTTGACGAAAGCGGGCGTCGCGGCTGGACGCAGCAGAGCTTTGACAATGGCGGTTTCGGTAAGGCGCGGATTCTCGAGCGCGGTTTGCCAGACGCGCGATTCTTTGTCGAGCAGCAGAGCCGCGGCGACCATGGTGGACGAACGGCGCGCCAGCGCAATGCGCTCCCCCAGCGTGATGGAGGCGATGCGGGAGACGAGCAGTTCGTCGGAAACGCGCTTCAGGTCGGCGGCGACTGCGGGGAGCAGCGAGAACTGCATGAGATCAAACGTGTAGAGTTCGCGGATCAGGCGCAGAGCGACGCGGCGCGGGGCGCGAGGATGAGCGGCGATTGCGATCCGGACCTTGCGCGATTTCATGACTGCGGCGTTGCGGGTGATTTGTTCGATCTGCTCAGCAGCCAGCGTGCGGTCTTTCAGCAGGGCCTGAGCGAGATCGGCAGTGAGAGAATCAGGCGGAGGATGGGCGCCTTCGGTCACCGTAGCCGAGTCGGTTCGCGGTGGTGAAATAGGATCGTCGGATTGGGGCTCTTCTGGAACCATCAAGGTCATCGTTGTTACTCGCTGGGCTGCGCCGGCGGACAGCCGGTGCCGGCTGTCCCCACATTCTTCCTTTAATCCGTGTCCGCGCCACTTGAATCCGTGTCCGCGCCACTTGTCGAAATGCTTCGCGCCGCGGCGGCTCGTCGCGCCATTTTTAGCGCACCTTCGACGGGATCGACGACCTGCGGATTTATTTCTACGCGCGGATCGAGGCGTCGCAATTCATTGTAGAAATCTCCCCGCGTAAGCGGTGCATGACGAAAGACGCCTCCGGTCATGGCCACCGGGACGGGACCGGTTTCACTCTTTTGAAAAAGGTGATGGAGCACAGTGGCGGCGACTTGGGCGAGTTCCCTGCCGGCGCTGGATAGAACTTGCAAGGCAAGGACGTCTTGGCTGGCGGCGACGGCCGGAAAGAGTGCGGCGAAGTCAGGAGGAGGAATCGAGTTGGCGGCGCGGGCGAGGTCGGAGAGCGAGGTGACGCCCCAGGCTTTTTGGAGCGCTGCTGAGAGTGAACTGGGCTGCGAGGATTCGCTCTCGAGAACTTCTTCGCGGCGAGCGAGGGACTTTGGATCGGCTAAGCGAAAATCGACGGGGCGCGGGTCGGCGGCGCGGAGCACCGCACTAACGGCGGCGCGGCCGATCCAGTGGGCGGACCCTTCGTCGCCGATGGCGAATCCCCAGCCACCGGCGCGGACCGTAGTTCCCTGCTGGTCGCGTCCGTAGGCAAACGATCCCGTTCCGGCATTGACAATCACACCTGGGCCGGTATCGAAGGCAGCCTCAAGGGCGATCTGCATGTCGCCAACAACGTGGATCGGCGTCGGGAGAATCTCAGCCAGGGAACGGCGGACAATCTCAGCCAATTCTGGACGTGCAGCCCCGGCCCCTCCCACGCACGTGCGCGCAACTTGCGCGGGCGCAATGCCAGCGGCGGCGCAGGCCTGGCGCACCGACTGCTGCAGCGACTCGCGAGCCTGCTTCTCGCCAACGCGGACAATGTTGCTCGGTCCGGCGGTCGCAGTGGCGAGGAGGCGCGATTCGTCGCCCACCGCACAGGTGGTTTTGGTCCCGCCTCCGTCGATTCCGAGATAGTAGGGCACGGGTTATTTCTAACATAGCGCAGTTGCTGGTTGCCGGTTGCCGGTTTGTGACTACCGGCTGCCGGGGACTATAGAGTCTCACTCGCGGAAACTCGGGCGGGCTTCGATAATTGGAGGCTACCGCGACAGCATCACTTTTATGACAGAGAAGATTCAGCTGAGTTGAACTACGCATGGGTTTGAACAAGATTGACTTCGCGATCATCGGGCTGTACCTGGTGGGGATAACTCTGTTTGGGCTTCGCTTCCGGAAGAAGCAGCGGTCGCTGCGCGACTATTTTCTGGCCGGGCGGGATATTCCATGGTGGGCGATTGCGCTCTCGATTGTGGCGGCGGAGACCAGCACGCTGACCATTATCAGTATTCCGGGGCTGGCCTATGACACCAACCTCACGTTTCTGCAGGTGGTGATGGGATACGTGGTGGGGCGCGTGGTGATCAGCTTTGTTCTGCTGCCGCATTATTTTCGCGGCGATCTTTATACGGCTTACGAACTGATCGAGAAGCGGTTTGGAAGCGGACTGCGTTCCCTGACCGCGGGATTGTTTTTGCTGACCCGGGCGGCGGCAGAAGGTGTGCGGGTGTATGCGGTGTCGATTGTGGTGTCGATTGCGCTGGGGACGGGCGAAGTGGCGTCGATTGCGATTATCACTGCATTGACGGTCATCTATACGTTTGAGGGCGGGCTGGCGGCGGTCATCTGGACCGACGTGGTGCAAACCGCGATTTACGTTGGCGGGACGCTGGTGGGACTGGCGACAATTCTGCATCTGGTCCCTGGAGGATGGCCGGCGATTCATGCGGCGGCGGCGGGCGCGGGCAAGCTGCAGGTGTTTAATTTCAGTACGAGCGTTTGGATTCCGTATACGTTCTGGGCGGGATTGATTGGCGGGACTTTTCTTACAACGGCGAGCCATGGGACCGATCAGCTCATTGTGCAGCGACTGCTGGCGGCGCGCGGGCAGAAACAATCGGTGACGGCGCTGTTGTCGAGTGGGGTCGCGGTGTTCTTTCAGTTTGCCCTCTTTCTGACGGTGGGCATCATGCTGTGGGCGTATTACCGGGTGCCGTCGGCGGTGTTTGGGAAACCGGACCGGATTTATCCGACATTTATTGTGACCCGGATGCCGCATGGAATTTCGGGGCTGCTGATTGCGGCGATCCTGGCGGCGGCGATGTCGAATCTGAGCGCGGCGCTGAATTCGCTGTCGTCGAGCGCGATCATGGATTTTTACGCGCGGCTGCGGCCGCTGGCGGATGAGAAAACTAAGATGCGGCTATCGCGGATCGCCACGTTGGCGTGGGCGCTGGTGCTGTTTGGGCTGGCGATGATCGCGCTCCATAAAGTGGGGCGAGTCGTCGAAGTCGGGCTGCAGATTGCTTCGGTGGCTTACGGGGCGCTGCTTGGAGTGTTCCTGCTCGGGGTGCTGACGCGGCGCGCGAACCAGCGTGGGGCGATGGTGGGGATGCTGTTTGGGTTCGGCATTGAATCGTATCTGTGGGGGTGGACACAAGTGCCGTGGACATGGTGGGTGTTCATCGGCACAACAGTGACGTTTGTAATCGGGTGGATGGTGAGTGTGGTTCTGGGGGATTCCGCTCGGCAGGAACGGGCGGCCAGCGCTTGATCCGGGCGTTGGTTGATGGGAGCGGTAGAATCGCAAATAATTGTGGGCGGTCGGGAGAAAATGGTCTGGGGCGGGTTTGATTAGACCGGTGGAATGGACGGTGCGCCGATGACTATGGTGGCTGAACGATCACGATGGATTTTCGTTTTTCTTGCTTTCTCCCTCTTTTCCGTCGAGGCCCTGACCGCGCAGTCAGATGCGGGGCAGACGCCCGCATCCTCGCCCTCATCCTCATCGCCGCAGAACACATCGCCGGCGGAAGTTCCGCTCGGTGCGCACCCGGTGCCACCGATTGAAACTGAGGCGCAGGCTCCTGCGCTTACGATTCGCCAGACGGTGCGGCGGGTGATCGTCGACGTGATGGTGCGGGACGCCGCTGGCAAGCCGGTGCACGGGCTCACGGCGGGGGATTTTTTGCTCACCGAAGATAAGCAGCCGCAGCGGGTGCTTTCCTTCGATGTTTATGATTTCGACAAGGCCTCGATTGCGCGCGCGCCCAATGCGCCACCGCTGCCGCCGAATGTTTTTGAGAATGTCCCGGTGGCGCCGGAGCGTGGACCGCTCTATGTGATGGTGCTCGATCTGGTGAACACGGAGATGGTCGACCAGATGACGGCGCGGCAGCAGTTGCTGAAGTTTGTCCGTAGCAAGCCGGAGGGGACGCGGTTTGCCGTCTTCGTCACTTCCGACAAGCTGTACCTGGTGCAGGGGTTTACCGCCGATAAAGACGCTTTGTATGCCGCGGTGGATCCGAAGCATCCGATGAAGCATGTCCCAAAAGTCTTCCTGATGGGACGAAACCACGGCTACAACGACCCGTACACGGCCGTGGATATGCTGACGCATATTGGCGAATATCTGGATGGAATTCCCGGACGCAAGAATTTGATTTGGGTCGCGGGAACCTTCCCGCTGGCGCTTTCGGCGCAGGAGGGCGATTCCGCGTACTGGGAAACCGATGTGAGAGGGGAAATGAATGCGCTGGCGCAGGCGCAAGTGGCGGTTTTTCCCGTGAATGTTTCGGGCGTGGTGACCAATCCCGAGGGCGCCTTGACTGGATTGGGGGCAGTGCGGACCAACACGCAGCTCGGCAACGGCAGTTCGCTCACCGAAAGTTATTCGGCCCAGGAGGAAATCGCCAGGATGACGGGAGGGCGGGCGATCTATAGCGACAACTCTCTGGCCGACGCACTCAGCACGGCCACGGAAGAGGGCGGAAGCTACTACACGCTCACGTATTCCCCTCCCAGCCAGGATGACGGGAAGTGCCACAACATTTCGGTGAAAGTCGATAAAGAAAAGGATCAGCTTTCGTACCGGCGCAACTACTGCCGGGGGCTTGAGGTTTCCACAGCCGCGGATGAGAGCAAGGATCATGCCGGGGCGGCGACGCTGGCGGTTCCGCTGCAGGCGGGGGACGTGCTGCAGGGAAACATTAAGCCGGGCGCGCCCATGTTGCACGATCTGGTATTCTCGGCGCATCTGCAGCCGAGCGGAGTTGCGCTGGCGAGTGCGGCGCAGATGGAGCACCTGGAGGAACAGTCGGCATTCTTCCGCAAGGAGCGCAGGAACCGGCCGCTCAAACCGCTGCCTCCGGTGAAGATTCAGACTTATACGATCGATTATCGCGTGCTCGATCCCCGGTTTAATGCGCTGCAGCTCAAGGCGCAAGCGGCAAGTAGCACCGGGAAGGAACCGACGCTGGAGTTTGCCGTCGCGGCCTTTGATGAAGACGGCAAGGTGTTGAACGGCGTGGTGAATGACGCAGTTCCGGAGCCTTCTACGCAGCCGGCGGAGAACAAGGCGGGATTGTTCCGGGCGCGCCAGGCGCTGATCGTGCCGTTAAATGCCACGTCCATTCGAGTAGGGGTGCGCGACCGCGCCAACGATCGCATGGGGACGCTCGAAGTGCCGCTGCCGCTGGCGCACAAGGGCGCGGTGCGTTAGAGCGCTGTTTCGTTTGGAATCCGGACGCAGGTTTCGTTTTGGGAAAGATTCCTGGCTGTTCGCCATTTTGTCTCTGCGACTCTGCTCCCGCGGGATAGAGTGTTCCCGGGGGATATAGTGGCCTGCGCAAGTATCACTTCTCAGATTATTGGAGCTGCAATAAAGGTGCATCGCAAGCTCGGCCCGGGATTACTTGAGTCCGCCTACGAGGCATGCTTGGCTCACGAACTGGAGAAACTGGGGCTGCGGGTGCAGCGGCAGAAGGCTGTGCCGCTGATCTATGAAACGGTGAAGCTGGAGTGCGGCTTTCGAGCGGATCTGGTGATTGAGAGCAGCGTTGTGGTCGAGATTAAGTGTAAGGAAGCGTTGCATCCGGTGGATGAGGCGCAGTTGCTGTCTCATCTCCGATTGCTGGATATCCAAGTCGGGCTTCTAATCAATTTTCACGTGGTCCAACTCAAGGACGGGATCAAGCGGATGGTGAACAACTATCACGAAACACCGGACGATAGGGATGCCCCATCGGTCGGGTCGCCGCGGCGGCTCCAGATACAAAGCTTTTAACCGCAGAGGTCGCGGAGGAAGGCCGCAGAGAACGCTGAGAAAGGCAGATTCAAAAGATTTTCTCGGCGATCTCAGCGGCCTTTCTCTGCGCTCTCGGCGGTTAAAGGCTTTTTCTTTCGCGTATAGTGTCCGCCCTTTTTCCGTGCAACTCTCGGGCGCTAATGGCGAAAGCTCTTAACTGCGGAGAGCATTGAGCAGGGCAACTCGAGAGGATTTCTCGGCGATCTCTACGGATTTTCTTGGCGGTCTCAGCGGTTAAAAGCTTTTTCGTTCGCGTATACTGGCTCACTTCCATGGCTGAGCCATTCACTTCTCGTCCTGAACTTTCGCGCGACCTGGGGGTGAGCCACGCCTCGGCGGTGGTGGTGGGGACCATCATTGGCAGCGGAATTTTTCTCGTGCCTTCGGAAATGATGAAGGATGTGGGCTCGGCCAGGCTGGTGTATCTGGCTTGGGTGGTCGGCGGGCTGCTCTCGTTTTTCGGGGCGCTGACTTACGCCGAGCTGGGCGCAATGAAGCCGCAGGCCGGGGGAGAATACGTTTATGTCCGCGATGGGTACGGCCCGCTAGGCGGATTTCTCTACGCGTGGACCTGGTTCGTGATTGCAAAGCCGGCGTCGATCGCAACGATTGTCACGGGGCTGGTACGCATTCTCGGGACGTTTCCGGTCTTCTCTTTCTTCTCGGTCAACTTGATCAGCGCACCATTTGCCGTGAACTGGGGACAGATGTTTGCCATCGGTGCCGCCGTCCTCGTCTCGGTGCTGAATTACCTTGGCGTAAAAAAGGCGGGCGAGTTTCAGCTGGTGTTTACGCTTTTGAAAATCGCAATCATTCTCGGGATAGTGGTGGTGTGCTTCAGCGGAATTGGAAACGCCGCAGGGCGGGGCTGGAGCAACTTCGCGGGAACATTCGCGGGTGCCAAGGGCGGCATGGCTGGATTCATGGCGGCGCTGGTCGCGGCGCTGTGGGCGTATGACGGGTGGAACGACCTCAACATGGTGGCGGGCGAGGTCAAGTGCCCGGAACGGAACATTCCGATTGCGTTGATTGCGGGCGTGGCCACGGTGGGCGTGCTCTACATTCTTGTGAATGCCGGGGTGCAGTATGTGCTACCGGCGGGCGCGATTGCGGCGTCGCCGCGTCCGGCGTCGGATGCAGTGGAGCTGGTGATGGGGCGGGTGGGGGCGAGCATTGTGTCGGCGGGCATGGCGATCTCGATGCTGGCTGGGCTGAACGGGACGGTCATGAGCGGAGCGCGCGTGCCGTTCGCGCTGGCGCGGGATGGATATTTTTTTCGGGCGCTGGGTGAAGTGCATCCCCGGTTTCACACTCCGTCGGTGGCGATTTTCGTGCAGGCGGTATTGTCGATTCTGTTGTTGCTGCTAGGGGCGAATTTCCAGCAATTGTTTTCGCTGGCGATTTTTTCGGAGTGGCTCTTTTATATGATCGCGGCCAGCACGGTTTTTGTGTTCCGCTGGCGCGATCCGCAGGCGGAACGTCCTTATCGCATGTGGGGATACCCGGCTGTGCCGGCTCTGTTTATCGCGGCGGCGGCGGGCCTGCTGGGTTATACATTCTGGAACGACTGGCCCAGTTCCGGGTATGGAGTGCTCGTTATCCTGGCGGGGATTCCGGTCTTTAGTTACTTCTCATCTTTGCGGCGGGGTGGGACGGGCAAGGCTTCTAACCGCTGAGGACGCTGAGTACGGCCGCGGAGAGTGCTGAGAAGAGCAACTTCAAAAGATCTTCTCGGCAATCTCCGCGGATCTTCTTGGCGAACTCGGGGGTTAAGAGCTTTTCCATCGAGCAGCTTTTACTTCAGGCGTAGTACTGCTGTTTTTGCTTTTGCCACACCGGATATGCGTCGACCCATATCAATCGACTGGTTCAGATCGAGAATCAACCGGGAACTCCCATTGCGATTCGTACTGCGAACGGGGCATTTCAGGTGCTAAAATGAACTGCGCTAGTTCAAGCCTGCCCACTTGTCTACGGGGGTACGGACATGAGATACGTGAGTCTAATCGCGATATTCGCTTTCGCATTTGTGTCCGCACTGTTTGCACAACAACACTCACCAACTGAGCCTCTGGATGAAATTTATAGCGGCCACGAAGAGGCGGTGCGTTCGGTAATGCAGTACTGCGACACACTTGACGACGCTTTGGAGCAAAGAGAACCGCGCATATTCGGGTCCGAGTCCGGTCATAAATGGAGAGAGTTTTTCAGCAGAGGTGAGTGGGAAGAGGCGGGTAGACCTGCTCCTCTTGCGTTTGTGTGGGATCGAGAAGGTTCGACTGTCCGAGTGACTGTAATGGCGAGGATTTCCGTTGGTATGAGGCGACGGGTGGAGTACTGCTACGGCGCAGACACTAAACTGCTTCGGATTCGGGCAGTGCCGTTTGTCCCTACAAACTGCGAGTTTCTGTTCCCGTGTCGGCTTATCAGGGGTGAGCCTCTTCTCGGCGGTCAGCGAACAGGAACCACTGACTGGGTACTAGCCCGCGATGGGACAGTCTCGAAACTTCGAAATGGAAAGGCAGAAGACGACTATTTTGATCCGAGCAATTCATTGACCGTCAACGATCTACACGTAACTACAAGCGCCGATCTACCGTTCAAACCCATACCACCGAAGTGACGCGTGAGATTTTGTCTGGCACGGGGACCGGCCCCTCGGCCCCTCTCTACGTTCTTTGCCTTCCGCCAAGTATTAGGAAACCCAACGCTTCACAGTTTAGGTCCTCGTGAGAAGAAAATTGGTTTCGTTCGGATTACCGGAAAGAGCTACTGGATGCACGATTGCACGTTGACGACTAACTTCCTCTGTGGCATTCGCTTAACAGAACGCGCTTAAACAACAATAACAAGAGGAATCCGTTGACCGACAACACAGCAATCCCCTCCATGACTGTTCCGATTCTGTAAATATAGCCAATGCGATACGAAACTGTGCCGATGCCACGATTCTTGAGTGGTATGCACTGCCCTCCCCTTAGAAAAGGGTGTTGGTTGTGCAGAGGCTATATCCGGGAATCAGCTAACACGCGAACACCTACCCACCACAAAAGCAACGACGAGAACCAGCAGCATGACACCGCGTATGCTGGCTCGTTTCCATGGCGCCCGTAACCCCACGTCCGGGCCGCTCTTGAGTACGGGGAGCGAAAAGCTTTTAATCGCTGAGGTCGCGGAGTCGGAGTAGGTCGCGGACTGCGTCCACAGAATAGGCACAGAAACATCAGCTTCAAGGCCAAGATCAACAACAACGTCAAAAGCAGCGGACAGGAGTGTCCGCTCCACAGGGAGAAGATTGGTTCGCTTTGAGCCCTGTTTTCTGCCCGGTGACGTTGGTTTCTCTTCCCTGTTTCACGGGGCCATTTCGAGGCTGATAGGCGTACCCCCCGTTCCGCGCCCGTTCTGGGCCGGTCCCTCTAAAGGACATATCCCTGGTTACCTAAGGTCTAGAGCCGTTGACACGTTTACCCCCTGTCCTATCTCCCGTATTTTTAAAGCTCCAAGTCCCGGCGGATCTCCCCACACCGGGATCCCTATATGGAGTGAAATTGCATGGCGACGGCTTACCGCGGCTTTCAACTCGGACTACTGCCCGAACGCAAGATCAACAAACGGGCACTGGCGACCAGCTATGGGCTGGTGGCGCTGGTTCTGTTCCTCGCAATCAATCTGTCGCTCATCCTGCCGGAAAAGCTGACGCTGACGCAGTATCACGTAACTGAACTGATTCCGATGCCGTCGTTGCGGCCGGAGCCAGCGCCACAACCGGTCAAGGTGGCACCCGAGGTTCACCCGAAGCTGCTGCCGGCCGTGAAGCTTCCAGTATTTGAGACGCCGAAGCTGGTGGTGCCGCGCGAGGTTCGCCGGGAAGCTCCGCAACCGGTGGAAGCGCCGAAAGTGGTGGTCAACGAGTTCAAGGCTCCCGAGCTGAAGATGGCGGTGGGCGGGGCGCGTCCGCAGTTGGTGCATACCGGAGATTTCGGCGGCAGTTCGCAGAAGCCGACAGTCAACGCGGCGATCGAGAAAGTGCAAACCGGCGGGTTTGGCGATCCCAACGGATTGAAGGGCGAGGGCAAGCCGAACGCGAAGCTGTACGCAGCGCAGGCCGGCGGTTTTGACATGCCGGTGGGCGCGGGACAAGGCAACGGATCGGGCGGAGCCAAAGGAATCAAGGGCACGGTAGCGAGCGCAGACTTTGGTAACGGGGTCGCGACCGCAGGAAAGGGCGACGGACGCAGCAACGGCCAGGGAGTTGCAACTGGTGGATTTGGATCGGAGCAGGTGGTGCATGGCGGACCGAAAGTCGTGCCGGTAGATACCGTTGGCGCGACCACGTCGGTGGAAATCACGTACAAGCCGAATCCGGTCTACACAGATGAAGCTCGCGGTCTGAAGCTGCAAGGCGAAGTATTGCTCGAAGTGAGTTTTTCGGCGAACGGAACGCTGCACGTAAATCGTGTGGCGCGAGGACTGGGTCATGGACTGGATGAAGCCGCTATCGCCGCGGCGAACAAGATCAGGTTCAAGCCGGCAACGCGCGGTGGCCAGCCGGTGGATTCAACGGCGATCGTCCATGTGATGTTCCAGATGGCGTACTAAAACTTTCGGCGAAGTTAAGACGGGGCTTGTGTAACGGGACTGTTGTAACGAAACAAGAAATAAAGAATCAGGTTCTGACACTTGGAGAGAAGAGTCATGCGTACTGGGAAATGGATAATCACTGCGGCTCTGCTGGCATCGATGAGCGCAGTCGCACAGCAAGCGGCGGATGCACAACCTTCCGCACAGCCGCCCGCATCCGATGCGGCACAGACGGCTCAACCAACTCAAGCGAACGCACCGGCACCGGATGCTGCCCAACCCGCGCAGGCTCAGCCTGCGCCGGCGCAAGCCCCGGCACCGGTGGCGATTCCTCTGCCGGCAGTCGCGGCGGCTCCGCAGACCATGGACCAAGTGGTGAACCTTTTCATCCAGCGCGAGCATGGTCTGATCAAGATGCTCTCGGCCCGCACACCGGTGGTCGAGACCTATCTGCAGAATCTGACCGCGGATCCGCTGCTGGGCGCGGTGCCGAGCGGGGATCACTACTTCCTCGGCCGCTTGGATATGGGCGAGACGATCGACCGCAAGGATTATTTGAAGGGTGGCGACGAGAAGAGTGGAGTGGGCGGCATGGAAGCTCGCCTGCTGGGCGGGTTCCACAAGCTCTATAAGGTTGAGTACCAGCCGGTCGGATTCTCCTGGATGGTGTACGCGGATCGCACCGACTTCGACCGCGAGCACTACGACTTTCATTATGTTCGCCGCGAATTTCTGGGCGATGTGCGCTGCCTGGTATTTGATGTCACCCCCAAGCCGAAGTCCGGCCACGGCCGCTTCCTCGGCCGGTTGTGGGTGGAAGACCAGGATTTCAACATTGTGCGCCTGAACGGGACGTATGCTCCGGCGCCGCGGAATGGATTTTTCTTCCACATGGATAGCTGGCGCCTGAACTTGATCCCGGGCTACTGGGTGCCCTCGTTCATCTACAGCGAAGAGGGCGACTTCAGCGCTGGCGTGAAGAACAAGCTAGCCTTCAAGGCGCAGACCCGCATCTGGGGCTACGACTTGAAGAAGGGCGGCAAGGACGACGAGCTGACCAACATCCGCGTGGACTCGGTGCAGGACAACAGCGCGAGCGCGCAGGATGCGTCTCCGCTGCAGGCGGAGCGAGTATGGCAGCAGCAAGCGGAAGACAACGTAGTCGAGCGTTTGACCAGCGCTGGCTTGCTGGCGCCCGAAGGCGATGTCGACCGCATTCTGCAGACTGTCGTCAACAACCTGGAGGTCACCAACAACATCGACCTGCCGCGGCCGGTGCGCACCCGCGTGCTACTGACCGCGCCACTCGAAACCTTCAGCGTCGGCAACACGATCGTGATCAGCCGCGGTTTGGTTGACGTGCTTCCCGACGAAGCCAGCCTGGCCGCCGTGCTCTCGCACGAACTGGCGCACATTGTGCTCGGTCACAACCTGGGCAGCAAGTTTGCCTTCAACGACCGCATGCTGTTCGGTGACGATTCCACCTACCAGAACCTGGGCTTCAAGCACATTCCGGAAGAAGAAACCGCGGCCGACAAAAAGGCGCTGGAACTTCTGAAGAACTCACCTTACGCGCAGAAGCTGGACAACGTGGGCTTGTTCCTGAAGGCGTTGCAACTGCGGGCTGCGTCACTGAGCGCGCTGTTGACCACGCATCTGGGCAATCCGCTGGCGGAAAACGGAACCGTGATCCGCTTGTCGGGACTGGCCACGCAGGGCCCGGCGCTCGACAACAACAAACTCGATCAGATTGCGGCGCTGCCCCTGGGCGGCCGCGTGAAGATCAATCCCTGGGACGACAAAGCGGAAATGGTGAAGACGGCTCCGGTCGCCATCACCTCGGCGCGTGACAAGATGCCGTTCGAAGTCACGCCCTTCTTCCCGCGCTTGGCGCGGTTCGGTACTGGCGTTGCGGCTCCGGCTGCGGCTCCGACTACTGCTGCCGCGACCCCAACGTCAGGAAACTAACAGGCAAAAGTTTTACTCCAAGTTGATGCAAGACGTGGGCTGGGATCCGGAACTTCCTTCCGGGATTCCCAGCCTTCGTTCTTTGCAGGCCCCGGCGCTCTGATGCAAAAGGGCCGGAGGTTACGGAAGCACGTCGGCAAACACGAAGCCGTCGCGCTCGACCACTTCTCCCGTCCGCGCTGCGATGAGTCGCGAGAACACCGGCGAATCGTACACGAAGGTGTGAAATTCCCCGTTCTCGCCGCAGGGGTCAACCCCGGCAGGCAGAGCATCGAGCAAACTCAAGTCATAGTCGCGGCCGGCAAACGACTTCGCGAGCTTCGAGGAATCGACGCAGGTAATCTTTGCCTTCACGCCGGCTGCGATCATGTCCCGCGACAATTGTGGGGTGGGAATTTGCCAGAGTGGAAACAACGGTTCGAGTCCACTGCCCTGCAACTGGCGCACCCGGTAGTCGCGAATATCCTGAAGAAACAAATCTCCGAATGCGACGGCGGTAATCCCCTCAGCAGTTGCCCGCTGGCAGGCGGTGCGCATGCGCTCTTCATATTCCAGGTTTGAACATGGCCAGGGCAGCTCCACAGCCCACAGCGGGATCCCGGTACGCTCAGCCTGCGCTTCGACCAGGGCTCGCCGGACCGCATGCATGGCCACGCGGTTGGCTTCGGAGTTAAACGTGGTGAGTAGCGCTGCTATCTCGATGTCCGGTTGCTGGCGAAGAAGGTGGAGAGTCCAGGCGCTGTCTTTGCCGCTGCTCCAGGATAAAACAACTTTCCTCTTCATGCTCACGGTCACGCTCGGCTCAGGCTGACGCGCGGCGACGCTGCCGGTGCGTGCGCGTCGATCCGGCGCCAATGCAATCCTTCGCTTGGCTCGCCGAAGGAGACGCCGTGGAGGATTTCGGCGATCACTTCGGCGGTTCGGGAAACCGTCATGCCGGAACGGTTGAAGAGCAGATTACCGTCGGCAAACATGACGTTGCCTTTGCGCACTGCCTGAAGGTCGTGCCACCAGGGATAGCGTTCGAGCACGGCTTGTTCCTGCAAGCTCCGCTCCAGGTTGAATCCGCAGGGCGCCACGATCAGAAACTCCGGATCAGCCTCTCGCAGCTGCTCGGCGGGGATGGCGGCGGAGTACTCGCCCTTTTTTCCGAGCAGCAGTTCCCCGTTTGCGACCTCCACCAGCTCGGGACCCCAGTTGCCCATGGCGAAAAGCGGGTCGGTCCACTCCACCATGACGACGGTCGGGCGGCGGAGGCTCGCAACTTTTTCCCGGACAGCATCGAAGCGCTCCCGTTCGCGACGGACAACGGCCTCACCTCGTTCCTCGAGATCAAGTTCTCCGGCGATTCGCAGAATACCTTCGAAAATATCCTCCAACGACGAGGCCGACAGCGCCACCTGCCGTGCCGGGGATGCGCAGGCCCCGCTGCGCTCAATGTCAGCCGGAGTCACCGCGCATACTTCGCAATGCGACTGCGTAATCAGCAGATCGGCACGCAACTCGCGAATCAGTTCGCCGTGGATGTGATAAAGCGGCTCGCCGGAGCGCAGACGGCGCCGAACTTCGGCATCAATCTCCGCACTCGAAACTGAGACATCAAACGCGGGAGAACTGCAGGCGGGAAGCTGCCGCACCCAGTCCGGGCTATCGCACTCATGCGAGCGCCCGACCAGCATTTCGCCGGCGCCCAGGGCACAGACGATTTCGGTGGCACTGGCCAGAAGAGAAACGATGCGCACGTTATACCGCCTGCCGTGCCGGCTGGCCCAAGCAGTTGAGGATGGCGTATCCGCCGAAGATGGCAACCGTGCAGACGGCTTGGCCCAGCACTGGATTGCGGTAGAACGGCATGCCAGCCATTTCCATCACAGACCCTCGATTCTCTCACTGCTATTGTAGTTCCTCGGCGCAGTTCTTCGTGGCTGAAAATCAAAGCATGGATTTGGTGAGACTGGTGCGAGATAAGAATATCGAAGCGAGAATCCGACGAAACGCCTCAGGGCGTGCAGTGGAAGATGAGCGCAGGCAGGATGTTCAAGAGCTGGAAGTTGAGTTTGACGGAGCTGAAGCTGGATTCGAGATAGGGCAGCAGTGTGCGCGTGTATTGGAACAGGACCATCGAGCCTTCGGGCTTAAGCGCCATGCGCGACTCCTCGAGAATCTCGCGCCGCAGCGCATCCGACATATTGCGATAGGGCAGACTGGAGATGATGCAGTCCGCGGCTGCAAGATGCTGTTCCGCCAGAATGCCGCGCACTCGCGCAGCCGATCCATGAACGATGCGGAAGCGCGGATCGCGCACGTGCTCGCTGAGGTATTCGACGAAATCGGTATTCAGCTCGATAGCGATCAGAACGGCGTCGGGCCGCATGCGCTTCAGAATTTCGCGAGTGAATGTGCCCACGCCCGGACCGTACTCCACCAGAATACGGGCGCGGTTCCAATCCACCTGGTTCATCATGTCATTGACCAGGAAGGACGAACTGGGGACCACCGAGCCCAGCATCGCCGGACTCTTGAAGAAGTTGCGCGCGAACAGTGAGAGGGAAAACCACGTGACCGAGGATGATCGTGCGGACGAGGATCGTGCAGACGACGATCGGGGAGACGACGATCGCACGGCGGACTTCTTAGCGGCCTGACTCGGCATCCGGATCTTCTCGACGAAAAGTGCAGCTATCATCCTAGCTCAAGCGGAAGCCTTCTGCGTCAGCCATTCCCCAGCCCGAAGAGTGTCGAGGTTAGTACTTTGGTTACCCACCCACGGAAAAACAACACCTTGAACCACGAAGGACGCGAGGGTTCACGAAGGATTGCGCAGATCTGCAAGTTTGCCGAGGGTAACTTGCGGCCCAGAGAGAGGCTCGTTGAGAATCAAGAGATTCAGTTATTAGGTCTCTGGGATCGTGTGTTCCGAGGAAGCTCCATTTGCGGCGCTGGATCAATCCATTATTGAAGGTAGTTGCCGGGACGTACTTCGTTCTGACTTCTCTGTATTGCCTGCTGGCTTTTCTGCCTTACACCTTCGTTGCCTTCATCAAAACGCCGCCGTATGCCTGGATGCCGTGGCTCGCCCATCACCAGGCCGCGCTCTATTGGGCAGCGATCGCGGCGGCATTGGCCGCAGGTTGGCCGTCGCAGGATCGCGCCAAGAGCAAGCGATTCCTGGTGGGGATTGGCTTGCTGGGCTCAGCTGGAGTGTATGTAACGCTGCGCCCCTTCCTGCCGGGTTTGGAAAATAATGGCGCTGCTTATGCCTGGAGTCTGATCGCGCTGCTTCCTCTGGTTGCAATTTCTGTATGGCAGACCACGAACGCGGTTGAGCGAGGCGAGCCGGGCGCACGCGCCGAGGGCAATGGCGCGCCTTTTGGATTTTCCGCCGGACTACTGGTCGCTTTAGTGGTGAGCGCGATTTACACGGTCGGCGCCAGAGTGCGCCTGTACAGCGATACGCACGCTCTGGGATTTCACGGGCAGGATGTGGCAGTTGCGTTCTGGAGTTTGGTCTCTCATTTCGCGCTGGCGATTGTCGTGTTGTCGGCCTTAAATTTCATCTTCCTGATCGCCGCTAGAACTTCCCGGCCACGAATGGTGCGCCGCGGGCTAGTGGGAGCGCTGATTGCGGTTGTCTTGTCGGTAGTGCTCACGCGTTTTCTGGGCAACGCGATGAGCTTCGACGGATGGAGCGCGTACTTTTACGCCAGCGCCTTCGCGCTCACGCTGACGCTGTGGGGATTCGCGATAGTCGAACCGTTTTTGGCGAGGACCACCGTCACCGAGATTCCGAAGACGACAGTCGCATCTTCGGTGGCGCGGGACGAGGCGAAGATATCTTCCGGCCAGACCTCTGGCCAGACCTCTGCTCAAACCGTCGCCACTTGGGTCACGATTGTAGTAGTCACTGGGCTCGCACTGGGATCACGGTGGCTGATCGGCGGCGAAGACTGGAATGGATTTGTTGAGAGCACTGCTGCTCTACTTTTCTGGATCGTCATGAGCCTTTGTGTCTACCGTTTACGTCCCGTGCGCGCAAACTATTCCGCCGTAGTCATCTTTGGAGTTTTGCTGGCCGCAATTTTTGTCTACAAAGGCTTGCAGGCAACCGAAATTTTCTGGGGCAAGTCGGTGGGGTCAACCGACGACGAGATTTCGCTCAAGCTCGAAGAGTACGGCACGGGTGACGCCTCGTTCCTGCTGGCGCATCACATGCTCGGCAACGGGCGCGGAGAGGTTTGCGGCGACTTGTGCCGCATCATGCGGGAATACACCAACATCCGTGACACCCGCACCCAGGCGGAGGTCCGCCTGGTCGACCATCTTTCGCTGACCCAGAGCGGTCGTCCGAATGTGTTTGTGTTTGTGATTGACGCCATGCGTCCGGATTATCTTGGGGCCTACAATCCGCGCGTGGATTACACCCCCAACCTCGACGCGTTTGCTCGCGACAGCGTGGTGCTGCATCACGCGTACTCGCAATATGCAGGTACGTCGTTGTCTGAACCAGCGCTGTGGGCCGGGGCGATGATGCTTCATGCGCATTACCTGCAGCCCTTCTCGCGGGTGAACGGCCTGGAACAAATGCTGCGCGCCGACAACTATCACATGATCGTGAGCATGGACGAGGTGGTGAAGGAAATCCTGCTGCCCACTGACGATCTGGTGAAGCTGGACATGGATAAGAAACTCTGGAACCACCTGGAAATCGGTTCCACTCTGCAGCAGGCGCAGTCGGTTCTCGACGGCCGGACCGAATCGCAGGGACCTATTTTTTTCTACGACCAGCCCAAGAATGTACACCAGTTCGCGCGCAACGACGTGCCGTCACCGACCTCGCAGCACTGGCCCGACCGGCCCGGGCTTAATACGCGCATCACGTATGAAGTGCACTGGGTAGACAAGTGCCTGGGAGAGTTTTTCGCTTATCTCAAGCAGCACGGAATGTATGACGACAGCATCATCATCGTCACCAGCGATCACGGCGACGCCACCGGAGAGTTTGGACGGACGAGCCACTCGACCTCGATCTGGCCGGAAATTATGAAAGTTCCGCTCATCATCCATCTGCCCCAGAAGATGCGCGAGCATCTGGTCTACGACGATAGCCGCGTTTCGACTCTGACCGACATCACGCCCACTCTTTACTACCTGCTGGGTCACCGCCCGATTCGGCAGAACCCGCTCTTCGGGAGGCCGTTGTTTGCCGAGACCAAAGAGGAACTCGACCGCTATCCCAAGAAGGACCTTCTTCTGGCGTCGGACGTGCGCGCGGTGTATGGAATTCTGACCGCCGACGGGCGCTATTTATATACAACCTACGATTCGCCGGCACAAAGTTATCTGTTCGACCTTACAACCGACCCCAACGCCGAGCACAGCATTTTGACGCCACCGCTGAAGCAGCGCTACGACGAAGAGATCATCGAGCACCTGCACTCGATCGCCGATTTCTATGGGTACAAGCCGGGTGTGGAATCGCTACTGGCCGCTACGACTCATTAGACCACGCGGCGGATCGTACAACGATTCCGCGTCCAACGCCGCGGCTGTAGAGCGGGGACGATTGCGAAGACGGGGACGCGGGACGACCCGGCCGCGGGCCCACCTTACTGTTCAGCCACCATCACGACGGGATGAGAATCGAGCGGCGACTCATCGAGATAAAAGATGGCATTACCGTTCGTGACGGAAACGGTTTGGCCGCCAACGGTCCCGCTACCATTGCTGCTGATCGAGTACCCGCCCACGAAGGTTTCGTTCGGCAGGAGAACCGCACAGTTCGGTTGCTGACAATAAACGGCATTCGGATAACTCGCGCTCAGAATGCCGTTGTAGCTTGTTCCGTTGGGATTGGCCTTGGCCACCCCGGCGAACATGGGAGTTGCCGCGTCCATACCCTCCTCGGTACCGTAATAGTAGTATCCCGAAACATACAGGCTGGAAAAGGGCGGCGGCGGACCGATCGTGGGCGTCTGAAACTCCAGCAATCCAGCTTGCGCGCTGGCGTCGGTGCTGACGACAAATCCGGTTGCGCAACTGGCCGGCTTTACGCAGCTTTGCCGGGTTAGCGTGCCGGGAACCGCAATCGCATAACCGACAAGCGGGTGATCCCCCACGTTCTGGCCGGCCGATGGAGCCCAGAGCACCAATCGTCCACTATTTCCGTCCACCGAATATGCGCCAGAAAGCGACGTCGTGCTGATGGTTCCCGCTTGGTTCTCATACTGAGTGCCGCTAAAGCTTCCTATGCCGTCAAACTGCAGAATACCAATACTTGGGTCTGGACCCGGACCGGAGAGTCCCGCAGTGTGAAATATGTGGTTGTTCTGCAACGAGGCATTGCTGAAAGGGCCGCTATTGCTGATGGCTTCTCCACCAACGAAAGGGTTTGAAGTGCCTGGAGTTCCCGAGTCCGCCAGGATTACTTCCGTCGCGCTGACCGCGTACGCCGTCAGGTTGCTGAAAGTCGACGCTCCTACGCTCAGCGAAATGGTTCCGCGTCCAGTCGTTGTGTCGAGAGCGCTGAGGGTTCCCGTGCCACCGGTCAGAGCGGACTGGAAAACTCCACCGTCGTTAATGTCAGCCGCGACCGAACTCAGCGTACTCGAGCCTGCGCTGAAAGATCCTGCCGCCCCGAAGCGGCCGCCACTCACGTCCCAGCCACTCAATCCGAACGCGTACGATCCTGTCAGTCCCGTGGTAAACGCTGCGCTGTTCTGCAGCCGAACGATCCCCGAACCTCGGGTTCCGCCGCCGGTGTTGTCGTCGGATTCGATCAGGCGGCCGGTGGTGTAAAGGCCGGACACATTCTGCGCATCCGGCACGCAGGTGCCACTGCCTAGGTCCTGGCTGGTGGTGCAGCCTCCCATGTTGATCGCGAACATTGTGGAACCCGCCGAAGTAGTCAGTTGGAGGCAACCGCTCTGCTGGAAGCTATCGAGGACGTTGTCGCTTTGATTCAGGATGGAATACGAACCGCCGCTAATCGGGAGGTCGGTCTGCGAACCTGAAGTTCGCATCACATCTTCCACCCCGCCAGTGACGTTGCCCGCACCGTCGGCTGCAAAACTTCCGGCCATTACGACCGGTCCTTTGGCATCGAAACCACGCAACAGGAAGGCGTAGGAACCCTTCACACTTGCGTTATTCGTGCCCGAAACCCCGCTGGCCGGCATGCATGCGTTGCTGGGTTGCACGAACTGAACGTAGAAGCCGACCCCTGCCGAACCGAGTGCAGGATAAGGATATTGGCTATCTTCGACCTGCACCGTGGCAGTTATCGCGGAACTGCTGGGGATGACATTGGGAGTGCCGGAGATAACCGCTACTGAGGAATTGCTGGCGCTTGGGGTCAGCGTCACGCCCGTGGGTAGCGGACTGAGAGCGGCGTTGCGGACGCTCCAGTTGATGTACGGTCCCTGTCCGCCCGAAACCGAGACCGCATAAGGCACGATGGGAACGCCCGCATAGTCCCCTGCGGTGTTGGGGACCTGCATTTTCAATGGTGGCGGCGTGATGATGAGATAAAAAGTCGGAGTTACAGCGGTCGCCCCGGTGGCGTCAGTGACCTGCAGCGCAGCCTGCGAGCAGATCGATGTGGAGGGTATTCCCTGGAAGAATGCGCTACTGTCCGAATTTGTCGATGTAAAACCAAGCGTGAGTCCAGGGGGTAACGTCCCCGAACTTATTGTCCACGTGTATGGGCCCGTCCCGCCGCTGACGCTTGGACTCGGGCTGTGACTTGTTGGGTAGTTTATTCCCACGGTGCCGTCGCTCAGTTGCGTCGTTGATGTGATCGGATCGAACGCGCAGCTGGTATTTTGACTGAGGTAGCCTTCAGCAATGGAGAGCGGCAGATTGATCACGATTGGCATGACTGCCGTCTGAGTTGTGTCCGACGCCAGAGTTGCCACCAGATTCACCTGGGTTTGGCCCCCAATCGTACTCGGTGCGGTGTAAGTCGCGGTCGTGCTGGCCTGGCTGGTTGACTTTGGACATGCGCTGCCGGTTGGGTTGATGCAGCCCACGGGATTTCCGAAAGGTGCTTGCAGACTCCAGGTAACCGGTTCGTTCACCGTAAAGCTCATTGACTGCCCGGCATCGATAGAGGGCGCGGCTAGCGGCGCGGTAAATTGCAACCCTGTGGAAGGGACGGGTGGTTTGCTGGAGTTTCCGCTGCAACTCAAAGCCAGGAGACAACAAGAAAGAATCCATGCGACGCCAATCAACCGAACTCGCCTTACCACCTGAACCCTCCTCTTCCAGTCACACGAACACATGGCGGCAAGCGCCTGCCGCCACGCGGGTAATCGGAATGTGAGACCTTCCCCTGAACCCTGAAGAAACGCCTTGGTCATTACTGTTTCCGTTCCGAAGTCGGCGGAAGTATTTCTACTGCTGCCGATTGACTCGTCGCCTTTACCGGAACGTTCTTTACCGATTCCTTGACCCAGTCGAACAACCGGCCTCCCGACTCCGCGGCTCCGAGCTCGCTCACGTGGTTGAAGCGTATGACTTCGGCCTGTTTGGGAGTTGCTCGCTTGAGCGCGTCTTTGCAGGCATCCGGTGTCGCGATGTTATCCATCACCTGCTGAATTCGAACCTGGGTTGACTTCAAGGTCGGCAGCCACTTCACGGGATCGAGTGGCGCGACGTTCTGCAGGAACTTCGCATCGGACGCAAAGTCCTTTTGATTGGGATCGTCTTTGATAATCGGAGACTTGGCCAGCCACACCGGCCAATCGCCCCACGGATCGAGCACATCGACGGCCTTGATTCGCGGCTCCGCGGCGGCCGCCAGCAGAGCGATCGCACCCCCTGACGCCTGGCCAAACATCCCGATGCGGTTCATGTCAATGTCGCCGCGCTGGGCCAGATAGTCGAGAATGAAGTGCACATCATGCACCGTGCTGCCCAGCGACTCCTGCAGTTCACTCACGAACCATTGCTCCATAGGCCGGCCGTGAAAGCGATGCCCGCTAAGCGCCGACGCGAATCCGATCGCCGCCACCCCGCCCGCGGTTGCCCGATGGGCCCATCCGTTGTCGCGAAAGCGATCCGTGTCGTCCAGATAGCTGTAGAGATAGAGCACGGCCGGCGGTCTCTTCACGCCTTTGGGCAGGATGACATAGAGGTCCACCGGATCGCCCGGCCGCCATTTCAGCTGAATGAGCGTCCGGGTGAAACCTTCGCCCTCGTCGGTCTGAGCTACCAGCGGTGGTTCTGGCTCAAGTTTGCTCACCCCGACCTGCAGCGAACTCCAGTCCTCCTGAATCGTCTCGTACCACGGAAGTCCAGTCTCCGGGTCGATGCCCTCGGGAGTCTTTCCGGTCCTCGGATCAATGCCCGCGTACGGCTTGTGTTCCGCGCCGGCGGAGACTTGATTCGCCGCAGGCGCTGGCGCATTCGTCGGCGTCTGCGGCTTGGAAGTATTCGCGACAGGAGCGTTAGCAGTCCCGGAGCTCTGCAGCGCCCAGACAGCCGGAACGCTGAGAATGGCCGATAAAGTCAGCAATAATGCCGCGTTGAACTGAACTTTGTAGCTTCCACTCTGCAACCGATGTCGCAACCGCACTTTGAATTCCCCCTGGTCTTAAAACTAGAAACTGCCGGGGAGAAAAAAGGAGGGTTCACCTCCTCCTTCCCTTCCCCGGCAATGTCACCTCATACGACCGACTTACATCAACCTTACTGCCGCAGTCCGTATTCTTCAGTTGCGAAATCCGCGACGAAATCCACGTCGCTCTGAACCGTAAGAACCGAGCCGCCTACGTCGTTGCCGAAATCAACCAGGCAGGTGGAGGCAGTGCTCTTGCCGCCCTGGATGTTGACGCCGGTGAAAACGCCAAGGCAACCCTTGTGGCCATTGGCTTCGGTAGTGGTCCCCGTCTGTTTGTAATGTGACCGGTACACGAACAGGTTCAAGTCCCCCTTATAGTTGGGGCTTGTCCCGGTAATGTTCTTCAGGAACGGAAGGTAGTCGAACAGGCCGTTGGTGGCGGACTCAGTTTCCTCGGTGGTGATCAGGTCAAGCACACCCGCCGGAGTCGCCACCTTCGCGGGTACGGGAGCGAAAGTGACCGTGCGGAGCAGCGACCACAGAGGATACTTTCCGTCCTTGATGTGGGTGAACGGAATCGTGGGGCAAGTGGTCCCGGGCTTGAAGTCGCAAACCGGCGGGTTGAAGGCGCCCGACGGGTTGGGGGTCGGATCGTACTGGCCGCCCTCGGTGGCGAACAGCGGGTCGATGCCGTCTACCGTGAGGTAGTGGCCCAGCCAGCTGCCGGTGCAGGAAACACCGGTGACCGCGCTGCAGAGCGGATTCAGGTTGCCGAAGCTCCAGAACGCGTAACCAATCGGATTGAAGACGGTGGCGTTTCCGATATTGGGAACGCTGTTTCCCTTCCCGATGACAGCCTTGACTTCTTCGCCCGTGCCGATCGCGCGCAGACGGACGGGAATGCCAGGAGCTACGCCGCCAGTGTTCCCTGTGCATTGGCTGCCGACCTTGATGTTGGTGCCGCCGCCCTGAGCGCTGAGGAACAGCGGATCAAAGCAGTTGCCCTGCGGAACGTTGTTTGCGGTGAGTGCGCAACTGGCCGAGCTGGAGCCAAAGATGCCATCGAAGACGTTGGGATCGTTGAACTGCTCCTGTCCGTTATCGGCATTGGCATTGGGGGCAGCAGTGCTGAGCAAGGGGCCGCCTTGTTGAGTGCGCACGGCGGTCCACTCGAACGTGTTGTAGGAGCCGGAGAGCGGTTCGCGCTCGATCACCTGCAGCGGAACGCCGCTGCTGAGATTTCCGGCGCTGGTGGCTTGGAGGTCAGCCACGCAACCCGCATAGCCCGAGAAAACCTGCGCCAAAATCTGCCGGTTGATGTCGTTATAGACATAGGTGCTGGTGACGGAGGAGACCGAGCCCAGATTCGCAGTGTCTTCGTTACCTGCGATCACCACCATCGGAGAAGCGCCGACTGAGAGCGTGGTGTAAGCGGGAAGCGTTCCCGTACCGAGAGGATCGGTACCGCTTAAAGCGAATTTAACCACGTTGAACAGCGCGGAGTTGGCCGTGCCGCCGGTGCTCATGTTGTTGAACGAGTCGTTGATTCCGCAACCGATGGCGGCGCTGGTTGGGGTGCATCCGGGGCTGCTGGTCGCATAACCCTCACCGGTCAGTGTGCCGCCGTGAGTTGCCGGCGGGACGATGCCGTTGTAAGAGGTCAGGGCTCGGGTTGTGGCGTAGAGCGCATCCTCAGGGCGGACATCGGTTGCGCCGGCATTGAAGTAGCACCAGTACTCCGTTGTCTTCACGGTCGAGAGGTTGCCGCAATACGAAGCGGGCTTGGGGTTGCTGGCGACTTGGGTTTCAGGAGTGGTGTTGAGCGCAATCTGGATGGTGGAAGGAACGCCATTCGGGTCGGTGGAGTTGTCGGGCAGGCCCGGGATCACATTGCCTGCCGCGATGGGCAAGGCCGGCAACGTTGCGTAAGCTGACGCAACGCTGGTGTAGTGGGCGGTCCCGACGGTGAACTTTTCGTAGCGGAAAAAGTCTTTCACGCCTACGCCGGAGTCGGTTTGAAAGTAAACGTACGCGTCGCATACGTTGTTCGCGACGGTGCTGGGATCCCAAACGATCCACGTGGTGAGACCACTATCCGTCTTGCCGGCGCTCTTGTCGTTGATGGTGCTGGTCTTGAACGAGATCAAACCGTAGGCGCCATGCGTGTTCGTTTCCAGAATGGTTGCGGCATAGGCGAGGGCGTTGGTCTGAGCGGAGGAGCCAATTCCTACGAACCTCAGGTTAGCGCCGCCCGTACATTGAGTGCTGGTTTGCGCGAAGGCGGTGCTGGCGAGCAGCAGTGACGCAGTCACGGCCAGCATCGCCACAATCAATTTCCTTTTCATCACGATATCTCCTTTGAAACCTGGTTGTTCCGTCGTTAAGTGTCCACCCGTCCGGCGGTGCGACCTTCCGGCAAGTGGGTAAGGGAGCTAATGTGAGTCGTCGTCAAAATAGCCAAGAAACGCCAGCCGAAGAGGTCCGGTCACGCGTAGCAACTATCCCTGAGGGCTGTTACGCCAAAATCACGAAAAGATTAATGTCTGATGAATTTTTTCTGAAGGGTCGTCATGCAGTGTGGAAAAACGAGACTCAATCGACCGGTGTCTGCAACGATTTGCACTGATTTTGCAGGCCAGGGAGCGAGCCGCGGGCGGGCAGTTGTCACGGGAATTTTATCCCCTATTCATTTCGTTGTAACAATCGGGGCTTAGCTTGATTGCTCTACTCAACGCCAGTCATTCCACGATGTGTGAATTTATTCTGCGTGGGCAGTTGGTCCGGAGGTTGGTTCTTGAGATTGCATCGTATTCATTGTTATTTCTTTTTGCTTGTAGCGCTCATTTCTGCGTTCAATATTTCGGCTCTGGCGCAAGCCGGCGGTTCGTTGCACGGAACCGTCATTCGGCTTTCTGGTGAACCCGTGGTGCAGGCCAGCATCGCAGTCGAGGGTGCCGGTGGCGGGCAGGCCGCGACCACCGACCAGGCCGGGCACTACAGCATCAAAGGACTCACCCCAGGGACTTACAGCGTTGCGGTGTCAGCGCCCGGATTTGCCCCGTTCGAAGTGAAAATTACGGTGCGCGGCGGCGAAGACTCCGAAGCCGACGCGGTTCTGTCTCTTACACCTCTGGCTAAGGAAGTGGCGCCGGCTGCCACACAAGCTCCCGAATCGACTCCGCAACAAGTAAGTGAGACCTCGGCTGTTACAAGTCCGCAAGTCACCGTGGCCAAAGGTATGGCGGGCTTGACGGGCATCGTAACCGATCCGACCGGTGCGGTATTGCCCGGAGCAACGGTCAGTGTAACCGGCCCTGCAGGAACGAAGACCCTAACTTCCAACGACCGCGGTCAGTACATAATCTCAGGTTTAGCTCCCGGCGCATACAAGCTAAAGGTGACGGCTCCGAACTTCGCTCCCTTCGAAACCGACCTGACCCTCAGCGCCGACCAAGTGCTGGAAATGTCGGCCGGCCTGCTCCCACCCAGCGTGTCCGAGACCGCCAACGTAACGGCTGGCGGCCCGACCTCAGTGGAGACCGGAACTTCGAACATCGAAGGTACGATCACGCAGAAAGAAGTGCTGGCCACAGGACTGAACGGGCGCAACTTCACACAATTGATTGCCCTTGCTCCCGGCGTCAGCAACCAGACGGGCCAGGATGAGGCCAAGGTCGGAGTGCAAGGCAGCGTCAAGTACAGCGTGAACGGCGGGCGCGTGGAGTACAATAATTTCGATGTGGATGGCAGCGACGTGCTGAATGCCGGACTCAACGGCGCGGAAAGCACGCTGATGGTCTATCCCAGTCTCGACGCCATTTCGGAAGTCAAGGTCCTGACTTCCAATTACGGCGCGCAATATGGGCGCACCGCCTCAGGCACTGTACTGGTCACGACCAAGTCGGGGAGTGAGAAGTTCCATGGCGGGGCTTACGACTTCCTGCGCAATGAGTTCTTCAACGCCCGCAATTATTTTGACCCGCCAGGAAAAGCTCCGCTTTATCGCCGGCAGGATTTTGGATTCACACTGGGTGGTCCCCTGGCTTTTGCCGCCACGCAAAAAAAGAAGGCATTTTTCTTCTGGTCGGAAGAATTTCGTCTGGAAAAATCTCCGCTCGGGCCGGGCAACGAACCCGGAGACTTCAATCAGGCAGTTCCTACCCTGGCGGAACGGAACGGAGATTTCAGCGACGTCTGCCCGTTCGTGTTTCCCGGCACCACGACCACATTTCAGAGGCTGCAATATCCCGATTGTCCGTCGGAGCTGACGGCGGCCAGCCAGAGTAAGCCCAGCACCTATGCCGGGAACCAGTTGGGGGCGCTGAGCGGCACAACTCCTAACTTGGACCCGAACAGCGGCATTCTGTTGAGTTCGCTGATCCCGCTCCCAAACTCTGCCACCGGCTGTAACTCGAGTCTCGCGGGACAAGTAGATCCCGTGACCGGCGAGCCATTTATTCCATGCTATGTGGCAGCGATCTCGCCTTCGACTTACTGGCGGGAAGAACTGGGCCGCTTCGATTACAACTTCACCGATAGCGTCCGCTTCACTTTTCGTTATATCCACGATTCCTGGGACACAACCACCACGAATCCGCAGTGGTCTTACCTGCAGACTGCGGCGGTTCACGCGCAGAGTTTCCCGACCGTCGAGAACCGGTTGAATGGTCCCGGCGTCAGCATGGTAGCGCGGCTGGATACGACCATCAATCCGACGCTGGTCAACGCAGTGGTGGCCAGCTACGTAGACTCCCACATCACCTTGAGCGACCTGAGCGGCCCGGGAGGCAACTTGAACGCCACGGTGCAGCGCGGGGTGAACGGCATCGGCTACATATTCAACAACGGCTTCGGCAACAAACTTCCAGCGGTCATCATTGCAGGCACGAATGGCGCATACGGCGGCGGCGGTTTTGCCGTCGATACCTCGTTCACGCCGTGGGTGCACACCAATCCCACGTACGGCTTGAGCGACAATCTCAGCAAAGCAATCGGCGGCCATACGTTGCAGGTCGGCGTGCAAGCGGTCGATGCCCGCCGCCGGGAAACCAATGGCGCCATCGGCTCCGCTACCGGCGACCTCCAGGGCCTGCTCACCTTCACCAACCTAAGCGGCGTGGGCAGCGGAAACTCGTTCGCGGATTTTCTCGGCCAGTTGCAGTTTACCTCCGGCCCTAACGTTTACAGCTTCCAGCAGGATAGCGCCCAGTTGCAGTACTACAACGACTACTACGTGGTCGAGCCCTATGCCCAAGATGACTGGCGCGTGAACCAGCATCTCACGCTGAATCTCGGCGTGCGCTTCAGCTTGTTCACCAACTTTCACGAGAAGAACCTCAACGCCTACAACTGGGAACAGAGTGCGTTCAGCCAGAGCCTGGCCGCAACCGTGTCGATTGCGCCGGTCAATCAACAGGGATTCAATGGCGGATATCTGGTGGTTGGCGGCAACCCGGTGACGCTTCCGTTGGCCTCGAATTCGGTCGCGACCAACGGGATTGTGCGGTGCGGTACGGGCGGGATTCCCGCCAGTTGCGCCAGCAGCCACATTTTCAATCCGGCTCCGCGAATCGGTTTTGCCTGGGATCCTAAGGGTGACGGCAAGACTTCCATTCGAGGGGGCTATGGGATGTTCTACGAGCACGGCACACCGAAAGAGGCCAATACCGGGTCGCTGGAAGGCAGCCCGTCCCCGGTACTGACCATGACGCAGACCAATCCGTTCAGTTACATCGGGATTGGTGGCGGTGTGGCTTACCCCATCGACGTTACTTCTATTCCCACTAAGACCAATTGGTCGTACGCGCAGCAATGGAGCTTGAGCATCCAACGGCAGCTTCCCAAAGACATGGTAGCTACCGTTGCTTATGTAGGAAGTAAGGGCACCCATTTGTCCGCCGAGTTGCAGCTCAATCAGTTGCCCGTTCCACCCACTGGCGCGGATACCGGAATTTTTCCTACGGGGAACCCGTACTCCCCGGGCCAGCCCATCACGGCTCACGATTGTGCGACTTACTCCGGATTTGTAAGTGGCGGCTACGTCCGCGGCAACTTTACGGTCGGCAACATAGTCGTTACGCCGAACCAACCCGCCTGGCAAAACCTGGCTGCGGCGTGCTACACCACCGATTCGCTAAACATCCCGCCTCCAAGTGCTCTTCGCGTCTTTGCGCCGGGAATCGGCCGGGTGCTTTCGCTGCAAAATATAGCCGACTCCACCTACCACGGTTTGCAAGCCACCCTTCGACGCACGCGAGGTCCGGTAACCGTGGGCGTTTCCTACACCTACAGTCACTCACTGGACGACTCCTCCGATCGCTCCGACGCCTCGTTCGTAAATTCCGACAACATCAAAGCGGGATGGGCGAGTTCCGATTTCGACCAGCGCCATCTGCTCAACCTCAACTACATCTTCGCCTTCCCAAAACTGAGCGGCTACCTGGAGCGATCGCTCCTCAAAGAGGCAGCGGACTCAAAGACAGCTTCCCCGCAAAGTAGCTCCCAGTTGCTGCGGGTCCTGACGGATGGCTGGGAATTTTCTGGCATCACCTCGTTCCAGTCGGGGACGCCTTTCACCGTGATCAACGGCGGCGGCAGTAACGGAATCTCGTTGCCGGACAATGCCGGTGTCGCGAACCTGGCGGGAGGGGGCTCCTACCCGGATGTGATTGGCAGTCCCCGTGGCCGACCGCCCGTGCCCGTCCTGCCAAACACCGGCAGCGTCGGCCCCTTGCTTTATAACCCTGGAGCCTTTGCTGCACCTCAGGGGCTCACGTTCGGGAACGAGGGACGTAATTTCCTGAACAACCCGAACCGCCTCAACTTCGATTTCACGCTGCTCAAGAACTTCCGTGTGACCGAGGGCAGCGGTCTTGAGTTACGCCTCGAAGCCTTCAACGTTTTCAACCACACTCAATTCCGCATTTTCAATTCGAACATTGGCAATACCGCTTCCAACATCGCCGGTTGTTATGGTGGCCCAGGCTATTCCGCTGCGGGAGGCCTGACGCCGGTGCCGGGCGCGTCTCTGGGTACGCCCGAGGTGAATGTGGACTGCACCACCGGCAGCGCCTTCCTTCACCCTGTGGATTCGCACCGCCCCAGGACGTTGCAGCTGGGGTTGAAATACAGCTTCTAGAACGGAAATGAAATCTTCAACACGGACTTTGAAATCGCGGCATGAAAAAGGGTATATCCTGCTGACCCTCCTGCTGGTCATGGCACTGCTGGCGATCGGAGCGGCGACCGCGGCGTCTACCATTGCGTTTCAGATTCGGCGCGATCGAGAAGAAGAAATGATCCACCGCGCCATGCAGTACCGCCGCGCAATTCGCCAATTCACGAAACATACAGGCCGCTATCCGAGGACGACGGATGAGTTAGTAACCAGCAATGGCCTGCGGTACCTGCGCAAAGCCTACAAGGATCCAATCACGGGCAAGGACTTCCGCTTGCTGCACATGTGGGACATCCCATCCATCACCAACTCCTCGGGCGCGCAGCCCGCTCCCGGCGCAAATAGCTTGCCGAACGGCCAGGACCCAAATTCTGCGACATCTCCTGAACAAGCTCAAACCGGTGCGGACACAGGAACGGGGCAGCCCCTACTTGCGTCGAGCCCATCAGCGTCAGTGGTTCCAGGGTCGGGGACAGGGTCATCGGCCTCCGCGCAACCGGGAGATAATCTCGGCGGCGGCTTGATCGTCGGAATCGCCAGCACCAGCTCTAAGAAAACTATTCGGGAGTTCGAACGGAAGAGCCGTTATAACCAGTGGCTGTTCTTTTACGACCCAGCGTCCGATCAGGGCCACGATCCCTGGGGACCGACGCCCTTGACCCGAATCCCGACACTCGCCGGCATCCCAGGAAACCCTACCGGTCAGCAGACGGCGTCCGCTCCTACAGCACAATCGCCGCCCGCAGCACAGTAGAAAAGATCGACTTCAATGGACTCAACTCTGAGCTGCCCCACGCAGAACGTGATGATCGGTAAATCAGGGCAATCTCGCTTGCGGGATAGAGTCGGTGCCGCGCGCGGAGGTCTGAGCCAGGGGAGAGTCCTTCGCCAAAGCAGTGCGGGCCTTCTCGAGTTTGGGATCCAGCTCAAGCGCATGCCGGTACGACGAGACCGCGGAAGCCGTGTATCCGCCGGCGTCCTGTAGTTGGCCGAGCTCCCAATAGCCATCGGGCGTGGGATGTAGTTCCAGACTTGCCCCTAGCGCCTTGATCTTCTCATCGGTGAACGTTCGCGCAAATCCCATGAACGCGGTGTTGTTGGGTTTCGAGCCAGTCTTCATCTTCAGCGCCTTTAAGTAGTACTCTCGTGCGGTGGCAAAGTCGCCGCTTTGCTCATAGGCGGAACCCATATCGGTGATTATCTCGGCCTTCATCTCGTCGCTTTCGACGTACTCGAGGGCCAGTTTGTATTTCTCCAAGGCCTCATCCAAGTGGCCACCAAGCTGAAGATCGGCGCCGATGTTCATGTTGGCCTCGCTGTCGTTGGGGTTAATGCGGGCTGCATTCCGAAAGTGAACCTGGGCTTCAGTGGAACCGTGACGCCCGTGGTTCAACGCGTCGAGAAGAAGCTCCGATCCCACCACTCCCTCGGCCACGGCGTTATTCTCAGTCACCGCAGAAGCGTGAGACCAGAGATCAAGGTTGCTCCGCCAGAATCCCACCTGCCGCACGGTCAGGGCAGCGAAGACTATCAACACGATTGCGGCGCCAACCGCCGCAGTCCAGCGCAGATCGCTCCGGACGTTTTGCGCCAGATCGAACAAGCCCCAAACCGCCAGGATAAGGAATCCGATCAGTGGAAGATAGGCGTAGCGATCTGCCATGCTCTGCTCGCCGACCTGAATCAACCCAATGACGGGTACGAGCATGCCCAGAAACCAAAGCCATCCCGTCATCAGATAGGGACGTGATCGCTGGCGCCAAACCCAGACGCTGACTGCGATCAACAACAAGGCAGAGAAAAATACGCCCACGGCCGACAGCCCGTCCGAAGGATAAGGGTAAAGGACGGCCAGATGCGTCGGCCATATCATTTTCCATACATATGCAGCGTAAGAAAAAATCGCGTTTTGAATACGCAGCGATAACGGATACGCACCTCCGGAGCGGATGGCGTGGACGCCCCGCTGGGCAACCAGTGTGACCATGCTGTCCGCCACGCTGAGAGCGAGCAAGGGCACCTTTTCGAGAGCCAGCCTCCACACCGGGAACTGTGGCGTGGGAAAGGCGGGGGAAGATACCGTCCAGCCCTTAATTCGCTGCAGCGGCCAATAATCCAGCAACAACAGGACAAACGGAAGAGTCACCACCATTGGCTTGGAAGCGAGGCTGAAGACGAACAGCAACGCGACGACCAGATATCGGCCTATGTTCGGCCGCTGTGCATAACTCGCGTACGCCAAGAGCGCGAGCAGAAAAAACGTCGTGCACAGCACATTTTTTCTCTCCGCTACCCAAGCTACGCTCTCTACCCCGATCGGATGCAGTGCAAACAGCGCAGCCACAAGCAGGCTTCGCGCCGTCGACTTCGTTACCAGAGATAAGAAAAGGAACAGCAAAACAACATTGGCAACGTGCAGCAACACGCTCGTAAGGTGGTGCCCCGAGGCGTCTGGACCGAAAAGCCGCCAATCCAGAGCGTGAGACAGCCACGTGACCGGATGCCAATTGGCGTGCTCGTGCGACGTCACCGCCCAACGAACCGTGTCCCACGTAATCCCGTGCTGGATCCGGACGTTATCCTGGACGTATTCGCTATCATCGTAATTCGAAAAAGGATGATGGATCACCTGGCTGTAGACCGCGAACGTGATCAGACTCAGCAGAATCGCAGGCGCAACCCGATGCCTCCAGAGGAAGCTTTGAGAATCGCAGGGGGCGGTTGATCGCCCCTCAGGCTCCTGAGGCACTTGATCTGGAACTCGAGCGACAACTGGCGCGGGCTTCGGGAGCGCGCGCTGTTTTTTCGGTTTCTTGCGAATCTTGGTGGCGGGCATTTACTCTCGTCGCTCTCTACTCTCTCTCGAAACTAGAAGAATAAAGGGGAATGCGGTTAGATACGAGAGCTGTCGCAGAACTTTAATCAAACTGTAACCGGGCTTTAACAATCTGGGTGAACCTCAGATTAGGATCCTTGTGCGTTCCCCGAGTTCAATCGGTTCTTTCGCGAAAAACCTGCGTTAGCGAACGCGCGAGATCCTCTCATCACAAAATCATGAGTGCAAAGTCCAAGCGGCAGCCGCAGGCGGGAGCCAGCCCAGCAAAGTCCAGACGGCTCTGGACCGTGGTTCTGCTGGCCGCTGTGATCCTGTTTTTCTCGGCCATCCGCTTCCGGCTGCGCGACATGCCGTTGGAGCGCGACGAGGGTGAATACGCCTACGCGGGACAGCTCATGTTGCAGGGAATTGCTCCCTACGAACTCGCTTACAACATGAAGCTGCCGGGAACCTACGCTGCCTATGCCCTGATAATGGTCGTCTTCGGACAGTCCCCGGCCGGGATTCATCTCGGCATGATTCTGGTGAACGGCGCCGCGGTGGTTCTGATTTTTCTGCTGGCCAGGAAGTTGTTCGATGACATCGCCGGCCTGGCGGCGGCATCCATTTACGCTCTACTCTCCAACAGCGAATCGGTGCTGGGCTTCGCGGGACATGCGAACCATTTTGTCGTGCTCGTGGCGCTGGCCGGAATACTGGCTTTGTTGAAGGCGATCGAGACAAAACGGATTCCACTCTACTTTCTCAGCGGGTCTTTTTTGGGCTTGGCATTTGTCTTTAAGCAGCCGGGGTTGTTCTTTATTCTGTTCGGAGCTCTGTATCTCGCAATCAGCGAACGCAAGGAATTGAAAAGCTGGAATGGCGCGGCCCGGTTCGCAATCTATAGCGCGGGCGCGATCTTCCCCTATGCACTTACCTGCCTGCTCATGCTTCTGGCCGGAAACCTTGGAAGGATGTGGTTTTGGACATACTCCTACGCCCGCCAATATGGATCCGTTACAGCTCTGTGGGAGGGTTGGGAACTCCTCTTCGACATGGGCTCTAAAGTCGTCGAGACCTCCTTTCTAGCGTGGATTCTTGCCGCGCTTGGATTGGCCGCAATGGCCTGGGACTCGCGCTTTCGGAAGCATGCCTTTTTTCTGATCCCGTTTCTCTCATTTTCCTGGGCAGCAGTCTGCGTTGGATTCTATTTCAGGCCTCACTATTTCATTCTCGTTCTTCCTGCCGTCAGCCTCCTGGCCGGAGTCGCCCTGAGTTCGGCGGCCCACGAACTCTCCCGAGTTCTCAAGAATGCAACCGCCGCCGTTGCCATTCCTCTGCTGGTTTTGTTGATCGTAGTGGCCTTCTCCGTTTGGTCGCAACGCATCCTGCTGTTTCAACTGGACCCCATCGCAGCCTGCCAGCAGGCCTACGGAGTGAGTCCATTTCCTGAAGCGGAAGGCGTCTCCCAGTACCTGAATCAGCACACCGAGGCGGACGCGCGAATCGCCGTTCTCGGCTCCGAACCGGAGATTTACTTTCTCGCCCACCGGCACTCGGCCACGGGATACATTTACGTTTACCCCTTTTTCGAGCCGCAGAAGTTTGCCCTTCAGATGCAGAAAGAAATGGCCACCGAGATAGAAAGCAATCGCCCAGAGTACATCGTCTTGGTCAAGGTGGTAACGTCGTGGCAGGTCCGCGCAGGTTCCGACCGGTGGATTGCGGACTGGATCAACGATTATGTCGGCAAGCACTACCAACTCGTTGGCGTCGCCGAGTATGTCCCGCCGCAGACTCGCTACGTCTGGGGGGATGCGGTGAAGACCTACAAAGAAGAATCCGACTCTGCCATCGAAGTTCTGAAGCGTTCGGATCTGCCCGAATTGGTGCCTTCCCGCCCGCTGGTGCCGTAACCAACTTTCAGAAAACCTCAAAGGTCTTGGCAGAGATCGTTTCCTCGCTCCCGTCCGACGAAGGATATCAGCGCCTGGGCTTGCTCGACCAATCCCACAGACTTTTTGCAGTCGTCATGAACGGCGAAAACCGAAGAAAGCCACGCACCTTCCGGAAGGCTTAAACGGTGTCTCTTCAAAAAATTATGGTTACCGTGCTTATATCGAGAAATGACGGCGGAGCTTGCCCAAAGAAACACACGCCAGCCCTGCGCCCAACAAATAAATGCTCGAGGATTCTGGAACCGCGGTCGTGCTGGATCCGATCGTGATCTCAGTGAGGCCCAATTCGTCAGAAGGCCCGCTGAAGGTTACCGATTGGGCCGTACCTTTGAAGCCTAAGCTGGCATCCGACCAGTTGCAGTAAAGCGGTGCGCCGCACCCGGCATTGTTGTTCGCCAGATTGATCGTCGCCAACACCGTGCCTGTCCCGTTCGCGCCGCTCCAGACTGTCACTGTCTCTGTCTGACCTGGCGCGAATCCTGCGGTGAAGAAGAAGTTGAGTCCGCTCGAGAACCCTGCCGTCACATTCATTATGCCCGTAACCGGTAGGCCGCTCGGACCAGTCATGCTATTGGAAATAAAGATTGCGTGTGGATCACCAGATCCATTCGCGAAAGGCGCGAAGTTTCCAGATCCGCCGTTCATGATCGGGCTCAGTCCAAAGAAATTTGACGAGAAGCTAACTCCGTAATTCGGAGTGCCCGGGATCCCACTCCCGTTGTAAAAGTTGCCGACCGTCTGCATATCGCCAAGTCCTTGGAAGGTGAGCAGTTCTCCGGAATTTGCGAAGGCGGAGGCGGACAAGAAAAGCACAACCAAGAGAATGACGGTGGAACACACAAATCGCTTCATAAGGACCTCCCGGGAATGCACAACTAAGACGGCGGCGAATAGGTGGCGTTAAACCACGGTTAGTATCGTTCCTTACCCGTTACAGCGATATTACGCAAATGTGAACAGTATGTTAATTTTCCGATTCTCTCGCCTTTACATACGCCTCTTTGCACGTCCAACAACGGTGGAAGGCTGCACGTAGTTCGTCGCCCGGACAGATTCTGTAGAAAGCTCCTTTCACGAACCGAAAAGAAGTGCTCCGCCAATTTCTTCGCGTCCGATTTTCTCGGCATCCAGTGGCTTGGCTCCTTCGGCGGCGCAAGCTCTTTGCAACCTGAAAATTAATGCTCCGTTAACATGCGTCTGGCTCGCCAATGCCATAATCCCAACCTCAGAATCTTTCAGCCAGGCTCGTTCTGAAGGATTGGTCTGTCTGTACACACCGTTGGAGAACAACGAAATGCTCACGCCCGTCACAGCGAAGCTGTTCGCGTGCTTAGCCGCACTTGCTCTAGCCGCTTTCGTCAGTTGCGGTGGGAATAAGTCCGCGATTCAAAGTCCGCCGATCCCCAACATCGCTGGCCCCTGGGAACTCATTGCCTATTCGAACGACGGGTCTATGACTGGAATCGAGGTGGCGTTGACGGAAGGACAGGTTCTGGTGAACGGACTCGAGCAACCCGACGGCCAAATCGCGGCCAGCAGTACCCAGATCGCCTTTGTCACGCTCGATCCCGCGAACTCGAGTATCACTGGCTTCGGAGGAAGTTGCCTCCCGGTCACTACCGGAGACTCTCTCGGTCCCGGCAGCATCACCGCCTTGGGAGGCCCGATCAATTTCAGTTTTACCGAGAACGGCAATGTATTCAACGTAACCGGCGCGATCAGCGGCGACGGCAGCACCATCACCGGGACTTATACCGCGCAGACGGGAAACATGTGTTCTGACCCCGGGGGCACGATTAATGGAACGGTCGTTTCCCGGTTCTCCGGAACTTACCTCGGGAATATGTGCCCGCCTTCCAGCAGTTCGTGTGCAAGCGCCGCGGACTTCACCGATAGCGTGACCGCCACCGTAACCGTGAACTCCAGCAGCGTGCTCACACTTAATCTTGTACTGACCGGCACGGACAATACCAATTTCACTCTGAGCGGCCCAGTGACCGGAAAAGCCTTCTCGCTTACCGGCACCTTCCAGGGCCAAACCCTCACTTACTATGGCTACTCCGAGCTTGTCTCCAATGCCCAGTCTTTGTACTTGGTGAACGCCACGACCGCCGCTCAGACCGAGTATGTCGGGACACTATCAGTTCCTCATTAGCAGCTGACTGTCTGCACAACCTTGAATCCTGAACAAGGACACAGGAATCTCCGAGAATCCGTACCCCGAATCACTTCTTAACTTATAGGGCCGAACCTTCTGAAAAAGGTAGGCGAAAACGCCCAAGTGCTTTGGAATAGTGGTGGCCAGGGAGGGAGTTGAACCCCCGACGCCAGCCTTTTCAGGGCTGCGCTCTACCACCTGAGCTACCTGGCCACGTTTCGAAACCCGCTGCCCGCGGGCTGCGAGGACGACTCGCTTCACGCTGATTGTGGCGGGACTCGCGACCGGGCGAAAACACCGCAGCATGCCGGACGCGCGCGGAACGAGCTTGAATTATAACAACCGAGCAGATTTCCCTCAACGTGCGTCGCGTTTTTCCTGCTGCAATAAACGAAACAAAAAACAAGAACGCCGCCGGATTTCACGGATCTTCACGGATAAAACAAAAGCAACATCGGGAGCATAAAAGCCTCATCCGTGCGAATCCGTGGCTAACTGTTTATCCCGCGAAGCCCTTCACGAACTCGACCAGGCTGCGCAGCGCGATACCGGACGGGCCTTTCGCGATCCACGGCTTTTGATCCTCCATCCACGCGGTGCCGGCGATGTCGAGGTGGATCCAGGGAGTATCTTCGGCGAATTCTTTGAGGAACATGGCCGCGGTGATGGCGCCGCCCCAGCGTCCACCGGAATTGACGATGTCGGCGATGCCGGAGCGAATCTGCTCTTTGTATTCGTCGTCGAGCGGCATGCGCCACATTTTTTCGCCGGCCTTGGCGTTGGCGGCGTGAAAGCGGTTGTACATGTCATCGTCGTTGGCGAAGATTCCGGCGTTGCTGTAGCCGAGCGCGACTACGACGGCGCCGGTCAGAGTGGCGGCGTCGACCAGGTTGGTGCAGCCGAGTTGGCGCGCGTAGAAGAGACCATCGGCGAGGACGAGGCGGCCCTCGGCGTCGGTATTGATGATCTCAATCGATTTGCCCGACATGGCGATCTGCACGTCGCCGGGTTTCTGCGCTTTTCCGGACGGCATATTTTCCGTGGCGCACACGATGCCGATGACTTTGACCTTCGGCTTCAGCAGTGCGATGGCGCGCATGGCGCCGATCATGGTTGCGCCGCCGGCCATGTCGTATTTCATTTTCTCCATGCCGTCGGCGGGCTTGATGGAGATGCCGCCGGTGTCGAAGGTCACACCTTTGCCGACCAGACCAAGGACGGGCTTCGCGGGCGCGACGGCGGGTTCGTAGCGCATGACGATCAGCGCGGGTGGTTCGTCGGAGCCCTGGGCCACGCTCCAGAACGCGCCCATCTTTAATTCTTTAATCTTGTCGGCGCCGTAGACTTCGCATTTCAGGCCAACCTCCGCGCACATTTTTTTGGCGCGTTCGCCGAGGATGGTGGGCGTCATGCGATTGGAAGGTTCGTTCACCAGGTCACGGGTAAAGTTCTGCGACTCGCCGATAACCTGCGCTTCGTTGGCCGCCTTTTCGAGAGCCGCCTTGTCGCCCGTGGCAACGACGGTGAGCGCGTCAATCTTTTGATCTTTGCGGTCGCTGCGATAGTAGTCGGGATCGAAATTTCCGACGTGCGCACCTTCCACAATCGCGCGCACGGCTTCTTCTGCGGGAATGCCTGCTGGAGCGATGAAGGCAAAGCTGCGGATCCCGCGCGATTTGAGCGCGCGCACTGCGACACCAGCGAGCCGGCGCAGGTCGTAGCTGGTAAATTTCTTCGCGCTGCCGCCGCTGACCAGCAGCAGGCGCTTGGCCATCAGCGTGACCGGGCGATGCATCAGGTTGGTCTCAAACGGCTTACCGGTAACTTCGCCGCTGGCCAGCAGGTCGGCTGCGACCGACTGAACGGCGGGGTCGCTGGTGGCAACTTTGAGTTGCGGCTTCTTGTCTTTTTCCTTTTCGGCAGGCACAGGCTCGGCGTGGTCGAGGACCACAGCGACCAGGGATTCGGTTTCAAGTTCGGCGGGCGCGGAGAGAGAAATTGTCGTCTTCATAATTAGTGTGCGGTCAGCAGTTGATATTCCAGTATCGTCGGCAAAGAGGGGAAGTGCAAGCGATCCTATGCACCGCGTGCTCAATCAGGGTTTCTCCGCGAACTCTGCGGCCTTTCTTCGCGGGCTCGGCGGTTAAAGTGTTTTGATCTTCTAACGAAAATCAACAGCTTTTGACCGCAGAGCACCCAGACTTGACCCGCGCGGAGTTCGCGGAGAAATTCAAACTGAACCGGCGATCAGGCTGCGTCGTATCGTCCTCATCGCTGGCGGCATTCCTACGCCTGCGATATGATTCAAGGCCGCAGCCGATACAGGTGAGGTTTTTCATGCAGATTCGGTGGAAGATTGTGTTTATTGTTGTCGCGCTGGCTCTGGGAGTTGGCGCATACGTGAACCATAGAACGACTGTGGCGAGGGCGGCCGCGCCTCAGGCCACGGCCCCGCCGACAAAATCCCCACTTCTCGCAAAGGACGCGAGAAATGGGGCACCCGCGGAGTTCTCCATCCCCGACACCACGCTGGCTATTAATTCGGACAAGCCGATGTCCGAGCGCGTGGTGCACTATGAGATCGACGCCAAGTACGACGCGAGCAAGCACATTGTCGATGCGACCGAAGTGCTCACCTACCACAATCTGACCGGGCAGGCGCTCGACCACTTCCCTTTCCATCTTTATCAGAATGCGTTTCAGCCCAAGGCCACATTCGTCCGTGACGCCAAGCTGATGGGCAGTCGCGACACTGGCTATGAGAAGTGGGAAGACAAGTATTACGGATCGGAAGACATCAAGAGCATCGAAGTGGTTGGCCAGGGAGATCTGACTTCGCGGCTGCAGTACCAGGCGCCGGACGATGGCAACAAAGATGACAAGACCGTGGTCGACCTGCCGTTAGCCAAGCCCATCGCGCCGGGCGCATTCGTTCAGTTCAAGATTGCGTTTCAAACCAAATTTCCCGAGACTCAGGCACGATCGGGCTGGAAGCGTGATTTCGTGCTGGGTGGCCAGTGGTTTCCGAAAGTCGGTGTATGGGGGCACGGCGACTGGAATTGCCACCAGTATCACAACACCACCGAGTTCTTCGCCGACTTCGGCGTGTACGACGTGAAGCTGACGCTGCCGCAATATGAAGTCGCGGGCGCGAGCGGAGTGCTGGTCGAGGAAAAGAACAATCCTGACAATACCAAGACTCTGACCTATCACGGGGACGACATCCACGACTTCGCCTGGACCGCCAGCCCGCGCTACAAAGTGCGAGAGAGCGTGTACCAGTCGCAGATGGGACCGATCAAGTTGCGCTTCCTGATGCAGCCCGCGCACTGGAGCCAGGCGGAGCGGCACGACAAAATCACACGCAAGACGCTCGATCATTTCGAGAAATGGTATGGTCCGTATCCCTATAAGACGCTGACTGTGGTCGATCCGGAGCCGGATTCGGCGGCGGGAGGCATGGAGTATCCAACGTTCATTACGGGTGAATCGAGCTGGTTTGCGCCGGAAGGTGAATACATTTTTCCCGAGCAGGTGGTAGAGCACGAGTTCGGACACCAGTACTGGTACGGCATGGTTGCGACCAACGAATTTGAAGATGCCTGGATGGACGAAGGCATTAACAGCTACACGGAAGTCAAGGTTCTGGATTCCATCTTTGGCAAGAACAGCTCCGTTATGAATCTGGCCGGCATTACCGTTGGCGAACGGGACATACAACGGCTCGGCTATATCAGCGTAGCTGACCGCGATGCTATGGCGGAGAAGGCCTACGACTACTACAACTCCAACTCCTACGGCGGCGTCACGTACGGCAAGACCGCCAGCGTACTACTGACCCTGGAGGGCATCATTGGCGAAGACACCATGGCCAAGGCAATGCATGCCTACTTCATGAAATATCGCTTCACTCATCCAGTGAAAGAAGATTTCCTGAAGACGATCGAGGAAGTTTCCGGCAAAGATCTGCGCTGGTATTTCAACCAGGCGGTCTACGGAACAAAAGTGATGGATTACGAAGTGCTCAATGTTGATTCCTTTCCGGTGGGCTGGTACGAAGAAAAGAAAGATAAAAAAGACACGAAAAAAGACGCCAAGGACGACACGGTATATCAGTCCAACGTGTCGCTGCACCGGAAGGGCGACTTCGTGATACCGGTCGAAGTAGAGATCGTTTTCCGTGACACCGACGATCACCTCGAGAAGGTCCGCGAGCGTTGGGACGGGCAGAGCCGCTGGACAAGATTCAGTTACCAGAAAAAAGCGAAAGTCGTATCGGCCGAGATCGATCCCGATCACACCGTGCAAATCGACCGCAACAATTTCAATAACAGCTACTTGGCCGAACCGAACGGAAAGGCCACGCTTAAAGTCTCCAACTTCTGGCTGTTCATCACCCAAGTCATGAGCCAGGCGATGAGCTGGTGGTCGGTATGAACGACGTCCTTCAATCGCGGCGCGTCGTTTGCATCGGCGTGGACCCACGGGTGGCAATGAGGTTAATCGCGCATGAGTGAGAACAAAGGTCTTTTGAGCAGCGGGTTGGGCATGGTGCTGCGCAACAAGCGCTACATCGTCTGGTTCTATGTGCTGAATTTTTTACTGGGCTTGTTCGGCACGGTCGCCTTCGCCAATCAAGCAGGGGCGATTCTGGATCGCAGCCTGTACTCCGAGCGCCTGCTCCACGGCTTCTCGCTGGGCGTCCTCACTGAGATGTTCGCAGAACCGGAGTTCGGTCCAGCCGCCGCTTCCCAACTGGCGGCGATCTTCTTTGCTGTGGTCTTCATGTTGGCGACCGCCCTGTTCCTGCCCGGAGTATTCCAAGGGTACGCCTCGACCTACCGGCTGCAGCGCGAGGATTTCTTCCGCGCCTGCGGAAGAAACCTGTGGCGTTATATCCGGCTGCTGATTATTGCCGGCATTGTGATGGGCATTCTAACGATCGCGGTATTCGTCGTGCGAGGCGTGCTGGAGAAAAAGGCGGCAGAAAGCACGAACGAACTGCTAGCGCCCGAAGTACGCTACGGCGGGCTGGCGGTCATTTTCCTGGTGATGGCTGCTTTCCGCATCTGGTTCGACCTGGCGGAGGCCGACATTGTTTTGAGCGACCAGCGGGCAGTGCGCAAATCGATCTGGGCCGGCCTCCGGCATACGCTCCGCAGTCTGGTGAGACTGCTGGCAAGTTACGTCGTAACCACGCTTGTGGCGGCGATCATTCTAGTGGGCGGAATCTGGACGTGGATGAAGTTCGTCGCGCCAGAAAATGTGGCCAGAGCGTTTGTGGTCGGACAGATCACGTTGCTCTTGTTATTGATCCCACGCTTCTGGCAGCGTGGAGTCGCGGTCTCGTACTGGAAGCAGAGCATGATGTCGCCGGTCGTCCCGATGCGGCCGGTAGAGCCGCAGCCGGTGCCGATGCCGGTTGTTTCTGACGCCGCTCCGGTGGTTCCGAACGTTGCTCCAAATCTCCCACCGAATCTGCCACCGGCAACGCCGGAGGCCTGAAGATATTCCCTACGCTTTATGTAGGGACAGCCCATCACAGCACTACTACCGTGATGCCTTGATTGCGGCGGCCCAAGTCAGGATCGCTCTTCAGGTCAGACTGCGCCTGCAGCAGTCGCCAAGTCGCGTCGTCGGACTTCGACCAGTTTTCCCCGAAAATGCAGGCTCGAATCTGACCGCCCTCCGCCAAAGCCCGCAGACGTTTCTGCACCGCGATACGAATATCGCCACCAGCGCCGCTCGATCCGTAGCCGTGAATGATCTTGAGCATCGCCGCGTTGCCCTGACGCGCAACCGCGATCTCGCGGTCCAGGCGCTGCAAGGCCTCCTGCACCGACGGCATATCGGACTTGAGGTTCACGGTCTTGATGGGATTGCCCTCGGATTCATCGCCTGATCATAATCACGATCGTGATCCAAAGCTTATCGCCGAGGGAGGATGGTGAACTTCTTTCGTCCCGGCAGACGATAGGTTTCGAAATCGTCGCGGTCGATGGTAAGGATGACGGTGAGGCGCTCGCGCGCGGCAAGATGGACCAGCGTGGCGTCCGCGAAGTCCATGGGGCGATCGGCGTACTGGGCCATGAGAGCCCGAATCTGAGGCAGCTCCTCGTCGGCAATCGCGGACATTCGGATTGCGCCGGAACGCAAGAGAGTCCAAACCGCGCGATCATCCCGGAGGTTGCGCCGGACAAGATAAAACGCCTCAGTCAGTACAGCTTCCGTAGTCAGCCAGGGCAACCGGTTGTGGTTGTAGGCATCGACACAGGACTCATGGCAAGCGTCTTCGCGATCCACAAGAGCGAGAATGGCGCCGGTATCAATGAGTCCGGCGGGCAGTCCGGAGCGAAGTCCGGCGGCTACGGGCGAAGGCACGGGATTCCTTTGCGTGTTTGCGGGCTATGATCTCACGCACCAGTTCGCTGGTTCGAGCGGAGCGGGTAGGATCGCCTCCGCGGATGGAACCAACGGCAGACATGGCGCGTTTCCGAATCGCAGCCTGCTCCGCATCGTCATCCGAGTGACCGTTGCGGCGTTGGGCGAGCCAGTCAGCAGTAACGCGGTCCAGCAGCGCGGACAGCGAAGTGCGCTCGCGACGGGCCTCTTCTTCGAGTTCCGCCTTCCGATCAGCCGACAGACGCCAACTGTAGACTTCGGTCTTCATGCACTACAGTGTAGTGCATTGCGGGATAAAACTCAAGACTTGGCTTGATTCTTGCGCCATTTATGCCTTCCGGCTGCGGCCGATCGCGTCGCGAGCCTCTTTATCCGCTGTGCGGCGCCGTTCCGTTTCCCGCTTGTCCCAGAGCTGTTTGCCCTTGGCCAAAGCCAGTTCCACCTTGACTCGCCCGTTCTTGAAGTACAAGCGGGTGGGGATCAGGGTCAGTCCCTTTTGCTGGGTTTTGCCGATCAGCTTGCGAATCTCTTCGCGATGCATCAGCAGCTTCCGGGTGCGCAAGGGGGCGTGATTATGAATGTTGCCGTGCTCGTAAGGGCCAATGTGGGCGTTCAGCAGCCAGACAGCATCGTCCTTAACCAGGCCGTAGGAGTCTTTCAGGTTGGCCAGGCCGCCGCGGACCGATTTGACCTCGGTTCCGGTCAGAACAACCCCAGCCTCAAATTTTTCCAGCAAGAAGTAGTTATGTGAAGCGATCCTATTAACGGCAGCGTCGCGATCGCCGGAAGCGGTAGGGTCGCGGCGCGGGGATTTCTCCGGGTTGGCCTTGGTCTGGTGCGTGGATTGGCGGGCCATGGGGTTAGGAATAGTTATCTTAGCGCATGCACTCGGCTGCCGGCTTCCGGCGCTCGGCTTCCCATGCTCGGCCTGCGATGCTAGCTGGGTGGCGGGCGGGAAGCTTTGAGGTGGGGGATTCCCCCGGAAGCCGGATAGCGGAAGCCGGAAGCCGATCGGTCGCCGGCTTCCCACCCGTTAGGCCTACGACCAAAGAGTATAACTCCCGTGCGCACAAGCACTTCGGGAGCTGGAAAGGGCGATGCTATAATCGGCTCACCGAAAGCTTTTTTGTACATCAAGCGAATTTTCCGCTGCCAAACCCTTGTCGTGACTCTGGCAAGTGGCGGGAAAACCGCTCGTCCGGCGAAGACTGCAATTAAGAAGGATCATCTCGTGAGGATTATCGAATGAGACGCCTGAGGCGCCCGGCACTGCTGCTGCTGCTGGTCGCGGCTGTAACTCTCCCCGCCATCGCCGACAAAGCCAAAGATCTGTACGCCAAGGGTCAGGATGCCGAGGCTCGCCAGAAATATGTGGCAGCCTACGAGTTTTTCAAGCAGGCCTATGACCTCAGGCCCAAAGATCTGCGCTATCGCGCCGCCTTCGAACGCTTGCGCTTCGAGGCTGCCGCCACAATTGTTCACGACGGACAGAAACTGCGCGAAGATGGCAAGCTCGACGAAGCCGTGGCTGAGTTCCAGAAGGCGCTGGCCATCGATCCGTCGCTGTTCATCGCCAAGCAGGAACTCAACCGCACGCAGAAGATGATCAGCGACCAGCGCAATCCGGAGCCGCAGGCCGCCGGACCGCCCGCCGGGCTGGAGCGCAGAGTGCACGACGCGGCCGGGCCGGTCGAACTTGGTCCCATCTCGAACATCCCCATCACGGTCAAGATCACCGACAAGTCCGATACCGTCTTCCGGACCATCGGCCAACTGGCCGGAATCAACGTGCTATTCGACCCGGAATACACTCCCCGGCAGATCAAGGTTGAGTTGACCGGAGTCACGCTGGAGGAGGCGCTGGAAATCACCGCGCTGGAGTCAAAAACCTTCTGGCGGCCGGTCACGCTGAATACGATTTTCGTGGCGGCAGACAATCCGGCGAAGCGCAAGGAACTGGAACAGAGCGTCCTCAAGACTTTTTATTTGACGAATCTCTCCGCGCCCACTGAACTGCAGGATGTGGTGAACGCGATTCGCGCCGTGCTGGATGTGCAGCGCGTGCAGCAGTTGCTCTCACAGAATGCCCTGGTGGTGCGCGGCACTCCCGATCAGATCGCGCTGGCGGAAAAGTTGGTGGAGGATCTGGACAAGGCGCGCCCGGAAGTGATCATCGATATCGCGGTAATGCAGATCAGCAAAGACAAGTCACGCACCCTGGGATTCAATCCGCCCACCAGCGCCACGGTTACGCTGCAGGACAATATCAACACCACTTCGACCACCACCACCACAGGAACCACGACTCCCACGTCAGGCACCAGTGGCATCAACCTCAACACGTTGGGCAGCCTGACCGCTCAAAACTTCCAGGTTTCGATTCCGTCGGCGAACTTGTCGGCCGTGATGGGAGATAGCGATACCAAGCTGATCCAGAATCCGCAGGTTCGCTCCCTCGACGGACAGAAGGCATCGCTCAAGATCGGCGAACGCATCCCGATCGCGACCGGTTCTTTCCAGCCCGGCATTGGCGGCGTTGGCATCAACCCGCTGGTAAATACGCAGTTTCAATATCAGGATGTGGGCGTAAACATTGAGGTCACGCCCCACGTACACTCGAGCCGCGAGGTCAGCCTGAAGATCACCATGGAAATCTCGTCCGTGACCGGACAGGCGAGCATCGGCGGCATCACTCAGCCCATCATCGGACAGAAAAAAGTTGACCTGGGCGAAATTCGCCTGCGGGACGGAGAGTCCAGTCTGATCGGCGGGATTCTGGACGATTCGCAAACCAGGTCCCTGAGTGGGATACCGGGGCTGGCACAGATTCCAATCCTCAAATACCTCTTCGGACAGACCACGACTGATCACTCCGAGGATGAGACTGTCTTCGCCATCACTCCGCACGTCATCCGTGGGACCGAGGTAAGCGAAATTAACCAGCGGGCGATTGACATCGGCACCGCCAACACGATCCAAATGCGTTATGTGAACCATCCCCAGGCCGCTCCGGCAGCGACGCAGCCACCCGCCGGACAGACTCCGGCAGGTCAAGCTCCGGCGGGCCAGGCTCCGGCAAGTCAGCCGCCGACAGGTCAGGCACCGCCTCCGAACTCTGCCGCTAACCCGACCCCCAGTTTCCTGTTCGATCCGCCAACCATTCAGGCGGCAAAGGGCAACACATTTGTGGTGAACCTGCTGCTCTCCGGCGCACAGAACGTGCATTCCGTGCCGGTGCAGTTGAACTATGACCCGAAAATGCTGCAACTGGTGAACATCTCCAATGGCGGCTTCCTTTCGCAGGATGGCCAGATTGTCACATTGGCGCATCGCGAGGATGAAATGGTAGGCCAGTCGCAGATTACGGCCTCCCGGCCGCCAGGCGCCGGTGGAGTTTCCGGCCAGGGTGCGGTGGTGACCATCACATTCCAGGCAAAAGCCGATGGACAAACTCCGCTGACCATCACTCGCGGCGGCGCGCGCGATCCCGGCTTGCAGGCGATTACGGTCAACGGAGCGCAGGCGTCGGTGACGATCCAGTAGACGATCTAGTAGACGAACTCGTAGAGATGAGACGATGACAGTTAAATTCCAACGCGGGCCCAGTGTAAAGCCGGCGCGCGGTTTTACTTTGCTCGAGCTGATTATCGCGGCGACCATCCTGTCGGTGCTCACGCTGATGGCGCTGCCCTTGGCGCGCATCACCATTCAGCGCGAAAAGGAAAAGGAACTCCATAAAGCCTTGTGGGACATGCGCGACGCCATCGACCGCTACAAGGACGCCGCCGACCGGAACATGTTTGTGACCAAAGTGGACAGCGGCGGCTATCCGCCCGATCTGGAGGAACTGGTCAAGGGAATCGAAGCTCAGGGCGGCAAGAAAATCCGCTTCCTCCGTTCTATCCCTACCGACCCCATGACCAAGAGTAAGGAGTGGGGCATGCGCTCGATGCAGGACGATCCCGACTCCAGCTCGTGGGGCGGACAAAGCGTGTTCGACGTCTACACCAAATCGGAAGGCACCGCGCTCGACGGAACGAAATACAAGGACTGGTAAATGCTTGGGGGCGTGAACAGTTTGGGGCGAAGCAGAGACAACGTTTTCGGCTACGGACCAAGATCGGTGCGCAGACTCGTCCGCGGTCGACGCTGGAACAATGCCCTGCGGAATAATGCCCGCGGCTTTACCCTGCTGGAGATGATGATCGTGATCAGCATCATCATCATCCTGATGGCGATCGCGATTCCCAATTACAACCGCACCGTCATCCAGTCGCGCGAGTCCGTTCTGCGATCCAACCTGAGCACTCTGCGCAGCGTCATCTCACAATACACCCTCGACAAACAGAAAGCCCCGCAGGGGCTCGACGATCTGGTCCAGGCGGGCTACCTGCGCCAGATTCCCGTGGATCCCATGACCAAAGAAACCAACTGGGAAGTGGTGCAGGAAGATGTGCTGATGGCGGTGGACCAGCAGGAACCCGGGATTGTTGATGTACACTCGGCCTCGAGCGGCGTCGCCAGCGACGGCACGTCCTACAGCACCTGGTGATATTCAGTGCGTCGCTTTCATCTGGCTTTTCCTGTGGGGCGGACACTCTTGTCGGACGCTTCTGACTCTTGCCGAATCCACCGCATCGCTCGCCCCTTGTCATCCTGAGCGTAGTAGGCCAATCCGCGAAGCGGATGGGCATACGGAGTCGAAGGACCCCTAGCACCATGCGAACGACGGCGGGTGCCTCAAGGCATTCGTACCATTGATCTCAACCCGCTTGGTCGCCGACTGAGACCACCCATCTCTCGCGTTTTTCGAAAGACTACAGACCTCGCCCCCATACTCCGCGGATTAGGCCCAACTTTTTCCACAGCCTTCCACAAAAAGATTCCCCATTCCTGTGACGAACAACCTTTACCGAGAATATTAAATAGCGCAAACTCCAGAGATGCGCGGGAGCTCCACCAACAACTTCATCACCACCGGTCGACTGAACCGCTCCATCTCCGCAGCTAACTCCTTACTCCAGAATATTTTGGCTGTAAGTCCTTTCGACTCAACATTTTGCCCCAGCCTAGGCATACCCTGCATTCGCAAATCATGTGAAATGAATACCTTAGGGAGAATGGCGAAAAAAATATTGAAGGCATATACCCCCAACGATTCTGGCCGCGACCGCCAAGCGTCGCAGGTTGTCCACAGTTGCGCGCAAGAAGTAACATCTAGGGATGCCTGTTGAAACCGAAATCAAAACCCCGGCGTCGATTCGCGCGCCGCGCGGCAACTCCATCACCTGCAAAGGCTGGCAGCAGGAAGCCGCCATGCGCATGCTGATGAACAATCTGGACGCGGAAGTCGCCGAGCGTCCGCAGGACCTCGTCGTCTACGGCGGAACCGGCCGCGCTGCGCGGAGTTGGGAAGCCTACCACGCCATTGTCGAGAGCCTGAAGAAACTCGACAACGACGAAACTCTACTGGTGCAATCGGGCAAGCCAGTAGGCGTATTCAAGACGCACCAGCACGCACCGCGAGTGCTGATTGCGAACTCGAATCTCGTAGGCCATTGGTCGAACTGGGAAAAGTTCAACGAGCTGGAACGCGCGGGCCTGATGATGTACGGGCAGATGACCGCCGGTTCGTGGATTTATATCGGCTCGCAAGGAATCGTACAGGGCACGTTCGAAACTTTTTCGGCGGCCGGCGAAAAGCATTTCGGCGGCGACCTTGCAGGCAAGCTGATCGTCAGCGGCGGGATGGGCGGCATGGGCGGAGCCCAGCCCCTGGCCGCGACCATGACGGGCGCGGCTTTTCTTGGCATTGACGTCGATCCTGAGCGCATCAAGAAGCGCCTGAAGACGGGCTATTGCGACTTCATGGTCACCACGCTCGACGAAGCACTGCGCATTCTGAAGAATGCGATTCGCAAGAAGGAAAATGTTTCAGTCGGCCTGGTGGGAAATTGCGCCGACATCATTCCGGAAATGGCCGAGCGCGGCGTTGTCCCTGACATTCTGACGGACCAGACTTCAGCCCACGATCCGCTGAACGGATACGTGCCGAACGGCATGAGCTTCGAGCAGGCGCTGGAACTGCGCCAACGCGATCCCAAGGCGTATCAGGAAAAGTCGCTCGATGCCATGGCGCGGCACGTGGAAGGCATGCTGCGCCTGCAGAAGATGGGCTCGGTCACGTTCGACTACGGAAATAATATTCGCACCTTCGCCTTTCAGCGCGGCGTGAAGAATGCCTACGACTTCCCCGGATTCGTGCCTGCCTACATTCGCCCGTTATTTTGCGAAGGCCGCGGACCGTTCCGCTGGGTAGCGCTGTCGGGCGAAGCATCGGACATTCACGTAACGGACAATCTCGTGCTGGAATTGTTCCCAGACAACCGCATTTTGCGGCGCTGGATTGACCTGGCGCGCAAGCGCATCAAGTTCCAGGGACTGCCGGCGCGCATCTGCTGGCTGGGTTACGGCGAGCGCGCACAGTTCGGCCTGGCCATGAATGATCTGGTGAAGAAGGGAAAGATCAAAGCGCCGATCGTAATTGGCCGCGACCACCTCGACTGCGGCTCGGTCGCGTCACCTTACCGGGAGACGGAGAGCATGAAGGATGGCTCCGACGCAGTCGCCGACTGGCCGTTACTCAACGCTTTGCTGAATACGGCGGCCGGCGCGTCCTGGGTGTCGATTCACAACGGCGGCGGCGTGGGCATCGGCTACTCGCTGCACGCTGGTCAGGTCATCGTCGCCGACGGCACCGATGAAATGGCGAAACGCATCGAGCGCGTGCTGACCACCGACCCCGGCATGGGCGTCATCCGCCACGTGGACGCAGGATACACCGAGGCGAAAGAGTTCGCCAAGAAGACGGGCGTGAAAGTGCCGATGGGGAACTGAATTTAGGAAGTAGTCGCCCGCCTAGGCTAGTCCAACCAGCCCGCTGCTATTTTGCCAGCGCGTTGTACACGGCCTCATACGCCGGCTTCTTCTGATACTTGTCGTCCCAGAGCAACGCCCATCCCATGCCCGTGAAGAATTGCGGAATCCAGGAGTGCTCGTCAGTGAATCCCCAGGTTTGTATTAATTTGCACGCCGGTTGCGCTACGCAGAGGCTGGTGATTTCGCCATACAGTTTGGCTTGGGCGGCGAGTGAGGCCGGGGTCGCGTCGCTAAGGCGAACATCCAGTTCGGTAATGTGCAACTCCAATCCGAGTTTGGCAAACCGCTCCAGATTTCGGGCGAACGAGCCCAGGGTCGCAGGACTCTCGAACGCCAGGCTGACATGGGCCTGAAAACCGATGCCGTCGAGCGGCACGCCGCGCTTCTTGAAGTCCTCGGCCATCTCATAAATCGCATCCGATTTCTGGTTGATCATTTCCGCGTCGTAGTCGTTGTAAAACAGCTTCGCGGCGGGATCGGCTTCGTGCGCCCAGCGCAGCGCCTGCTCGATGTACTTGGGGCCAGGTCCAGCGCCGATTCCGGGCTGGTCGAACCAGATGGTATGGCGCATGCTGCCGTCGTCGTTGAAGGCTTCGTTGACCACGTCCCAGGCGTAAACCTTGGAAGCGTAGTGGGCCATCACCGTGTGAATGTGGCCCTGCAAGATCGTCGCAAGTTGTGGCGCAGTGAAGTTCCCTTCCCTGACCCACTTCGATATCTGGTTATGCCACACCAGCGTGTGGCCGCGGACGACCATGTTGTGACTCTGAGCGAACCCAACCAGCGCATCTCCGCCCTTAAAGTCGTAGGGATTGGGGTCAGCGTCCGGCCGCGGATGAACCAGGGCGAACTTCATCTCGTTCTCGGCTTGCAGTTGGCTGAATTCCGATCCCAGGACGGCGGCATATTCGGCGTCGCCGAGATGGGAGGCGGCGGCGGCCGCGCCCAGGATGATGTGGCGCGCAGCGGCGGCTTGACGGAGTGTTGCGGTTTCGGGAGGCACGACCCGTGAGTGCGGAGAAGCCGAGCCGGACTGAAGAAATACTGCGCACAACACAGCCGCGGGCGCCATCCGGCGCCGGACGCGCCGAGGAACCTCAGATAAACCTCGATGTAGGAACCGGGCGTTATTCATGGATGAAATCTTTCTTCCAGAGAGCTTGCCAGATATTAGGCCGAGTGCGCGATGTCTTACAACCCTGCGAACCTACTCTGAACCTACGGAGTCGACGAGTCTGGTTGCCCTCACCACCGAAGGTGCTGCTAGACTAAAACACGCGTGAGTACAGCACAGCGAAGACCTCAGGCATCCAAAGCATTGCTGCTGGTGAACGTCGACCAGTTGCTCACGCTGCGCGCCGCCAGTGCACCGGGCCCTCGCCGCGGGACAGGGTTGAAAGACCTCGGGATCGTCAGAGATGGCGCGGTACTGTGCCTGAGCGGCAAGATCGTCTCGGTCGGCACCAGCAAAGATGCGCTGCGAGATCCGTGGCTCAAGAAGAATCGCAGGAACGTCACCGAGATCGATTGCACCGGCAAAGTGGTTTTGCCCGGGTTCGTCGATTCCCATACTCATCCTGTCTTCGTCAGCCCGCGGCTGGTGGATTTCGAGAAGCGGATCGAAGGCGCGTCCTACGAGGAAATTGCAGCGGCAGGCGGAGGCATTCGCTCGAGCCTGGAAGCGGTTCGCAAGGCGGAGAAGAGCGCCCTGGCCGCGAAAGTCTCCAGGGTGCTCGCCGAAATGGGCGCCCATGGCACGACGACCGTGGAAGCGAAATCAGGATATGGCCTTACGGTCGAATCGGAACTGAAATCCCTGGAGGCGATTCGCGATGCAGCCTCCCGCTGGCCGGGCACTGTGGTCGCTACCCTGCTCGGAGCTCATGTTGTGCCAAAAGAATTCGCGGGTCGCTCACAAAAGTATGTTGAGATCGTCTGTACAGAGATGATCCCCCGGGCCGCGAAGCGCAAGCTCGCCCAATTCGTAGACGTATTCTGCGACCAGGGGGCGTTTACCGCGGACGAAACGGAGCAGATCTTTGCTGCCGCGGAAAAACACGGGTTGAGCGTCCGCGCACACATGGGCCAGCTTTCGGAAACGTCTCTGGAGCCGTTCCTGCGTTTCAACCCGGCGTCGTTCGACCACATGGACCACGTGAACGACGACGACATCAACAAATTGGCGGCGCGGGATACCGTGGCCACTCTAGTTCCGGGAGCAAATTATTTCCTGGGCTTGAAGGAGTTTCCGAACGCGCGGCGGTTGATCGACGCTGGTGTGCCTGTCGCGCTGGCGACGGATTACAACCCCGGCACGTCGCCCACGGTCAGCATGCCGATGGCAATGTCGCTGGCGTGCACGCACATGAAGATGTCACCGGCAGAAGCCATCGCCGCGGCCACCATCAACGGTGCATGGTCGCTTCGTCTAGCGGAACATAAGGGCAGCATCGAGGCGGGAAAGGATGCGGATCTGGCGGTGTTTGACGCGAAAGACTACCGCGAGATCCCCTACTGGTTCGGCGCCAATCGCTGCGCGATGACGGTGCTGAATGGGGTGGTCGCGTCGCGCGTATGAACTTTTCAGAACCACTATCCGTATTAAGCTTAGAATTGAGATGTACCCCTGCGTGCCCGTACTCCGGAAATACACGAGTTCTCCTAATAAGGAAGCAATCCGATTCAATCTCCTGAGGGAAATCAATGAAGCGAATCTTAGCGGTAACAGCCTTTATCGTGCTGACACTCTCACTAGCAACAGCGCAGCGCTTGCCCGAGGGCGCGAGGCCAGAGAATTACAAACTCACTTTCACTCCCGATCTCGAGAAGGCCAAGTTTGAAGGCGATGAAACCATCACACTCCGAATGCTGAAGTCGAGCCCGGAAATTACGCTGAACGCGGTCGACATCGACTTTCACGACGTGACGATCACCAGCGGCGGCACTGCGCAGAAAGCCAAGGTCACGCCCGAGAAGGACAAAGAAATGGTTGTCCTGAGCGTCGAAAAGCCGCTGGCAGCGGGCCCGGCGACAGTGCACATCGCGTACACGGGAATTCTCAACGACGAAATGCGCGGCCTGTATCTGGGCAAGGACGACAAGGGACGCAAGTACGCAGCCTCGCAGTTTGAAGCCACCGACGCACGGCGCGCGTTCCCCTCGTTCGATGAGCCTGACTACAAGGCGACGTTCGACATTACCGCGGTCGCCGACAAAGACCTGGTCGCGATCTCGAACCAGAAAATCGTTTCCGATACTGCAGGCCCCGGCGACAAACATACCGTGCGCTTCGCCACGACGGCGAGAATGTCGTCGTATCTGGCCGCGCTGGTGGTCGGCAACTTCGAATACATCGAGGGCGAGGCCGACGGCATTCCAATTCGCGTCTATAGCACTCCGGGAAAGAAGGAAATGGGCAAGTTCGCCCTGGAGTCGGCGGAATACATTCTCGGCTACTACGACAAGTATTTCGCCATCAAGTATCCCTACGGCAAGCTCGACCTGATCGGCCTTCCGGACTTCTCCGCAGGAGCAATGGAGAACACGGGCTGCATCACGTTCCGCGAAGTGATTCTTCTGATCGATGAGAAGCAAGGATCGGTCGGCCTCAAGAAGACGATCGCCAGCGTGATTGCGCACGAGATGGCCCATCAATGGTTCGGCGATCTGGTCACCATGAAGTGGTGGGACGATATCTGGCTCAACGAGGGATTCGCTACCTGGATGGAAACCAAGCCGGTGCAGAAATGGAAACCGGAATGGAATTACAATCTCGACAATGTCAGCGGTACCAGCGGAACCTTGAACACCGATTCGCTGGCCAATACGCGGCCGATTCATCAGGCGGCAGAAACTCCGGCGCAGATTCAGGAGTTGTTTGACGGAATCGCCTACGGCAAGGCGGCGTCTGTGTTGCGCATGCTGGAATCGTACCTGGGCGAGGAAACCTTCCGCGCCGGCGTAAACGCCTATCTGAAAGAACACCAGTACGCCAACTCAACGGCCGACGACTTCTGGGATACGCAGGCGAAGACTTCAAAGAAGCCCGTCGACAAGATCATGCCCACGTGGGTGAAGCAGCCGGGCGCGCCCATCGTCAACGTGAAAGCGCAGTGCTCCAGCAACTCGACGAATGTCACGCTGGCGCAACAGCGTTATTATGTCGACCGGTCGAAGTTCGAAGCGGCCAACGATCAGCTCTGGCAGATTCCGCTATGCCTGAGAGGATCGGCAACGGGCGACGGCGCGCCGAAGTGCGAGCTCATGACCAAGAAAGAAGAAACCTTCACGCTGTCGGGATGCTCGACCTGGGTGCTGGTGAATGCGGGTGCGACTGGCTACTACCGCACTGGCTACGGCCCGGATGCGGTTCGTGCTCTAGCCAGCGATGCGGAGACGAAACTGACTCCGGCAGAGCGGATCGCCTTGCAGGGCGACATCTGGGCGTCGATTCGTGTCGGACGCGAACCGGTGGGCGATTTCCTCGCGTTCGCACAGGGTCTGCAGTCCGATCGCAACCGCGCCGTGCTGGAAGACGTTCTGGGACGACTCAATTACATTGGCCAGTACCTGGTGAGTGACAGCGATCGTGATTCGTTTCGCAGGTGGCTACGGCAATATCTGGCACCAGCCATGAAGGAAGTTGGATACGAACCCAAGCCCGGAGAGAGCGACGAGCAACGGACATTGCGCGCGCGTCTTTTCGGAGCGCTGGGCTATGATGCGCGCGATCCGGAGGTGCTGGAACAGGCCCGCAAGATCGCGGACAAAGCTTTGGATAATCCGGCATCGGTGGATAGTGAAATGGCTGGCGGCGCCTTCGGACTCGCGGCTTTGAACGGGGACGCGGCTTTTTACGACCGCGTGATGGCGGCGCTGAAAAATCCAAAGTCGCCCGAAGAGTATTACACGTATCTGTTCACGCTGCCCCAGTTCAGCGATCAGAAACTGCTGCTGCGCACGCTGAACTTTGCCATTTCGCCAGACGTGCGCTCGCAGGATGCCTTGCAGGTAATCACCAGCGTTATGGGAAATCCGGACGGCCAGCAACTGGCGTGGGATTTCGTCCGCCAACACTGGCCAGAGATTGAAAAGGCCGGCGGACCCTTTGCCAGCGCGCAGGTGGTGGGAGCGACCAGCGTGTTCTGCGATGCGGAGAAACGCGATCAGGTGACGGCATTTTTTTCCGCGCACCAGGTCGCGGCGGCGGAGCGCACCTATAAGCAGTCGATTGAACGCATCAATAACTGCGTCGATCTGAAGTCGCAGCAGGAACCGAAACTGGCTTCGTGGCTGGGACAGCACGGCATCGCCGGCGGAAAGTAGCCGACGAAATCGGAATCGGGCTTGGGACAGCAGGTCCCTCGACTGCGCAACATCTTTCGCTTCGCGAAAGATGTTGCTTCGCTCGGGATGACAATGCTGTTCTGGGCCCTTTTCTATGGCACGACCGAAAGCACCAGATGCGACGGCAGTTCGGGCGAACAATAGACACGCTGGATCGCCGGCACAAAATCGGACGCGGCCGCCTGGTAGATGCTCGGCACGAATTTCTGCGGGTTGCGGTCGATCACCGGGAACCACGTCGACTGAATCTGCACCATGATGCGGTGTCCTTTGAGGAAGACATGATCGTGATCGCGGAGTGAGATGTTCCATTCCACCGGCTTATTCGGCGCGAGCGGTTGCGGCTTCTCATAGCTCTTGAGATAGCGGCCGCGGCGTACTTCCATCGCGACGGGAAGTTCGTATCCATTCAACGACTGGGCATATTGGCTGGGCTTCGGCCCGTCGTCGGGAGCCCATGCGTTCTTCTGCGCGTCCTGCGGATATACGTCGATGATCTTAACCACGAAATCGCTGTCGCTTCCGGAAGTCGAAGCGAACAAGTTCGCGGCGAGCGGACCGGTCACGGTGAGATCGTGGTCGAGCGGTGCACTCACATACGAGAGAACATCGGGACGGCCATCGACGAAACGCTGGTCGGCAACTTCCCAGGTGCGCCAATCGCCCGCCGGATATGTAGGCGAGATGGGACGCTGCCGGTAAGGCACAGGATTCGCGGGATCGGAAACATATTCACGATAGTCATGCGCCATCTTCTCCGCAGCCGCGTCTGGCGCGGTGAACGAGAGCGTTCCATCAGCGTGCAGGTAGAGCTTTGTAGGCTTCGCTTCCTTCGGAGGCCACGCGGCATAGGTATGCCAGGTATTCGATCCACTCTGAAACGTACTGGCCTGCCACGCGGGCTTGTCCCCCTGGCCGTGCAAATAGTAGCGAAAAAACGGAGCCTCAATGTTCTCGCGGAATTCGCGGGAAGTTTCGTGCCCGCCGAACGGAATGAGTCCAATGCTGTCTCCCTTGCCTCCCGCCCATTCGCCGTGAAACCACGGGCCCGCCACCATCAGATTCGTGTGTTGCGGATCGTTCTCTTCAGCGTGACGAAAAATCTGCCACGGGCCCCATGGATCTTCCTGATCCCAGAATCCCGCAACATTCAAATTAGGCACGGTTGACGCGTGAAGCTGGCTGACCCACGCTTCCTTCTTCCAGAACTCGTCGTAGTCGGGATGTTCGACACTGGAATTCCAATAAGGAATCGAACCGTGGAGATATTTCGCATTGAGGTTTGAGAGCGGCCCCAGGTCGAGATACCACTGGTAGGTGTCGTAGGTTTCGAAGTCGAAATGCGTGTTCTTGTTTTTATCGGACTGCTCCATGACGGCGTATTCAAAGTCGTAGCTTTCACGCAATGCGCCGAAGCGGTGGTCGTCGTCGTTCATCCACTGGTCGACGGGCGAGGCCTGCTCGCTGATCGCCATCAGCGCTGGATGGGGATGAAGCAGCGTGAGCGCGGTAGTCAGACCATCATAAGAGACGCCGTACATCCCGACCTTGCCGTTGTTGTTGGGAACGTTCTTTACCAGCCATTCGATCGAATCATAGGCATCAGTAGTTTCGTTGGTGGCTTTCGGATCTTTCAGGTCGACCCAGGAAGAAAGGTTGAAGACCCCCTCGGACTTGAAGCGCCCGCGCAGGTTCTGTATGACGAAGATGTAGCCATCCTGTGCGAGTTCCTTGATCGAGGAAGGCATCTGCTCGGGCGGCTTTTCAGGGACACCATAGGGCGTGCGGCGAAACAGAATCGGAAGCGGACCGGTCTGGTCTTTAGACTGGCCAACAGGCGCGAGGATCACGGTCTGCAGATGAACGCCATCACGCACTGGGATCATGACTTCCTGCAGCGTGAACAGAGGTGTCGCCGGAGTTTGCGGCGGAGTCTGTTGCGCTGTGGATGAAACGGCGATCAATGTCACAGCCGACAAGGTAACAACGAGAACCAAATTGGATGAGCGCAATTATTTCCTCCGGCGCAGACAGGTTGAGATGAAACCTAGTTCAATCTGCTTCGTGGGGCGAAGTATAACAATCCGCGAAGGACCAGGGAAACTGGAGCGCTCGGAGTACGGGCTCGCTTTGATTTTCTCCGCGAGCTCCGCGGGGTTCTCTGCGTTCTCTGCGATCAAAGGCTTTTGACTTGCCAGCCAGGAGATCAAAAGCCTTTAACCGCGAAGAGCGCGAAGAAATGCCGCAGAGATCGCTGAGAAAACCCTTCAGCACACTTTTCGGTCTGAACCTTGGTATTGCTCAGAACAGGCGCCCCATCGAGAAGTTGATTCTGCTCTGTCCCGTCGGGCTGACGCTCGCGGCCAGCGCCAGGGGCCCGACGATGGTGTCGGCGATCACTCCCAGATTGAAGGTGCCGCGCACCGCAACCGGTCCGGGATCGAGTGTCGTCGTGCCGAAGGCTGTGCCCGCCTCATACCAGCCGCCCCAGTAGATTTTGCCGCCGACCAGCGCGGGCAAGCGGTAAAATTCGCGGCGGACTCCGAGCGACGAGTAGGCGTAGTGATTGCCCAGAAATTCTTGCGGAAGATAGGCGCCTAAGCGAAACGGGCCGCCCAGCGCGAACACCTGAAACGGCCCGGCGGATCCGCGGAACGTGGTTCCGCCGGAGAGATCGAAGAAGAGCGACGTCTTCGGCCCGACGGGGAGAAAACTGGAAGTCTGCACATCGAGTTGCCCGATGGGATGCGCCTGTCCGGGGCTCTGCAAGACGCGCGAGAGCGTGACTACAGCGCGCGTACCGATCGAGGGCACCGAGGGATTGTCTTGCCCGTCCCAGACATAGCGGGCGCGGAATTCTCCGGTGTTGCCGTTGACGATGGGTAAACCCGCGGCTCCGATCAGCGGACTCAGCTTGCCTTCGAAGATTTCATAGCCGACCCGGAGTTCGCTGCGTCGGCCGGAGCTGTAGCCAATGTCGAACCCGCCGCCCGCACGCTCGTCGCCGAAGACGGCAACCCGCGTCAATCCCGTAAAAGAGTTGCGGGCAAACTTCGAGGCAAAGGCGTACGGAGAAACAAAAAATGGCGACTGGCCCAAAGGCTGGTAGAACTCGGTCGCCGCCAGATTGCTGGAGCCAAAAAGAAGATCGTTGCGCCACTCGCCGCCGCGATGAGCGATATCCATAAAGGTCACGCGCGCGCCTGCGGAAAAGTCGGAGGCCGCGACGCCGGAAACACCTACATTCACGGCGAGGTCCACGAATGGCGGGCCATAGGATTTATCGTGGGTGGTGACGCGCAGCGCAGGAACTCCGTTCTGCGTGAAGCCCTCGTAGCCCAGTCGATCGAACTGGCCTTCGCCGGCGATGCGCGTGAGTTGGGTGTCGAGTTTGTCAAGATTGAGCGGGCCCCGCAGTTCCTTGGCAAGCTGGCGTTGGATGCGGCTGTCGGTGTCAGAATCGGCGCCGGTAACTTCGACAGCTTCAATTTTTTCGGGCTGCCGATGCTTGCGCGCGGTGCGGGCCGCCAGATACTCCTCCCACTCCGCGGGATCGGGAATTGCGTATGGCAGGATAACGGCCGACTGGCTGGCTGCGCTCTTATATCCGAGTGCAATCAGTTCCTTGACGCGGGAGTAATCTGTCCCTGTGAAGCCGGTCATATCCACGCTGATTTTCGCCTGGGCGAGTGCCAGCGAGCGGCGCTCATTTTGCGTGACCATTACGTCCACAGCGCGGTTGAGTACGCCGGTGAGGGTTTCGAGTTGCGTGCGATTCCCCGGTGGAAGATGCAGTTCGACGGCGATCACCGCGTCGGCATTCATTGCCAGGACGGTTTCAACCGGAATATTCTGCACCATGCCGCCGTCGGCCAAAACGCGGCCGTTCATCTCCACCGGAGTAAATACGCCGGGGATCGCCATGGACGCGCGCACTGCCTGCGCCAACGGGCCGTTATCGAGAACAACGCCCTCCCCGCTTAGCATGTCAGTGGCGACACAGCGGAATGGGATTGGCAAGTCGTCGAAACTCGCAGCGCCAGATTCAGGGAATGCGATGCGATCGAGCAACAAGCCCACGCCCTGACCAGAGTTGTAACCGTTGGGCCCGCGCAGACCATGCTTCAGGCCGAGGCGCGCGTCGATCAGAAAATCGCGCCTATCTTCCTTGCGACGATAGGAGAGCTGCGAATAAACCGGCTCGGGAAGAAACGCTGCGTCCCAATCAATCTTTTCGGCGAATTTTTGCAGGTCTGCCGGAGACATGCCCGTGGCATACATAGCGGCGATAATGCTGCCCATGCTGGTTCCAGCGATGCGGTCGACCGGAATGTGATTCTCTTCCATCCACTGAATCACTCCAATCTCGGCTAGTCCAAGCGCGCCCCCGCCACTGAGAGCCAACCCAACTCGCGGACGATGAACAGGAACTGCTGGTTCCGGGGCGGTGGAAACGTCCTGCGCGAGCGACAAGACTGGCGAAAGTAGGCTTCCTGGAAATATCCCCAGAAAAACTAGAGTGATCGCGACCGATGCAGTCCGATTGGTTGTTTTCATCATGGGCTCCTGAAATGCGGAAGCGCCGGCTATGCGCAAATTCCAAGGTGAGGAAAAAAGGTTAGCAGGTTTAATGGGCGGAGTCAGCCGTGAGAGGCAGACCGATGAATCAGTTTGGCTTCGAGGATGCCAACGGAGCCCCCGCCCGCACCTGATCCATCACGCTGCGGACCGCGTCGATGACGACATCGGGCCGATCCATTTGAATATAATGCGAGCTATTCTTCGCGATTACCTGCGTGCCGCGAGTCGAAAGCTGGGAGAGTTCTATCTGCATTTTCTCCCATGCGTCGTTGACCGGCTTGGCGACATCGGCCGGGAGATCGGAGGACGGCTTATCCGGGTCGTGCGAGAGCACCGCGAGCGGCAGGTCGCCGAGCGAACCGGTGGCGGCCGTCTGAGCCGCGCTTTCGGGAAAGTTTTTCAGTTCCGCCATGCTCTCGGCCGCCGTATGAAAGTTGCATTCGGCTGCGCGCTGCACAGCGTCGTCGTCGCACAGACCCAGCAATCGGGGAATACCGAGCGGCATGGTGTACTCGAGGAACTCCGCCTCGCGCACCCAGCTGCCCTCCATATTCTTGAGCTCGGGCGGAAAGCGATTCTCCTGGTCGGGGTGGGACGCATCGACCAGCACCATGCCAGCAACTTCGTTGCGATAAAGGCTGGCGTAGAGCCGCACATCGAATCCGCCCATCGAATGGCCGACTAAGACATAAGGTGGCGCGATGCCCGCGGCCTGCAGCAGCGCGTGCAGTTCCCCGGCGATGACTTTGCTGGTGCGAGGTTGCGAACTGGAATCGCTATAGCCGAGTCCGGCGCGATCGTAGGAGCACGCGCGGGCGAATTTCGCGATCTGCGGCTGCACCTTGCGCCAGGATGCGAACGTGTCGCCCAGTCCGGATTCGAGAATCACCGCGGGACTTCCCTCGCCTGCACAGTCAATGTGCATCCGATATCCGCCCACGTCGAACCGTTTGCCGGTCATGACATTAAAACGGCGGTCGCGAGCCTCGAAGATGTTCTCGTAGATCATGCCGGCGGCGGCGAGGAGCAGCGTTAACAAGAGCAGCCAAACGATGATACGGCGAGGCCACGAATATGACGGCGCGGATGGAGCCGCAACATTGTGCATGGAGAAAGACACGCGGCGCGACCCGACGCGCCGCAGTGCCACGTATTCTACATGACCGGCGGCACCGTAATGCCCATAACCGCCAGACAGCGAATTATCTCGCGGCGGACCACGGCCACCGTCGCCAGAAGAAATTTCTTTCGCGTTTCGTCCGCTTCGGTGAGGATGGGATGACGATGGTAGAACGTATTGAATAGCTGCCCCAGGCGGAAAACATGTTTCGCGAGGTGCGCGGGCTCGGTGGTGGCGATGCACTTGTCGATTACGTAGGAGGTCTGCGACGACGCCAGCCACAGCTCCCAGATTTCGTCGGCGGCCTCGCCCGCAAGCGAACTCGCCAGATCGTTGGCCGAAACCTTTCCGCCTGCCTCGCCCAGGAAAGTCTCGGGATCGAATCCAGCTTTGCGGAAGATGCTGGTGGCGCGCACCACGGCGTATTGCGCGTAAGGTCCGGTCTCGCCTTCGAAGCTGAGAGCTTCCTTGAAATCGAATGCGATCACCGACTGCTTGGTGTACTTCAGCATGAAGTAACGCAGAGCGCCGATAGCGATCTGAGTGGCAATCGCGAGACGCTCGCCGTCGGTCAGTTGCGGATGGCGCGAGTCGACTTCCTTTTTGGCGGAGACGATAAGCTGGTCGAGGAGATCGTCGGCCTTCACACCAAAACCTTTGCGTCCGCTGACCCCGACGAAGGATCGAGCCTTGTCTTCTTCACTCAGGTTGTAGCCGAGCTCAGCCGCGCAGCCTGGAGTCAGCACGACCATCCCGTAAGAGAAGTGCTCGAAATGGTCGGCAGCTTCTCCGTGACCCAGATCGCGCAGGGCTTCCTTAACTGTGTTTTGCGCTTCCGACTGTCGTACGTCGATGACGTTGTAGTTTTCGGCCACGTCGCCGAAATGCGGGTGATTTTTTTCGCCGTCCACGGTTGAGATCCAGCAGTCGTGGCGGTTGGGATAGCGATAAAACTTGCGATAACCGAAATCGCGGCCTAACAAACCGAACTTCCACATGTGGTAGGCAATGTCCTTGCCCACGTAGCCGACGGTCCCGTTGGAGCGGACGATAACTTTCTGGTCTTCCTCGGAGATTTCTGACGGACGGATGTCGACACCCTGTTTCAGAGGAATCTCGACGAGGATGTCATCGTTATCGTCAATCACTTCTTTACCATTCGCCTTCTTGACGCTGGCTTGCTCGGGCGAGTCGCCCGAGCCCACACGGTCCGTGCTGGTTCCAGCGCGGCGCATGATCCAACATCCTTTGTTCTTACCCTCATTCTCAAAGGTGAGCACGCCTGATTCTTTCAGCTTGACGAAAGCCGCATCCCAGAAATGCAGGTGCAGAATTTCGCTCTCGCGCGGCAAGAAATCATATTCGATGTCGAGCCGCTCCATGGTCTCAAGATGGCGGCGCAGCACCGCAACCGAAATCAGGTCAGCCACGGCGGCAACGTCGCTTGCGGCATCCTCGATCGCATGCAGCGTCTGCAAGCGCACTTGCAGGTTCTGCTTGTCTTCGGCATACCACTGCGAAACCCGGGCATAGAGATCCCAGCAGTAGTAGTCGAAGCGGGGCTGCCGGGTGAGAGCTTCGATTTCGGCGCGAGTTTTCTTCTCGATGTGAAGGAAGCCCACCACTACGTCGGCAACCTGCACGCCCGTGTTGTCAATGTAGTTCTGAATGTCGACTTCCCTGCCCGCATAGCGCAGCAGCCGCACGAACGAGTCCCCGAGAATGGCGTTGCGCAGGTGTCCGATGTGCGCGGCTTTATTGGGATTGATGCTGGAGTGCTCGACCAGAATTTTGCCGGGAGGAATCTCGACCGGCGGCTTCTGATCGGACGCGAGCGCGGCGGCCATCCATCCCCGATCAATGCGGACGTTCAGATAACCCGGTGGAGCAACCTGCATTTCGGCGATGCCTTCAATGACGCCGATGTCCGCGCGAATCGCCTCGGCAATCTTCAGCGGCGCCGAGCGCAGCGGCTTGGCGAAGGGGAAAATCGGAATGGCAAAATCTCCGAGTTCGACCTCGGGAGGCTGTTCGACGACCACGCCGGGCAGCGCGGCACCCGGATAACGGCGCTGCAAACACTCCAGCACGCGCTGAGCAAGTCGGTGTTCGAGATAGCGATACAAGAAGTCCCTCTAAGCTATTGAAGAAACAGTGATTTTACCAGAGCGGGCTGCAGGCGCAGGTTTGACGGAGATGGAACGGTTCCCTATGATAAAAAGTTGGTCGTCGTCGTTGGTCGTTCGTCGTTAGCCAACCCGCCGCACGCCGAAATGCCGGGTTCAGGCCGACGATCAACGACCAACGACGGTTTTCTTATGCGCATTGCCTATCTAGAATGTTTTTCCGGCATGAGCGGCGATATGTTCCTCGGCGCGCTGATCGACGCCGGAATTCCGCACCAAGTTCTGGAAGAGACGGTGGAGGCTCTGGGCGTGGGCGCGCGGCTGGAAATTTCGCGCGTCGTGCGCAGCGGCATTTCCGCCACCAAGGTCGACGTTTGGGTGGACGGCGAGAAAGATCTGCCACGGGATGATTACTGGGCACAGCAAGACCAGAATGTGGAGCGGGCTCCCCTTCGGCAGGCTCAGGGCAAGCTCTCGCCCACGCAAACTCAACACGAGCATGATCATGATCATCATCATCACGAACATCACGGGGACGAACAAGGACATCATCACGAGCACGAACATTCTTCCGAACGCGAGGTTTCGCGGGCGGGGGCACCCGCGCCACACAAACATGGTCATGGCCGCGGTCTGACCGAGATTCGCGAGATTATCGGCAAGGCCTCGATCAGCGACACGGCCAGGAAAACTGCGATCGCAATTTTTGAAGCCTTGGGCGCGGCCGAGGCCAAGATCCATGCCACATCCATCGAGAAGGTGCATTTCCATGAAGTCGGCGCGGTGGATGCGATGGTCGACATCGTCTGCGCCGCGGTGGGAGCAGAAGCGCTCGGAGTAGATCAAATTATCTGCTCGCCGCTGAACGTGGGCGGCGGCATGGTGAAGTGCGCCCACGGCACGTTTCCGGTTCCGGCTCCGGCGACGGTCGAATTGCTCAGAGATGCGCCCGTGTATTCGTCCGGGCTGCAAGCCGAACTGGTGACTCCCACGGGAGCCGCGATTGTGAAAGTTCTTGCGACGCGCTTCGCACCGTTTCCCGAGATGACAGTTGAGAAATCCGGCTACGGGGCCGGCACGCACGAATTCCCCGGACATCCCAATGTCGTGCGGCTGACCATCGGAGAGGCGGCGTCAATGCTGGCCGCGAAAACTGCGTCGGAAACCGTGACCGTACTGGAAGCGAATCTCGACGACCTCAATCCGCAGGTCTTCGGGTACGTCATGGATCGTCTGCTCGAGGAGGGTGCGTTGGACGCGTTCGGTGTTCCGGTACAGATGAAGAAGAATCGTCCCGGCATGCTGCTGACCGCGCTTTGCAAGCCGCAAGATGCGAGCAAGCTGACGCAACTGCTCTTCACCGAGACCACCACGCTGGGCGTGCGCCGGCGGGACGAGGTTCGGCAGATTCTGGCGCGGCGTTGGGAGAACGTTTGCACCCAATGGGGCGATGTCCGCATCAAGATTGCCAGCATGAATGGAACCGTCACAAATTACGCGCCCGAGTATGAAGATTGCCGGCGCATCGCCGCCGAACATCGCGTGCCACTGAAGAGCGTGATGCAGGAAGCGGCGAAAGAATATCTGGAGAAAGGCAAGCATTAACCGCAGAGGGCACAGACTCACACACAGAGTATTCCTCTGTGAGCCTCAGTGGCCTCTGTGGTTAAGATTTTCATGACTCGAAAGTTCTACATTACGACACCGATTTACTACGTGAACGCGCGGCCGCACATTGGCCATGCCTACACCACGATCGCCTGCGACACGATTGCGCGACGGCAGCGACTGCTGGGCGCTGACACGTTCTTTCTGACGGGCACCGACGAGCACGGACAGAAGATCGAGCGCGCGGCCCAGGCCGCCGGCAAAACTCCGCAGCAGTATGCCGACGAGATTTCCGCAGAGTTCCGCAATTTATGGAAGCGGATGGGCATTTCCAACGACGACTTTATTCGCACCACCGAAGAGCGGCACAAGAAGCGGGTGCAGGAACTTTTCCGGCAGCTTCGTGATCGAGGCTTCATCTACAAGGGCACGTACACGGGGCAATATTGCGTCTCCGATGAACTCTACGTTGACGGTGCGCAACCCGGCGATCCCTGCCCCACATGCGGGCGAATCACAGAAACGGTTCATGAGGAAAACTATTTCTTCAAGCTCTCCGCGTTTCAGGACCAGTTACTCGAGCTTTACAAGAATCCAGAGTTCATCCGGCCGGAGTCCCGGCGGAATGAAGTGGTTGCGTTTGTGCGCTCCGGCCTGCGCGATCAGTCGATCAGCCGCTCGACGTTTTCCTGGGGCATCCCCGTGCCCGACGATCCCGAACATGTGATCTACGTGTGGTTCGACGCGCTGGCCAATTACATCACGGCTATCGGATACGGATCGGCGCATGCCGGTGCACAGGAAGCTTTCAAGAAATACTGGCCCGCTGATGTCCAGATGATCGGAAAAGAAATCGTTCGCTTCCATTGCGTCTACTGGCCGGCATTCCTGCTCGCCGCGGGATTGCCGTTGCCCAAGGCGATTGTGGCCCATGGCTGGCTGCTGTTCGAAGAGAGCAAAATGTCTAAGTCGCGGGGCAACATTGTGCGCACCGAGACGATTCTCGATGTGCTGGGGGCCGATGCCCTGCGTTATTTCCTGCTACGCGAAGTCGTGTTTGGGCAGGATGGTTCGTTTTCGTTCGACGCGCTGGTGCAGCGCTACAACTCGGACCTCGCCAACGGCCTCGGCAATCTGGCCAGCCGTACGTTAACCATGATTAACCGGTATTTCAAAGGCGAGGTGCCGTATCCGTCGAACGTGGCCTCGCGAACTCCAGGTGATGATGGGATCGTGGTCATAGCCCACAGAGCGATCAAGGAATTCGGCACGCAGTTCGATCAATTTCAGTTTTCGCGCGCCCTTGAAACTGCCTGGGGACTGATTGCCGCAGTCGACAAATACATCGTCGAAAACGAGCCGTGGACGCTGGGCGAGAAGCAGGACAACGAGAGCCGCGCCCGCCTGGCCACTGTGCTCTACACCTCGGCCGAAGCGCTGCGCATTGCAACCGCGCTGGCATATCCGGTTATGCCCGACGCGACCGCGAAAATCTGGGCGCAGATGGGGCTCGGCGACATCAAGAAACTCGCGTTGGCGGATTTGGCCTGGGGACAGTTGCCGCTGGGCACGAAACTCGGAGAAGTGCACCCGGTTTTTCCGCGCGCTGACAAGAGCGCAATCGAAAGGATGCAGCAGATGGAAGATCAACAAAGAGGTCCGGCGGTCGAGGAGGCGAAGCCTGCAGCGACACCGGCTGCAACCACTCCCGTCCCACCAACTGCCGCGGCACCGGCGCCGATAGCGGCGAGCGATGGAAAGATTACCATCGACGACTTCGCCAAAATCGAATTGCGAGTTGGCATCGTGAAGGTCGCTGAACGCGTTCCGAAGGCTGACAAATTGCTGCGGCTGGAGATCGACATCGGCACGGAGGTGCGGCAGGTGCTGGCCGGGATCGCTGAGGCCTACGCGCCGGAGACTCTGGTTGGCCGCAAGGTGGTGATCGTAGCCAATCTGGCTCCGCGTAAACTGCGCGGGCTGGAGTCGAACGGAATGATCGTGGCCGCTTCGCTCGAGGGCGGGAAGCCGGTGCTGGCGGGCTTTCTCGAGGATGTGCCGGTGGGGGCGCGGCTGAAGTAGGCGAGATCAAAACCTGGCTGCGCTGCGCTTGGCCGGACGGGCGAAGGCGCCCGTCCCCACGCAGATTTTGCTAACGACTAACGACCATGTACGTCGATTCCCACGCACATCTTGATGGCAAGCAGTTCGACTCAGATCGCGACGCGGTCCTTGCTCGCGCGCTGGAGGCTGGAGTGCGAACCATGGTCGCCATCGGGAACGGGGACGGACCTCCGACCCTTGACGCCGGAATTCAACTCGCAGAAAAGCATGCGTTCATGTACGCGACCATCGGGATTCATCCGCACGAAGCCAGGCTTGCGGATGAAGCGGCTTACCTGACGATGGATCAACTGGCGCAGAACCTGAAGGTGATTGCGTGGGGCGAGATCGGGCTCGACTACCACTATGACCATTCTCCGCGGGAAACGCAGAAGCAGGTGTTTGCGCGGCAGATGGAGCTGGCGGCGGCGGCGAAGTTGCCGATCGTGATTCACTGCCGGCCTTCCGACGGCAGCCAGAACGCCTGGGATGAATGTCTCGGGATGATCCGAGATCAGTGGGCTCCGCGGGGGATCGGCGGCATCCTGCACTGCTTCACCGGCAACGCGGAGCAGGCGAAACGCGCGCTCGACATGGGCTTCATGATTTCATTCGCGGGGAACTTAACTTTTCCCAAGGCCCAGCAGATTCGCGATGCGGCGCTCGAAGTTCCGCTCGACCGCATACTCATCGAGACTGACTGTCCTTATCTGGCGCCCGTCCCTCACCGTGGCAAGCGCAACGAGCCGGCCTTCGTCAAGGAAACGGCCCGCAAACTAGGCGAATTACGTGGGCTTTCGATGGATGAGATCGGCGAGCAGACTTCGCGCAATTTCTACAATTTTTTCAAATTGACTGAAATGGTTGAAAGCAAAGTTCCGGCCCGCTAGGACCGGCGTTTCTGGTACCCTCAAGAGTCAGATTCCCTCATTTCAGAAAGATTAGAAATGTATGCCTGATAACAGTTTCGACGTCGTCAGCAAAATCGACCTGAACGAAGCCTCGAACGCCATTCAGCAGGCGCTCAAGGAGGTTCACACTCGCTTCGACCTGAAGGATTCGAAATCGAACATCGAACTCGAAAAGGACGCCATCGTGCTGCACTCCGCCGACGAATACAAGCTGAAGGCGGTGAACGATGTCCTGCAGCAAAAACTGGTGAAGCGGGGAGTCTCGCTTAAAGGCCTGACTTACGGCCCGGTCGAACCTGCGGCGGGAGGGACCGCCAAGCGCAAGATCACGATGCAGCAAGGCATCGCCATCGAAAAAGCGCGCGAGATCGTGAAGCTGGTGAAAGACTCGAAGAAGAAGGCGCAGGCGTCGATTCAGGGTGACCTGGTTCGCATCAGCAGCAAAGACCGCGACACGCTGCAGGAAACCATCGCCCTGCTGAAGGGGCACGATTTCGGGATTGACTTGCAATTTACGAACTACAGAACGAACTAAATACGACGTCAGACCTTGGACCTCGGACCTCAGACAACTCCTGAAGTCCGAGGTCTGAAGTCCGAGGTCCGAGGTCTGATTCACTTGAGCGCACCGGCCGCCATCAACGGGAAAGAAGTATTCGACCTGCTGCGGGACGACCTCGCCGCACTGGAGGTCGAGTTCGGCCGCGACACGGTCTCAGGCGTGCAGGCCATCACCGAGATTGGCGAATATCTGCGCAACGGCGGGGGCAAGCGAATCCGGCCGGCGCTCTTGCTGCTGTCCGCGAAATTGCTCGACTACCGGGGGCAGGGCGCGGTGAGGCTGGGCGCGGTCGTAGAAATCATTCATACCGCGACCCTGGTGCATGACGACATCATTGACGAAGCCAAGACGCGGCGCGGACGTCCCGCGGCCAACACCCAGTGGGGCAATTCCAAATGCGTGCTCGCCGGCGATTGGCTCTACATGCAGGCTTTCAAGATTGCTGTGCAGGAGCGCAACTTCCGCATCCTCGACACGCTGATCGAACTCACCCAGCAGATGGTCGAGGGCGAACTTCTGCAGATGGAAAAACTGGGCAAGTCGATTACGCTCGACGAGCACTTCGATCTGATCTTTCGCAAGACCGCCTGCCTGTTTTCCGTCTGCATGCGGCTGGGAGCGATTCTTGGCGGCGCAACACTGGAGCAGGAAGCGGCGCTGGGCCAGTACGGGCACGATCTTGGGATGGCGTTTCAGATTGTCGATGATGTGCTCGACCTGACCGCGTCGGAAGACGTCTTGGGCAAGCCCGTGGCCAGCGACCTGCGCGAAGGCAAGGCCACGATGGCCGTGATCCACGCGCTGGAGCGCTGCACTCTGGACGAGCGGTCGAAGATCGAAACCGTGCTTCACCATGGAGCCTTCAATGGCGTGACTCATGGCGAGATTCTGGAAATCCTGCGACGCTACGGATCGCTGGAGGCCGCGACCGCTCGGGCCGCGCGCTACGCCGAATCGGCCAGCCGCGCGATTTGTACTTTTCCTGACTCGGAAATCAAGCGGGCCTTGCTATGGGCTCCGGAGTTTGTGGTGGCACGAGAGAAATAACTCAGGGCGTGTAACGAATCCCCGCGCGGCAAGGGCGATCCTGGTTTTTGCTGAACCCTTTCCCCGCCCTGCAGAATCAAACGTCTACTTGGGTCACGTTCCGCAGCACCCGTATCCCAAGGACCGTCTATGACTGACCTGTTCTCGATGATGGCGCGTCACGGCTATGCCCTGACTTTTGCGCTGCTGCTGGCCGAGGCGCTTGGCCTGCCTTTCCCGGCGGCGATCGCTTTAGTGGCGGCCGGAGCGGCCACCGCAGCGCACACTCTTTCGGCTCCGGCAGTTCTTCTAACCGCGATGGTCGCGCTTCTGATCGGCGACACCGCACAATTCTGGCTAGGGCGCTACACCGGCTGGGCTCTCCTCGGTTTTCTTTGCCGCCTGTCGATGAACCCCGAGACGTGCATTCTTCGTTCCGCCGAATCGTTTTACAAACGCGGCAAGATCACGCTCGTCATTGCCAAGTTCATTCCCGGGGTCAACACCATGGCGGCGCCGCTGGCGGGCAGCATGAAGATGCGCTACGGACAGTTTCTGCAGCTGGATTTTGCCGGAGCGTTACTGTACTCGTTTACTTACCTCTCGGTGGGCTACCTGTCTCGCGATTTCCTTGCGGCCACCTTGACCGGGTTTCACCAGGCGGGACGCGCCATGAGAATTGTGATCGTCGCCGCAGTCGTCATCTATGCGATTTACCGTGGCACGCAATTCCGCAAGTATAAGAAGTACCGCATCATGCCGCGGGTGCAGGTGCAGGAACTGGCCGCGCGTCTGGCTTCGGAAGACGGGGATCGCGTGCTGATTGTCGACGTCCGCAGCCACGGCTATTACGATATCGGCGGCGAGCGCATCAAAGGCTCGATCCGCATCGAGCCCAACAATCTCGACGAAGAGATCAAGAATCTCTCCAAAGACAAGGACATTTACCTGTACTGTACTTGAGCGCGCGAAGGCACAAGCGCCCGGGTGGCGCATCTACTGCAGGAAAAAGGATTCAACACGTTCGTGATCGTCGGCGGATTGACCGCCTGGCGCAAGGCCGGACAACCACTGGAGTCGATTCCAAAGAACGATCTAATCAAGCTGCCGACGTTCTCATAGCGTCGATTACCGTCCACATCATGCGCCGAATTGCCGCAGGTGATGGTCCATGTGTTTGTACATGCCGCGGCTCCAGTCCGGCGGAGCGAGTGGACCAAAGAACGGGTGCGGATGCCGGGTGCACTGCGCTTCTCCGCCGTCGTGAAACTGGCGCACGCAGAGTTTGAGGCGTGCCTGCTCGCGCAAGAAATCACGTTGATCCGACACTACAAGTTTCGGGTCTGTGGGGCTGCTCCGCGAGAATGGTTTCTCGTTAGTATAGATTGGCTTAACGAACGGGCCGAGCATTCTTCCGATGAACAGGCGCGGCGGATTGAGCCGTCCTGAGGCCATATCGAGCGCCGCGGAACAATGCGCCATCATCTGCGCCACGTCCATCTTCCCCCACTGGCGCTGGGTTGCAGGCTGCAGCGTGTCGATGCGGGCGATAACCTCGTCAACGGCTTCTTGCTGGAAGAGATTCTTCATGCCTCCCTCCGCTGGGGTGGCCCGGGCCACAGGAACTTGATCGCCAACTCTATCGGCAAAAATCATAGCACCGTCGTGCCACGTCCTTCGCGGCATATAAATCCCCCGGGCAAAGATCGCCGGTGGTAGGATTGTCCAGCCTTGCCGCCAGCTTTTCCCGCCATGACTTCTCCGACAACCCGCGAAGCGCCCAGCAGCGCGCGCATGAACGGCGTCCTCTTCCTGCTGAGCCTGTCGGTGCTCATCAATTACATCGACCGCAGCAATCTGGCGATTGCCGCGGAGTTGATCAAGCACGAAATATTCATCTCGGATTGGCAAGAGGGCCTTCTGCTGGGAGCCTTCTTCTGGACCTACGCATTGATGCAGATTCCAGCAGGCTGGCTGGTCGACCGCTTCGATGTGAAGTGGGTCTTTGCGGCTGGCTTCTTCGTGTGGTCTGCTTCGACGGCGATTACCGCGCTTTTGCACGGGTTCGTGGCACTGTTGATCATCCGTGTGATTCTGGGTCTCGGCGAGTCGATCGCATTTCCGTCGTGCGGCAAAATCCTGGGCACTTACTTCAAAACGCGCCACCGGGGCTTTGCCAACTCCATGCTCATGGTTGGTTTGGCGCTCGGCCCTGCACTCGGAATGTGGGTGGGAGGACGAGCCGTCGGACGTTTTGGATGGCGGCCGTTTTTTCTCCTGCTCGGCCTGGCGGGTTTGCTCTGGCTCCCGCCGTGGTTCGCGTGGATGCCGCGCAGGAGGGACACTCCTACCTCTCCTACCGCGTCTCCCGGTAAAACGGCCGGCGTGCTCGACATTCTGCGGCAGCGCTCCGCGTGGGGCACTTGCATCGGACAGGCCTCCATTAATTACTACCTGTATTTCCTGGTGACGTGGTTGCCGTCTTATCTGCTGCGCGGACGGCATCTTTCCCTGCGCGATGTTGCCAATGCCGGCGGAATGCTCTTCCTGATTTCCGCGATTTCATCCGCCGCCAGCGGAAAACTTTCAGACCGCTGGGTCCACGCGGGAGCGTCTCCCACATCGGTGCGCAAGGGCATGATGCTCTTCGGCCACGTGGGCATTGGCATCTCACTCGCTCTTTCAGTAGTGGCGACTGGCCCTCTGTTCGTCGCGACACTGGCCTTCACCGGAGCGTTCTTAGGGATCAGCGTCTGCAACAGTTGGTGCATCTCGCAGATTCTGGCTGGGCCGCGTATGGTGGGCCGTTGGGTCGGCGTGCAAAACTTTGTCGGAAATCTTGGCGGCGCCGTCGCTCCCGTGCTCACGGGATTCCTGCTCGGTCGCACCCATTCCTACGATTGGCCATTCCTGATCACCGCCGCCGTAGCCTGGATTGGCGGCCTCGCTTGGTGGTTCGTGGTCGGCCCTCTGGAAGAAGTGAACTGGGAGGCGAAGCGGGGCGCTCTTTCCATTCCCGACTACCCTGCGGCCGAATCGGCGCGTCCGTAATACACTGAGTTGATGCCGCGCGAAATCGAAATCAAATTTCAAGTCGAGGATCTGCGGGCTCTGACTCGCACTTTGCGCGCGGCGGGATTTCGTCTAGTTACCCCTCGCACGCACGAGATGAATACCCTCTACGATCTGCCCGGCGAAATCTTGCGGGCGCGAAAACAACTGCTGCGGCTGCGGAAGTATGGCTCAGTGTGGACGCTGACTCATAAGAGTGGTCGAAAGCGAGGCCGCCACAGTAGCCGCGTAGAGCTGGAAACTGGCGTCACTGACGGAAAGAAGATGGATGCGATCCTGCGAGGTCTGGGATACGCGCCAACCTTCCGCTACGAGAAATTCCGCGCCGAATGGACCGATGGCAAGGGGCAGGTGGTCGTAGACGAGACCCCGATCGGCAATTTCTGCGAGATCGAGGGTCCCCCACGATGGATCGACGCGACCGCGGAAAAGCTGAGAGTGAACGCCGGGGATTACATCACGAAAAACTATGCAACGCTGTTTGCCGACTGGAAGCTGGAGACGAAGAGTCCAGCGGAAGAAATGACGTTCAAAGCCGTGAGGCAATAGGACCGGGGCGCCCCCAGTTCGTTATTAACGAGCTACGCGCCGTGGCACTTCTTATACTTCTTGCCTGACCCGCAGGGGCAAGGATCGTTCCGCCCCACTTTTTCCTGGCCACGGACGACCTGTTGAACCTGCGGCGTTTCGCCTCCGCCGGCCATGCGCGCTTGCTCCAGTTCGCGGCGCTTACGGCGCATGAAGGCTTCTTCCAGCTCATCGGCGGAAGTTGAAACCATCTTCGGAGGACGCCGGCCGTTGCCATCTCCGCCACGCTGCGCGGGAACTGGGGAATCCGGACTCGGTCCCGTCGGGCCGGGCGGTGGACCGCCGCTGCCATCGCCCGCAGCGGGTCCACCGGGGTCGGTCCGCGGCCGCTCCAGAATCTGCATCAGGTAAAGATATTTGACCGTGTCTTCCTGGAAGCGCTGCATCATCGCTTCGAACATGTCGAACGATTCTTTCTTGTACTCGACCAGCGGATCATGCTGCCCATATCCACGAAGCCCGATGCCTTCCTTCAGGTGATCCATGCTGAGCAGGTGATCTTTCCATTGCTGGTCGATCACGCTCAGCATGATCATGCGCTCGTGATGGCGCATGCCCTCGGGGCCAATGAGTTTTTCCTTGGCGTCGTAACGCTCTTTCAGCTTGTCGAAAATCGCGTCGCCGAGTTCCTGCCGGTTCAGCTCATCGGCCTTCACGCCTTCGGCAAGAAAATCCACGCCGAACCGCGTAAACACCGCGTCTTTCAGCCCCTTGATGTTCCAGTCCGCGACGTGAACCTTGGCCGGGCAGTATTCCTCCAGCAGTTCGGCGAGAATCGCCGAAACATAATCTTCAAGGATGAGTTCCTTCTGTTCGGTGCCTTCAAGCAAGCGGCGACGCAGGCCATACACCGCCTCACGCTGCTTGTTCATCACGTCGTCGTACTCGAGCAGATGTTTGCGGGATTCGAAGTGTTGGCCCTCCACCGCCTTCTGCGCCGTCTCGATGCGGCGGGAAATCATTTTGGACTCGATGGGCACGCCCTCTTCCATCCCCAACCTCTGCAGCAGGGTCGAGATCCACTCCTTGGCGAAGATGCGCATCAGGTCATCTTCAAGCGCCAAATAAAATCGCGAGGAGCCGGGATCGCCCTGGCGTCCAGCGCGCCCGCGCAACTGGTTATCGATGCGCCGCGACTCGTGCCGCTCGGTGCCGAGAATGTGCAGTCCGCCGACCGCGGTCACTTGATCGTGCTCGATGTCAGTCTGCGCCTTGTATCGGGTGAAGGCCTCGGTCCACCTGTCGGTGGGCACCGTGTACTCGTTGCCGTTGTAATAGAAGATGGAAGTGATCCCATCCTCCTGCGGCCCTTCGATCTTGCCCTGGGCCACGCGCAACTGCTGCGCGATTCCCTTCTTCACCAGTTCCTGCTTGGCCATGAATTCCGGATTGCCACCGAGTAAGATGTCGGTGCCGCGGCCAGCCATGTTGGTCGCGATCGTGACCCGGCCCTTCCGCCCGGCCTGGGCGACGATTTCGGCTTCGCGCTCATGAAACTTGGCGTTGAGCACGACGTGATCCTTGAGCCCTTTTTTCTTCAGCAACTCAGAGAGCCGCTCGGATTTTTCAATCGAAGTAGTGCCGACCAGCACGGGCTGACCCTTGGCATGGAGTTGCTCGATCTCGTCCGCGGCCGCGAAGTATTTTTCTTTTTCCGTGCGGTAGACGATGTCAGGGTGCTCCAGCCGCAGCATCTGTTTGTTAGTCGGAATCACCACCACTTCCAGCTTGTAGATCTTGTCGAACTCGGCGGCTTCCGTTTCCGCCGTCCCCGTCATGCCCGCCAGCTTCTTGAACATGCGGAAGTAATTCTGGAAAGTGATGGTCGCCAGCGTCTGATTCTCGCGCTCGATCTTCACGCCTTCCTTGGCTTCGATCGCCTGATGCAGGCCGTCGGACCAGCGCCGCCCCGGCATCATGCGTCCGGTAAATTCGTCGACGATGATCACTTCCCCATCTTTGATTACGTATTCCACATCCTTACGATAGAGCGCGTGCGCTTTGATCGCCGTCTCCACGTGATGTTTGAGCGGCCAGTTCTCCGGATCTGCAATGTTGCCGATGCCGAGCAGGCCCTCGACCTTCACCCAGCCTTCATCGGTCACCGTGATGTTGCGGTGCTTCTCATCGACCACAAAGTCACCCGTGAGCTGAGCCGCTTCTCCGGGCGCGACGTCGAGTTCTTCACCTTTCTCCAGCTTCGGGATAATGCGGTTCACTTTGTAGTACTTGTCGGTCGACTCTTCGCTGGCGCCGGAAATAATCAGCGGCGTGCGGGCTTCGTCGATCAGGATGGAATCGACTTCGTCGACGATCGCGAAATTGTGTCCACGCTGCACACAATCCTTGATGTCGAATTTCATGTTGTCGCGCAGGTAGTCGAAACCGAACTCGTTGTTGGTCCCGTAGGTCACGTCCGCCGCGTAGGCAGCGCGGCGCTGTTCATCATCCAGATCGTGAACGATCACCCCGACCGTAAGGCCGAGAAAACGGTAGAGCCGGCCCATCCACTCCGAATCGCGTTTGGCCAGATAGTCGTTGACTGTGACCACATGCACGCCGCGCCCGCTGAGCGCGTTGAGATAAACGGGAAGCGTCGCGACCAGCGTCTTACCTTCGCCAGTCTTCATTTCCGAAATCGTTCCCTGGTGCAGGACCATGCCGCCAATCAACTGCACGTCGAAGTGACGCATGTTGAGGACGCGTCGTCCGGCTTCGCGGACCACGGCGAAAGCTTCCACCAGAATTTCTTCGAGCACTTCCTGCAGCGCTTCGTATTCCTGTTTTTCAAACTGCTTCTGCTGGTCGAGATCGGGCTCGTCGTCGCCTGCCGGTTCCGCGGCCTCCGGTTGCGGACTTTTACTGACGCGGCTGAGCCGCTCCTGGATGCGCTGCCGGAATTCGTCGGTCTTGGCACGCAGTTCATCGTCGGTAAGCTTCTGAATCTGCGGCTCCAGCGCGTTGATCGCCTGGACGTTCGGCATCAACGACTTGATGACACGCTCGTTCTTGGTGCCGAAAACCTTGCCTAATAGCTGATTAATCAAACTGGAATTCCTTCAGAGGGCAGCACGCCCCCAACGGTATCTCTAAAGCCTAGCATACTTTAGATGCTGCTTATGGCGATGGGAATCAACACATAGAACCAGTCAGTCCAGCCGGAAACCAACCGGGAAACCCTCGTGCCTAGCGTCTCGGCGGACTCGGCGGTGAGCGTTGTTTTCGTGTATATATTCAATCTGACCAATGCCCACGTTCTACGATCGCTTTGCCGAATGCTCCGAGCGCTGGCCTGACAACGTTGCGCTGGAGCTGCAGCGCCACGATCACATCGAAAGCTGCACTTATGCCGAACTCCACCGCATGGCCGAATCCGTGGGCCGGTGGATTACCGAGAACGGATTCCCTCACGGAGCGCGGCTCGCGATCCTGGCCGATAATCACCCGCGCTGGGTCGCGGCCTATCTGGGAATCATCGCTGCCGGCTGCGCCGCCGTTCCGCTCGACACCGCGTTGCACGACGATCAGGTCACCAAGCTGCTGAAAGACAGTGGCACATCGGCGGTGTTCTGCGATGCCAAACATGTTCCGGTGGCACGGCCCGCCGCCAACGAACTGAAGCTCGGCCTCATTCTCATGGACCCCGACCGCATGACCAGCCACTCCATCGAGGATCATTGGCTGGGCATTCTGCCCGCCATCTTCGACGCCGGCCCCGGCAAGTTTAAAGCGACCGCTGCAAATGACGATGATCTCGCTTCCCTGCTCTACACCTCCGGCACCACCGCCGACCCCAAGGGTGTGATGCTGACGCACGCCAATTTCATGGGTGAAGTCGAAGCCGTTTTCAACTGGATCGACCTCGGCCCCACCGATGCGCTGCTCGGCGTACTACCTCTCTTTCATGTTCTGGCGCAAATGGCTAATCTCCTGTTACCTCTGGTCAAGGGCTCGCGAGTCGTCTATCTGGAGACGCTGAACACGACCGAACTTCTGCGCGCGCTCAGCGAGCGAAACATCACTGCGTTCGCCGTGGTGCCGCAGTTTTACTATCTGATTCATGAACGCATCTTCCAGGAAATCGAGAAGCGTGGCGCGGTTACGAAAAAACTCTTCGCCGGTCTGGTTGCGCTGAATCGTACGCTGCGCAAGATCGGAATCAACGCCGGGCCCATTCTTTTCAAGAAGGTCCATGACACGCTGGGACCAAAAATGCGCTATCTAGCCACCGGCGGATCGCGCTTCGACCCGACGATCGCGAGGGATTTCTACGATCTCGGCATCGACGTGCTCCAGGCTTACGGCCTGACCGAAACCACCGCCGCCGTTTTCGTAAATTCGCCCAACGACAATGTCATCGGCTCGGTGGGCACGGCGATGAAGGGCGTTGAGGGCAAGATCATTGACCCGCAACCGCAGGAAGAAGGCCCCCCGGTCGGCGAAGTCGCCGTGCGTGGCGCAGTCGTAATGAAAGGCTACTGGAACCGTCCCGACGCCACGGCCGCCGTTCTCCGCGACGGCTGGTTCCTCACCGGCGACCTCGGATACTTCGACGCACACGGCCACCTGTTCCTCACCGGGCGCAAGAAGGAAGTCATCGTTCTCAGCAACGGCAAGAACGTCTATCCCGAAGAAATCGAGGCACACTATCTGAAGTCGCCATTCATCAAGGAAATCGCCGTGATGGGACTGGAGGGCAAACCTGGACAGGGCGGCGACCGCCTGCACGCGGTGATTGTCCCGAACTTCGACGCGCTTCGGCAACGCAAGATTGTCAACGCCAAGGAAGTCATCCGGTTCGACATTGAGGGCCTGTCGCCGGAGATCGCATCCACCAAACGCATCGGCAGCTATGAAATCTGGCAGGACGATCTGCCCCGCACCACGACGCGCAAGATCAAACGTTTCGAAGTCGAGAAGCGCGTCCGAGCAAATCAGGCGAAGAAAGTTTCCGACGATTCCGATCTGCCCGCCGAGAAGCCTCTCACTGCGGACGAGGCCGCATGGCTCGACCAGCCCGACGTCCAGCGCGGCTTGAAAGTCGTTCGCGAAACTGTGCACGCGGCCCCGTCGAGCCTGCGGCCCACGCTCAATCTCGAACTCGACCTTGGCCTCGACTCCATGCAGCGCGTCGAATTGCTTAGCCGCATCGAAGAAGAACTCGGCGGGAATGTCGAAGAATCGCAACTAGCAGAAATCTATACCGTCCGCGATCTGATCGACGCCGTGCTGCAAAGCGCAGCCAGTGGCGCTGGCGGCCCAGGAACGCGGGTCACGTTCGCCGGATGGAAATCCATCCTGGCCGAAGATCCCGACGACCCTGACGTCTTGGCGTTGGCCCATCGCAGTCGTTTGTCCGACGCGATCTGGTACCTGGTGTCGCGACTCATTCAAATCATCGCGCTCGATCGTTTTGATTTGAGAGTAAGCGGACTCGATAAACTTCCGCAGAGCGGCCCTTACATTCTTTGTTCGAATCACCAGAGCTATCTCGATCCGCTGATCCTGGCAAGCGTTCTGCCGCCGGACGTATTTCGGCGGCTGTTTGCCGTTGGTACCAGCGACATATTTGGCGAAGGCTTCATGCGCCGGCTGGCGCGCTCGATCAAAGTTGTAGTTCTCGATCCGGATGCAAATCTGGTTCCTGCCATGCGCGCCGGGGCGTTCGGCCTGCGCCACGGACTGGCGTTGATCCTCTATCCCGAGGGCGAACGCTCGATCGACGGCACGCCCAGAATCTTCAAGAAAGGCGCGGCCATCCTTTCGATTCACCTGCAGGTGCCGATCGTGCCCGTAGCCATTGAGGGTTTTTACGATGCGTGGCCCCGCAACCAGTCATTCCGCGGATTCACGCCTCTGAAGATGGTTTTCGGTGACCCGATCGCGCCGCCGCCGGAATCCGAGGCATCCGAAGCGGCCTACGAAAAGCTCACGGCGGAATTAAAGACTCGGATCGTCGGAATGTGGGAGAACCTGCGAAAGGCAGAGAAATAAAGAAAACTCAGGCGCCCGCGCCTGAGGCCTGTACCCCGAACGCCTTGGTGAAGCCGTCCACCACCAACGAATCGTAGTGGCCCTCGGCGCGCTTGATTACTTCCTGTCCGGCTTGGACGGGAGGCATCTTCGCGCCGCGTTGTCCGCTGATTAATGCTTCATACTCTTCCGCGAGCGCAAGAATCTGAACTTCCAAAGACGCATCCTCGGGATTGACGCCATTCTGCCGCAACTGACGTTCCGCCAGGAAAACCGGAATCGCCCGCTGCAACGAACCACTGACTGCGCCGGACGCGGGTGACGATTTACCTCGACTCTGCACCGCCTGCTGCAATTCCTCATGCGACACCTGCGCTGCCTTGCACAGAACTTCGTTGCTGATTCCCATGTCTTTCATGTTGAACAACAACGCTGCCATACGAATGTCTTCAACGCTTCCCGCGTCTAGACCAACAGCTTCGGCAGTCTTGGTGGCGCACATCGAAATCCGGTAGGCGTGCGCTTCGCTGTATTTCTGGTTGGCCAGAAAATTCTGCAGGATCGTCAGCATCCCCTCGTAGCCATCTTCCATTTCGCGCAGCGTCTTCTGGTTGCGCTCATAGAGGGTTCCCGTGGCGTACCCGGCGATCATCAGAACTCCGCCCCACACCGTAAGGTCGAACCAGCGGGCGTCAAAAGGAAGGTCGACGCGGCGAGTAAACATCGTGGGATTGATAAATGCCAGCAGGACCACCAGCACCACGCTGGCCAGCGCAGTCAGCGTGGCATGCCGTCGCCCCAGGTGATATGCGGAGAAAAGTGTCGGCAGAAAATAAAAGACCAGCGCCATCTTCTGCGACGGAACCAGAAAATTCAACATCGCAGCAATGAGTACTAGAAACAACAGTAGCCACAGTTCCGGATTGATCTTGCGCACAGCGCCTCCCGAGGGTCAGAGGTACCGAACCCGAAGCCGAACCACGTTTAACTTCAGATCCCAAACTTTCTCGTTCTACTGTATTTTCGAATGGCCCGGGGTGAAACTAAAATTACGGAAGTAATCGAAGGCGCAAGTACCTGCTACTTCGCCCGGGGATGTGTCTGGTCGTAGACCTGCAACACATGCTTCATCGAGAGCTGCGTGTAGCGTTGCGTGGTGGCGAGTCGCTCGTGCCCCAACAACTCCTGGATTGCCCGCAGATCAGCGCCCTCTTCCAGCATGTGCGTGCCGAAGGCGTGCCGCAAAGTGTGAGGATGCACGTCAGGCGATAGGCCCTTGGCCACTGCGATTTTCTTGATGATGCGGCCGACGCTGCGGGTGGTCAGCCGTCCGCCGCGCTGGTTGATGAGCAAGGCCGGCGTGCTCTTGCGAGTTTCCGCGAGACTGGCCTGGCGCGCAGGAACATACGCAGCCAGCGCACTCTTCACCGAATCGCCGAACGGAACGTAGCGCTCCTTTTTTCCTTTGCCTCGAATCAGAATCGCTTCCGCGCTCAGGCGAATGTCGTCGAGATTGATTCCCGTTAGCTCTGAGTTGCGGATGCCGCATCCATAAAGCAGTTCAAGCATCAGCCGGTCGCGTTCCGGGAAAGCCGCCGTCTCTGGCATTTTCCCGTCGAGCACCGAGTTCATCTCTTCGATCGTGGGCACACGCGGCAGTTTCTTTGCCAACTTCGGCGTCGCCACCAGTTTCGCGGGATTCTGTTCGACGACTCCCTCGCGTGCCAGCCAGCGATACAGCGACCGCACCGCCGCCAGCGATCGTGCCACGGAAGTCTTGCCTAACCCTTTTTCGTAGAGCTGTGACAGAAATCCGCGAATCGCGATGTGGTCAATCGATTCCCATCCCCGCGAACCCGCGTAGGACGCGAAGTTTGCGAGATCGCCGCTGTAGGCCTTAATCGTATGCACTGAAGCGTTGCGCTCCCGCAAGTGGCGAAGGAAGTCGGCCACGGCCTTCTCGACGACCGTACTGGTACGCGACATATTGATTTATCTCGTCTTCGCCCTGGGATGATGCTTCTGATACACGGTTCGCAGCCGATCCAGCGCCAGATGCGTATACACCTGCGTGGTCGAAATATCCGAATGGCCCAGAATCGTCTGCACCGTGCGAAGGTCCGCTCCGTTCTCCACCATGTGCGTCGCACAGGAATGCCGCAACATGTGCGGCGACGCGTGCCGTCCCGAAGCCACCGACGCGGCCCCCACCATCTGCCATACCCGCTGCCGCGTCAACCTGCGCCCGCTGCGCGCGATAAACAGCACCGGAGAACTCGCGACCGCGACCACGCCCGGTTGCCCCGCCCTTCTCGCGTTCTTTGCGAGAGGGTGGGGATTTTTCTGCCCAGGATCCTTTGTCGCTCGCATCTCCGCCAGCACGGGACGCCCCTGCGCCAGATACTGCGACAACGCATCCTGCGCCGGCCTGCCCAACGGCACAATGCGTTCCTTGTCGCCCTTGCCGCGCACCAGCATGTACCCCGCCTCGAGCTTCAAATCGTCCAGCGTGGCGTTCACCATCTCCGACACCCGCAGCGCCCCGGCGTATAACAATTCGAGCATGGCTCGATCGCGAGCCGCCAGCGCGGCTGCATCTTTCGAGTGGCGATGTCCATCCGCCAGCGTCGCGGCAGGAGACGCCAGCGTGGATTCAACTTCATCGCGCGCCAGCGATTTCGGCAGCACCTTCCACTGTCGCGGCGACTCGATATCCAGCGTCGGATCATGCTCGATCTTTTTGTCGAGCAGCAGATAACGGTAAAGATGCCGCAACGCCGAAAGCTTCCGTCCCACACTGCGCCCGTCCACCTGATGGGAAAATAACTGCTGCAGAAATTCACGAACGTCTTTGCGGCGCGCCGTGAGCAAAAGACGCTTAGGCTTTTCGAGAAACTCGCAAAACTGGATTATGTCGGTCGTATAAGCGCTGATCGAAAGCGGCGCCAGCCCCTTCTCGATGCGCAGATAGTCGAGAAAGCCGGACAGCACCCGCGCGTTCGCCTCGGAAGCCATAGGATGAAGAAGGATTTAGTATGCGCGTTATCGGACGCAGAGAAAAGTACTGAAGAGGATGCCGGAAGAAATCATCGCAGCGATCTAGCCTGCTATGTCTCTCTCGCCACTTCACCAGCCGCTGACCAGCAACCGGTGCGCCGCGCGAATTCCGCATTTCTGATATTTGTCGTACGCGCCGGCCGCGCGATCGCGAATCTGCTCGTTGTTCTCCTCTGCAATCCAGCCGTCCAGCGCGCTTTTCAGCGTATAGGCCTCAGGAGCCATCAGCCCCGTCGTCCACAGCAACGGATATGCGCCCGAGGCGCGCACCGGCTCGGCGAAAAATTGTTTGCTCGCGCAAGCCAGCACCACTGCGTCGCGATGAACGTCATTTTTCTTGCGAGAATATTGCGGTAGTTGGAAATCCATCAAGCCGTCGTGCCCGATGTAGGCCACCAGGTTCGCCCCACCGCGAATCGGCAGCTTTAGCGACTGCGATTGAAATGACACACTCTCGGTTTGGGGGCCGTCTCCGGCAGCCGACGCCAGAAAATCAAGAATCGTCTGGCGGATTTCCCGGCCCCGATACGCATCGGCAACCAGATACACATTCGCCGAACGATACTTGAACACGCACCGCTCAAGAACCTCGGGCTTGGGCTTCTCGCCACACACGACGCGCACCCAATCTGTGCTGCGGGTAAAGAACGTTTTCACTCCATACGCCGAACCCCAGTAGAGATTGCGCTCCGGATCGTCCCCATTCCCGAGTTTGGCCGGAACCGGAACGATTCCCTGGCTCTGATTGTCAGCCAGCGCTATAAACACGTGAACCGTTCGCGGCGGCGAATCCTGAGCCGAGACCGAGACCGCTGCCAGGCAGATCGCAAACCAGACCAGCGATCCGTACTTCACGATCGCTCCGCGCTTCCCACTTCCCGCAACAACTCCACAGCGTAGAGCGCGCCCTCCGGCGTTTCTTCATGCTTGAAGTATGCAAACACATCGCGCCCCGCCTCAATGTGCTGCGCGATCCGGTCGATCATCGACAGCCGCTCTTCGCCGCTGTAGCTCGGCTTGCGAAACCGATAATACACAAACGCGGCCGTCGCGATTTCAGGCGTGGTCAATGTCTCGGTCTCGGCCACGCACAGCGCAACGCTATTCGACTTCAACAGATCCCAAGTCGAGTCGGAAAACCACGAAGCATGACGAAACTCGAACGCCGCCGGCAGTGTCCGCGGCAGGATCGCCAGAAAATCCTTGAGCAGCACCGGATCCGCCTTCAGATTAGGAGGCAACTGAAACAGCACCGGCCCCAGCCTGCCCGCCGCGGCCAGCGGCTCAATGGTCGCCAGAAATCGCGGCACAAAATCTTCTGTCCCCTTCAGCCGCTTGATATGAGTGATGACTTGATGCGCCTTGATGCCGAACCGAAAATGCAGCGGTGTGTCGTGCAGCCAGTTCTGAATCGTCGATTCCTTGACCAGCTGCCGGAACGTGAAATTGACTTCGACGGTATTGAGTTTCGTCGAGTAGTGCCCGAGACATTTTTTTTGCGCCAGCTTGACGGGATAAAACTCAGGCTTCCACGTTGTATAAGCCCATCCCGAGGTTCCAGCGAAAAGTTGCGGCATAGAATTTAGACCGCCGGTTGCCCCATCCTTCTCGCGTTCTTTGCGAGAGGGTGGGGATTTCGATCGAAGCTAATCACGGCGCGCAGCCCGGCATTATACCTTGCCCCGCTTTTTTGTTACCGCACCCTTGCGCGCGGACTTTTTCCGGGCGGCCTTCGCCGGCGCCGGATCATCCTCCTCCGCCTGCGCCGCAATCTCGATGCGCTCCGGCTCAACCGCAGCCGCTTTCAAATCCGGCAACCGCTGCTTCAATTCGAGCACCGGCTCGAACAGGTCGCCCAGCTTCTCGAAACGCGCCACCACCTGCGACGCTTCGAACACCAGCAGCCCCGCATCTTTCTTCTTGAACGCCCGCTCAACTTCCTCCCAGGTTACCGGAGTCGAAACCGTGGGATGCTCGCGCGCCCGCAGCGAATAGACCGCAATCGTTGTCTTGTGCTCGTCATTCTGACTCCAGTCGACGAATACTTTGCCGGTGCGCGCCTGCTTGCTCATCTCCGACAACACAAGATCGCGATGATCGTGCTCGAGCAGTTGCGCCAGCGCATGTGAAAACAGTTTTGTCGCCTCATAAGTGGTCGGCGTATTCAGCGGAACATAAATCTGCAGCCCCTTCGACCCCGATGTCTTCGGGAAACTCCGCAACCCGAAGTGCTCGAAAATTTCGCGCAGCCACAGCCCCACCTGGCAGCACTGCACAATATTCGCCGGCGGCCCGGGATCGAGGTCAAACACCATCTCCGTGGGACAAGTAATGTCGCTCGCCAGCGCCAGCGACGGATGCAGTTCGAGCGCCGCCAGATTGGCCAGCCACACCAGCGTCGGCAGATCATCCGCCAGCACGTAGTGAATCGTGCGCCGGTTGCGCCCGCTCCAGATGGGCGCCGTCTTCACCCACTCTGGCTTGTGCATGGGCGCGTTCTTCTCAAAAAACGGCTCGCCATCCACGCCGTCAGGATACCGCTTGCGCGTCAGCGCCCGCCCCGCCAGATGAGGAACGATCGCGGGCGCGATGCGCGCGTAGTAGTCGATCACATCCTTCTTATTGAATCCGGTGGCCGGATACAGCACCTTCTCCAAATTCGAAAGCTTGAGATGCCTGCCCTGAATGTCGACGGCCGAATCGGTCACAGTGCGCTCCGCCCTGCCATTGTGCCTGAAAGCTCCCTCATCACAAAACGCTCCGAATCCGCATCATGGTAGCGCCGGCGTCCCGCCGGCTGTCCCGGGGGCGTCTCGCCCGCGGAGTCATGCAACATTGAGGCCCCCCGGTTTGACAACTTCCCTTCCCCCCACGTACTTTCAAACTTCTGCCCTGCTGGTCCGTCCAACACATGCGTATCGCAGAAGACGCTCGTCCAGCCGCCGGAGGCCCGATGAAACAACGCCCAACGAAACACCGCACTCCAACAATCGCCGTTCTCTTCTTTCTTATCTCGACTCTCGCTCTCGCCCAGAACGTCGCGTCCTTCGAAAAGCGCATCACCGTCAAGAAACTGCCGAACGGCCTCACGCTGATGATCTGTGAGCGTCCGGAGGCACCGGTCTTTTCCTTCTACACCATGGTCGACGCCGGTTCCGCGCAGGATCCTCTGGGCGCCACTGGCCTGGCCCACATGTTCGAGCACATGGCGTTCAAGGGCACCGACAAGATCGGCACCACCGACTACGCCGCCGAAAAACCAGCCCTCGAGAAAGTCGAGGTCGCCTACGCCGACTACATCGCCGAGCGCGACAAGTCGGTCGGCCGCGATGAAGCGAAGTTGAAAGAACTGGAAAAAGCCTGGAAGGACGACATCGCCGCCGCCGACAAATTCGTGGTGGGTAATGCCTTCGGCAAACTCGTCGAACAAAACGGAGGCGAAGACATGAACGCCTCCACTTCCTACGACGAGACGGAATATCACTATTCTCTGCCCGAGAATCGCCTCGAACTCTGGGCCTATCTCGAATCCGAGCGCTTCCTGCACCCCGTGCTGCGCGAGTTCTACAAGGAACGCAACGTCGTCATCGAAGAGCGCCGCATGCGCACCGACAGCAATCCCATCGGCCGACTGGTCGAGCAATTCACCGAAGCCGCGTTCACCGCTCACCCCTATCATCGCCCGACGGTCGGTTGGATGGCCGACCTAAATTCATTCTCCGCCACTGATGCGCAGAAATTTTTCGATAAATACTACGTCCCCACCAACATGGTGGTCGCGGTCGCCGGAGACATCAAGGCCGCCGAAGCGATGCCCGTCCTCGAAAAATATTTCAGCCGCCTGCCCGCGCGCCCGCAGCCCGACGAACGCACCACCACCGAGCCGCCGCAAAATTCCGAACGCAAGGTTGTCCTGAAAGAGCGCGCCCAGCCGCTCTACCTCGAGGGCTATCACCGCCCCGATTACCACAGCAAAGACGACGCCGTGTTCGACGCCATCACCGACCTGATGTCGGAAGGCCGCACCTCGCGCCTTTACCGCGCGCTGGTGCGCGACAAGAAAATCGCGTCGTTCTCCGCCGGATTCAGCGGCATGCCCGGCACCAAGTATCCGCACCTGTTCGCGTTCTACGCCTTCCCGCTACCCGGCCACACCACGCAGGAAGTCGCCGACGCCATTCATGCCGAGATCGACAAGCTCAAGAAAGAAGACATCACCGACGACGAACTTAAGATGATCAAGACGCGCTCCAAAGCAAATCTGATTCGCGGCCTCGCCGATAACGAAGGCCTGGCCACGCAGCTGGCCATCTACCAGACGCGCTACGGCGACTGGCGCGAGCTCTTCAAATCGGTGGACCGCATCGACCAGGTCAGCAAGGCGGACATCCGCCGCATCGCCAACCAGATCTTCGTCGACACCAACCGCACCGTCGGCATCATCGAAAACAATGGCGGCGGCGCTCCGGGCGGAGACGAGCCACCCGCCGGCGGCTCCGGTCAGGGAGGTGCGCAATGAAGATAACGCGGACCCTTCTTCTCATCTTTGTCGTCGCTGCTGCGGCCCTAACAACGATTCCCCGCGCCGCGTCTCAGGCGACAAGCTGGCAGCAAGTTCCCATTCCTCCCCTGCCCGCTTTCAAACCGCAGCAGCCCAAACGCATCGAACTCGGAAACGGCATGGTGATCTTCCTGCAGGAGGATCACGAACTCCCTCTGGTCGACGGCACAGCCCGCATCCGTGGCGGTTCCGTCAACGAACCGGCCGCCAAGGCTGGGCTCATGGATCTCTACGGTGAAGTCTGGCGCACCGGCGGCACCAAGTCGCAGACCGGCGATCAACTCGACGACTTCCTCGAAGTCCGCGCCGCCAAAGTGGAAACCGGCAGCAGTTCCGACTCCACCACCATCAGCTTCTCCTGTCTCAAGGCCGACCTCGACGATGTATTCAAAGCTTTCGCCGACGTGTTGCAGCATCCCGAATTCCGCGCCGACAAACTCGATATCGCTGAGAAAGAAGAAGGCGACGGCATTTCCCGCCGCAACGATCAGGTCAGCGAAATAGCTTCGCGCGAGACCGTCAAGCTCGCCTACGGATCCGACAATCCCTACGCCCGGGTCCCTGAGTATGCGACCATCGCCGCCATCACTCGCCAGGATTTGATGGACTGGCACGGGAAGTACGTGCATCCCAACAACATCATTCTCGGCATCAGTGGAGACTTCGATTCCAAAGCCATGGAAGCCAGGCTGCGCGCAGCTTTCGATTCATGGCCCAAAGGCCCGGCGGTTCTGAAGAATGAAATCCAATACGCGCCCGCGAAGCCCGGCTACTATCTCGTCCCCAAGGATGATGTGAATCAGAGCACGATTCACATGGTGGCGCTCGGCATCACGCGCGACAATCCCGACTACTATGCCATCAGCGTATTCAACGACGCTTTCGGCGGTGGCTTCTCTTCGCGCCTGTTCAACGACATCCGCACCAAGCGCGGCCTGGCCTATGGCGTCAGCGGAGGCATCGGCAGCAACTTCGGCCATCCCGGCATTCTGCAAGTGTCGATCGGCACCAAGAGCGGCAGCACGGTCGAAGCGATTCAGGCAGCCGGCGAAGACATCGACGATCTGGCCAAGCACCCCATCACCGACGAAGAAATTCAGCGCGCCAAAGACGACATCCTCAACGCCTTCATCTTCCGCCTCGACTCGCCCGACAAAATTCTTGCCGAGCGCATGACTTACGAGTACTACGCATATCCTCCCGACTGGCTCGACAAATATCAGGCCGAGATCAAGAAAGTCACGGCGGCCGACGTGAGCCGCGTAGCCGCGAAATATCTGCATCGCGATCAAATGGCCGTCCTGGTTGTCGGCAACACCAAGGAATTCGACAAGCCGCTGTCATCTCTTGGTACGGTGAAGGAAATCGACATCACGATTCCTCCGCCGCCCGCCGAAAAAGCCGCGAACGACGATACCTCCAAGCCCGCCGCCGCTTCCAATCCCGAAGGCAAAGCCCTCGCCGCCAAAGTTGCCGCCGCCATGGGTGGCTTGCCCAAACTGCATTCCATCAAGACCATGCACGTCAACATCGCCGAGAGCGACGGCGCCGCTCCGCCGTATGCAGTCGACGTGACTGTCGCCTTCCCCGACAAACTGCACATTGACATAGAAACGCCGCAAGGGATGCTGACCGTCGTCGCTACTCCCGATGCCGCCTTCAGGTCGATGGTGGGCAGGGGTACGCACAGCATGCTTCCCGAAGAGAGCAAAGAGATGCTCTCGCAGATGCATCACGATCTCGTTTACGTGGCTCAGCACGTCGACGATCCAGCATTTACCTTCACTGCCGCAGGCACGGAGAAGATTGGCGACGTCGACGCCGCCATCCTCGACATTGGCGGCGCCATCCCATGGGTCCGCTGGTACATTGATCCCAAGGCGGGATACATTCTCCGCGAAAAATACAAGGCCATGGGGCAATCGGGCCCAATCGATGTCGAAACCAATCTCGCCGACTGGCGCGCCTCCGACGGCCTGACCATGCCCTACCAGCACGAGAACAAACAAAACGGCCAAACCACCAGCACCGCCGAATTCAAAAAGATCGAACTCAATCCCACCGTCGATCCCAAACTCTTCGTCAAGCCCGCGGAGGCCCCGGTAAAAAATCAGTAGCGGGAGTTTCCGATGGAAACGCACACAATCTGTGGCGTCGCACTTACGTTCACGCTGGCCGCACTCGCGGCTGCGCAAATCACCACTTCGCAATATGACAACGCCCGCACCGGCGCGACCCTGCGCGAAAAAACTCTGACTCCACAAAATGTAAACGCAAAACAATTCGGCAAACTCGGCGCGTTCAAGGTGGACGGCGCGGTCTACGCCCAGCCCCTCTTCATTCCCGCTGTCGAGATTCCCGGTAAAGGCACGCACGACGTTCTCTTCGTCGCCACCGAACACGACAGCGTCTACGCCTTCGACGCCACCCGCCCGGACGATCCCCCACTGTGGCAGGTCAGCTTTCTCGACAAGTCGCGCGGCACGGTGCCTCTCTCAGAAGACATGGTGCAGTGTCCGTTCATCCGCCCCGAAGTCGGTATCACCTCTACCCCCGTCATCGACATCAAGACCGGAACACTCTATGTGTTGGCCCGCACCGCCATCCGCCACGCGGTCGGCGACAACGAATACTTTCAGCATCTCCATGCGCTGGCCATCACAACGGGCGTCGAAAAATTCGCCGGCCCGAAACTCATCACGGCATCGGTGTCTGGCCGGGGAGCAGGCAGATCCGGCCGCGAGGTCCCCTTCGATCCTCTCCACGAAAACCCGCGCGCCGCGCTCACTCTCGCCAACAACAGCGTCTATTTGACCTGGGCTTCCTCCTGCGATGTCGATCCCTACCACGGCTGGGTCATAGCCTACGATCCGCAAACGCTGGCGCAAAAAGCCGTGCTCAACGTCAATCCCGACGGCAGCGAAGCCGGAATCTGGCTCAGCGACACCGGCCCGGCCGTCGATTCCGAAGGCAATCTTTACGTACCCACCGGCAATGGCACCTTCGACGCCACCAGCGGAGGCCGCGACTACGGCGATTCCGTTCTCAAGCTCGACGGCTCATCCCTCGCCGTTCGCGACTACTTCACCCCGTTCGATCAAGCCGACATCCTCGCAGGTGACGCCGACGTCGGCTCCAGCGGTCCCACGCTGCTCCCCGATCAACCCGGACCGCATCGTCATCTTCTGCTCCAACCTACCAAGCACTCCGTGCTCTACGTGATTGATCGCGACCAAATGGGAAAATTTCACACCGACCGCGACGCCATCGTTCAAAGGATTCAGATGGCTGGCGCCGGTCTGGGCGCAATGGCCTACTGGAACGGCCACGCCTTCTTCGCCGCCAGTGACGACTACGTCCGCAGCTACGCCGTCAAGAACGGACAACTTATCGCGGCCGAATCTTCCACCATGAAATTCGAAACATCCGGCGCCACGCCCTCCATCTCGGCCGACAGCAACAAGAACGCCATCGTCTGGGCCCTCTCCACCAAAACCTGGAACGGCCCCGACAATCGAGCAGCAGTCCTCTACGCCTTCGACGCCACCAAACTCGGCCAGCCCATCTACACGTCCGAGCAGAACAGCCAGCGCGATCGCGCCGCCCACGCCACACGTTTCGCCATCCCCGTCGTGGTCAACGGACGCGTCTACTTCGCCGCTAGAGGCGAAGTCGAAGTCTACGGCCTGCTGAAATACGGCGAGCCCCCATCGCAAAAATAAACCCGCGCAAACGCGTTCTGCCGTTTCGGTGTACATTGGTGCGCCAAGATGTACCATTCAGGACGAAACGAGCTATGACATCCAACGCGCCGATGAATCCGGATCAACTGCCCGCCTTACCTTTCGATAGCTGGAAGGACACGCTCGCCACCTTGCACATGTGGACGCAGGTCGTCGGAAAAGTGCGCCTGAAATTGTGTCCGCTGGTGAATCATTTCTGGAACGTCACTTTCTACCTGACCGCCCGCGGCATGACGACCTCAGCCATGCCTTTTCCCGGCGCAATCGACAACGCTACTGTCGAGGTCCACTTCGATTTCATCGCCCATCAACTCCTGGTCGAAAGCAGCGAAGGCCACGCGGTCGCACTCCCGCTAAAGGCAGAGAGCGTCGCTGAGTTCTATCGGCGTGTAATGGCCGCCCTCGCCGAACTCGGCGCACCAGTAAAGATTTGGACCACGCCTTGCGAGATTTCCGATCCCACTCCGTTCGAGAAGGATCAGATTCACGCGTCCTACGATCCCGAAGCGGTGCATAAATTCTGGCGCATCCTGGTCTGGGTCGATCAGGTATTCAAAGAATTCCGCGCCGGATTTCTCGGTAAGGCTAGTCCCGTACATTTTTTCTGGGGAAGTTTCGATCTGGCGGTAAGTCGCTTCTCCGGCCGCAAAGCGCCGGAGCGGCCGGGCGCCGACGCCATCACTCGCGAAGCCTACTCCCATGAAGTCAGCAGCGCGGGATTCTGGCCCGGCGGCGGCGACATTAAGGGACCGGCGTTCTATTCCTACGCCGCTCCAGAACCGACTGGCTTCGCGGAACGGAAAGTTCGCCCCGCCGCGGCGTTCTACCATCCGCAACTGAAAGAATTCATCTTGATGTACGACGACGTCCGCACCGCGACTGACCCGAAAACAGCGCTGCTGGAATTCTTGCAAAGTACCTACGAAGCCGCCGCCGAGTTCGGCAACTGGGATCGCAAGAACCTGGAACGCTAGATGTTGTAGGCGTCGTAGACAGAGACGCGCTTGAAATGGCAATTTAGAGTGTGTAACGTTAGCGGTTAGTAGAGCCCAAGGCCAAAGGATGAATCTATGAATCAAACCACACCGGTTTCGGCGCAGCCCCTGGCTACTTCAGATCACTTGGATGAGTTCAATGAAAGCCGCTATCGGGAAGGTAAGTCCGAAACCGAGTTTCGCCAGTACGACGCTAAGGCGAACCCCGGCGTGGCTGAGTTCTATCGCCTCAACCATACGCACCAGACGGTGGACTACGTCCTCGGCAAGGAGAAAGAATATTTCGGGCTCAAGAAGGGCAAGAAAACGGTCTGGGAGGCTGCGGAGTTTCTGAACACGCTGGTCGATGACAGCGATCCCGACACCGACCTCACGCAGACCGAGCATCTGCTGCAGACCTCCGAGGCGTTGCGCCGCGACGGCCAACCCCGCTGGATGGTGCTAGTAGGTTTCCTGCACGACCTGGGCAAGTGCCTTTGCTTGTATGGCGAGCCGCAGTGGGCCGTGGTGGGCGACACCTTCCCGGTTGGATGTGCGTGGTCCGATCAGATCGTTTATCCCGAGTACTTCCAAAATAATCCGGATCGCAACGTCCCCGAGTATCAGACGAAGTTCGGCATCTACGCGCCGAACTGCGGACTGGAGAACGTGCACATGTCATTCGGCCACGACGGCTACATTAACGAAGTCGTGAAGCCCTACCTGCCGGACGAGGCGCTTTATATGCTGCGCTTCCACTCTTTCTATCCGTGGCACCGCCATGGCGCCTATACGCACCTGATGAATGACAAGGATGCCGTCATGCTGGAGTGGGTGAAGAAGTTCAACCCCTACGATCTATACTCCAAGGGACACAGCAAGCCCAACGTTCAGGAACTGAAACCCTACTACGATGATCTGTTCGCCGAATTTCTGCCCGAGAAGCTCGACTGGTAGCGGCCCGGGGGTGGGGCACTGGCGCGCCTTGGCTCCCACTATCGAACGGGCCCCCCCCCGACGAAAAAAGGTTGGGTAGTGGTGCAGTTTGAATTCCGCACAGCCAAATCGCCGTTGGCGTCATCCCGAGCGGAGCCGTTTTTCAGGCGGAGCGAGGGATCTCGCGCGCATCGCCACCTCCGTCATGACCAAGCTGCACCGCCACCAAAGGTCTCGACAGCTAACCGGTCAATGCGTGAGATGGGGATGTTTCGCCAAATAAGAATCGGCGCCGGCGTCCGCGATCTGGGAATCTGCTCATCTACCGCTGCAAGAATGCAATCGCTCCCGAAGTTTCGCCATTTCCCGCATCCAGCGGAAACTCGCCATTCGGAACCAATGTCCCTGTGCTGCTGATCTTGAACTGCAATACTGTCCCACCGCCGAAGGCGAACGCGAATTGCCCGGTCGGATCAACCGCTATCTGGTAGGCCCCTGTCGTCGGAATATCTGGTCCGTTCGCCGTGAGAGTCCCTGTGGCCTTGTCTACCGCTAACGCGGAAATCGAAAATGTTCCGGCATTCGCGTTAGCCGTGTAGGCGTAGGTTCCAGTTGGATTGAAAGCGAATCCCCATGGCAAGTTGAAAGGGTTGCCGTGAAAGTAATTTGCCCCGGTCAGCGCGCCACTCGAGGAGTCTATTGAGTATTCAGTCAGTCCCTCTAACTGGCAGCAACCCGCCGAGTAGAGGAAGCCGTCTGGCGAAAATGCCAACAGATAGACCTCGTTGGGTGCGGTGGAAATGCTCCCGTTGGGTGTTAAAGTGCCGTCCGGCGCAATTCGACACGCTGAGATCGTGTCGTCGTTGAAATTGCCGACGTACGCAAATTGTCCCGTCGGGTCAATCGCCACCGTGCAGGCGTCATTTCCGGCGGGGACGGAGCTCGCCGCTGTGAACTGTCCTGAGCTGCTGACGCTGTACGTGGTCACTGTGTTTCCCCATGGCACGAGTGCGAATCGTCCGTCCGGGCTCAACGTGAACGGGTAGGCTCCAGATGAAGCCGGTGAGGTAACAGGATCCGGTGCGAGGGTGCCGTCATTGTGAATTGAGAACCGAAGGAAAGTGTCGGAAACACCCGCGTTCAAACTCTCTTGAACAGCGAAAACGTGATTGCCATCAGGCGCGGCGACCAGGTTGACAATGCCGCTGCCCACGGCGACCGTCGGCGGGTTAAGCGGAGCTAATGTGCCGTCGCTCGTGACTCGGAATTGAGCAACGGAGCTGGACGTATATGGGGCCACTGCTATGTACGCATATGTGTTCCGCGCCGTGGGATTGCCGCCGCAGCCAACGCACAGCAATAGGAAAAGATAAATAACGCCTGCGGATATGACCGATAACGAAAATCCAGCCGGTCCATTTTTTTTCATGAGTCTTTCCCCTACGAATGCCTCATAGCGTGATCATGCCACCACGATTGAACGTCTTGCACCTGTCGTGCCATAGCGTTCGGTTACCTTCGTTTGCCGCCCTCCTGTCAAAAGTCATTGTTTTTGCGCTAGCGATGAAAGAATTCCCGTGCCCAGTTAACCCGAGAGGTCTGTTCCAAGCCAAAATTTGGGAACGTCAGTTGACGAAATCAGTTAGCACCTCATTGAGAATCCGTTGAGACCGGCTACGCCCTCTTGACTTCTCTATCCGACCAATCTACTGTATAGCGAACAAAAGGCGAAATTATCCATGCCTTCCCTACCCTTGCTTCCGCTTCCCGAAAAGCCTCGCCTCATCGGCATCGCACGTCTGGCCGCCGAAGGCGAATCCCTCCGCGAAGGCCACCAGGTCGAATACTTCACGCTGCCCTCGAAGTCTCTGCTGAACCGCTGCGTCACCAACCGGCAGATGCCCTTCACCTGGACCATCAATCCCTATCGCGGCTGCGAATTCGCCTGCAAGTACTGCTACGCCCGCTACACCCACGAGTTCATGGAAATGCGCGATGGCTTGGAGTTCGAGCAGAAAATCTACGTCAAGCAGCACGCGGCTGAATTGCTCCGCCACGACCTGCATCGCGTAAAGCCCGGCGAAGCCATCGCGCTCGGAACCGCCACCGATCCCTACCAGCCCGCCGAGCGCCGCTACGAAGTTACGCGCGCGATTCTCCAAGAGTTCGCCCGCCATCGCGGCTACGAACTCGGCATCGTGAGCAAGTCGAACCTGATCGTCCGCGACCTCGATGTGCTGAGAGAAGTCGCGAAGCAGAATCGCCTCTCGGTCCACATCACGATCACTACGCTAAACGTCGATCTGGCGCGGATTCTCGAGCCCCGCGCTCCCCGCCCCGATCTCCGCCTCGACGCCGTGCGAATTCTCGCCCAGGCTGGATTGCGCGTAGGCGTGAGTTGCTCGCCGGTCGTGCCCGGAATCACGGATTCTCCGAAAGACCTCGAAGCCGTCATCAGCGCCGCCGCAGCAGCAGGCGCCGACTACGTTTTCGCCAACCCACTTTTTCTGAAGCCCTGCTCGGCAGCCGTTTTCCTTCCCTTCCTCGAACAAAACTTCCCGCATCTCGCCCAGAACTACCGCCAACGCTATCAAGACCGCACCTTCCTTCCGCCCGCCTATGCCAAACGACTCTCGCAACTGATCGCGCGTCTCCGCGAGATATACAAAATCACCCGCCCCCGCCGCGATAACCTCGCGTATGCCACCAAGTGGCCGGTGCAGGCGCTCGACGAGCAGCTGAACCTGTTCTGAGAAGCGTTTTACCGACCGAGCACGCCGAGTTCGCCGAGAAAAACTTCATGACGACCTTTCTCGGCGCTCTCTGCGTACTCGGCGGTGAATAACAATCCTCTATAATCTCCGCAGACCCATGGTCACTGCCTCCCCGCCCGCCCCGCAACCCGGCCAGCCCAACACTTTCGGCGTGCGGCTGCACCGTTTCTGGCGGCGCGTCACCGAAGGTCTCGAGGTCAGTCAACTCTGGTCGCAGTTTGAAACCGAAGCCCGGACCAGTTACCGGCTTTATTCCAAAGACGTCGAGGCGAAAACTCCGGACGGCCTGACCCGGCGTGGCCGGCGCCTACACGTGATCAAGGAATTTTTCTGGGCGGTTTTCGAGAAGCTCACGCCCGCGCGCCGCGTCCTGCTGCTGCTAGCCCTGATCTTGTTGGTGATCCCTCACGCCGCCATCCAATACACGGGCGACTCGGGCCAAGTTCAGGCGATTGAATTCGATCTTCACTTCTGGGCGGCGCTGCTCCTACTCCTGCTGCTGATGCTGGAGATCGCCGATCGCGTGGTCATGAAGCGCGATCTGCAGATCGCGCGAGAGATCCAGACCTGGCTCCTGCCCGGCGCCCCTCCGCAGATTCCCGGCCTCGCCATTGCCTACGCGACTCGGCCCGCCAATACCGTCGCCGGGGATTACTACGACGTCTTTCCGCGCCCCGGCCGCACCACCGAAGAAAATCGCGTTGTGCTCGCCGTCGCCGACGTCGCCGGAAAAAGCATTCCCGCCGCTATGCTGATGGCCACATTTCAGGCCAGCCTCAAAACGCTTTCCACCGCGCACGTTGCGCTGCCCGAACTCGCCGCCAACGTAAACCGCTACGCCTGCGGCAATAGCCAGGGCGGATTGCGTTTCACCACCGCGTTCCTCGCGGAATACGATCCCATTCACCGTACCGTCGACTACATCAACGCCGGCCACAATACTCCCATCCTGCGCCGCGCCAGCGGACAAGTTGAGCGCCTCGATGTGGGCGGCCTGCCCTTCGGCATTCTGCCCGAAACAAAATATGACTCGGCCACGGTCACGCTCGCGCCCGGCGACTGGCTGGTGATCTTTACCGACGGCCTCGTCGAGGCCGAGAACGCCCATCAGCAAGACTACGGTGAGGCGCGCCTGCTGGCCGCGATTGAATCGGGAAAATCGGTCGAGCCGGCCGAAATGCTCAAGCGCCTCATGGCCGAAGTCGATCTCTTCGTCGGCAACACTCCCCAGCACGACGACGTCACCTGCCTGTTGCTGAAATCGGAGAATTTCTAGCCAGTAGCTCGCCGCCCCCATCAGCATTGTCATTCCGACCGGAGCCGGAGCGAACGCGACGGCGTAGTGGAGAGCCTGCCCTGAGCTTGTCGAAGGGAACCTGCTGTTCCCCTCGCGCGAGAGGAAAAGCAGATTCCTCGCGCCAGAAACAAGGCGCTCGGAATGACAAATGGAATATGGATGCGAGTATGGATGAGATCGAGATGGAACCTGCTCACTACCGCATCAACTCGGCATACATGCGATGAAATGCGTGCACGCCTTTTTCCTGCTTCACGCTGAAGCGCCCGCGGGAATAGCTGCGTGACCGCAGATTCTTCTGCACGATTTCGCAGATGCCTACATCCTCGATCTGAATTTGATCGCTGAACTCCACCGCTGCCTTCGCCGCCGGAGAGCTGTGATCCTTCTCCGGCAGATACCATTCGAAAATCGCCAGCGACCGCTCCGGCTCCACCGGCAGCACGATGTTCAACGAAACGTTATCGGGATAGCAGTTCAGCATCCAGTTGGGAAAAATCCAGAAGTAGTCGGTGGTCAGGTCTTCGCGCGCTTCCGGGTAACGGCGCGGCACGGCGTCGCCCGGTTGCGCTCCCCGAATGGGACTGAACTGACGCACATATCGCTCATGACCCCTGGCGTGCGGTTCCACCACGTAGGCGTTGTAATCCAGTTCGCGGTTCAGCCCGGGATGCACGCTGGGCAGGTGATATCCCTCGAGATAGTTGTCGACATAAGTCTTCCAGTTGCACTTCATGTCGTAGGTGCGGCGCTCGAACAGCTTCATTTCTGAAAACGGAAACTTCTCTGCCTGCTTCGGCAGCTCGCCCAAGCTCTCGCGCAGGGGCCGCGCCTGCGGATCGAAGTTCACAAACACGAAGTTGAACCATTCCTCGGTCCGCACCGGCTTCAGGGCGAATTCTTCCGGACGAAATCCCTCCACTCCCTCGATCTCTGTGGCGCTGAGCAGCGCGCCGTCAAGGGCGTAGGTCCAACCGTGATATCCGCAGCGAAACAGTTTGCGCGAACCGCATCCCTCGGCTGGAGGCCCTGCCCGGTGGCGGCAGACGTTATAAAAACCTCGCAAACTTCCATCGAGCCCGCGCACCAGCAACAACGGTTCGCCGATCCGTTCGGTGGTGAAATAGTCGCCGGGATTCGCCACCTGGCTCCCGTGACCCACTACCTGCCAGGTGCGGGCAAAGATTTTTTCTCGTTCGGCGATCCAGATGCTTGGCTCGGTATAGAGCGGCGCGGGCAGGGTCCAGGCTCGCGCGATCTCGGCTTCAACTTGAAATGTCTGTTTCGAAATATCCATGCGCGGGCTTCACGAGGTTGCCGCAACATTCTACGCGGTTGACCCTGCGGAACGCAGCCGACCGAAGCCGGGCAGAGTGCATCAAATCTAGAGGTGGAGCGGAGCTGTTCGGTTCCAATATGAAACGATTCCCGTTCCAGACTGACACGAATTGTCAGGGCAACCGCCGGATTTTGCCAGCATGGACGCAGTCGGACAGCCCACAAAAAGACGGAAGTTTGCCCCCGCGATGAAAATAAAGCCCTTGCTTCAGGTAACCCGGAAACTAACGTAACTAACGGCTTTGGCGAGGCAAATGCAAATATTGTGACGACTGCGTCATCCATTGACCAGCAGTTTAAAAGTAAAAAACAGACCGAAACGAGAGGACAAAATAGAGATGCGGAAACAAAAGGGTTTTTCACTGATCGAGCTGCTGATCGTGGTGGCAATCATCCTGATCATCGCAGCTATCGCGATTCCGAACTTGCTGCGCGCCCGCATGGCGGCCAATGAGTCGTCTGCTGTCGCTTCCATTCGTACCGTCACCACGGGCGAAGTAACCTATCAGACCGCGTATCCGACCATTGGATATGCTGCGGCTCTGGTGAACTTGGGCGGCGCCCTGAGCGTTGCTTGCGTTCCCAGCTCCACCACAGCTTGCTTGATTGACTCCGTGCTCGCCAACAACGGCAACCCGGCTGGCGGCGGCAAGAGCGGTTACTCGTTCACCACCGGCACCGGCACTGTTGTGGGCGGCGTGAACGTAGGCTACACGGTTGTTTCCGTGCCGCTGTCGATCAACCAGACCGGCATTCGCGCATTCTGCGCTGAGGAAGATGCAGTGGTTCGCGTCGACCCAGCCGGCGTTTGCTCCAACACCGAAGGCGGGATCTTGCCGTTCAACCCGCTCAACCAGTAACTTGTAATCCTGGCGAATACCTGGGGAGGGTATAAGCCACAAAGGGCAGCGAGCTTCGGCTCGCTGCCCTTTTTGTTGTTTGGCCTCCACTGGAGATCCATTCAATCACGAGACCTGCTCCCACCCCAATCGGCTCTTTCTACGACCTAATTCGATTCCCCGGACGGGAAGGGTTCTAGTTGTCAAGAATTGTCAATCTCGCCCGCCGTGGTTTGGCAATTACGGACTCACCGGGCCGGTCAGGTGCCGAATGTCTTCTTTTTTTGGTGAAAACAAAGGGGTTTCCCTACATCCCAACGTAACTCAGGCTTTGGCGCTCGGAATGCAATTATCCTAACGACTGCGTCATCCGTGACCAGCAGATTTCCAAAACAGGACTCAAAGAGAGGAAAAATAGAGATGCGGAAACAAAAGGGTTTTTCACTGATCGAACTGCTGATCGTGGTGGCTATCATCCTGATCATTGCAGCTATCGCGATTCCGAACTTACTGCGCGCCCGTATGGCGGCCAATGAGTCGTCTGCCGTCGCTTCCATTCGTACCGTCACCACGGGCGAAGTAACCTACCAGACCGCGTATCCGACCATTGGATATGCCGCGGCTCTGGTGAACTTGGGCGGCGCCCTGAGCGTTGCTTGCGTTCCCAGCTCCACCACAGCTTGCCTGATTGATTCCGTGCTCGCCAACAACGGCAACCCGGCTGGCGGCGGCAAGAGCGGTTACTCGTTCACTACCGGCACTGGAACGGTTGTGGGTGGCACGAACGTAGGTTACACGGTCAAGGCGATTCCGCTGTCGGTCAATCAGACCGGCATCCGCGGATTCTGCGCTGAGGAAGATGCAGTGGTTCGCGTCGACCCAGCGGGCGTTTGCTCCAGCACCGAAGGCGGCATCCTGCCGTTCAACCCGCTCAACCAGTAATTCGGGTTTGATTTTGGCGAAATACCTGGGGGAGGGTATCAGCCAAGGGGCAGTGAGCTTCGCGCTCACTGCCCTTTTAGCTTTTGCCGTCGGGAGGGAATTTGCGTCCCAATCCCGTAATCGTCATCGTTATTCCCGAATCTGAACCCCCGCAAGCTAAGCGGGCCGATGGCGCATTCTGGTCCCAGACTGACACGGATTGTCAGCCTATCGCAGCATTTGCCTCCGGGGCGGTGCGCAAAAGGATTAGAATCGAGTTGAACGCTCGTCCTATGGTGCAAACAAAGGCATTGAGCCAAAGCAGCCCGGAACTTACGTCACTCGAAGGCAACGGCCAGCCAAGTGCAACAGTAAGTCCGACCAAAGTCATTCGTGACTAGAAAAATTCAGGCAAAAAGCTTGGGGGAAAAATAGAGATGCGGAAACAAAAGGGTTTTTCACTGATCGAACTGCTGATCGTGGTAGCTATCATCCTGATCATTGCAGCGATCGCGATTCCGAACTTGCTGCGCGCCCGTATGGCGGCCAATGAGTCGTCTGCTGTCGCTTCCATTCGTACCGTCACCACGGGCGAAGTAACCTACCAGACCGCGTATCCGACCATTGGATATGCTGCGGCTCTGGTGAACCTGGGTGGCGCCCTGAGCGTTGCTTGCGTTCCCAGCTCCACTACGGCTTGCTTGATCGACTCCGTGCTCGCCAATAACGGCAACCCGGCTGGCGGCGGCAAGAGCGGTTATTCGTTCACCACCGGTACCGGTACGGCTGTGGGCGGCGTCAATGTCGGCTACACGGTCGTCGGGATCCCGCTTTCGCACAACCAGACCGGCATTCGCGGATTCTGCGCTGAGGAAGATGCAGTCATTCGCGTCGACCCAGCGGGCGTTTGCTCCGCCACCGAAGGTGGTATCGCGGGCTTCAATCCTTTGAACCAGTAAGGGGTTGAAGTAGCAAAGAGAACAAGCGGTAACGCACGGATTACGGCGAAGTATCAGTTTACTCAGCCGAAGGGCAGCGAACATCAGTTCGCTGCCCTTGTGCTTTTTGAGATCCTCATTGTTGCAAGACACGGCCTGGCGGGACTTCCACGTTTCGGCGGTCATGACACTTTCTGTCACAATCCGCCGGGCAGAGCAGCGGTAGGTGCCTTTCCGATCTTGGTTCGGCTGTTAAGCCATTGATTTACAAGAAGAAGCGGCTTACTAAGGTTTCTGGAACGAAAGCCAAATTGGTCATGAGATTGCAACTTGTCTAACGGGTCTCTGCCTCACCGCGACCCGGAACAAACTTAAGGGGCAAATGATGCGTTCGACAAAGGGATTCTCACTGATCGAGTTGTTGATCGTAGTGGCGATCATTCTGATCATCGCCGCCATCGCGATCCCCAACCTGCTGCAAGCGCGGCTGGCGGCCAACGAGGCCTCCGCGGTCGGCTCGCTCAGTGCCATCAAGAGCGCTGAAGTTACCTATACCACCGCGTACCCCACTGTAGGCTATTCGCCCGATATCGGATCTCTGGGCGGTGCGTCCCCGTGTACTCCGTCGTCCTCGACCGCCTGCCTGGTGGACAGTTTTCTGTCTTCGTCGACTCCCGGCAGCGGCGGCAAGAGTGGTTACGTCTACCTGGCCACCGGAATCATGCCCGGGGGCTCACTCACCAACGCGGCGTTTGTGGCCGCGGCCGCGCCCGTTTTCGCCCACTCCACCGGGAACCACGATTACTGCTCCACCAATGATGGTGTGCTGCGATCTCAGCTGGCCAGCCCCGGCGACCTTCCGGTGAACAACCTCGCATCCTGCATTGCGTTTGCGGTGACGCAGTAGCCGGTCTGTCTCATCCCAAGTTGAGAATCGCGCGCGACTAGCACGTTTCGCCCTGTCCCGCCTAGACTGTCCCTATTTTGGATCTCCATCGCTCAGTGACCCTCGTAACTAACATGGGAGATCATCTGTCGCGCTCTCGTGCTTATAATATTTCCGCAAATACCTTTTCGGAAGTTCTGAACCACAATGGCCGCAATTGAGATCCTCGGTCTGGAAAAAACCTACATGGTGGGCTTCTGGCGCAAGCGCCCCAAGCGCGCCTTGCAGCCGCTTCATCTCGCCGTCGAAGAGGGAGAGATTTTTGGTTTCCTCGGCCCCAACGGAGCGGGCAAAACCACAACTTTGAAAATGCTGATGGGACTGGTGTTCCCGACTGCCGGGACAGCCCGCATTCTGGGCCACGACTGGACTGATCCTGAAGTCAAAGCGCAAATCGGCTTCCTGCCCGAACAGCCCTACTTCTACGACTACCTCACCGCCCATGAATTGCTCGATTACTACGGACAACTTTCCGGAGTTCCCGGCAAAGACCGCAAGCGCCGCGTGGACGAAGTACTGCAGCGGGTGGGGCTCCAGGACATCAAGGGCGTGCAGCTGCGCAAGTTTTCCAAAGGCATGCTACAACGCGCCGGAATCGCGCAGGCAATTCTCCACAATCCGAAACTTGTTTTCTTCGACGAGCCCATGTCGGGCCTCGATCCGCTGGGCCGCCGCGAAGTTCGCGATCTGATGGAGCAGCTCAAGCAGGAAGGCAAGACCGTATTTTTCTCGACCCACATTCTCTCGGACGCCGAAGCCCTGTGCGACCGCGTCGCCATCATTCACCGGGGCGAACTGCGTGGCGTAGGCGCGGTGGAAGATTTGACCGCGACCGTGCAAGGCAAAGTGGAAGTCATCTGGCAAGGCGCGCAGATTCCGGCGTCGATGAAAGCCCTGGGCGCCGAGTGCCACGTCACCGGGGACACAGTCCGCGCCGTACTGCCGGAAAACCAGCAGGACGCCGCCATCGACGCGCTGCGCCGCGAGCACATTCGCCTGATTGCGATCACACCGCTGCGCACCTCGCTCGAAACCTACTTCGTCGAGAAACTGCAAACTGCTTCGTCGGAAACCCCGGCCGCAAGCGCTGCCGGAAAGACCTTGGGGACCGCCGTATGAGCCCCCGCATCGTCTACATTGCCTTCAACACTTTCCGCGAAGCGGTCCGCGACCGCGTGCTCTACAACCTGATCGCCTTTGCGCTGCTACTTTCCGGCGCCGCCATTTTCGTGGGCCAGATTTCCATCGACATCGAACGCCTGGTGGTGGTCAACCTGGGCCTGACGGCGGTTTCGCTTTTCGGTATCGTCATCGCCATCTTCATCGGCATCGGGCTGGTCTCGAAAGAAATCGAGAAACGCACGCTCTATACCGTGCTGTCGCGGCCCGTCCGCCGCTGGGAGTTCATTGTCGGCAAATTTTTTGGACTGGCCGGAACCCTGGTGGTGAATACGTTCTTCATGGCGATTGGAGTATTCGGCGCGCTGCTCTACGTGGTCCACAAGTTTTCGAAACCCGACGCGCTGATTCTGGTCGCTCTGTATTTCATCGTGCTCGAGTTCCTGATCATCTGTTCGCTGGCGCTGTTGTTCTCGTCGTTTTCTTCTCCGCTGCTTTCCGCGGTGTTCGCGTTCTCTCTATTCGTGATCGGCAGTTTCGCCGACGACCTCCGCGGATTCGCCGCCATGGCCCACGGCCTCACCCGCTGGGTAGCCACAGGCGCGGCCTATCTGGTGCCGAATTTCTCGGCGTTGAACGTGATCAGCGCCGTGGCTCATCAACAGCCGGTGAGTGGGCAACTGATCCTGAACAACACGCTCTATGCCATGTTCTATACGGCAATGGCGCTGAGCGGCGCAGTCCTGATTTTCGAGCGCAGGAACCTGAAATGATTGCGCGGATTCCATCGCGGAGTTCTGTGCGATGACCGCCACGCGGCGCACCACCATCATCTCCGCAGCCTGCCTGGCGGTGTCGATGAGCGCCTGCATCCTGCTGCTGCGGCACATCGACCAGATTCGTCCTAAGGCCACCATCGAGGACGTGCTCTACCTGAATTCTCCAACCACGATCAAGCGCGCTAGCGTGGGCTTTGACGGCCTGATGGCCTGCATCTACTGGACGCGCACCGTGCAATACTTCGGCCACCGCCACTTCGACCGCGCCCACACTTACAACGAACTCGCGCCGCTGCTCGAGATCACCACCACGCTCGACCCGCACATGCTTCCGGCCTACCAGTTCGGGGCGAGCTTTCTGGCGCCGAAACCGCCTGCCGGCGCCGGCGAGCCCGTGCGCGCCATTCACTTGATGGAGTACGGCATTGCGAACAATCCCAACAACTGGCGTCTCTATTACGATCTCGGCTTCGTCTATTACACCGAGCTCAAGGACTACCGCAACGCGGCCGAAGTTTTCGAGCGCGGCTCGAAAGTTCCCGACGCGCATCCCTTCATGAAGATCATGGCCGCGCAAATGGCCGCGCACGCCGGCGATTTCGCAACCGCCCGCATGTTGTGGAGTGCCACCTACGACTCGAGCAACGAAGAAAACATCCGCCAGAACGCTGTCGAACACCTGCGCGCCATCCGGGTGGACGAAGACGTCACCAACCTCGAAACCCTGGTCTCAGCGTTCGAATCGCGCGTCGGTCGCAAGCCTTCCAGCATCGCAGAACTGGCCACCGCCGCGCATCTGCGCGGCATTCCCGTGGATCCCGACGGCGATGCCTATCAGATCGCGCCCGACGGCCGCGTGCTGGTTCACGATCCCGACGACTTCCCTTTCATTACCAAAGGTTTGCCTGAGGGATACAAGCCCGGGCCCCCAAAATTCCACGCGCAGCGATAGCGACAAAAGAGGATTTGAAAGGGCGCAGCTGAAAGCCGCGCCCGTTCAAAGCAAGGGCCCGCTTCCGGTATCATGGCCGGGTACTGCTCAATGATTCCTCCGTGACAGATTCTTCTGCTCCTCCGCCAATCAGCGTGCTCGAAACCGCGTGGCAATGGTGGACCTACGCCGCTCGCTACGAAGGCTACCTGCGCGCCACGCGCCGGCTGTTGGGCGTTCTCTGGGAGTTCGCGCGCGATTCCACTCCCGAACGTCGCCGGCTACGCTTCGGCGACGCCGACTACGACTGGGACTTCCGGGTCAACACAACCAGCGGCGCCGTGGGATGGCGCGACCGCTTGCTGGGCACGTTCCACTCCGAGTACCAGCCCACCGAACCGGCAGTCTTCCATGAAATGCTCGACAGTCTGCAGCAAAAATTGCAGTTGACAACAACTCCTGACCACAGCACTCTCACCTTCCGCGACTTCACCTTCATCGATCTCGGCTCCGGCAAGGGACGCACTTTGCTGATGGCGTCGGACTATCCCTTTCGCCGCATCGTAGGCGTGGAACTTCTACATTCCCTGCACCAGATCGCCCAGGAAAATCTGCGGCTGTACAAGAGAGAACCGCAGAAATGCTTTGCGTTGGAATCGGTCTGCACCGACGCCACGGCTTTTGTTTTTCCCAACGACCCGCTGGTGCTTTATCTTTTCAATCCCTTCCCGGAATCGAGCATGCGCCAGGTGTTGGCGAACCTTGAACAGTCCCTGCGTACGCATCCCCGCCCGGTGTTTGTGCTCTATCACAACCCACTGCTCGAGCACGTGCTGAGCCAGGGCGCGCTGCTGAGGAAGATAGTGGGCGCGCACCAATATTCGTTGTTTAGCACCCAAGGGTAAGTTGGCAATCGCAAAAACCGACAGCAAAAACTCCGTCGCCATGAAATGACAACTCTGGGCTCGCGGCTTACAATCTCCGTAGGAGCCCTCCCGTAGAACGTGCCCCGTGTTTCCCTCCTGAATTTGCCTGAGGGAATTTACATATTGGGCAGCGACCCGGTGAAAAAATTAAAACTATCAATATGCGAGTCCCCTGGCTTCGTTTTGCGATCCCGCTGCTGGCCCTTGGGTTTATCGGGCAGCCTGCTGCCCGCGCTGCCGATGTAAAAACCGAAGCCGCTGCCGTCGATGCCCATTACAACCATCTGCAGTCCCTTCAAGCGGAGTTTACCGAGCTGTATCGGGGGTCCGGCATGGAGCGCACCGAGACCGGAACCCTCTGGCTGAAAAAACCTGGCAAGATGCGCTGGGAGTACCGTTCTCCCAGGGAGAAGCTGTTTGTCAGCGACGGGAAGGATGCCTGGTTTTACGTTCCCGCCGATCGGCAGGCGCGGAAAACGCCGGCCAAGAAGCTGGAAGATATTCGGTCTCCGCTGGCTTTCTTGCTGGGTAAGACCAAGCTGGAGAAAGAGTTACAGGGATTGTCTCTAGCTCCGGATGTGGAGCCCCTGGCGCCCGGGAACGTAGTGCTGCGGGGAGTGCCACAGGCCCTGGCGGATCGCGTGAGCGAGATTCTGCTGGAGATCACGCCGGGCCACCAGATTGCCCGGATTGTCATCCAGGAAGTAGATGGGGCAGCCACCGAGTACCGGTTTGGCGAGATGAAGGAAGACATCACGATCGGGGATGGCCGGTTCCAGTTCAAGCCTCCGGCGGGAACCGAGACGGTGGAGGGCGGACTGGAGCCGTAGGGGGATCGAGCAGCCGGCGGCAAAAGCAGGTTCCTCGCGGTGCTCAGTAATGACCAGCCCGATTAGAACCGCCGTCGCAGCTAAAAAGGTACAGAGCCATAGACCTTCGACTGGTTTTCGGGGGTTACTTGCGGTACTGGCGAGGGCAGTTTCTGGGTCGACGGCGGATTAGAATGGTAAGTAGGAATGTTAGACTGAGCGGTAGCGCGCAGCTTCGGACAAAATAGCGGAAAAGTCAGCAGATGGCGGAATTTCTAATCAAAATCGCGGATGATCGCGGGCGCGTGCAGCAGCACGTCGAGCAGGGCTACTCCGAAGCCGAGGTGCGCGACCGCTTCTCGCAGCAGGGCTATCTGGTTTACTGGGTCAAGCCCCAGGGACTCCTGAACTCCGGGGTCTCGCTCCGTCGGCGGCGCAAGCTGAAGCAGAGCACGTTTCTGGTGTTCAACCAGCAGTTCCTTACCCTGATCCGCGCCGGATTGCCCATCCTGAACTCGCTCGAACTGCTCATCAAACGGCAGAAGGACGCGCAGCTGAAACAGATTCTCGAAAACGTGCGCGATCGCGTCAAAGGCGGCGAATTACTCTCCGATGCTTTCGCGGCGCAGGGCGTTATTCCCAAGATCTACACTACGACTCTGATGGCGGGCGAAAAGAGCGGCAACATCGACGAAGTGCTGACCCGCTACATCGGCTTCCAGCGCCTGGCCATGACCTTCCGCAAGAAGCTGTTCGTTTCGCTGATTTATCCCACGCTGCTGATCACAGTCGTCCTGATCATGGTGACGTTCCTGTTTACCTACGTTGTGCCCAAATTTGCCGACCTGTTCAATAGCCTCGATCAGAAGCTGCCCGCCATCACGGTGTTCATGCTGGGCGTGGGGCAGAACGCACAGAAATACGCTCCGTTTGTGTTCGTGGGGCTGGTGGTCGGAGGGTTTCTCCTGTGGCGCTGGAAAGATACCGAACGCGGCGCCGACCAGATCGATCGCGTGATCCTGAGCATCCCGGTGCTGGGCGACATCCGCTTGAAGCACCAACTCGCCAGTTTTGCGCGGATGCTTGCCACGCTGCTACAGGGCGGCCTACCGCTGGTGCCTTCGATGGAAACCGCGGGCGCTTCCATGAGCAGCCGACGGATCGTTAAAGGTGTGATGCGGGCCGGCATCCGAGTGCGCGAGGGTCAGGGACTTGCGGGCAGCCTCGAAGAACAGGAAATTTTCCCGGAACTGGCAGTGGAAATGATCGAAGTGGGCGAGTCCACCGGAGCCCTGCCGGCCATGCTGAACTCGGTAGCCGAATTCTACGAAGAAGACGTGCAGACGGCGCTGGGCGCGTCCATGGCGCTGATTGAACCGATCATTCTGATGATTATGGCAGTTTTTGTAGGAGGGGTACTGATTTCCCTATATTTGCCGATATTCAGCATGGGAGTGCATTAAAGGCGGTCGTTGGCCGCTAGTCGTTGGTCGTTGGCCAAGGACTAGCGACTAACGACCAGCGACAGGTTTACAAAATGGCAACAGCCGACAAAAAATCGTTGTTCATCGGCGGGAACGGCGGGCCTATCAGCCCGACCGGCAATCCCATCACCGACCTGGAGCGCGCGCAGGACGTGGCGCGGCGCTACCGCTGCGAATTCATTGACCTGTCGGGCTTCGAACTGCATCACGAGCTGTTCAAGAAGATTCCGGTCGAACTGATGTTCCGCTACAACTTCGTGCCGCTGGAAGAAACCGCGGACGGCAAGCTGGCCATCGCCATCGCCGATCCCAGCCAGTTGATGATGATCGACGAGATCAGCCTGCTGCTCAAGCAGCGCATCATCACCAAAGTTTCCACGCTCAAACAAATCTCCGACATTCTCAAAAAGACCGAGCAGTCGCAGCGCGTGCTCGAAGAAGCCAGCGAAGGCTTCCAGATTATTCGCGAGGACGAGAACACCGGCGCCGAAGAGACGCTGTCGATCGACAAACTGACCGCGACTGGCGACACCAGCCCGATTATCCGCTTAGTCGATACCACGATCTTCACCGCCCTGCAGCGGCGCGCATCCGATATTCACATCGAGACCCGCGATGATTCGGTGGTCATCAAGTTCCGCATTGACGGCGTGCTCACCCAGGCCATGCCGCCCATCGGCAAAGAGCACCACTCTACCGTGATTTCCCGTATCAAGGTCATGAGCGAGCTCGATATTTCCGAGCGCCGCGTGCCGCAGGACGGCCGCTTCCGCGTGAAATACAACGGGCGCGCCATCGACTTCCGCGTATCGATCATGCCCTCGATTCATGGCGAAGACGCCGTGCTCCGCGTGCTTGACAAAGAATCGATGAGCGAGAAGTTTAAGAGTTTGACGCTGGACGTAGTTGGGTTTGACGAAGACGACCTGCGCCGCTTCCGCCGCTACATCAAGGAACCCTACGGCATGGTGCTGGTGACCGGACCGACCGGTTCCGGCAAGACCACCACACTTTACGCCGCGGTCAACGAGATCAAGACGGACGAAGACAAGATCATCACCATTGAAGACCCGGTCGAATATCAACTGCGCGGCATCACCCAGATTCCAGTCAACGAGAAAAAAGGACTGACCTTCGCGCGCGGGCTGCGTTCCATCCTGCGCCATGACCCAGACAAGATCATGGTCGGCGAAATCCGCGACGCCGAAACCGCGCAGATCGCCATTCAATCCGCACTCACCGGACACCTCGTGTTCACCACAGTGCACGCCAACAACGTGGTCGACGTGATTGGACGATTCCTGAATATGGGCGTGGAACCTTACAACTTTGTGTCGGCCCTGAACTGCATTCTGGCGCAGCGGCTGGTGCGTTTGATCTGCGAATCGTGCCGCACCGAAGTGCATTATTCGCCGGACGTGATGGAAGCCAGCGGCCTCGATCCGGCGCAGTGGAGCAACGTTCCCTTGTACGAAGGGCCGGGATGCATCGAGTGTGCGGGCACGGGATTCCGCGGACGAACCGCGATTCACGAACTGCTGGATCTGAGCGACCGCATCCGCGAAATGATTCTGGCGAAGAAGCCGACCTCGGAGATCCGGCGCGCCGCCCGGGACGAAGGTATGCGCTTCCTGCGCGAGTCAGCGCTGGACAAAGTCCGGCTGGGCATGACCACGCTGAAAGAGATCAATAAAGTCACGTTCATCGAGGCCATGCGGTAAGTACGACGGAAGCACGCCCGTGGAGCCCTTGTACTTTGTCATCCCGAACAACGCGAGGGACCTGGGTTCTTGCTTGCGCCGCCGTTGCCCTGGCCACTGGCAGGAACCGAGGTCCCTCGCTTCGCTCGGGATGACAACGTTGGAGTGGAATCGCAAATCGGCGGGACGTTGGCTAAGTGCCCTTTCAGCTATTGCATTTATGAGTGATTCGGTTTCTGATTTAAAGAACAAAGAAGAAGAGGTTTCCCTCTGGGGCGTTCCGTAATGAGTTCGAATTCAAACCTGGCGAAGCCGAAGCTGGCGTGCGAAATTGCAGCCGACCGCGTGCTGGCAGGGCGCTTCGGCGACAACGGAGACGGCCTGGAGGCCTCGGCGGCGCGCGAACTCGCGCCCGGCAGCGTGGTGCCCGACCTGGTGGAAAACAATCTGCGGCAGCGGGATGCGGTGCGGCACGGCATTGAATCGGCGCTGGGCAGCGTGGCGCAACGCTCCAAAGACGTGATTGCCATCGTCCCCGACGCCGCCGTGCGCGTGATTCTGGTGGAATTCGACACTCTGCCCTCCGATCACGAGGAAGCTCTTGGCGTAGTGCGCTTCCGCCTGAAGAAGTCGCTGCCCTTTGACGTGGACAAGGCGAAAGTTTCCTACCACGCCCAGAAGGTGAAGAACGAAGTGCATGTGGTAGCAGCGGTGGCAATGGCCAGCGTAATCGAAGACTACGAGGCTGCCTTCCGCGATGCGGGATTCGTTCCGGGCGTAGTGTTGCCGTCCACGCTGGCGGCCATTGGCGCCGCCAACGCGCGGAAGCCCACGCTGGTGATCAAAGTCGACGCGCATACCACCAGCATTGCGATCCTGAATGAAGATCAATTGCAACTGTTCCGAACCCTTGAAAATACGCGCGGGGTTACCATCACCGGCGAGCAACTGGCGGAGGAAGTGTATCCGTCAGTAGTATTTTTCCAGGACACGTACCACCTGAACATTGAGCAGATTTATGTGGCCGGGTTGCCGGAGTCGGGCGGTGCAGCGCCGGCGCTGCGGGCGCAGACCGGAGCCGACGTGCAGGAACTGGTATCGTCCGCGCAACTGGGCGCCAGCACCGGCGGTGCAGTTCCGCGCTGGAGAATGGCAGGAGTGGTGGGAGCATTAATTTCATAGGGGCTGGCGAACAGGGGCCAGGGGCTAGTCAAACTCCGGCAACTGTTCTCTAGTCCCTGACCTCTGATTTTTATGCGTTTGGATATCAATCTCGCGAGCCAGGCCTACGAAGACTCCAGGCAGTTCTGGATGCGCTGGGGCACCGCCGTGGGCGGCGTCGCGCTGCTCACGCTTGTACTTCTGACCCTGGATATCACGGGGTGGGTCAACGCCCGGCGGGATCGAGCCGCCATCGACGAAAAGGAAACGATGATTGCCGATCGCGATCGGCTGCGCACCGAAGCGGAGAGGACTCTCAACCTGCCCCAGAATCGCACCACCCGCGATGAATCGCAGTTTCTGAATCAACTGATCGAACGCAAGGCATTTTCCTGGACGCGGGTGCTGGAAAATCTGGAAAAAGTAATGCCGCCGCGGGTGCACCTGGAATCGATCAGTCCGCAGCTGGATGAAGACAATCAACTCGGGCTGAAGATGACCGTGGCGGGCGATTCGCGGGATCGGGCTCTGGAACTGGCGCGCCGCATGGAGGAATCGCGGCGCTTCGCGCAGACGCAGATCACGGGCGGGCGCCCAGTACAATCGCCCACCGGCGACACCGAGACGGTTGAGATTATTGCGATTTACATTCCGGAACCGCTGGTCGTTGCCGGCCCGGCGGCGCAGAAACTCACTTCCAAGCCGGAAATGAAATCAGGCGGCGATGCAAAACCGAAAAACGAAATGAAGCCGACAAGCAACACGAAGCCGAAAGGGAGCCAGCACTAATGCCCGACCTGCGGCGAACCCGGAAGCATTTGAAGACCGCCCTCGCCATCATGGCCGGGGTTGATCTGCTGGCGGCAGTGATCTATTTTTCGCCGCTCGTCGGTTCAGCGGAGACCCGCCGTCAGGAGTTGAACACGCTGCAGACCGAACTGGTTACCAAGACGCGCCAGGTAGCGCCGCTGAAGGATCTCCCGCAGAAAGTCGTGCTGGCCGGCCGCCAGATCGACGACTTTTATAAGAAACGCTTCCCTACCCAGGACTCTCAGATTCCAACCGAACTGGGCAAACTAGCGGCGGCCAATGGCGTAGCCATCGCTCAGGAAAAATACAAAGTGCTGGACACGGAAACCGGCGGCCTGGCTCCGGTGGAAATCGAAGTCGACTTCGCCGGCAACTACACCTCTCTGGCCAAGCTGATCAACGGGCTGGAGCGGGATGAGATGTTTTTCATCATCAACAGCATCACTCTAGGCGGGCAGCAGCAGGGCCCGGTAAAGTTGGGCGTGAAGCTGGAAACATACTTAAAGACAGGATCGTAAAAGTAAAAAAGAGGATCGTAAGTGCAACTGGGATTCGAAAACAAGAAGCAGACGATGTGGGCAGCCGTGCTGGGCGTGGCGGCGGTTCTGATCGTGGCTTATGAAGTCATCCCCATGTTCAGTGGGTCATCGGTGACGGCTTCGAGCGTGCCGGCCCCGGCTCCGGCAGCGCAGCGTGCGTCGGCGCGGTCGGGAACTAAGCCTGGCAAGAAGCCCCCCCGGGTGCAGAATCTCGATCCCACGCTGCGGCTGGATTTGCTGGCTTCGAGCGAACAAACGGTGTACGAAGGCAGCGGGCGAAACATTTTTGTCTCGCGGGCCGACGAAGTTGTCATTCAGCCACCAAAGGCTCCGGGAAATACAGACGGGAAAAATGAGCCGGATCACGGCTACACTCCGCCGATCATTCCACAAGCGCCCCCGATCCCGCTGAAGTTCTACGGCTTCGCAAGTTCGGCGGGAGAGCGCAAGAAAATATTTCTAAAGATGGGCGAGGACGTATGGGTAGCGGGCGAAGGCGAGATCGTCGACCGGCGGTACAAAGTGATTCAAATCACTCCAACCTCGGTCTCGATTCAAGACATGGTATATAGCAGCCCGCCGCAGAACATTCCCCTGACTCAGGGGTGAGCACAAATTGAGTAATTGGTAAATTTAGTAATTGAGAAATTGAGGGGCGGGTGTTTTTTCAATTACTCAATTACTAAATTTCTCAATTACTCAATATTTCGACATGACCATGAATTCGCAAAATCGAAGCAGGGCATCCCGGAGAATCGACTCGGGCTATGTCCTGCTGACGCTGGTCCTGATCATGGCAACGATGGCCATCGTCGCTGCCGTGATCGTGCCTTCCATCACATTCGAGATCAAGCGCGACCGCGAAGAGGAAATGATTCATCGCGGAGTGCAGTATTCGCGCGCGATCCGCGCCTACTACAAGAAGACCGGGCGCTATCCCATCAAGATCGAAGATCTGGAAAACACCAACAACCAGCGCTTTCTGCGCAAGCGCTACAAAGATCCGCTGAACTGCAAGAACGGCAAGTGCGCCGACTTCAAGCTGCTGCACTTCGGCGAAGTTCAGATGACGCTCAGCGCCTTGGGCGGCGGCGTGGTCCCCGGCGCGGCGAGCGGCGGACTGAACGGGACGTCGACCGGCAGCGCGTTTGGAGCGAGTCCCACTTCGGCGTTCGGTCAGAATCCGCAGGCGGGTCCTCCTCCGGCGGGATCGGATCCCTCGCAGCCAGGATCACAGCCAGCTCCGGATGGCACGGGAGACGGCACTGGAACCACTCCCTCAGGAACGGGGACTGGCGCGGCCGGCACCAATCCGGTCGGCTCCGGCCAAATTATCGGCGGACCAATCGTGGGAGTCGCCAGCAGTAGTAGCGAGAAGACGATCCGCGAGTTCAATCATAAGAAGAAATATAAAGACTGGGTCTTCGTTTACGATCCCGCACAGGATCAGGGACGCTTGATCGTGACCCCGTACCAGCCTCAACTGGCGGGCTTCGGGCAGCAGGGAGCACCGCCGAACGCGAACGGGCAAAATGGCAGCAACAGCGGTTTCGGCAACAGCAGCGGCAGCTCGTTCGGCAACAGCAGCAGCTTCGGGTCGTCTGGCTCGGGAAACAATCAGAACTCGCCGACGAGTCCGGGGTTCGGAGCACCGAATCCGCCGAGTAATCCGCCTCCTCCGCAGCAGCAGTAGCACTGAAGAAACCAGCCGCGCTGTGCACGGCGGACAGCCGGGGCCGGCTGTCCCCCACATAATTCAAAGGCGCACTTCGTTCGCGTCGCCTGAAATGCAAACGGCCTCATCGCACGCGATGAGGCCGTTTCGTTTTGCAGAGCTTTTTCGTGAGCCGGCTTACACGCTGAACGAACTGCCGCAGCCGCAGGTACTCTTTACGTTCGGATTCTCGAACTTGAAGCCCGCGCCTTCCAGGGTCTCGACGTAGTCGACGATGCAGCCGTTCAAATACATCACCGAGGTCGCGTCAACGAACACCTTCAGGCCGTCCATTTCGAAAGTCTTGTCCATCATTCCAGCGCCATTTTCAAACTGCATGGAATAGGAGAAACCGGAGCATCCGCCACCCACGACTCCGATGCGCAAGCCGGCGGGGACGGGGTTCTGCTGGCTCATAATCTCTTTCACCTTGGTGACGGCGTTGGGGGAAAGAGTGACGGGCGCAGCCTTTTTGGTCACTTCAGGATTACTAACCGCGGGAACAGTGGTCGTGGCCATTGGGTATCTCCTTGGCTTTAAAGCTGTCTGATTATAGCAAAAGTCGTTTCCACCACAAATACTTGATCCAGTAACCACTTGGGGGAAACCTTACACCTCTTTGGATGCGGTCTGCGGCCGGAAGTCGCATTCTTCCCGCCCCTGTAACAGACTCCGAACAAAGGGATTAATTCAGCGCAGGGGCTTGCCAACAGGTCTATAATCATCTGCGTTAGGGCCTTCCCCGGGACTGGGTGTGGGGTTCTGCGTGCTCCCACCAGGAAGTGGAAAGCCTCTGCGCTTGGGTTGGAATCTGCCGAGGTGGTTTATGACGCTGACTGTAGTGGCCGTGGTCTTCGGAGTTTTCGCGATTGGTTTGATCCTCCTGCTGATTTACAAGAGCACACTCACCATGCACGAGGATGATCAGCTGTTTCTGGATGACAACAATTCGCACATGCAGGAAGAGCAGACCGAATTACTGGTCAAGGTCAACCGGCTCACGATTCCGATGCGCGTTTTCAGCATCGGGTCGGGGGTCTTTGGGCTGGTCCTGGTGGCGATGTTGATCTATCAAAAACTGAACGAAGTCCAGTAGCGTCATTGGCGGAACTCCGCCTGCGGGCGGCGTCCTCGCGGGGTGCAATGCGGTGCGGCCGCGATGTTTTGCCGTGGCCGCATATTTCCCCGTTCACGGAGTTGCGCAGTGGGAGAAGCCGCTTCGTGCCGCAGTCCTTTCGTTCCCGTCTGATCCTAGGCACAGCCTACCTAGCGGACCAGAAACTAACTGCCAACCGTCCGGGAAGAAAAAATCCGATCCCGGTCGCAAGGCACGACGGGCTTCCCGATCTAGTCTTTGAACCGCGTCTTGACCCGGGAGGATGCTCGCAACGCAGCGAATCGAATCTGGAAACCGCTTCCAAGTTCAGGTAATGTCAGATAACTAAGTAACGTCAGATAAGTAGTAACGTCAAACCCGGTGGGCAACGTTTGTGGCCCAACCAGATTCCTACTGCGGGAGAATTCCACCCATGCACTCGGCCCCTGCGACAGTGACTCCCGACTCCGAGTCTCCACCAGAACAGCCGGGAACACGACCGGAACCACCCGGAGGCAAAGGCGAAGACGACAAAGCGCGCCCCGCATGGCTGCGCGGTTGGATGGTGATCGTTGCGTCCGCGGTCTCTGTCGTTCTGGTCGCCATTTTATTCACGGCAAACCGCAGCAAGACTCCGGCGAGTTCAGCGACCTCGATTTCTGGTTCCGCTAATCCGAATCAGATCCTCCGCCTCAAAGGAACCACCGAGGCGGTACAGGCGCGCGCCATCCTCGCGCCGCTGCTGGCGGGCCAGACCGTTCCCACCCTCACGATCATTCACCTGACGCCGGCCGGGACGCGGGTCAAGAAAGGCGATCTGCTGGTGGAATTTGACCGGCAGGCGCAGATGAAGGATTTTGTCGACAAGCAGGCGGACTATTCCAAGCTGGTCGATCAGGTGGCGGAAGAGCAGGCAAAAGAAAATGCGGCCCGCGCCAAAGATGAAACCGAGTTAAAGACCGCCGAAGATAATCTCCGCAAGGCCGAACTGGAGATGCAAAAAACCGAGATTGTCTCGCGCATCGACGCCGAAAAAAATCAGGAAAACCTCGACGAGGCCAAAGCAACATTCGACCAACTGCGCCAAACCTTCGACCTTAAACGCAAAGCAGCCCAGGCCGCGATCCGTATTCTGGAAATCCAGCGCGATCGTACTCAGCAGACCATGCTGCACGCCCAGGCCAACGCCGACCTCATGCAGATTAAATCCCCTCTCGACGGCGTCGTGGTGCTGAACACAATTTGGAAGCAAGGCACGATGGGCGAGGTGCAGGAAGGCGACCAAGTGCGCCCAGGTGTGCCCTTCATGCAGGTGGTGAATCCGTTGGCCATGCAGGTGCGAGTCATGGCCAACCAGCAGGACTTCCCCAGCCTGCAGGTCGGACAGACGGCGAAGGTCCGGCTGGATGCCTATCCGGATCTGGTCTTCGCGGCGAAGCTGGATCAGGTCGCTCCCATCGGTGAGGGTGGAGATTTTTCCAACAAGTTGCGATCTTTTGTAGTGATTGTCGCGATCGAGGGCAATGATCCCAAGCTCATGCCCGATCTCTCCGCCGCGGTCGACGTCGATGTCGCAAAACAGAACGCTGCTTCCAGCGAACCCAAACCAGGGAGTGGTACGTAAATGATCAAGCGCTTTCGCCAACTAACCCTGCGAGGCAAGACGATCGCCATCGTGATCCTTGTGTTGGCGGGGAGCGGGGTCGTACTGGGAGCGGTGCGGTTCGGGAAGCGAACCCCGACGGTTCCCACCTATGAAGTGAAACGCGGAGAATTTCTTGACTCGCTGCAGTTTCGCGGCGAGGTCAAGGCGCTGAAGTCGGTTACGATCAGCGCACCCGCGGAGGCGGGCGATCTGCAGATCATCAAGGTGTCGGCGGAAGGCACCGTGGTGAAGCCCGGGGACGTAGTGGTTGAGTTCGACAAAACGAAGACCGAGCAGGATCTGGCGCAGTTCCGCTCCGCTCTGAAATCGGCGGAAGCAGGAATCGACCAGGCTCGCGCTCAGGCGCGCCTGACCGAAGAAGAAGACAAGACCACCACGCTCAAGGCGCGCTATGCGGTGGAGTCGGCAAAGCTCGAAGCCAGCAAGCAGGAAATCGTCTCTAAAATTGAAGGCGAAGAAGCGACGCTGAAACTGGCCGACGCGGAGCAAGCGCTGCGCGAAGCGGAGACCAAACAGAAATCAGACCAGACTCTCAACAAAGCAACCATCGAGAGCACCGAACAAGCCAGTGTCAAGGCCAAGTTTGATGTGGACCGCGAGGAGCGCAGCTTGGCAAAAATGAGTGTGCGCGCGCCCGCCGCGGGCACCATCAGCCTGCTGCAGCACTGGACCGGCTCCGGTGATGCTCCTTACCGTCCGGGAGATCGAGCCTGGCCGGGAGCGGCGATCGCGAACTTGCCCGACGCGACCACGCTGCGCATTTCCGCGCGCGTCGATGAAACCGAACGTGGCCGGCTGGCCATCAAGCAGCCCGTAACGGTCCAACTCAACGCCATACCCGACCGGCAATTCACCGGTCACATCGAACGGATTGGCGCCATCGCCAGCATGGATTTTTCCAGCGGCTGGCCCATCACTCGCAATTTTATTCTCGAGATCGTGCTCGATCAGACCGACGCCCGCTTCAAGCCGGGCATCTCGGGTGAGGTCACTGTGATCGTTGATCGCGTGGCGGACGCCATCACCATCCCCGCGCAGGCCATGTTTCAGAAATCCGGACAGAATGTCGCCTACGTCTGGCGGGGAACGCAGTTCGAGGAACGCGCGATTGATGTCGGAAGAAGAAGTGGCGACAGAATCATGGTCGCCAAGGGCGTCATCGCCGGAGATCAAGTGGCGCTGAAAGATCCGACGGCGAAAGAGTAAGAGAGAGAATAAACGGAGTAGACGAGTGCGATGAAAAGCAGACGTGCCATCTCATGGGCCGTGACAGCGGTCGTCCTGTGCGCCGTAGTCGGCGTCGTGGCCGCGGTGCGCCGCACCTCGCCTGTAGCCACGGCTGAAGACGTGCCCACCGGCCATGTGAAACGCGGCGATCTCGACATGAAGGTGTACGTCACCGGTGAACTGCGCGCCAGCCACTCTGAGATGCTGCTTGCCCCTCCGATTGGTGGAGGTTCGCTGCAGATTACACACTTGCTCCACACCGGCGCACCCGTCAAGAAGGGCGAGTTGGTGATGGAGTTCGACCCCACCGAGCAGCTCTTCAAACTCGATCAGAATCGCTCCGAATTGCTGCAGGCCGAACAGGAGATCACTAAGGCGAAGGCCGACGCGGAAGTAGTTTCGGCTCAGGACAAAGTCGCGCTGCTTAAGGCGCGCTTCGACGTCCGACGCGCCGAACTGGATGTGCAGAAAAACGAATTGGTCAGCACCATCGATGCAAAAAAGAATGATCTCGCCCTGGAACAGGCCAAACGAGTGCTCGCCGAACTCGAGCAAGACGTGAAGTCGCGCAGCGTATCGAATCAGGCCACTATCTCGCTGGCGCAGGAAAAACGTAACAAAGCAAAACTGGCAATGGACCAGGCGCAAGGCAACATCGACAAGATGCGAGTCAACTCGCCCATGGACGGTCTCGTTGCTCTGGAAAAAAACCAAGGAGCCATGGGCGGATTCTGCTGCTTCCCCGGCCTGACCATGCCGGAGTATCGCGAGGGCGACCAGGTCGAGCCGGGCCGAACCGTAGGCCAGGTGGTTGACCCCAAAGAAATGGAAATCAGCGCCAAGGTAGGAGAACTTGATCGCAACAACGTTAAGGAAGGACAGTCCGTTGACATTCAACTGGACGCGTTCCCGGGAAACACTTTTCATGGCACCGTGAAAACCGTCGGGGGCTCCAACACCCGCCAATTTTGGGAAGGTGATACCAGCAGTAAGTTTGAAGTCACCATCAAACTTTCGACCAACGACCCGCGCATGCGTCCGGGACTGACGGCTCAGGTCTTCATCAACGGCGATCCACGAAAAGATGTGCTCTATGTGCCTCGCCAGGCCCTCTTTCTGAAGGACAACAAGCGTCTGCTCTACGTGCGCAACGGCAGCAACTTTGACCCGCATGAAGTGAAGATCCAGGCCGAGAACGAAAGCCGCGCCGCCATCGAAGGCATCAACGCCGGCGCCGAAATCGCACTGATCGACCCGACGGCTCCAAAGAAGGCCGCGAGTTCCGGCGCCGCGTCTCCCGGCGGAGGAGGCTCTCTGTAATGGCAGCCGACACCTCCACTTCTGCCGCGCACATCGTGCACAGCTACCAGCAGTGGCTCCCCGACATGCAACTCGGGCTGCAGAATCTTCTGCTGCACCGCCTGCGCTCTTTGCTGACCATGCTGGGCATGATTTTCGGCGTCGCGGCGGTGGTCTCCATGTTGTCGATCGGCGCAGGCGCGCGTCAGAAAGTGATGGCCCTGATCGAGCAGATGGGTGTTCACAACCTGATCGTGGAAGCAAAAGAGACCACCGAGTGGCAGGCTCACCAGAAGGTTCGCAAGATTTCGCAGGGTTTGTCGTTCCAGGACTATCGCGTGATCCGCGATGACGTAAGCGACATCGTCGCGGCCACGCCGCGGAAGCGGATGACTCCCTCGAAGACCATCCCGAAATCGCAGCAGGAGCCGCCAACGATCTACGGAGTCAATCCTGATTATCTAAAGATCGCGGGACTGCACGTTCTGCAAGGCAGGTTCTTCAGCGAAGACGAAGAAACCCAGGGCGCGCCCGTTGTCGTGCTGGGCGCGGCCGCCCGTTCGAGTCTGTTCGGTTCAGCCGATCCCATCGGCCAGTACGTGAAGGCCAACGAAACCTGGTTCCGCGTGATCGGCGTAGCCTCGCCGCAACTCAGTTCGCAAACCGAAGTGGCGGGCGTGCCCTCCCAGGATCTCAACAACATCATGTACGTCCCGCTCAACTCGGCTCTGCTGCGACTGGAAGACAATTACAGCGACGTGCGCGATGAGATCGACGGCATCTACCTGAACATTCGCGATAGTGCCGACATGGCTTCGATAGCGCAAGTAGTGCGCGCAATTCTCGATTCCTCGCATCACTCGGCCGGGGACTTCAGCGTGATCGTCCCCGCCGAATTGCTCGCCGAACAAAAACGCACGGAACGTTTATTCAACGCCGTAATGGTTGCCATCGCCTCCATTTCCCTTCTCGTCGGCGGGATCGGCATCATGAACATCATGCTGGCCAGCATTCTCGAGCGCACGCGCGAAATTGGCGTCCGCCGCGCCGTGGGCGCCCGCCAGTCCGACATCATCCGCCAGTTCGTAGTGGAAGCCATGCTGATTTCTTTTGTCGGCGGCAGCTTCGGCATTCTGTTCGGCTTCGCCATGTCACGTCTGATCGCCCTGCTGGCGGGATGGTCGACCATCGTAACGCTAACCTCTATCCTGCTGGCATTCATCGTCTCGATCACGGTGGGCCTGGTTTTCGGAATTTATCCTGCAGTCAAAGCCGCACGTCTGGATCCGGTCGAAGCCATTCGTTGGGAATAGGCGCTGCGGCAGCCATCTTCACGCGTCACGCGTTCACGCTGCATGCTTTCACGCTTCACGCACGAGCCATACACTTGGGAGGAATCGAGGAATGCAATACTTTCGTCTGGGCCTTTTCGCTGGTCTTCTGCCGCTGTTAATTACATTCACCCTCCCCAGCCGGGCGCAACAGCGCGAGGGATATCGCGACATGGCGACTCCGCAAGTTCGCTCCGACAAACTGGCGCCGCCAGAGCATTTGCGGAGCTACGTCGTGGAAGGCAAGCTCCGGCTCAGCCTGCGCGATGCAGTCGTTCTCACACTGGAAAACAACAGCATCGTGAGGATCCAGGAAACCCAAATTGACTTTTCGAAATTCTCTCTGCTGGGCGCGCACTCGCCGTTCGATCCGTCGGTCACCGGATCCTACATCACAAATAATTCGACTTTCCCCCCGCAAACCACTCTGGGAGGAACGGGCGTCGTGCTGGCCACGAAGAGCATTACCAGGTCGACTCAGCTCACTTACTCTCAGACTTTCGAGACCGGCACCAACGTCCAGGCGGGACTGAGCAGCAGCCATTACTCCTTCAACAACTCGACCGTCACTCCCGTTGGCATTTTCGATCCTTCTGTCAATTCCACTCTCAATTTTCAGTTCACGCAGCCTCTCTTGCGAAACGGCTGGCTGTTCGCCAACCAGGCACCGCTGGTGATCGCACGTCGCAACCTGCAGCAGTCACGCGCCAATTTCGCCGCTGAAGTGAGTAACAACATTTTGCAGGCCGTGGGGCAGTACTGGTCGGTGATCGAAGCGCAAGGAAATCTTGAAGTCGCTCGCAGTTCCATGGAAGCCGCCGAGGCCACCTACAAACACGATAAACGGGCGCTGGAACTGGGCGCTCTGCCTCCGCTGGACATCTACCGGTCGGAGTCGCAGGTGGCATCGCGGCGCGTGCAGGTCATCCAAAGCGAATATGCGCTTAAACAAGCCGAGGATGCGCTCCGCATGACCATCGGCGCGGATCAGGATCCGAATATTCAGGCGCTGGACATTGAGCTCACCGAAAAGCCCGACCCGGAAGACGAACTGCTCACCATCGACTCGGCTACCGCGTTGCAGCAGGCTCTGACCAAGCGGCCCGAGTTTGATGCCGCCCACGCCGCCCTCGCCAATGACGCAACCCGCATTCGTCTCGCTCACAATCACCAGTTGCCCGAACTCGATCTCACCGGCATCTACGCCAGCAACGGCCTTGGAGGCGTTGAGCCCATAAGCACCACCCAGACTCTCTCAACTTCGTCGCTGAGTCAGCTCTCTAACTTTAGCTTTCCGACCTATGGCGTGCAATTGTCCTTGACGCTGCCGATCCGGAACCGGGCCGCCCAAGCGGAACTCGGTAGCGCGCTGGTATCGCGGCGCGGCGATTTGTATAACGAACGCCAACTCCGCGAGCAGGTCATGCTCGACGTCAGCAACGCCGTCCATCAACTCGAACAGGCCAAGCTCAGCATCGCCGCCGGCAAGGAAGCGCTCGACCTGGCCAAGAAGACCATGGCCGCCGAGCAGCGCAAATACGATCTGGGATCGGAAACAATCTTCTTTGTGCTCGAAGCGCAAACCGAACTCGCCAGCGCCGAGCTCGGCCTGCTGCAGGCTGAGGTCAACTATCAACTCGCCGTGGCCGGTCTTGACCATGCTACCGGTGCACTGCTGGAGCCCTATCACGTGCAGATTTCGGAACTGACGCATTAGCGGAGCTAACGCATTAGTCGTGTGCGACAGAGGATACTGGCTCAGCGTCTCAGCCTTAAAGTATTTACCTTATTTTCATCGCTGCGTTAACTCGCTACATTCCCGTTTAACTTGCACCCCTCCGGGGAGGAAGGAGTTGCAAGGAACGAGAGAGCGGACTCCAAACCCGCCCACGTTTGCCCAGATGACCCGTCGTTTCCTTCGGGGGAGGGGACCGACGGGTTCTTGGGCGAAGATTTTCGTCGACTAGGCTGGGCTTTGCCCGGTCGTCGCCCAGAACCCGCCGTCCGAGCAGCAGTCCTCACGCCCAGGAATGCGTCCATCGCTCAAACTTTTGAAACGGAATTTGGCCAGTACAGCAGTCCCGCGATCCGAGACGTGCTAGGATTTCTTTGGGACTGCCTTCTGCATTCAGCGCGGCAGACGTTCTTAAACTAGCTTGGGCGAGTTCGGTACAGATGCCAGCGGCTGAACAAAGTGCGAAAGTGGCGGAATTGGCAGACGCACCAGACTTAGGATCTGGCGGGTAAAACCGTGGGGGTTCGAGTCCCCCCTTTCGCACCAACGATTTCACAAACGATAATGCCAAGGTCTGCGCTTCTCCCGGGACGAACAACTTTCCGCCTGCCCACCGGCCAAATCCGTCCACCGATAAGTTCGATAGACTGACACCTATGGGCGAACACGATCCTGTTCCAAAAACCCCCGCCGTCGATCGTGAGTTGGGCATGGGCCGCCAAATTACGCGGAGAGATTTCCTGAACGGCGTGAGCATCGCCGTGGGCGCTTCGATCGCAGCGAGCAGTCCGTGGGTGACCGCATTCGGCATTGCAGATTCTCCCTTCGCTCCAGAAAAAGATGCCGGGTACTATCCACCAGCCAAGACTGGCATGCGCGGAAGCCACGACGGCTCATGGGAAGTCGCGCATGATCTGCGCGATGGAAAGGTGTGGCCAGAAGCGATAGTCGAGACCGACGCGTACGACCTGATCGTCGTCGGCGGCGGCATCAGCGGTCTGGCGGCGGCGTATTTCTTCCGTAAGTTTTCAGGGGCAGATTCACGAATCCTCGTGCTCGACAATCATGACGACTTCGGCGGACACGCCAAGCGCAACGAGTTCCGCTCCGGCAACCGCCTCCTGCTGGGATACGGGGGCACACAATCGATCGAGGCGCCCGCCAATTACAGCGGCGTTGCCAAGGGCCTTCTGCTCGAGTTGGGCATCGATGTAAAGCGCTTCTACAAATACTACGATCAGAAACTGTTCTCCAACATGAAGTTGAATGAGGCCACGTTTTTCAACAAGGAAACCTTTGGCGACGATCGGCTGGTGATGGAGGAACCGTCGACGTACCTGGGTCCGCGCTACTCCGCCAAGGCCGTTGACCAGATGCCGATAGCGCCGGAAGCGCGTCGTGACCTGATCCGACTGCAGGATGCGAAAGTCGATTATCTGCCGGGGCTGAGTCCTGAGCAGAAGCGGATCAAGCTGATCCAAAAGAGCTACAAAGATTTTCTCCTGCAAGACGTCAAAGTACATGCCGACGTCGTAAAGATTTTTCAGACTACGACGCACGATCTGTACGCCGTTGGAATCGACGCAGTCTGCGCCTACGACTGCGCCCACTATGGCTTTCCCGGCTTCAGCGGGATGAGTCTGCCGAAGCGGCGTGGCGGCGACGAGCCGCAGGAAGAAGAGCCTTACATCTTCCACTTCCCTGACGGCAACGCGTCGATCGCCAGAATGTTCGTCCGTTCCCTGGTGCCGGGATCCGCGCCCGGCGACACGATGGAAGACATCGTGACCGCCCGCATGAACTACGCCAAGCTCGACGATTCACGATCCAAAATTCGTATACGCCTGAATAGCACGGCAATCAACGTCAAGCACGTCGGCGATCCACACAGCGCAAAAGAAGTTGAGGTCACATACGTTCGCGGAGGCCAGGCCCGCCGCGTGCGCGCGGCAACCTGCGTTCTCGCCTGCTACAACATGGTGATTCCTTATCTGTGTCCGGAAATGCCAGAGAAACAGAAGCAAGCTCTTGCCTATGCGGTCAAGATCCCGCTGGTTTATGTGAATGTACAAATCAAGAACTGGAAATCGTTTCAGAAACTGGGCCTGAGTTCCATTTATGCTCCGAGTTCGTATTTCTCGAACATCGCGCTGGACTACCCAGTATCGATGGGCGGATACAGTTTCCCCGCTTCCCCGGACGAACCCTGCGTTCTGCATTTGTTGCGCACCCCCTGCCAACCTGGTCTTCCGTGCAAAGATCAGTACCGGGCGGGGCGATGGGAATTGTTCAGCACGAAATTCGAGACCTTTGAGCATCAGGTGCGCGATCAGTTGGGACGAATGTTGTCTGCCGGAGGATTCGATCCTGCCGCAGACATCGAGGCCATCACCGTGAATCGCTGGCCGCACGGGTATGCCTACGAATACAATCGCCTGTTTGAACCGCTGGACCGTCCTGATTCCGAACGCCCGTGCGTACTCGGACGGCAGAGGTTCGGCCGCATTGCCATCGCGAACTCCGACGCCGATGGCCACGCGTATACGAATATCGCCATCGATCAGGGCCATCGTGCAATCACTGAACTGATGGTATTGCACGGGAGCCGCCTGCATGAGAGCCGTCTGCACGCGACTCATCAAGGTTAACTGCAGTTAACTCGCACGCATAAAGCAGAGCGCAGAACAGCACTTGCGCCGGCCTTCTGGATCATGACCAAGTCACCCTTTCCGCTGCCCGAAGAATTCAACGCGGCGTCTTATTTCGTGGACCGCCACATCGCCGAGGGCCGGGGCGACAACGTCGCAATCGAATGCGGGGACCGTCGGGTCTCGTATCGCGAACTTTTTGAGCAGGTCAACCGCGTTGGACACGCCTTCAAGAAAGCCGGAGTCCGCATCGAGGAACGAGTATTCCTCCTTTTGCTCGACACGCCAGACTTTGCCGCGTGCTTTTTCGGAGCAATCAAGATCGGAGCCGTGCCTGTCCCCGCTAACACGCTCCTGAAGCCCTCTGACTACGAATTCCTGCTCAACAACTCGCGAGCCCGGGTCGCGGTCGTCAGCGATTCGCTTCTCGCAAATCTGCAGGCGATTCCTCCGCAGAACCTCCGCTACCTGGAACAAATCGTTGTCGCTGAAGGTGCGGAACGTGGCGCGGAACGAGTCTCGGAAGGAGGCTCGGATGGGAGCGCCGAAAGAACGACTGAATCGCTCGCCGCCTGGACCCGCGACAGCCCCAGCACCCTCGATGCTGCGCCCACCGGCAAAGATGATGCCGCCTTCTGGCTTTATTCCTCGGGAAGCACCGGCAGGCCGAAAGCCTGCGTGCATCTGCAGCACGACATGGTCGTGTGCGCGGAGCGCTATGCGAAAGCGATTCTCGGCATCACGGAAAACGACCGCTTCTTCAGCGTAGCCAAACTCTTCTTCGCCTACGGACTGGGCAACGGACTTTATTTTCCGCTAGCCGTGGGAGCTACCAGCATCCTGCTGCCCGATCCGCCTAAACCGCAAACTGTTTTTGATACGGTCAGGCGCTTTCGCCCAACCCTGTTTTTCTCCGTGCCTTCAAACTACTCCAAGTTGCTGGCTCATCCACCGGATCAAGAACGCGCTCCAGATTTTTCCTCCGTGCGTCACGCGATTTCGGCGGGTGAGTGTCTTCCTGCCTCCATCTTTCGTCGCTTCAAAGAACGCTTCCAGGTTGAGATTCTCGACGCCATCGGCTCCACCGAGGCGCTGCATATGTTCATCTCGAACCGTCCCGGTGCGCTGAAGCCCGGGTCGAGCGGCACCATCATTCCTGGATTTGAAGCCCGCATCGTCGACGAAAATAATCAGTCTGTCCCGCACGGTGAAATGGGCGATTTAATCGTTAAGACCGACGCCGCGTGCGCCTGCTATTGGAACCAGCACGAAAAAACGAAAGACACCATCGCCGGCGATTGGCTTCGCACCGGCGACCGCTATTATCAGGACGCCGACGGATACTTCTGGTATGGCGGGCGCTCCGATGACATGCTAAAAGTCAGCGGCGCCTGGGTCAGCCCGGTTGAAATCGAGAATCAACTGCTCGAGCATCCCGAAGTGCTGGAAGCAGCAGTCGTCGGACGAAAAGATGAGGACGGCTTGGTCAAGACAGTGGCGTGCGTGGTGTTGCGCGATGGCAAACCCGGAAATCCTGTAGTCGCTGCGGAACTGCAAAGGTTCGTGCTTGCGCGCCTGCCGGTATTCAAGCGGCCTCACCGCGTCGAGTTTTTTTCGGAACTCCCCAAAACCGCGACCGGCAAACTGCAACGTTACAAACTGCGCTAGGGCGCGCTGCGAAGTACGAAGGAAGTGCGAAGGAAGCGCGAAGTGCAAAGAAGGTTCGGAGGATCATGAACGATCAGGCGTTACTGCGAGAAGCTCTCGAAGAGGCGAAAACGGGCCTGCGCGAAGGCGGTTTACCGATCGGTTCGGTGCTGGCCAACCAGCAAGGGCAGATCGTGGCCCGAGGACATAACCTCAGAGTTCAGAGTGGCGACCCGACCGCGCATGCCGAAACGGTATGCCTGCGCAATGCGGGCCGGCGGCGCGACTGGGCGGAGTTGACGCTGGTCAGCACTTTGAGTCCGTGCATCATGTGCACGGGCACGGCGCTGCTGTTTCACATTCCCCGCGTGGTCATTGGAGAAAATCGAAACTTCCAGGGCGCGGAAGATCTCTTCCGGAAATCCGGCGCGACTGTCGTGGTTCTCGACGACGCCGAATGTGTTCGCCTCATGCGCGACTTCATTGCGGCGCACGCCGACCTTTGGAATGAGGATATTGGGAAATGAAGTCTGAGCTGCGCGCTTAATTCAGCGCGCCGAAGGCACGTGCCGTTCCGCTTTCGGCGCAGCCGCCGTCTCGCTCGCGGGCAGAGCGTTTTTCAAATCCCAGCGGCACAAGGGGCAGCGGGTCGCGACCGAGAACACGATACGGCCAAACGCCACGCATTGCGTATTCGGACAAACTCTCATTTTCGACCTCCAGGCCCGGTCTTGATCGTACCGGCTCCAAATCAGCGGACTCAGAAGGCCACACTAGCACGCAACTAAAAAAGCTCGCGCGCTTCTTTTTAGCTGGCATAGATTTATTTTTCTTCTAGTTCCGCCTCAACGTTCTCACCAGCGAAGCCCCGCTCAGAGTGTTGTACAATCCGCCCCAACCGCAACCACTCGACAAAGGAGAAGTGCACTCCATGGAGCCAACACCGCCGGAGAACGCCCAAAGCACAGATTACGGTTTGCGGCGCGGAATTCTTTCTCCCCTGGAAACTCTGGCGCAGTCGGTATCCACCATGGCTCCGACCACAACGCCGGCGGCAACCATTCCACTGGTCTGCCACGACGCCGGCAACGGCACATGGCTCGCCTACGTTCTGGCGACCAGCGCAATATTTCTGGTCGGGCTGTGCATCGCACGCTACGCCCGCCATTCCGCATCTCCGGGCTCGCTCTATACCTACGCTTCGATGACCTTGCCGCCCTGGCTCTCGGCTACCGTCGCCTGGAGCCTGCTGCTCGCCTACGTGGCCACGGGATCCAGCGTGATTGGCGGTTTCTACCACTATGCGAACCTGTTGCTCCGCGATGCTACAGGACACGTTTTTTCTACGGTAGTCTTGTCGGTCGTAGTGACTGGGGTCTCCATCTGGATCGCCTATCGCGACGTAAAGATTTCCGCGCGGCTCATGTTGTGGATTGAAGCCGCGTCAGTTTCGGTGATCGTAATCGTGATCGCGCTCCTGCTGTTTCGCCACGACCCACACGTGGACGCGGATCAACTTCATCTCCGCGGCATGAGCGGCAGCGGACTCCGCCTCGGCCTCGTCTTGGCGCTGTTCAGCTTTGTGGGCTTCGAGAGCGCCACGACGCTGGGCTCGGAAGCCCGCAATCCGCTGAAGACGATTCCGCGCGCTGTGATTCAGAGCGCAGTTCTTGCCGGAGCTTTCTTCGCGGTGTGTGCCTATGCGGAAGTGCTCGGATTTCACACGGTCGGCCAGGATCTTGGCAAAAGTGAGGCTCCGATGTACGTGCTCGCGCAAGTGGGCGGCGTGCCGGTGCTGGGAATCCTCATCGATATCGGCGCACTGGTAAGCATGTTCGCGGGCACGCTGGCCTGCATTACGGCAGCAGCTCGCGTACTGATGCGCATGGCGCACGACGGGCTGGCCCATGAATCGCTGGGCGCGACCCACGCCCGCAATCACACGCCGAGCCGTGCCGTGGTCATCACCGGCGTCGCCGCTCTGCTTCCAGTGGCCGTGCTGGCCTATCGCGGAGCCAGCGGCCTGGATGTATACGGCTGGCTAGGCGCGCTGGCGACTTACGGCTTCATCGTGGCCTACGCGCTGGTCTGCATCGCCCTGCCGCGCTATTTGCGGCAGCATGACGCCTTCAGTCCCGGCACACAGATCGTTCCCTGGCTCGCCGCTGCGGCCATGCTGCTGGCGCTGGTGGGCAATCTCTATCCCGTCCAGACCGGGCCTGAGGGCAAGCTCCCCTATATCTATCTCGCGTATCTGATTGCCGGACTAGGCTGGTTTCTGGTTCGCGCGCGCGGCAAACGGCAGGCTCAGGCGGAGAGCATCAATCCTTCGAAGCCATAAAAATTAGTGATTCCGGTCAAAAGAATTTTCACTGGGACTGTGGCTTCCGCTTTCGCCGGAGTTCGCGTACATTGGCGGCACCAGCTTTCCAGCCAGGCGTTGCGAAGCAAGTGCAAGTACGGGGCAAGCCAGTTCCCGCGACCACGTCGAACAAAGTATCGAACAACGTATCGAACATCGTCTCGAACAATGTCTCGAACAATGTCCAGCAAGGTGCGGCCTTAACGCTTGCTTTCGATTTGTGTTTCTTCTCTCAAACGAGGTTCATATTCATGGCGAAGCAGATGAAGCTTGGCATTCTGTTGATGGCTGTGCTGCTGCAGTTCTCCTCACTCTCGCTGGCGCAGCAGACCCTGGGCGGCATTACCGGCACGGTGTCGGACAAAAGCGGCAGCGTGCTGCCCGACACAACAGTCACCATCGTCGGCGATCAAACCAAGCTCACGCGCACCCAGAAGACGAATGGAAACGGCGCCTATGACTTCGTCAACCTGCCCATCGGCACCTACACCGTCACCGTTTCGCATGACGGATTCGAAACCCAAAAACTGCCCTCGATCCTGGTCCAAGCCGATCGAACCGCCACGTTGAACATCGCGTTGAAGATCGGCCAGGTCGGGACCACCATCGAAGTCGAGGCCGCTCCCGCCATGAATGCGGTCGATACCACGAACGGCTACGTGCTCGAACAAGAGCAGATCCAGACCGTGCCTCTGCCCACGGGAAGTTTCACTGGACTCGCGATTCTTTCTCCCGGCGTGAGTGCGGAACTGCCCAGCGGCACCGGCGTCAACGCCGGCCTGGGCAATCAGCCGATCTGGGCCAACGGCCAGCGCGACACCAGCAACACGTTCCTGCTGAACGGTGTTGACGCCAGCAATCTGTTCAACGGCAAGAGCACGAGCTCCGTTGCTTCCGCCCGCATCGTGAACAATACCGGCGTCTCCGGCGCCGGCAGCACGACCGCGGAAGAAATTCAGAGCACCGCATCGCCGTATCTGGCCATCGGCCAGGCTCTCCCCACACCTGCGCCGGAGACGGTGCAGGAGTTTCGCGTCAATACCTCGATGTACGATGCGCAACAGGGCGGCACCAGCGGCGCCCACATTGACCTGAGCACCGCCTCCGGCACCAATAATATTCACGGCATGCTTTATGGCCACCGCGGAACCGATGCGCTCAATGCGGCCCCGTATTTCTACAAACAAGACGGCAACATCCCCGCGAGTCAGGATGTCCCTGAGTTGCACCGTTACACCGCAGGCGGAACGCTGGGTGCGCCGCTGATTAAAGACAAGCTCTTCGCCTTTGTCGCTTTTCAGCACACCCACGCTTCCGACCTGGAAATCGGGACGTCGCGCACGGCGGTGCCTACTGGCCTGACCGACGACCGCAGCCCAGGGGCGCTGGCTAACGTGGTCTTGAACAACTGGGGTACTGTTGTGAATCCGGTGGTCGCGGCGAATGCGCCGGGCGCAACCGGTACGCTCAACATCGATCCAGTCGCCTATGCTTTGTTGACCGCCAAACTCCCCAACGGTCAGTATTTGTTCCCGTCGGCGAACGCTAACTTCACACCGACCCTCAACTTCCCGGAAAATGTTTTTCTCACCCAGCCCGCCTATTTCATCTCCGACCAGGCCGTGGCCGATCTCGACTACCAGCCGACCTCCAAAGACACTGTGTCATTGAAGTACTACTACCAGCACGATCCCACGCTCGCGCCTTTCGGTTACTCCGCAGTCGAAGGTTTTCCCCAGCGCCTGGACGCGGGGAGCCAGGTTGCTTCCATCACTAACACTCAATCCATCTCGCCGAATTTCAGCGTCTCCGAAGTGTTCGGCTTTGATCGCGAAAAGGTCTACAGCACCATCGGCCAGCCGTTCTCCCCTGGATCGATCGGTATCAATAACTTTGGCTCCAACGTTTTTCCAGGCATCACCATCGTCGACGACCTGGGAAACTCCTCCCCATTGAATACAGGGGGATGCCTTCCTCCGACGTATTCTTTCACATGCCCAGTTTTCAACGCAGGACTCACCATCGGTTCCACCGCTGCTTCGCAAGGCGCTTTCACCGGAACTTTCCAGAATCGCTGGATGCCCTCCGCCAACGCGATCTGGAACCATGGCAAACACACCGTCACTTTCGGCGGCAGTTTTTCCTATACCCAGCTCAACGCGCGCGATGAACGACCCAACTCCGGCATGATTGGCTTCGTCAACTTTGACAATTTCCTCACCGGCTCGCCCATCACCTATACCGCTGATGGATTTATCACGACAACCTTCCTGCAAGGTGACGCCAACCGCTACTACCGCTCGAACGAGTCGGGAATGTACCTTCAGGACAAATTTCAGATTCGTCCCAACCTCAGCTTCAGCGCCGGTCTCCGCTTCGACTATCACGGCGGCCTCACGGAAAAAAACGGCCGAATTTTCAATTTCGACCCGTCGCAATACAACTACAACGCTGCCACGGACACGATCGTGAACAACGGCTTCATTGTCGCCGGAAACAATCCGGACTTTCCATCGAAGGGAGTCAGCGATTCGACTCTCACGGGACGCCAGTGGGGACTCGCTCCACGCCTGGGTTTCGCCTGGAGCCCGCGCATGTTCAGCGACAAGGTGGTCGTCCGCGGGGGCTGGGGCCTGTACTACGACCGCGGCGAACTCTTCGCCTACCTCTCGCCCGGCTTCGCCTCCGGCGTGATCGCCGGCGGCCCCTTTGGAGTCAACCAGACTCCGCCGTGGGTGAATCAGACCTCTTGCAGCACGTTCGGATATACGAACTGCAGCAATTTCGAAGCCCCGTTTGGCCCGACTCTCGGGCCGCCGCCCAGTGGCAATCCCGCCGATCTGCAACTGCCTAACGCCTCGGCAATCTCATTCGGCGCCCCTCTGTTCCCGTTTGCCGATTACAACCGCGCCAACAAACTGCCTTACACCATGAACCAGACGCTGGACATTCAATGGCAGCCGCGCAATGACCTTGTCCTGGAAATTGGATACGTCGGCAACCTGGGCCGCCATGCGGTCGTTCCCTTGCCTTTCAACCAGGCGCAGATTGCCTCACCGACCCATTCTCTACTGACCGGCAGTCCGGTGGGCGAGCAGGATTACACCTACGGTTATTCGATCGTCACTGCCCCCGGCAGCTTCAGCACGATCAATCTGCCCAACGGCCAGCCCTACCAGGAAACCTTCGAAGGCGGGAACGTCGATCTGCGCGTTCCCTACATCGGTTATTCTTCCGAATCGGAGTCCTACACCGCCGCCGGAATCTCCGCTTACCACGCGCTGCAGGCGCACATGGAGAAGCGCCTGAGTCACGGCCTGCAAGTCGGCGCCTCTTACACGTACTCGCACGCCACCGACGAGCAAAGCGCCATGGGTCTGTTCTACAACGGCAACAATCCGCTGAATTTGCGCTCGGGCTACGGACTCTCCGACTTCGATCGCAAGCACGTGCTGAATTTCACCTACACCTACGAACTGCCGAAGTTTTTCTCGTTGTCTACCGTGAAGGGCAAAATCGTCGACGGTTGGGCGATCTCGGGTTTGACCGTCATTCAAAGCGGTCAGCCGTACAGTGTTGTCGATTATTCAGGCGCCGTGGGCAGCATCTATTACGGCGTGAATGATGGCATCCTGAACCCGGTTGTTCCGCTCACGAGTTGCACTCCCAAGCAGGCGATCACCGGCGCTTCAGGAGCGCACTACAACGGCGATCCCAAAACCCTCGCTCTCAATCCAAACTGTTTCGGCCTGCCTCTGCTGAATCCGGGCGACTTGAACGGCGCGATTCCGGCTAACGATCCCTACGAGACGAACTTCATCGACCACGGCCAGCGCAATATTTTCCGCCAAGCCTGGCAACGGCGAGCCGACCTCTCCATCTCGAAGGCCACGCAACTCACCGAGCGCTTCTCGTTGAACTACAAAATGGATATCTTCAACCTGACTAATACCGCAAGTTTCGATATCCCCATCGACGACATTAGCCAAAACATCAACTTTCAGGGCTTCCCCTACGCCGGTCAGGCCGGGTCGACAACGCCCTGCAACCAGGACTTTACGGCCTTGTATGTTTGCCCGTCACTCAGCGGCCTGGGCATCACCAACAAGACGATCGGCAGCCCGCGGCAGATCCAGATGTCGCTGCACCTGATTTTTTAGGTCGATGTGCCAACAGAGGGCATGCCTACGCCAGGCCACAACTCTCCGCCGCACGATCGACGATCGCTTTCCCGACCATGAGCGAGGCCGTGGCCGCCGGCGAGGGAACGTTGAGCACGTGCAGCACGTTACCGGAAGGCACGAATTGAAAATCGTCCACTAACGCGCCGTCGCGCCCGAGGGCCTGCGCGCGCACACCTGAGCCCCCCGGCACCAGATCCTTCTCTCCCACTTCCGGCAGCAAGCGCTGCAGTGCGCGAACGAAGGCCGCCTTCGACAGCGACCGATGCCATTCGTCAAGACCGCTGCGCCAGTGCTTCCCCGCCATGCGCCAGAATCCTGGGAATGCCACCGACGAAGCCAGATCGCGCACGCTGATGTCGGTGTGACGGTAGCCCTCCCGCGCCAACGCCAGCACGGCGTTCGGTCCGGCATCCACTCTGCCGGAGATGCGTCGCGTGAAGTGCACACCCAGAAATGGAAATTGCGGATCGGGAACGGGATAAATCAGCGCCCGCACCAGCGACGCACGCTCCGGCACCAGATCGTAGTATTCGCCACGAAACGGAATGATCATCACGCCCGGTTCGTCCCCCGCCATCCGGCTGATGCGGTCGGCGAACAATCCCGCGCAGTTGATGAGTGAAGTCGCGGAAAACGCTCCCTTGGAGGTTTCGACCACGATCTCGTCAGCCATCTGCCGAATGCCAGTAGCCGCCGCGGAAGTGAGCACCGTGCCGCCTCGCGCGGAAATCAACTCCGCATATTTTTCGCAGACCAAAGCAAAATCGGTGACTCCCGTCGACGGCACCACCAGCGCTTGGATTCCCGCGGCGTGCGGCTCGATCTCTCGCAACTCCTCCGGCCCGATCAGGCGCAAGCCGGTGAGCCCGTTGGCTTCTCCGCGCCGGAGCAATTCTTCGAGGCGCGGGAGTTCGTCAACCTGCGTCGCAACAATCACTTTGCCGCAGACGTTGTGCGCAATCCCATGCTCGCGGCAAAACTCGATCATGGCCGCAGCTCCCGAAACGCACAGCCGTGCCTTCATGGAGCCGGGCTTGTAGTAGACCCCGGAGTGAATCACTCCGCTGTTGTGGCCGCTCTGATGGCGGGCCACGCGACCTTCCTTCTCCAGAAGCAGCAGGCGCAGCCGCGGAAAACGGCGCGTGATCTCGAGCCCAACCCCGAGTCCAACCACCCCACCGCCGATGATGACAACGTCGTACCGGGATTCGATCATTCGACCTGCGACCAGGATATCGCGCGCGCCGTAGTCTCAGCCGCAACCCGCGGCGCGCACCATCCTAGTCTAAGGCTTAATCCACGATAAGGACCACCAGAGCGCTCTGCCCCCCGTCAGGAGCCGTCCCCGCAGACGCACCGGTCACCGTAATTTGGTAGGTGACCGGTGGCCCAGTCGTGCCGCCGCCCCCGGTGCTGACGCCGCCGCAGGAAACCAGAGTCACAGCCAGCAGCACGAGCGTCATGATCGACGCGAACCCCTGAACCCGCCGCTTCCCACCGCGACTTCCGCCCCCACCCCAACCGATCAGGATTCCCGGCAACAACAGCCACACCGCGTAAGGCAGGAATGAAGAAGACCCCCGGGAAGAAGGCCCACCAGAATACGCTCGCCGCGCGGCCTTGCTGCTCGACGTGGTCGAAATACTCATCACCACATCCACTGCCGAAGCGCCCGGAGTTTGCGGAGTCGACGGAGCAAAGATGCACTCAGCCTGCGGCGGCAGCCCCGCCGAACAGGAAAGCGTCACCGCAGCATCAAACGAAGAACCCACCGGTTGAATCGTCAGTTGATATGGCCCACTCGTCTGCCCCGCGGTCACGGTTTGGCTTGGTGTCGACGAGGCAAGAATAAAATTCTGCGACAAAGTCAGCGTAACTACAAAAGAATGTCTGGGCGCTCCAGTCGTGTCCTGCGTGTTGACGTCGATCTTGTAACTTCCGGGGAGCGCATTGTTAGGAACGTTGATGGTCGCGATGAAGTTCGCCGTGCCCGCGGTCGCGAGCGCGATCGGATTCGTCGAAGAGAGCACACACTGTGCGCCCGACAGAGCACTGGCGTCGCAAGTGGCGTTGATCATTCCGCCGTAAAACGCGGACGCAGTCAGCTTGAGATTGGCCGTGCCCTCACCACCCGGCGCCAGAGAAAGACTCTGCGTTCCCGAGATAGTGTAGTCGCCAACGTTGAACGGAACCGCGAGAGAATCGACGACCGAACCGGAAGTTCCCGTCAACGTGACCGAATAACTGCCCGCGGCGAAACTCGTGCCGTTGATAGTGAGCGTCGCGCTTGCCGGATACGCACTCACCGACACCGGACTGATGCTGCAACTGCCGGCACCGAACGTGGGCGGACAATTTAGAGCCACCGCCCCGTTGAATCCGTATTGCGAAGTGATCGACAGCGCTGCACTTGTCCCGCTGCTCCCGGCGTTGATCTCAGGAAAAGCGGAGAGCTCAGTCAGAGTGAATCCCCGGTTCACCGTTACCACGAAACTGAAGATATGGCTGGGCGCTCCCGTCGTGTCCTGGGTCGTGATGTTGACGTTGTAAGTGCCTACCGCAGCAGAACTGGAAAGGCTGATGGTCGCGGCCAAGTTCGCCGTGCCTCCGCTGGCGAGCGTCAACGGATTCGCGGGAGAGAGCGTACATACCGCTCCGGAGAGCGCGCTCGCGTCGCAACTCGCGTTGATCATCCCACTGTACCCGTAGGACGAGGTAAGAGTTAGGTTGGCCGTTCCCTGCCCGCCGGGACCGAGAGCAACCGTTTGTGTTCCCGAGATGGAATAGTCGCCGACATTGAACGGAACCGGCAAAGTGTGCGATATCGATCCGGAAATTCCTGTGATCAACATCGAATAGCTTCCGGCGGCGAAACTGGTGCCGTTGATAGTAAGGGTCGCGGTTGCCGGATACGCACTCACCGTAACCGGGCTGATGCCGCAACTGCCCGCGCCGAACGTTGTGGGGCAAGTCAGCGTCGTCGTGCCGCTGAATCCATCCTGCGAAGCGATGGAGATCGTCCCCGTGGTGCCGGTGCTGCCCGCGTTTACCTCGGGGAACACATTGAGCTCACTCAAAACGAAAGTGGGATTTAGCACGACATTCAGCGTGAACGACACCGTCAGCGGCACCGGCGCTCCCTCCGTCGTAGCCTGGATGGTCACCGCATAGCTTCCAACCGGGGTTGCCGCCGGCACCGCCACACTGGCCGTCATGTTTGCCGGAGTAATCGAAGTGGGATTAACCATGGTTCCCGGCGTCAGCGTGCAACTTGCGTTGGCGATGGCAGTGCTGCACGAAACAGCCACGTTCTGATTGAATGATCCAGCGGCGGTGATTTGGAAGCTCACCGGGGACGATGTAGTTCCTCGCGGCACCGTCACCGTGGTTGGCGACGGCGTGCTCATCGCGAAGCTGATGACGTTCAGCGTAACCGGGACCTGGTGCGTGAGGTTGTTCGTGTCAGACCCGGCGCCCTGCACGCTGAAGTTGTAATTGCCGACCGCGCCACCGGCGGTAACCGTAAACGGCGTTTGGTTCGCCGGAGTCAGACTTGTGGGCGAAGCTGAACACGTGCTGGGCGGAGCCGTTGATCCCGCGACGCAGCTCAGCGTCACGGAACTGCCATATCCGCTTAACGCGCTCGCGGTGCCGTTCAAGGTGGCAGTCTGCCCCGCAAAGACGGTTTGCAGCGGATTGGAAACGGACAGTTCGAAATCCGGCGTGATGACCAGATTGAACTGCCAAATGCCGCGCCCATAGGTCGACGCGCGCAGCAACTGCTGGCCCCCGGAATTGAATAGTACGAGCGCGGTGACTGCGACGTTGGGCAGGAATCCGGTCTGGTCGCTGCCCGCATTCGGTCCAAGTTCCGTCCAACTGGCGGGCAGCGATGTGGAGCTGGCGAACACTCCCACATCGGTCGCCACAAAGACCAGAGACATCGCCGGATAAACCAGCACCGCGTTCACCGGAGAATCCGGCAAGTTGCCGGTGAAATCAGTCCAACTCGCTCCAGTATTGGTGGTCTTCCAGACGTGGCCCGCGCCCCCGGTGAAACCCATCACCGTCACATAGGCCGTAGCTCCAGTCGGATCCGACGAATCCATCGCCACCCCTGAGATGGGAAACTGGTTCGGATTGATACTCCCCTGCGGCCCGTTGCTCGTGACATCGGCAAAAGCGGGAACTCCACCCGTCGCGTACGGCGTGACCCAGACGTGCCCGCCGGCCGGTGTGGCCACAATTCCATCCAAAGGTCCAAGTCCGCTGGTGGTGGCGTAGATGACGCTGGAACCGGTGTTGTCTCTCCCGCCTCCGGTGGCCAGACTGCGCACCTGGTTCACCTCCGCTCCCGAACATGTGCCGGAGCCCAGGGTGTCGAAATTCGGGCTCAGCGCGGTGAATGCTCCGCCCGTGCGCGATCCCCGCCACACACGGCAAGTACCCACCAGCATCGCCGACTGCGACTGCGGATCAAGCGTGTAAGGAAAATAAAACGCGCCATCGTCGCCGCCCACCGCGCTGCTCGTGACCACAAAATTGAATAATCGGTCGGTGCAGTTCGCCCCGCTCGAACACATCTGCACCCCAAGCCCGCCCGGGGGAACATCCGGGTTCGAGGCGTACCAGTTGGAGGTGGTAAATGGGTCGATGGCGTTATAGCCGCCATCCCCGCCGAGAACATTCCCCCAACTCGGATTCGTGGTTGCCTGACCGGTTGCCGGAGACCCGTTGTCCTGCGTCCCGCCCAGGATTATGTCCGGGCTGAACGGATCCTGCGAGAAGCTGACAAATTGCGTCATCGATCCCAGATTTTGGTTGAGGTCGTCGAACTGATTCGTGCCCGAACACGCGCCCGTGTTGAGTCCCCCAAATCCGTCCAGGGCGCGGTAGATTCCACCGTCATTGGCAAAATACAGCAGCGCATTGCCCGCGTCACTGCCCACGCTGGGAATCGCATAAGCCAGCGCGTGCTGATCGGGATGCACGTGGGCCAGCGCGCTAATCGGAGCGCATCCGTAGACATGCGTGAGGTTCAGAAATGGAGCAGCCGCGCACGTAGGATTCTGCAGCGTGATGCTGCACTTGTAGAGATTGATCGCCCCCGCGTACAAATCCGTAGCCCCTCCGTCCGGAACCGCGAGCAGTTCCAGGTCATAAGAACCCTGTTGCACGCCGCACCCATCGAAGTCGCCGCAGTTCGCAATAGCACTATCGGAAATCGCAGTCCATGACGCGCCCCCGTTGGCGCTCAGCCAAATTCCCCCGTCCACAGGACTGCCGCTCCCCGACAGATAAATAATCCACGCATACATTTCGTTGCGCCCCGGCACAACCGAAATTTCCGCGCGATAGATGGGACATCCATAGCTGTTCGACGTGGATTGCGGCGGACACGCCGCGCTGCCGAGAACCGCACCGCCCGGTTGCACCGCCAGCCGCGTCCAATGCACTCCATTAGCCGAAGAATAAAGCCCGTGATAACGAACCGCGGCAAAGAACAACCTAGCGCCCGCGTTATAGACCACCGACGTCGCGGAGGTCGCGTCCGCCGCGCCGCCAGGATCGACCAGCGCGTCATAATTCCAGGTCTGCCCAGCATCGAGCGACGTATACAGACCGCGCGTCGTGCCCGCAGTAACAGCGCCGTCAATCATGCTTTCCGAAGTCGTGGCCATCGCCGCGACGACCGTGTTGGTCTGTCCGCTGGCCGTGCTGAATGCCATGCGCGTTCCGCCCAGCCCGCTGAACGACAGCGCACCGCCATTCGCACTCGGAATCAACGTCCAACTGGTGCCCCCGTCGGCGGACCGCAAAATGCCCAGCCCAAAATACGAGTCGCCAGAATTATCCGCTTCCCCAGTGGCCGCGAGAATGACTGTCTGCGTCGGATCAGTGTTCCCCGGCTGAATGCCGATCGCCCCAATCGACAGCGTGGCTTGATCGTCAGTGAGCGGCGTCCAAAGCACGCTGTTGGCCGCACCGTTGGCCGCATTCGTCGACTTCCACACTCCGCCCTGCGCCCCGCCGATGTACACCGTATTCCCGCTCGGGTCGGCAGGATCGATGGCGATGGCAGTCGCGCGTCCAGCGACCTGGTGATAATCCTGCGTGCCGTTGCCCGTCGCATCGGAAGCCAGCGGCATCGGCCCCAACGGCACCCATGCCCCGAACCCAAACGAGCCCACCGCATTGCTGCGGGCGATTTTCGCGAGCGCCGCTGCATGCTGCGCCCGCATCTGCAGCTTGGCCTGATAGGTTCGCCGACGCAGTTCGGCAGAGGGTTTCCCGTGCACCAACCGCCCGCGGAAAAACCATTCGTTGCGCTCCTTCACATGATCGCGATCGGCATCGGGGACGGGAGTTTGCGGAACGTTCTGCTTCGCCCCCTGCGCCCGCACAATCGCAGTAGCAGCAACGCAAATAAAAATGACTGCACACACTCGCAACGAAAAAGCAGAACGACCTCTAGGCATGAATTACACTCACCCGCCAGTATCGAGAGCAGATGCGGGCGAAGCAAAGGAAAAGCGGCAGTCCAAGCCAGAGTCGGACCACTTTGGGAAAAACCGTCTCTGCCTCTTGGCGGCATAAAAAGACTCTGGCCCTGTACAATCTGCTTCTGTCGCTAGCTTCGACAGTTCGAAGATGCAATTGAAACGGACAAACAAAAACGCGCGTTTTTTTGCCAGCGCACTGCTGGTGGCATCGATTGTTCTGGCGGGAGCATCAGGCTGGGCACAAGAGAAAGAGAAAGAGTCCAACAGCGCCGCACTGGTCGTGGCCGCAGCGGCCGATTTGAGCGCAGTTCTGAAAGAAATCGGTGACCGCTTCGAGAAAAAGACGGGTGCAACGGTAAAACTCGCGTTCGGAGCCTCCGGCGCCTTCACTCAGCAGATTCAAAACGGCGCCCCGTTCGATCTGTTTTTCTCGGCCGACATGGATTATCCCCGCCAGCTCATCTCGGCAGGCGACGCCGACGCTGCCAGTCTTTATCAGTACGCAATCGGTAAGCTGGTGCTGTGGGTTTCCGCCGATTCCATGCTCGACGTCGAACACCAGGGCATGAATATTCTGCTCGATCCCTCCGTAAAGAAAATCGCCATCGCCAACCCGCAGCATGCTCCCTACGGCCGCGCCGCGGTGGCAACCTTGAAGCACGCCGGCATCTACGATCGCATTGCCGACCGCCTGGTGTTAGGCGAGAATATTTCGCAGGCCGCGCAGTTCGTGGAATCCGGCAACGCCCAGGCAGGATTCGTCGCCCTGGCCCACGCCTCTGCCCCGGCAATGCGCGGCAAAGGAAAATATTGGGAAGTTCCCGCCGATTTTTATCCGCCGCTGGCCCAAGGCGTAGTCGTACTGTCGCACTCGCAGCACAAAAAAGAAGCAGCAGATTTCCTGGAATACATGAAAACAAAAGAAGTGTCCGAGTTGCTCGAAAAATACGGCTTCACACTGCCGCCCAACAAGTAGCGCGTCAGCGAAAGTAGCGCCGGCAGCCTGCCCTGAGCGAAGCCGAAGGGTCTCGCCGGCTGTCCCGTGGGCGTCTCGCCCGCGGAGTCAGAGGGATTCAAGAGTACAAAGCGAAACCCATGGCAATCGACTGGCAAGCCTTCGCTCTAACCTTACAACTGGCGATCACCGTATCGCTCGCCCTGCTGCTCCTCGGCCTCCCCATCGCCTACTGGATCGCCTTCTCCCGCTGGCGCTGGAAATTTCTCATCGAGGCAGTCGTCGCGCTCCCCATCGTCCTTCCCCCCACGGTCCTCGGATTCTACGTTCTAGTAGCCCTCGGCCCGCGCAGCCCGTTCGGCCGCTGGTGGATCGCCCTCACCGGCCACACTCTGGCATTCACCTTCACCGGCCTGGTCATCGGCTCCATCCTCTACAGCCTCCCGTTCGCGGTCCAGCCCTTCGCCGCCTCGTTCGCCGCCGTCGATCGCAGGCTGATCGCGGCCTCCGCAACCCTCGGCGCGTCCCCGATACGAACATTCTTCCGCGTCATAGCCCCGCTCTCCATCCCCGGACTAATCACCGGCGCCGCTCTGAGCTTCGCCCACACCATGGGAGAATTCGGCGTCGTGCTCATGGTCGGCGGAAACATCCCCGGCGTCACCCGCACCGTCTCTATCGACATCTTCGACCGCGTGCAAGCCTCCGACTACGCCTCCGCCAACTCGACCGCGCTGCTCTTACTAGCGTTCAGCTTCGTCGTGCTCGCCGTTGTGTATGGTGTGAATCGAAAGGCCTGGATAATCGGTCCCGCGAAAGAATCGTAACTCCAGTTCCCTGTCATCCTGAGCGAAGTGGATGGTGAGCGAAGCGAATCATCCACGCAGTCGAAGGATCCCTATATCGCCGACACTGACGGCGGCTTTCCGAAGCGTTCTCTATCAAACGCCGCAGGGGGTGCCCCATTTCTCGCCCGTACTTTGCGCGAGAAGTGGAAATCTCGACAGATCGGCACCAGTCGTCTCACTCTAGACTTTGCCAACTCAGTCGCAGCTCTCTAGAATGAACTCCGATGAACGACCCGCAGGCGATCGAATCGGCTGAAGCCGCGACTGCACCATCACACCCCGCCGCAGAACGCAGCAAAGACCTCGCGCACTCCCCACTCACCTCCCAATTCCGCAAGCGCCTCGCCGCCCAGCCGCACGACTTCCTCCTCGAAGTCGACTTCCACGCCGCTCCCGGATTCACCATCCTGTTCGGCCCCTCCGGCGCTGGCAAGACAACGCTCCTCGATTGCATCGCCGGACTCACCCCCCCAGACTCCGGACGCATCGTCCTCGGCGACCGCGTCCTCTTCGACACCGCGCATCGCATCAATCTGCCCGTGTCCAAACGCCGCGTCGGATACGTATTCCAGACCCTTGCTCTATTCCCGCATCTCACAGTAGAAGCCAATATCCAATTCGGCCTGGCGCATCTGCCGAAAGCCGAGCGTTCCCCCAAGTCATCCGCAATTCTTCAGGCGTTCCGCATCCCGCATCTCGCCCAGCGCTACCCGCGCGAAATTTCCGGCGGAGAAAGCCAGCGCACCGCGTTAGCCCGAACCCTGGTAACCGATCCCGCCGTCCTGCTGCTCGACGAACCCATGGCCGCGCTCGACGCCGCCACCAAATCAAAGATCATCGACGACCTCCGCCAGTGGAACCAGACTCACCGCATCCCCATCCTCTATGTCACCCACAGCCGCGAAGAAGTTTTCGCGCTAGGCGAGCACGTCCTCGTCCTCGACGCCGGACGCATCGTCGCCCAGGGCACGCCTCACGAAGTGATCGCCGCGCCTCAACAGGAAACCGTGGCCCAACTGGTGGGTTTCGAAAATGTCTTCGACGCAGTTGTGGAGGCGGTGAGCCCGCAACGCGGCACCATGACCTGCCGCATAGCCGGAGACGGTGGCCCCATGGTGCTCGAAACTCCGCTGGTCCGCGGCGGCGTAGGCTCGGCCCTGCGCGTAGGAATCCGCGCCGGCGACATCCTGCTGGCCACCGCCCCCCCAGTCGGCCTGAGCGCAAGAAACGTAATCCCCGGCCGCATCCTCTCCCTCGAGCAGCGTGACGTAATCGTCACCGCCCGCGTAAAGTGCCGCGTCGAAATGGACGTCCACCTCACCCTCGCCGCCCGCGACTCCCTGCACCTCGAGCCCGGCAAGGAAGTGTGGCTGGTAATCAAAACCCACTCGTGCCATCTGATGCAACATCACAGATAACATGCCCTTGCGCCTGGCCAAAACCGCGCTGGTTCTTGCTCTGGCTTTCTACTACACGCTTGTCGTGTTCAACAACCTGACCGACTACGACTCCAACTTTCAGTTCGTACGCCACGTGCTCATGATGGACTCGACGCTCCCCGGCAATCGCGGCATGTGGCGAGCGCTCAACCAGCCCGGCTGGCACACCCTGTTCTATGTCCTCACCATCGTCTGGGAAGCGGTAACGGCCATACTCTGCTGGTGGGGAGGAATGCGGTTAGCCCTGGCGCGCCGCGAGGCGCCGGCTGCGTTCAACCGCGCCAAAAATCTCGCGATCGCAGGACTCACGCTTGCTATGTTGATGTGGCTGCTGGCGTTTCTCGCCGTGGGCGGGGAGTGGTTCCTGATGTGGCAATCGAGAACTTGGAACGGCCGCGAACCAGCCTTTCACATGTTTATTGTGACCGGGATTGTGCTCCTGCTGGTAGCGCAACGGGACCGGGATGATGCGAGTTAACTGCGTCAAGAACCTGGCTCTGCTCCATCTCAATCACCGCAACCCACTGCCCCTTCCGCTCCTCCGAGAACACAACTCGCCCGCCCAGAATCCGCGCCGCGGCCTCCGGCGGCAAGTCGCGGTGAAAGCCAAAGAACTTCCGCTTCAGCTCATTCCACCCGGCAAAACGCTCGAGCAGCGGATGCACCGGCTCATACTTCGTCGAGAACACCAGCGCCACCTCGAAGTGCGAACGAAAATCCCCCGCCGACAGCACCTCCTCCAGCGAGAAGTCCTCGATGCGCACCACCTGCATTGGCCGCGTCGTATAACCCAGCCACGGTCGCGTCAATTCGTCCGACGCCGGCCACGCCGTCAGCACGTGTGCCATGGGATAACGCGCCTCGAGAAAACGCTCCCCATCCTGATGAAGAACAATGTAATCGCGATAGGCCAGATTATCTTCCGGCGAAAATCCATACGGCGGATTCCAGAACCACGCCGCAACAAATGCAATCGCAACCACAGCCACGGCGGCAGGCCAATAGCGCAACCGCCGCCGCAGCGTCGACACCCCGACAATAATCACCAACGGCACCGCCGGCAACATATACCGCGCCAGCACCGCGCCACCGACCAATGCCAGCGCCACTACGTACACTTTCACGACCACCAGAAAAATTATCTGCACCGGAATCGCAATGCGTGACCGCTCGACTCCGTCATCTTTCACTGCAGGCCACAGCATCGCCAGCAGCATACCCAGCGTCAGCACCCACAAATGCATGTAGCCGAATGCCTGCCACAGCCGCAGAACCAGCGCCAGCACGAATCGCAACGGGTTCAGAGTGGAAGCGACGTTGTAGCGGAAAAACTCCGGATTCCCAAAAACATATCCGGTCCGCGAATAGTGATATCCGTACCACAGCATCAGCGGCACCAGAGGAAACAACAGGGGCAGGATCCGTTTCACCCGGCCGCCGGTTTCAGGAACCATCTCCACCCACAGCGTCCGCAGCGCGCCCTTCGCCCCCGGCCACCGCAAGCCTTCCCAGCACGCCAACCCCACCGGCGCCAGAATCGCCGTCTCTTTCGCCAGCGCGGCCAGCGAGAACCAGACCGCAACCGCCACCGGACGCTCTTCCAAGTAAGCGCACAGTCCCCAGAGAATCAGCCCGGCCGCCGCCAGATCCACCTGCGCCAGCGAACTCTGCGCGAAAAACACCGGATACACCGCCGTACACAACGTCGAAGCAATCGCCACCTGCGTGTTGGCCACGCGCTCCGCCAGCCGAAACACTCCCGTCAGCGCGAAAGCCGCCACCACCAGCATCGCCGAGCGCGTCACCACTGGAGCGTAGCCCACGCATTTCCACCACAATGCAATCCACGCCATCACCAGCGGCGGATGCGCATTCGATATGGTTGTATGTGGAAGCAGGCTCCCGCTGAGCAACAGATCGCGGGCAGCGGGCACGTAATATCCCGCCTCGTCCCAAAAGTATGGAAGCTGCAGCAAAGGCAAGTGCAGCAGAAATATCCCAACCAGGACGCCCGCGAACACCACGGCTGGATGCCATCCCAGTCCATGAACTGGCCCCGAACTGCCCTGAATTTTTACGGATGCTTTCTCGGTCATTTCCAATTTTGTCTTGATCCGTGGAGATCCGCGAAAATCCGTGGCCCAGAATTTCCCTTCAATGCACCGGCCCCGCTGGTCCCATGCGCGGGTCAAGCTTGATCTCTCCGAAGGCGCTCTCATACCCGGCCACGTTCTGCTGCAGTAGTCCCAGCAGCGCTTTGGCCTGTTGCGGGCTCAGGTAAATGCCCTCGAAGTTCCTGATCTCCACATGGGTCTCGGTCTGTTGCTGCAGTGTGCCAAAGACCAGGAAGAAGTCCCAGATGTTAACCCGCATCTGCACGCTATTGGCATAGCTTTCGCGGTAGTCCGAGCCATTGATTGACTTCACGTTAGGTTGTGTCGGATTGCTCATAGGCGAGAGTGTAAATGAGTTTGCGGTCAGGAAGGAACGCCCTACCCCGGACTCCAGCAAAGCCGGCATGATCAGCCGAGAAATGCAACTGACAAAAACTGTCACCCGGTTGATGCTTTGCGGCGGATCACAGATCGTTTGCGACCGTTGCGAACCAAGGAAATGGTTTGCCGTTCCACTGAAAACACAAGGCTTACCGGCGCGCCGCCGGTTACTTTGGGAAGTACCTTGTGGCGGGCAAAGTGCGATACAGTTTAGGTCTCGTCGAAGAAACGGAGACGCGGCGGGCTACCCCCTATGACCCAGAACAATGATCCCGGGATGATGGAAGAAATCGTCCTTCCCGAGCATCTCCTCCCCTTGGAATCCGTGCTGGGCGAGGGCGTGACGGCGTTGGACCTGTGCACGGTCCTGGCCACGATTTTCAGCGTGCAGTCTACCGAGGTCGCCCTGCTGCGCTTGGAGCGCGGATCGCTGCGCTTCGTGTTCCCCGAATACCTGCGCACCTCCGGCGCGATTCCCTTGTCCAGCAAAGCGGTTGCGGCCCACACCGCCCTCAGCAAGAAGGCGGAGATTTTCAACAATTTTGCCCGGGTCAAACATGCCAGTATCTTCGAGACGATCAAACCCGGCGCGAACGATTCCCGCGAACCGGTCGCTCCGACTCCCATTCAGAAACTAATGTCGGTGCCGATCATGAACCGCGATTCAGCAGTGGTCGGCGTGATTCAGATCTCTCGCAAGGGCCTCGATCCGAAGTTAGCAAAGGATTTCAGCCGCGAGGATCTCCACGACCTGGAATTGGCCGCCGGACTGCTAGCTACCGCTCCAGCGTTGCTCGCAAACTAAACGATTTGTCTGGAACGACAGAAAACGCAGAATGCGCGATTCTCCTAAAATGCCCTTCTCCGCGTTCTCTGCGGCCTTTCTCCGCGCCCTCAGCGGTTAAAAGCTTTGTGAGCTTTCACCCCTTCACCGGAACCCGCAGATCCGCCCCAGTCATTTCCTTCGGTTCGTCAACGCCGAGCATGCCCAGCATGGTAGGCGAAATATCGCGCAGCGATCCCCCCGCCTTCAGCGTGAACTGTTTCGCATTTTCCGCCACCACGATAAACGGCACCGGATTCGTCGTATGCGCCGTATGCGGTCCGCCCGTCGCCGGATCAATCATCATCTCCGCATTCCCGTGATCCGCGGTAATCAGCATCGCCCCGCCCTTCGCCCGCACCGCCGCCTCGATCCGCCCCAGGCACGCATCTACAACTTCGACCGCTTTCACCGTCGGCTCAATCTTTCCCGAGTGCCCCACCATATCGGCGTTGGCAAAATTCACGATGATCACATCGAACGTCCCGTCCTCAGTCGCTTTCACAACCGCGTCAGCAATGCCCGCCGCGCTCATCTCCGGCTTCAAATCGTAAGTCGCTACTTTCGGCGATTGCACCATCACCCGCTCTTCGCCCGGAAATGGCTGTTCCACGCCTCCATTGAAAAAATACGTAACATGCGCATACTTCTCCGTCTCGGCCACGCGCAGGTTGCGCATTTTCTGATTGCCCATCACATTGGCCAGTATGTTCGCCATCGACTCCGGCGGGATCACCACCGGCAAGCTGAAATTCTTGTCGTACTGAGTCATGCAGACATAATGCAGATTCTTCGGCAAACGATCGCGCGAAATCGTGGCATCAAGATCGGCCGCGCCCGGCAGATCGCTGCCGCCTTTGGCATTTAATCCGCTACTGCGAGCCAAAGCCCGCGTAATCTGGCGAACCCGGTCAGCGCGGAAATTAAAGCAGATGCACGAATCGTCATCGCGAATGGTTTGTGCGGAGCGGGCACTTTTGCCCGCTTCTTCAACAGCAAACGGAATCACAAATTCGTCGGTCACGCCCCGGTTATAAGACTCCTTCATCCCCTGCACCGGATCGGTGTACTTCCCACCCTCCGCATCGGCAAACACCATCGCGTTGTATGCCTTGGCAATGCGCTCCCAGCGCCGGTCGCGATCCATCGCGTAGTACCGTCCATTCACCGTCGCAATCTGGCCGCAGTTGTATTCCCGCATCTTCTGCTGCAACTGCTCCAGGTATCCCGCCCCGTTGGTAGGCAGAGTGTCACGCCCATCCATAAAAGCGTGCACGAACGCTCGATCCACCCCATTCTCTTTCGCCATTCTCAGCAACGCATAAAGATGCGCCTGTTGCGAGTGCACTCCTCCATCAGACACCAGCCCAAACAGATGCAGCCGCCGCTCGCCCGTGCGCGCATGCTTCATCGCCGCCAGCAGCACCGGATGCGAAAAAAACTCCCCATTCTGAATCATCAGATCAATCCGCGTGATGTCCATGTGCACGATCCGTCCCGCGCCCATGTTCAGATGCCCCACTTCGCTGTTCCCCATCTGCCCCTCAGGCAGCCCCACAAACGGCCCGCTGGTATGAATCAGCGTGTTCGGATACTCCCGCAGCAGCCGGTCATACGTAGGTTTGCGCGCCAGCGCGATAGCATTGGCTTTGGTTTCGGCTCGATATCCCCAGCCGTCAAGAATAGTAAGAATCAGCGGTTTCGGACGACTCATTCAAAAAGTTCCTTTTCAAGCTTGATGCGGTCAATTTCAAGGTAGCCGGCAACTTCGGACAGAATGCCCGCCAGAGTTCCGACTTTGAGCGGATCGTGCGCAGGGATGGTGATGGGATGGGGCGTTCCCCGAAACGTCGATTTCAGCCGCATGTGGCTGCCGGTCTGCCGGACTACAGCGTAGTCGTAGCGACGCAGAAGCTTCGCGAGATCGTGACCGGATAGATCACGAGGCAGCCTCAAGCCGAAATAACCTCGTCCTTAACGATGTGAAGGCGAATGACCGACGGTGACGTACTGTCATCGAAGTGGCATCGAACCGCGTCGCGAACCATGGTCTTCAACTCCTCCATGGTTTCTGCCTGAGTAAAGATGGCGTGTCCGAGCGCCCGAGCTTCGTACCCCCCCTCGGGAGAATCGTGCACCGAAAAAATGATTTCACTTTCAGTCATGCCTGCAATTATATTCCTTAGCTCCGTTTTCGCCTCGGCGCTCGATCAGCGGTGCGTGACTGTTAGCTTATCGCGATGCGGGATGGGCACGACAGTCGCGCTCGGGATTTACGATCGAGAGATCTCAACCGGTCCTACTGCTTCTTCGATTCCCTTGCCAAATCTGCCAGCTGCCGATCCAGTTCCTCGCTTTTCGCGGCCAACGCCTTTTGCCCGATTTCCCCTCCCGCCTGCATCGACTCCGACATGATTGCAGGCAGCTCTTTCAGAATCTTCTGCCCTGCAGGAGACGAATAGAAAGCCGTGACCGCAGCCAGATCCGCCTTGGTCAAGTGCTTCTGGTAAATCGGAACGATCGCATTCAACAAATCATCCATCGGCAGCGCCGCAAACATGGTATCGAACAGCTTGTCGACTTTAGCCAGTTGCTCGGGAGTCGCATCCGGCACCTTCTGCTTGAATGTGTCTTCCGCCCCTGATTTCATCTGCTTCACCATTCCCGACAAAACCTGTTCCATCTGGGCTCGGGCGTGCATCAGATCGAGGAATTTCACTACATCAGCCTTGTCTGGAGCGTCTGACCCGCCCGCTGCCTGCGCCACGACGCAGACCGGTATCGCCAGCAGAAGGAAAAAAAAGACGAAACCCATCAGCTTCTTCATAGCAGCCTCCCTCACCATATTAGTCGAATCGAATACTTCTGAAATTGCGGGTCGCCACTCACCAACGGCAACTTCTCTTCCAGGCTCTGCGCAATCAAGATCCGGTCGAAGGGATCCCGATGATGGAGTGGGAGTTCTTCTAACCGTCTCACGTGATCAAACACCAGGGGAAGAACCGAGACTCCGTTGGCCTTCAGCTTTGCAGATAGGTAGTCGCCCACTGGGCCGGGGAGATCGAGTTTGCCAACTTGGACTTTCGTGATGATCTCCCACAGACTGGCCACACTAATCCACACCTCCGCCACCGGCAGGAGATCCCGCACCCGTTTCGAAAGCTTTGCCTCGTCTTGCAGGCCCCAAAGCAATACGTGGGTGTCGATGAGAACCTTCATCACCAGAACAGGTCTTCGATTTCTTTGGGTAAGGGATCGTTGAAGTCGTCCGGCACAACGAATTCCCCTTTTGCGGAACCGAGTTTGAATCGCGGTCGTTCGGAAGCGAGAGCCACTAATTTCGCTACAGGCTTACCCGCCTTCGCGATGATCACCTCCTCACCCATAGCGACGCGCTCCAGCAGTCGCGAGAGGTGAGTCTTGGCTTCGTGGATGTTGACTTCCATGTACGCATTATAGCTAAGTCCTGGACTAAGTCAACAACCAGGGTGTGGCGGCGCTGAATTTCGCGAGCTCTACTGAAACTCCAACATAACAATCTCCGGATTTGACCCCAGCCTTAGCGGCGGTCCCCAGGTCCCAGCCCCGCTCGAAGTGAACACCTGCATCTTCCCAATCCGGCTCAACCCGTACACAAACTGCCGATACATCTTCCGCGCAAACCAACTCCACGGAATGAATTGCCCCAAATGCGTATGCCCCGACAATTGCAGAGAAACTCCCGCCGCCTCCGCCGTCGCCGGATGGTCCGGAGCATGAATCAACAAAATGCTGGCCCGATCCCGATCCAACCGCACCCCGCGCAGCACCGACGCCAGATGCCCGTCCTGCGTCGCATTCCGGTAAGGCACGCCCACAATCTGCAGCCCATCCACTTCGACTTTTTCGTTGTTGAGCACCCGCACTCCCGCCGCCGCAACCGCCCGCAGATATTTGCTGTCGTCGCCAAACTGCTCGTGATTTCCCGCCACAAAATACACGCCCTGCGGCGCCGTCAATTTATTCAACGGCTCCGCCGCCTGTCCAGCATCGATGGCCGTGCCGTCATACAAATCGCCCGCAATAAAAATCGCATCCGGCTCTTCCCGCAAAATCTTCGCCACCAAGCGCCGCAGAAAATTGCCGTTCCGCACGTGTCCCAGATGGAGATCGCTGATGAGCGCCGCGGTTCTTCCGCGCCACGCCTCCGGCAAGTTCGCCAGCCGCACCGTGGCCCGCGTAATCCGCGTCAGACTCGCATTGAACACTCCGAAACCTCCCACCACCACCGCCGCCCCGAACAACACTTCCACCATGCGATGAAAGTTCACGCCGATCCCGGCGATTTTCGTCACGCCAAGAATGATCCATGACCCAACTGCCGCGAAAAAAAGAAACGTCAGCAACCCCAGCCACACCGCCGCCGCCCGGTAAAACACCCGCAGCGCCGCATTGGTGTAGCGAAACGCGAGCACTGAAGCCGAAACAAAACTCACCGACAGGCAAGCCAACACAATTTTGATCCCCAACGCCCCCTGAACTCGTCCCGAAAGTGAATACACCCAAGTCCGATAAAGCACCCAATGCGCCAGAAAAAGAACCGACTGAATGACTGCAATAAACCCGACCAAGCCTCTACGATTTCGCATGATTCATTGGATTCCCCACCCACCCCTTCGGATGGATTCTCTTTTCCAGCACCGTTCCCAACCTTTCCTCTGTGATCCCTCAGTGCCCTCTGTGGTGAAAGGTTTTATACTCACTGGAAGGAGAACTCATGCCCATCAGCGAATTGCTCTTATCCGAGCTCGACGAAGAAATAAAGAAAACGCGCACCACTCTCGAGCGCGTCCCCGCCGACAAAAAAGATTACGCGCCTCATCCCAAATCGATGCCGATGGGCAAGCTGGCGCCCCACGTAGCGCAGCTAGCCGGATTCGGCCTGATCATCCTGACCACGCCGTCGTACGATTTTTCCGCCGGTAGCATCAAGCCCCTCCCGTTCGAGTCCGCCGCACAACTCGCGCAGGCTTTGGACGAAGGCGGAGCAAAAGTTCGCGCCGCCCTGCAATCCACGCCCGACAGCGCCTGGAAAGAAAAATGGGAACTGACTTTGCAAGGCAAGACCATCTTCGAAGGCGAGCGCTTTCTAGCCTACCGCCAGATGTTCCTCAACCACCTGGTCCACCACCGCGCCCAGCTCGGCGTGTACCTGCGTCTGAACGAGAAGCCCGTTCCCGCAACCTACGGCCCTTCAGCTGATGACAAAATGGGATTCTGAGGGAGCGGGCCGGATCATCCCCCGATTTACCACACCGGCGGCAACCGGCGGCTCACTGACTACCTGCGTCTCCTAGACCGACGCAGGATCCTGTTACAAAGCCACGTCAGCAAGCCGCCGAGTGAAAGCATCACGACGTAGAACAGGAGGTGCCGTGCAGTTGAATGGAAATTACTTTCCTTGACCAGCCACAGCGCCAGCCCTAGGAACGCAACGAGCAAAAGCGCCGATGCGAGAAGCAGGACGTTATCGAGCGCAGGATGTCCGAAGCTGTGGGTCGCTCCAGAACGACGATCTGCCCTTACCCTGAGATAGCCGAATCCAAGGTAGGCGATCAGTACCGCCAATCCCGCCCATTCTCCCAGATCCACCTGTCCTCCGATCAAGAACTCGTCGCACCGGGAGTGTCATTCGCGCCAAAGCAAACGGACCGTCAGCTAGCCCTTGTAATTCAGCGCTCCCAACCCTAAGAACCGCGAAGTCCCCGCCAACTCTTCCTCAATCCGCAGCAACTGGTTGTACTTCGCAATCCGATCCGTACGCGAAGCCGACCCCGTCTTGATCTGTCCCGCCCCCGTTGCCACCGCCAGATCCGCGATGAACGTATCCTCCGTCTCGCCCGACCGGTGCGAAATCACCGATGTATATCCATTCCGCCGCGCCAGATCAATCGCATCCAAAGTCTCGCTGACCGTCCCAATCTGATTCACCTTGACCAAGATCGAGTTGGCCACGCCCTTATCGATTCCCTCCTGCAAAAACTGGACGTTCGTCACAAACAAATCGTCGCCGACCAACTGAATCTTCCCGCCCAGTTCCTTCGTCAATTTCTCCCAACCATCCCAATCATTCTCCGCCAGCCCATCTTCCAGAGACACAATGGGATAATCCTTCACCCACTTCGCCCAGAACGCGACCATCTCGTCGGAACTCTTGGCCGACTTGTCCGATTTCTTGAAAACATATTTCCCATCCTGAAAAAACTCGCTGGCCGCCGGATCGAGCGCAATCGCAATCTCCTCCCCCGGCTTGTACCCAGCCTTCGAGATTGCCTCCAGCACGACTTCAATCGCTTCCACATTCGACTTCACCGAAGGCGCAAACCCTCCTTCATCGCCGACCGCCGTGTTATACCCGCGCTTCTTCAGCACGCCTTTCAGCGTATGAAAAACTTCCACGCCCCAGCGCAGCGCCTCAGAAAACGAAGGCGCGCCCACCGGCATCACCATAAATTCCTGAAAGTCGACGTTATTATCCGCGTGCGCTCCGCCATTCAAAATATTCATCATCGGAGTGGGTAGCGTATTCGCCCCCGCCCCACCCAAATAGCGATACAACGGAATATCCAGCGACACTGCCGACGCCCGCGCCGCCGCCATCGAAACCGCCAGCAACGCATTCGCCCCCAGCCGCCCTTTATTCTCGGTGCCGTCCAACTCGATCATGCGGCCATCCAGCCCGCGCTGATCAAACGCATCCCAGTTCGCCAGCGCCTCGGCAATCTCGCCGTTCACGTTCTCCACCGCCTTAAGCACGCCTTTGCCCTGAAACCGGTTCGTGTCCCCGTCGCGCAACTCAACCGCCTCGTGCTCCCCCGTCGACGCCCCGCTCGGCACAATCGCCCGCCCCATCGACCCGTCGCCCAGAAATACTTCCGCTTCCACCGTAGGATTGCCCCGTGAATCCAGAACTTCCCGCGCATGAATCGCTGCAATATTCGACATAAATTAAGGTCTCTTTTCTTTGGTTTAGTGGTTCGAGCCCGTTTCGCCTTGAAAGGCGCAGCTTCAGCCCCGCCGTGAGTCGTTTCAGGTGAATATCGGCTAAATGGGAACCAACGATTATATCGAATGGCCGCGGCACGCCGTATGGTGCCGGGCACTCGGTAGTGTCACGGGAAATGGAGTCTGAAACTTGAAGATCATACTTGGAGTTTGTGGAGATTAGTGGGATTATTGGAGGCGACGACGGAAGGAGCAATAGCGTGACGAAACGAGTATGGCTGTACTTTTGTGGCGCTGCCTTGCTCGCCGAGGTCTGCGGCACATGGCTGCAATCTTTCCGTCACGCAACCGATGTCCCGTTCGCCGTGACCTTCACTACGAGGGGTGAATATGCTACTGATCGGCTCTTCCTGTGGGCCGTGTTTTTCGTGCCATTGATGATCATTGCGGCCCTCTTATCGCGTCGAAAAGGGAGCCTGCTCCGCTAGAAAGCCTTGGTTTTCAAACAGTAACGTATCGGACAGTCCCTGACCGCGCCAATTTCCCCCTTCCGACCCGCCCATTTGGCCACCCCTCCCCACCCTTATCTCCGCTGGTTCCCCGACCGAAGGCATATTGTGGCCGTCCGCCGGGTTGGCATAGAGTGGACACTGAGTAGAACTCTTCGGACCGTGAGAGGTATCCCATGCCAAGATTCGTAACTAAATCTGTGCAGCGATCGATGATGCTGCTTCTCCCCTGCCTCCTGCTGGCGACAATGACAATGTTGTCGGCCCAGACCCCCGTGCCCGCCGGTACCACCCTGATGGTCCGCCTCGATACCACTCTCGCCACCTTCAGCAACCGCGTGGGCGATCCCTTCCAGGGAAAAATCACGCAGGCGATCGTGGTCAACGGCAACATTTTGCTTCCCGCGGGAACGACTGTCGAAGGCCGCGTCACCAAGGTGACTGAGCCCCGCCGCATTTCCGGCAAGCCCACCATCGGACTTCTCCCCGAGGCCGTGATCCTTCCCAGCGGAGAGCGCTACTTCCTCGACGCCACCCTGGTCGATACCAATATCCCCGGCGCGGACGTGAATCAGGAAGGCCAGTTCAAAGGACTAGGCCACGACCGTAGCGACCAACTCGAAGCCGGCGGCGGCGCAGCCGGCGGCATGCTCATCGGCGGCCTGATCGGCGGACCTCCCGGAATTCTGATCGGCGGCGCCGTAGGCGCAACCTCCACCACCGCACACTGGCTCTCCAAACACCGTTCCGCCACCCTGCCCGCCGGCACCACGCTCACGCTGGAATTAAACCGCCCGCTAACCATGGGCGCGCCGGCACCAGTCGCCACGCCAGCCACCGGCGGCAGTAAGTAGATAGTTTCTGCTCTCAAGCAAAAGCCGGAGGCAAACGCCTCCGGCTTTCTTTTCCGCAATAAACGTGTCACGTCCCGAAAATCAAATCTCCCTCACTCACCACCAGCAACTCAATCCAACCCTCCACCGGCAACGAATCCACCGGCAGCCGGTTCTGCCACAAACTAAAGCGCAGCCGCAGCTTGCTGGTAGCCGCAACCGCCGTAGCCTTGCGCTCCGCCCCGCTTTCCGAGGATGTCGCTGCCGGAGCCGCCGCGGGATTCGCCAACAACCACGCCAGCGGCAGCTTGAATTCAAAATTCCGCAGCATCGCCAGCTTCACATGCTGGTCAGCCTGCGACGATGACGCCTTCACCCTGTCCTCAGCCCCGTTCTCGACCTTCCAGTCCTTCAGCCTACGCTCGTGCACCGCCGCCTCGACGCGCAGCGTACGTCGCGCCCGCGCTTCACCGCTGGCCCACGATTCAATGTTCACCACCAGATCAAAATCCTCTTCTGGAATGTTGCCCATGAAATCCAGCCGCCCATACACGTAAACCGAATCGATCCCGGCATACACCGAATCCAGCAGAAACTGTTTCCCGTGCATCGCCCCCGCGCGGTGATCCGCCGTATAGATCGCCGCGCCCATCCACTCGAAATACCGCACCTTGTCACCCGCCACCCGAGGATGAATGTAAGCAGTCTGCGGCACAAACGACGGCCGCACCTCCGCCCCCGCAATCGGCTGCGCCAGATAATCCGGTGGAACCGCTCCCAGCGCCTGATACACGTTCGACAAATGCTTGCGATAAAGCTCATCGAAATCACGGTCATTGGCCGAATGATGTTCCGGCCCATACCACCAGTTCCAGTCGCTGCCCTCGGCAATCAGAATTTCCTCAAACGCCAGCTTCCGCTGCGCCTCAGTCGCGCCAGCCGCATTCTGCGCATAAAACTCGCGCGCATGATGCAGATAATCCCACGCCCGATTATCCTCCGGCGCTCCGATCCAAACATTAAAGTTCGCGCCAATCCACGATCCCGGCACGAGCGAGTTCATCTTGCCAAAGTCTTTGTGCCGCGCAATCGCCTCGGAAATCGTCACCGCCTCCACGCCCGGCTCGCGCTGCAACCCATCATAAAATCGCCGCAAAAATTCCCGCCCCGACTTCGGATAATATTCCCACGCATTCTCCCCATCGAGAATGATCGACACCACCGCGTCGCGCCCACTGGCCAGCACCGGCTTGGCCGCGTCCTTGATATTCCCTATCAAATGCCGCGCCGCATCCACCGGAGGCATGCCCGAATACACAAACCCGATCAGATCGGAAATCGTGTGATCGCGAAACACCAGATGCATCGCCGCCGAACCATTCTCATAGCGATGAATGTTGTAGAGCTTTTCCGCCAAGGGCCCAGGCAGCCGACCGCTCCCCTCCCGCGCGAAAAACGATCCCGTACTCCGCCCCAGCACGCCCTCGTCGGTCGCCATCCACTGCACGCCAACGCTATGTGCGATGGCCAGCACTTCCTCCGAAACGCTGCCCTCCGACGGCCAAACCCCCGTCGGCCGAATCCCAAAAACTTTCTCGTGCAGATCGAGCCCACGCGTCAACTGCTCCCGCGCATCTTCGGGATGCCGAAACCGGTTCTGCGGCAGTGGCAGCCCCGGCGACGAGACCGCCCCCGCACTGGTATCGCACACCAACGGCAGAATCGGATGATAAAACGGAGTCGCTGAAAGCTCGATCGAGCCTTTTCTAGCCGCCTCGGAATGCGCCGGCAGCACCCGCCCAATCAACTCCCGCTCGCGCGCAATCACAAACTTCTGATCGTCGAGCGAAAAGTTGTGCCCCTTGGCCACCAGAGCGGCCAGGTCCTTCTCTTCCAGAAAGTATTCGTCGAACCACGCAATCTGCGACAACACCTGCAGGTCGGTAAAATCCTGCGCCTGAAAATACCGCTCCGCCCGCTCCGGATGGTCCCCATGCTCCCGAAACCGTTCCCACAACTCCCGATACCGCGGATACCGCCCAATCACATTCTGCGGATTCGCCTGAAACAAATACTGCAGCGCAAACCGCCGCTGCTCCAGCGTCAGATCCTTGGCCGGGGTGGCCGCCACCCGCAGAAACGGATCCTCCGCCGTCCCCGCCGCATAATCCTCAATCTGCACCATCAGCGAGGGCACCAGATTGAAATTCTGGTGAACGTTGGGAAACTCGTCCAGCAACTTCACCATCCCGTAATAGTCTTTGAGCGCATGGAGCCGCGTCCACGGTAGACGATATTCCCCCGTAACCAGATCCTTATAAAACGGCTGGTGCTGATGCCAGAGAAGAATGACACGCAAGGCAGGCATGGCTGGAGCAGTCAGTCTAGCATGGAGATTTCCCCTTCTGAGGAGCACACGAGGCGCCATGAGAGATCGGCTGGGCGAATGCCCTTCTTTGTAACTCTCTGGGTCACGATCTCTCTCCATAGTGTTCCACGGGGATTAAAATGAGGATTTCGTAACAGCCCTAGGGAAGCCGCGTAAGGAGAGGCAAGCGGATGAAGAAATTCTGGCGAGGTTTCCGGAAGGAAAATTACAGGGACGAAAACAAGATGCGCGTCCGCGCTGCGCAACTAGAAAAGCTCAAGCGGATAATCCATGAAGGCCGCCATGAAGCCGAGCCGGAATATGTGGCCGCCATCAAAGAGTGGAAGCCAGACATTTCGAAGGAGGAACTACAAGAAAGAATCAGGCAGTTTCACGACGCCGTTTCGGAGTTGCAAGCGCGCGATCGAGATGCTCGTTAGATCTCTTTTCGGCCTTCTTGAATTCCTTGTCAGTCATCTTCTCGGCGGCGGAATCGATGAGTTCGCCAAAGCTCTCCAACAGGACGTCCTCAGCCGACTTTCCCTTTACCGGACTTGAAGTCGCCATGTGTGGTCCTTTCTTGGAGGCAGTTCTATCGCTGGCCATACAGTTTACCCTATCGGTCAAAATCCCATCGGAAAAGTGACCGAAGTGACACCTCCTTTAGATTACCGCATCGCAGTTTGGGATGGCGGGCAACCTGCTTATTTCTGTTTGATTTTCGCACTGGGGCGTGAGCTTGCAGACTCCCCTGCTGTTCTCCGGTACACTAATCACCGGAGCCGATCTGTCGCATCATGACCCCCGATCCCACCCTCGCCACCCCCCAGCTCCTCACCGACCAGGACCTCTACCTCTTCAACGAGGGCAGCAACTACCGCCTCCACGAAAAGATGGGAGCCCACCCCGTCACCCTCAACGGCGAGCCCGGCGCCGTCTTCAGTGTATGGGCGCCCAACGCCCGCACCGTCTCAGTCGTAGGCAGCTTCAACGAATGGAATCCCAAGTCGCTCTACCTCAACTCCCGCGGCTCCTCCGGCATCTGGGAAGGCTTCATCCCCGGCGTCACTCGCGGCGCGCTCTACAAGTTCCACATCGAATCCCACAGCCAAGGCTACCGCGTCGACAAAGCCGACCCGCTCGGACTGCTCCACGAAAAACCGCCGCGCACCGCCTCGGTAGTCTGGGATCTCGACTACCAATGGTCCGACCACGACTGGATGCAAACCCGCGCCGCCCGCAATTCCCTGCGCGCTCCACATTCCATCTACGAAGTCCATCTCGGTTCCTGGATGCGCGTCCCCGAAGACCACAACCGCTCTCTCACTTACCGCGAAACCGCGCCCAAGCTCGCCGACTACGTCAACAAGATGGGTTTCACCCACGTCGAATTCATGCCCGTCATGGAGCACCCCTTCTACGGTTCGTGGGGCTATCAGACCACCGGTTACTTCGCGCCGACTTCACGCTTCGGCACCCCTCAGGATTTCATGTATCTGGTCGACTACCTGCACCAGCACGGCATCGCGGTCATCCTCGACTGGGTCCCATCGCACTTCCCTTCCGACGAGCACGGCCTCGCTTACTTCGACGGCACGCATCTCTACGAGCACGCCGACGCGCGCCAGGGATTCCACCCCGACTGGAAGACGTACATCTTTAATTATGGACGCCCCGAAGTCCGCAGCTTCCTCATGTCGAGCGCCATGTTCTGGCTCGACAAATATCACATCGACGGCCTGCGCGTAGATGCCGTCGCCTCCATGCTCTACCTCGATTACTCGCGCAAGCAGGGCGAATGGATCCCCAACAAATTCGGCGGCCGCGAAAATCTCGAAGCCATCGACTTCCTCCGCCGCTTCAATCAGGAAGCCTACAAAGAGCATCCCGAAATTCAAACCTGCGCCGAGGAATCCACTTCCTGGCCCATGGTCTCAAAACCCGTCTACGTCGGCGGACTCGGCTTCGGCTTGAAGTGGGATATGGGATGGATGCACGACACCCTCAAGTATTTCCAGAACGATCCCATCCATCGCAAATATCACCACAACATGCTGACTTTCCGCATGCTGTATTCGTTTCATGAAAATTTCGTGTTGCCGCTCTCGCACGACGAAGTCGTTCACGGCAAAGGCTCGCTGATCGGCAAAATGCCCGGCGACGAATGGCAGAAATTCGCCAACCTGCGCCTGCTCTTCGCCTACATGTACGCCCAACCAGGAAAAAAGTTGACGTTCATGGGCGGAGAATTCGGCCAAGTCCGCGAGTGGGCCCACGACTCCAGCCTCGATTGGGACGTAGTGAAATATCCCGTCCATCGCGGAGCCCAAGCCTGGATGGAACAGCTAAACCGCTTCTACCGCAGCGAGCCCGCCATGCACCAACTCGACACCGACCCCGCGGGATTCGAATGGGTCGATTGCAACGACAACGCCACCAGCACAATTTCGCTGTTACGAAAGAGCGAGCAGCCGCAGGACACCGTGCTCGTAGTCTGCAACTTCACCCCCGTCCCCCGCACCGGATACCGCGTCGGCGTCCCCCACGCCGGCTACTGGCGCGAAATGCTAAACAGCGACGCGAAAGAATACAACGGCAGCGGCCTTGGAAACCTGGGCGGTGTGCAAGCCGAAGAAATCGAAACCCACGGCCGCCCCTTCTCCTTAAAGCTGACCCTCCCTCCGCTAGCCGCATTGTTTTTCAAAGTCTAGAAGCCAATGTGGCAGCACAGCCCATATGGCGGCGGCGAAGCCGAGCGACCCTGAAACGGAAGTGGTGCCAAGTCTCCTACCCGGGTGCCCCATTTCTCGCGTCTTTTGCGAGAAGTGGGGACTTGCGCAGTTATCCATACCCCTGATAATCCTCCCAAAACTCCACCCACCGCGCGGTTGAACACGGCGATTACGGCTGTGACAAAGTCGGCGGCGCAACCCCGAACCAAATTGGGAATCTCGATGTCCTATTCTCCCTCTAGCGCAATTTTCCCCTGGACCCGCCCCATGTGACGCGCGATGATTTTGCGCGGAGGCTCCCGCGCGCCGCCGATAGATCGCGCCGTGAAGTACAGGGAAAGAGCCCCAGCAGGGAGAAATTCGTTAGCACAATGCGTAAGCGTTGGGAGGGTCCCCAAGCTGGGGAGTGAGTCCCCTAGGGAGTCCGTCTCATAGCTCAGGTCGGCGCCCCCCCCCGCTCCGTCTGTACTGCGTCCGTTAGCGGGTTAGAATCCTGGCAAGAAGCCATCCATGGAAGTGAGACAATCTATTGACGAGTTGCGCTCCTCGCTCGAACACATCACTGCAGAAGATGAACTGCTCCGAGTCATCGCCGATCGTCTGACCTCCCTGAGGCGATCTTTTCCGTCACATCGGTCTCTTTTCACCGAAAGCGATCTCGAGTTTCTGAAGAACCTGGGTACAATCTCAGGTCACCTGCGGGCGTTTCTCGAACTAAAGGAGGATTTGGTCAGCGTTAATTCCGTAGATGAATACGAGGACATAGTTAGGCGCCTCAGCCGCGCAAAAAAAGCGCTCGCCCGTTTCCCCGTAGCTAGGAAGATTGCCAAGGAGATCAGATGTCTGGCTGAAAAATTGCCGGTCATCCGACAGCAGGATGAAGCCCGACGACAGTTCCGGCTTAACGCCCGGATCCTTGATTTGGAGCAGAACCTCCGCCGGTGTCCCCGCCGTCACCTGATGGTGATCCGAGAAGGGACGCGCGGCCATTTCTGGGGCTGCAGCCAATATCCGTTCTGTTCCGCGACGGCGCAACTCACCCCCGAAGAGAACCACTTTTTGAACACCTAACAGGGCCTACTACGCCGTTTTCATTACTTCCGTTCCCCGCGCTATTCTCCCTTGGTGCCGCATTTCTCGTACGCTTTCTGCGCGAGAAAACCTGCCATCAGGGCAGCTGAAAAGCTGGATTTCCGCCGTTACCCGTACCCCTGATAATCCTCCCAAAACTCCGCCCAAGGCGCCCGCGGCGCCCCGCACACAAAAATATCCGGATGATCCTCGCTCTCCTCATTCTTCACGCCGAGAGAATTCCCGTTGTGCCCCGCCAAGCGGCACGACGTGTACATCCGGTCCGCATCCTCGCGTGACGTCCCCAGCACAATCAGCACCGACGGCGACGTCGCCGGATACCCGCGCAGCCACGCCGAATTAATCCCGCTGATCGGCGGCGGCAAATGATACGCCGGTCCCAGTATCTCGATCGCTCCCTGCTCGCCGTAGTTCCTCACCATCACACCCACATTCTGCTGCTGCTCCGGCGGCAAGGAGTCCCGAATCCCCGCAACCGTTTTCACCAGTTCGTCCCAGCCAATCTCCTCCCGCAGATCGCCATTATTAGTCAGCGCAAATTTCATCAGCTTGCCGCTCGACGCCCACGGAATGATGATCGCACTCATCAACAACCCACACCCCACCACTCCCGTAAAGAACACCGCCTCCACCGCCCGCCGCGGCACCCTCGAGAGCGACGCAACCCAGCGCTCGCCCACCACTCCGCCCATCGCCATCAGCATCGGATACCCGCCCCCCAGGTAATACCCGCGCCCCTTGCCGAAAAAATACAGTGCCAGCGGGATCACATACATCCACCCCAGCATCCGATACCGCCGGTCCCGCAAATATCCCACCAACCCCGCAATCCACAACGGCGCCGCAAACAGATTCGCGCAGATCCAAAACTGATCGCGCCAAAATCCATTCGCCCGTCCCTCGCCCACATCCCGCGCATGAATGTGCTGCAGAAAATGCAACGAGATAAACCCATGCCGCACCTGCCATATCAAATTCGGCGCGCAAATCGCAAACCCCAGCGCCATCCCGCCCCAGAACCACCCGCTCGCCAGATATCGCCGCCCCGGCGTCAGCAAAACCGCACCCATCACTCCGCACAGAAAAAATCCCATCGTATACTTCGTTTGGAAACCCACACCGATGGTCGCCCCAATCCCCAACCACCACCGCGGATCCTCAGTCTTCAACAACCGAATCACAAAGTAAGCAATCAGCGCCCACCACAAATTATCGAACGTCGTGTACTGAAACTCCGTCCCTTCAAACAAAGCCAAAGTCGAAAGCGCCACAGCCAGCGCCGTAGCAACCTGCGCCAGTCGCCCTCCGCCCAATTCCCGCGCCATCAGCCCCGCCACCACCACCAAAATCGCCTGCGCAATCACCGAAGCCAACCGCAGCCCCACCAGTGACAGCCCAAAGATCGACATCGAAATCCGTTCCACCACCGGCGTCAGCGGCGGATACGGCACAAATCCCCAATCCAAATGCCGCGCATCGCTCAACACCTGCAACTCGTCGCGATGAAACCCATACCGCCCGTTCGTCAACACATGCACCACAGCCACGCTAGCCGCAATCCCCACCAGCGCCCAGGTATCACCCCGTCGATCGTTCTCCACGTTCTCCAGGTTCATTCCCCTGCCTCAAGAATCCATACGCACTCAAGCCGCTTCCGGTTCCGCAAAGCCCGAGTCAAGCACGGCTCATGTGGGGACGGGCGCCTTCGCCCGTCCAGCCAAGCGCAGCGCGGCAACCTTACCCCAGCCCGCCGTCGCGCCCGCTCATGCTATCCTCACTTTTGAAGCGCGCCACATGCGCATCCTGACCCGCTACATCCTACGCGAAGTCACGGCCCATGCCCTCATCGGCGTGGCCATCTTCACTTTCGTCCTCTTCACTCGCGACCTCGGACGCATCCTCGAACTCGTAGTCCGCGCCAGCGCCCCGTTACCCAGTGTCGCCGAAATTTTCTTCTTCACCGTCCCACTCGCGCTCACCTACACCCTGCCCATGAGCGTGCTGGTCGGAATCCTCATCGGCCTGAGCCGCCTCGCCGCCGACAGCGAAATCACCGCCATGCGCGCCAGCGGCATGGGCATCTGGAGCTTTCTCCGCTCGCTCTCCCTCTTCGTCCTCGCCGCCTGGCTCCTCGCCATGGTCAACGGCCTCTACATCGCGCCCCGCGCCCAGGCTGCGCTCGGCCACCTCGAAGATCGCCTCAAAGGTTCGCAAGTCTCCTTCGAAATTCAGCCTCGGGTTTTCTACGAAGGATTCCCCAAGAAAGTTCTCTACGTGCAGGACGTGAAGGCCGCGCAGGGCGCCGCAGTGTGGAAGGGCGTATTCATGGCCGACCTCAGCGACGCCGCCAACCCGACCATCACCCTGGCCAAAGAGGCGATCGTCATCAGCGAAGGCCGGGACCGCCTGCACCTTCACCTGATTGATGGCTCCCAACACGACACCGACCCGCAAGACTCCGGTCACTACCAGATTTCCACCTTCCAGCAAACCGACATCCCGCTCGACCTGCCTTCCACCGAGAACAAGCCAGACGAGTCACTCCCCGCCGAAGTCATGGACACTGGCGCCCTCTGGCAGAAAGCCGCCCGCGTCGATCCCATCTCCGCCCGCTGGTATCTCATCGCCTTTCACAAGCGCTTCGCCCTGCCCACCGCCTGCCTGGTGCTCGCGCTGGTCGGCATCCCGCTCGGCCTGTCGTCCAAGAAAAGCGGCAAGTCCGGCGGATTCGTGCTCACCATCCTGCTGGTTTTTGTCTATTACGTGATTCTGCTCATAGGAATTTCTCTCGCCCGCCAAGGCAGGGTCTCCCCCTGGTTCGGAACCTGGCTCGCCAACCTTGTCTGTCTCGCCTTGGGAATTTTTCTGTTGGCGCGCGCCGAGAAGCGTCCTTTTGAACTGGCCACCTTCCGCGCGTTCTGGAAGCGAGATCCCTCCGGGCCTCAGCCCGCCACCGCCCGGGCTCGCCGCGAAAACGCCTTCGAGCGCGCTTCCACCCGGCGCCGCATGTTCAGCGCCACTTTTCCCACCCTGCTGGACGACTACGTCCTGCGCGATTTCTTCCTCTATTTGGGGATGATTCTTTCCTCGTTCCTCGTGCTGGTCATCGTCTTCACCCTGTTCGAGTTGCTGGGGGACATTCTTCACAACCAGGTGCCCGCCACCGTCGTCGCCGAATATCTGCTCAACGTGGCGCCCTACCTGCTCTACAACGTGGCCCCGCTGGTCATGCTGCTCGCGGTTCTCATCACCTTCGGAGTCATGCAGCGCAGCAATGAAATCACCGCCATCAAGGCCGCCGGAACCAGCATCTACCGCATCGTCACCCCCGTAATTGTGGCCGCCGGAGTGCTCGCGGTAGGATTATTTTTTGCCGATCAGTTCTACCTGCCTCGTACCAACAAACGCCAGGAAGCCCTCCACAACCAGATCAAAGGCAAGCCTCCACAAACCTACCTCCGCCCCGACCGCAGTTGGATCTTCGGTCAGAACAACGACATCTACTACTACCAGTTCTTCGATCCCGATCGCGACCAGTTCGGCAACGTCACCGTCTTTGAGTTGGACCGCACCACTTTCTCCATCACCCGCCGCATCCACGCCGAGCGCGCCCATTGGGCCGATAATCTGAATCGCTGGGTCTACGAACAAGGCTGGCAACGCACGCTCCGCGGCGCCGCCATTGCCCCCGACGGTTTCCGCATCTTCGACGTCTCCACTTTTCCCGAGATTAGTGAAACGCCGTCGTATTTCAAGAAGGAAGTAAAGCAATACACCGAGATGAACTACGAGGAACTGAAGCGCTACATCCGCGACCTGCAGCAAAGCGGATTCGATGTAGTTCGCCTGCGCGTGCAACTGAACAAAAAGTTGTCCTATCCCCTCATCACGCTGATCATGGCCATCCTCGCCATCCCCTTCTCCCTGTCCGCCGGAAAGAAAGGAGCCATCACTGGAGTCGCCGTCGCCGTAGGCATCGCCGTGTTCTACACCGTGGTCTCCCGCCTGTTCGAGGCCATGGGCGATCAAAGCCTGTTGCCCGCGGCCCTGGCCGCCTGGTCCCCAGACCTGATCTTCGTCCTGGTCGGAGGCTACCTGCTCCTGAAAGTCCCAACCTAAGATGTAGGAATAATTTTAACGCCGGAAAGTGTGAAGAAGAAAAGTCTTGAGACGAACAAGGCAGAGACGAACCCTGTGGGAAAGGAAATTAAAGTCCCGTGCGCCGGGTGCCCCATTTCTCGCGCGCCCTTTGCGCGAGAAGTGGGGATTTTGACCGAGCGAAGGAAGGGTCCAACCCAAGGAAACCCGCAGCGCCCGCACCCACTTGAGCACGACGCAATGAACCTGAGCCTGGGAATGAGCGCCAACCGCGCTCACCCCCGCCCTACTTCACCGCCACGCCCCACGGATAATTATCCGTCTGTATCGCCGGCAGCGGCGTAAGCGCCCCGGTGGCCGGCGTGACCGCGTATTGAGATACCGTGTTGCCTCCAACCGTGGTCGACCCAAAGTTGGTCACGAACATCCAACTGTCATCGGCGCGAATCGCAATCGACCTCGGCCCGGTCCCCGTGGCTACTGTCGGCGGAGTCTGCGCTAGCAGACTCCCTGAAATCGGGCTGATTTTCAGCACATTGATCGTGCTCGACAACGTATTTAACACATACACGTAATTTCCATACGGATCCACCACGATCGGCCCCGCCCCGTTCGCGCTTCCCGACAGAACAAACGGGGAACCCGTAACCGGCACCAAAGCGCCTGGCGTAAGCGGCTCACACGGCACGGGTTGGCTCGTCACGGAGCCGTTGCAAATTGAATAAGCACTGACTCTTTCAGTCAGGCTGTCGCTCACGTATACAAACCGGTCGCAGGGATCGACCGCGACGCCGGCTGGAGTCGGATCCGTGCCAAACGCCGGCACGGAACTGCCGTTGCCGGGATTGGTCAACACCCCCGATGTAGTATTCACCACAAACTCAAACACCTGGTTCCCCAACCCGTCCACGGCATAGAGGTATTCCGAGGTCGGGGGGTTAAGAGCCGGGTTCGAGCAAATCGAATTCTGCACTCCATTAATGCCGATCGGCGGAAACACCGTGGGGGTAGGCGCCACGCTGACGATATCTAAACCCGATTGCGCCAGCGTAGTCGGCATGGTCGAGGTGAAGAAAGGTGAGCCCGCCACTTCCGTCACACTCCCGCCACTTCCGATGGCAAACACTGAAACTGCGCCCGGCACGTAGAGCCCCATGCTATCCGTGGTCGCCCGGTCCGCCACAAACAAAAACTTCCCGGCCGGGTCCATCACCATCGTGCCCGGAACCACCGGTACCTGCTCGGGGCTTGAGCTTAGCTGGCAACTAGTTGAAGGAGGAGGAGCCGGCACGCATGGCGTGACGGTCCCCAGGGTGAACGACACTGGTTTCGTTACGACCTGGGTCGTCGTCCCGTCAGAGTTTACCTTGAACGCGAGAATGCCATTCGTGCTCGTGAATGGCGGTGTAGTCGTGTTGCACAACGGATTCCCAGTGATGATGGCATACGCGTACGCCCCCGCCGGGTCCACTACCAGCGACGACGGCAACCCGCCCAGCACGCATACCTCGTTCGAAGTATCCTGGGGTGAATTGCTCACCGCCGCGGTGCTGCCCGTTCCCAGATTAAAGCTGAACGTCTCAACCAGCCCCGAGCCCTGACTGCCCACCAGCATCAGCCCATCGGACGAGGCGTCGTAGTTGCTTCCGCACGCCACCAGCACTCCGATTGCCACCAGCACTACCACCCCGAGCAGCCACCCCAATCGTTTCGACATTCTCTGCTTGATCTCCATATTTATGTGAGGTTTAAGGGTGCACACACCCCCGGCGCCCCGCCGGCCCGGGTTCTGCACTCTGGATTACGCGGGAAAATCTCAACCCATTTGTGTATCAGGAATACGCAGGAAGAGCAAACTCCCTCAACCGCTATTGGAACCCTGGGAACGCCGCGGAGTTGCCCCGCTTCCCCAGCCGTTCACAGTATACGAGAGGTTCGACGGTTTAAGTAGCGCCGGCTGAGCGAAGTCGAAGGGTCCCGCCGGCTGTCGCGGAGGCGTCTCGCCCGCGCACCCCACCGGCCATCGATCCCCCCAGCCCTGTCATCTTGAGCGAGGATTTTGCTCCGGCTTGCCGGAGCAAAACCGCAGTCGAAAGACCCCGTGCTAGCCGGCAGCACGGGCGCCCGTCAGGGAGTCTCAACCACGACCCGAACTTGGCCGGGAACTTGAACCGCCCCAGCTCCCGCGATCAACGGCAGCCGAATCTCCACCATCAACCCGCCCTCTGCGCGATTGAACGCCGAAACCTTCCCTCCATGAAATCGCACCGCTCTCTCGGTAATCGCCAATCCCAGCCCCACTCCTCCGGTCAGCCGTCCCCGTGCATCATCCAGCCGGTAGAACGGTTCAAACATTTTCCCCAACGAATCCTCAGGAACTCCCGGCCCAGCGTCGCTCACCCGCAGCACCGCCTCCCGACCGCCGTCCCGCTCCTCGCTCGCCAGCACAATCTGCACCGACGAGCCTTCGGCGGTATAGCGAATCGCATTCCGCACCACATTCTCCACCGCACTGTGCAGCAGCGAATCGTTCCCGCGCACTTGCCAATCACCTTCCGGAATCACCGTCTTCACATGGCAGTGCCGCTCCTGCGCCTCAAACTCCGCATCCTCGGCCACGTTCGCCACCAGTTCGTTCAGGGGCACAGGAGTCTGTGCTACATCCTGTTCTCCATCTTCCAGTCGCGCCAGAGTCAGAATTCTGCCGATCAACTCGTTCAACCGGCTGGCTTCCAGCTCAATGCGGTCCAGCATGTCCACACTCTCCACGCCCGCCCGCTGCCGGGCCAGTCCCAGCGCCACATTCAAGCGCGCCAGCGGCGAGCGCAGTTCGTGCGAAATATCGTTCAGTAGCCGCGACTGCGCCTTCATTAGAGTCTCCAGCCGTTCCGCCATGGCGTCGAAGTCGCGCATCAAGCCGGCGACTTCATTCCGCTTTCCCGTCGCGGGCGCTCCCGAGCGTGCACTGAGATCACCAGCCGCCAACTGCCGGGCCGCCGCACGCAACCGAACAATCGGCTTGGTCAAATACCACGACAAGAGATAACACACGATTCCTGAAGAGATCACCAGGATGATCAGAGCAGGCAGCGGCATGCCACGAGGACCAATAAACACCCGCGGCCCCGGCGGCAGGCCCATCACCAGCGTGTAGCGATGTTTTCCGTCGGAAGAGGCGCGCGAGTCCCGTTGCATCGGCGGCGCGGGAATAATGAATCCATCGCGCGGAACGCGGGGTCCGCCGTTGGCCACTCGAATGGCCCAGTCCGGTGGTGCGCGGTGCGAGAGTTCCTCGCCTTGCTCATCGAAAAGATAGGCGCGCACGTGCTGCGTGGCTTCCAGTTCTTCCATGTACTTACGGAGTTGGTGCTCGTTGCCCTCTTCATAAGCTGTGACCGCATCGTTCAAAACCGTGGTGCGCAGCGCCTCCCAGGTCGAACTGCGTGGGCGCAGCGCCAGCGTCACCAGAATCGCCGTCACCAGAAACAACGCAAAGGCGATCCAGAACGACAAAAAAATTCTCAGAAACAGACTTTTCATCCCCGCCCCTTCAACCCGCTTTTCCGTCCGATCCCCGCGCCGCCCGATCCCCTCGCGCCGTTCCGATCCCCTCGTGCCGCCGTGTAAGAGCGGCCCTTCAGAGCCTGCCCTGAACAAAGTCGAAGGGGCCGCGTAAAGCTCCAAAAAACTCCGGGCTTTAGCCCCTGCCCACCTACGCCTTCACCTTCTCCCGTGGCCTCGCAAAAATATACCCCACACCCCGCACCGTCTTTATATGCTCATCGCTATCGGAATCGCCCAACTTTTTCCGCACCTTGCTGACGTGCATATCGATGCTCCGGTCAAACGGCGAAAACTTCCGGCTCAGCACCGCATTCACCAGCCGTTCCCGCGGCACCACGCGCCCTGCTTCCCGCAACAGCACCTCGAGCAAATTAAATTCGACCGACGTCAAATCCACCGGCTTGCCCTCCAACCGCACCGTCCGCGTCGCCGGATCCAGTTCCACATCCCCTACGCTCACCACTTCCGGCGCGGTTCCGCCACCATCTCCGCGCGTGCGCCGCAACACCGCTCGAATCCGCGCCACCAACTCCCGCGGATTAAACGGCTTCGGAAGATAATCGTCCGCCCCAATCTCCAGCCCAACAATCCGGTCGACGTCCTCGCCGCGCGCCGTCAGCAAAAGCACCGGCAACCGCGACGTCGCTCGAATCCTGCGCAGCACTTCAAATCCATTGATCCCCGGCAGCATCACATCCAGCACCGCCAGCAGATACTCCCCCGCCGTCGCCTTCTTCAGCCCGCTCTCGCCATCATGCACGCATTCAATCGTGAACCCCTCCGCCCGCAAATATTCCCCCACCAGGTGGCAGAGTTCCACATCGTCATCAATCACCAATATTCGTTCCATAACCTCATCATTGTGCACCCGCAACCATCAGCCCGCAGTAAAGAATTGTCAAACCCAACGGCGGGTGCCCCATTTCTCGCGTCCTTTGCGAGAAGTGGGGATTTTCTATTCCCCATGAGATCGAGACCGCAGTCCCGTCGATTCCCCTTTGACAAAACTTTACTCCGGTTGACCATTTTTTTACCGCTTTTTCCCCCGCTTCCGTGTTCCTATCAGAGTACGCACAGTCCCGGGACATCCCGGAGAATTCCAGGAGTCAATATGAAATCGATTCGTTTCCGTCTGTTGATCGCCGCCATGGCGGTTTTGCTGGGAAGCGCTCTTGCCAAGTCGCAGACCACCGCGGATACCACGCCGGCGGCGCCCACGCAACATCACGCATACGCCATGCATCGCATGCACGGCCACGAAATGGGATTTTTTGGCAAGGCCCTCAATCTCACCGATGACCAGAAAAACCAGATGAAGGCCATCATGCAGAAAGAGCACCCCACCATGAAGCCCCTGATGCAGCAGGAACGCCAGATCGATCAACAGCTTCGCCAGTACGTCGAAGGCCCCTTCGATGAAGTCAAGGTCCGAGCCCTCGCCGCGCAGAAATCCCAGGTCGAGACCGAACTCACCGTGGCCCACACCCGCATTCACAGTCAGATGTACCAGCTCCTGACTCCAGACCAGCAATCGAAGCTGAAAGAGATTGAGGCGAACCACCAGGCCCGCATGCAGCGGCACATGCATGAAGCCCCGCCCGCCCCGGAACAATAGCCTTCGAAGCGCCGGCGTTTCGTTTCACGAACGAGCACCAGGGGTTTCGCTTCACGAACGATCCGGGAAGGGCCCGGCTTTCCAGCCGGGCCACCACGGACCCGATCAATCCTCGGGGTTTAGCCCGTGAGGGACCAGATAAGGCTTGCGCGAGCTTCGCGCCGTCGGAGGAATTCTCATGACAACCGATACGTTTCTCTTCAACGCCGGATCCCTCTTCTTCGCCGCCTGGATCGTAGTCATCGCCGGCCTCACCCTGACCGCCTTCGGCCGCGACCTGCTCCCGCGCAAGGCTCATCCCGATCCCGCCCACAAACCCCACTCCGCTGACCAAGTCCGCCCCACCCAGTCGGGCGTCCGCTAACCCCGCTCAAGCTGTCGCTTCGCCACTTTTCCGATCGCGAGCGAACCCACACAAACTCCTACCTGCTCGGCAGTAAGCTCACTCGTTAGAGAAGTTACTAAGGCAACACCACTACCTGTCCCACCATTCCCAAATTGTCATGCAATACGCACTTGTAGTTGTAGGTGCCAGGCCCCATGAAAGTGACCCGGAAAATCGTAGGATTGAACGCTATCGCGTTGTCAGGGTTTGAATTCACCGGCATGCCAGGCTGGTCTGGAAGCGCCTGCAATATAAATCCCGAATGCACCGCGTCACTCGGCGAGCTCAGGACCGCGTGTAACCCTCCATCGGGATCTACCGTCACGTTAGAGGAAGGATCAAACATGTCCTGAGGTTCCGGCCCAACCGTGATCGTATGCGGTTCCTGTGGATCATTGTTGCCCCACTCCACGGTGTCGCCTGCGTGAATCACGATCTTTCCCTTAACGAATCGAACAAGCGATGAAGTTTGCACGCCGCCCGTAGTCGAGACGATCTCTCCCACACCAGCAGTGACGTGGCCGATCGCGGACATATTCGCGCCCGAGGAAGCGGACAATTTTTTGCTTCCTGCTGCAAGCCGGTTCGTCGCAGCTAAGACGCGGACGGACACCATATCTCCCGAATGCGCAGTCGTCATACTACCCATGTCCGAACTCATTGCGTGGTCGTTATCGGTAAGCAGAGCTTGTGTTTGAGTCGCCGCTTCCTTGTCATAGAACGCCTGGTCATGCGGCAGAGCGACGGAAGGATCAAGAACGCGGATAGTGCCGTTCATCGTGCTGTGAACCAGACACTGAATCCTGTAGTTCCCGGCTGTCGGGAAAGTCACAGTGAACGTTGGACTGCCTTTTACCGAGGGTGGCGTAGTAACACATGTCGTGCCATCGAAGCTGGCCGCCCCAAACGAAAATCCTGGGCAACCCACAGGGAAGGGTGGGAAGATTTGTCCAACCACCAGAAACGAAACCGTGTGGATCTCATCCGAGTTGAAGGTCCAGGTAATGCTGTCGTTAGCATGAATCCAGATTTCATTTGGCAGGAATGCCAGCGCCTGTCGACCCATGCCGGGAGTTTGGGCTCCAACCTTTGCGTGCCAGTTTTGCTGTGCAGCGGCATTCTGCGAGAAGCCCAGGATGCCGAACGCAAACAACCCAACGAGAAAGTGTCGGACGCACATCGCAGTGAAGTTCTTCATATTCATCTCCTGTATCGTCTAAATCGCGATCCTGGGCATCTCCGCCACCCAGTTCGTGTCATTGTTTCGTATGTTCGGAAGGGAGAAGCGAGGAGGCACGCGAAGGGTCAGAAGCAACGAGACAGTGCTCTCCACCCCCCCAAGACTCGCGGAAGTCTATGCCCCCGTCCGATCCACGTCAAGATGAAACAATTTGCGGTGTCAGTAGCACATGATATGTCCGGTTGAGATAGCACGTGATATGTCCGCTTTGCGGGCGGCGAGGATAGGAGACCATGCGGAGCATGGAATCCTACCCGAAGGCCGCGATGGAGCGGGCGATGAAA